>Ga0157377_10000231_pt1 | contig 29219 bp, 18 predicted proteins | sample M55metaG_FD_121116 | JGI IMG/M metagenome (GOLD analysis project Ga0157377, IMG submission 121116) | Miscanthus rhizosphere microbial communities from Kellogg Biological Station, Michigan, USA - M5-5 metaG | ecosystem: Host-associated > Plants > Roots > Rhizosphere > Soil | place: USA: Michigan...
ACCATCATCTGGCAGGGCGGCAACTCGATGACCTTCACCACCGATCCGGGCGGCCAGCCGGCGACGGTCTCCGTCACCGCCACCGACGGCCCCGGCTGCACCAACAGCGCGAGCGCCTCGGTCGGCGTACGGACCGTGCCGCCGCCGGTCATCCATCTGTCGATGCCGGCCACTTGCCCCGGCTCGCCGAACAGCGCGTCGATCGACCCGCCCGCGAACGATCCGTACGGCTATTGGTCGACCGTCACCTGGTCGGTGACCAACGGCACCATCAACTGGCAGAGCGGCAACTCGATGACCTTCACCACCGATCCGGGCGGCCAGCCGGCGACGGTGCACGTCACCGCCACCGACGGCCCCGGCTGCGTCAACAGCGCGAGCATGGCGGTCGGCGTGCGCGTCCTGGCGCCGCCGGTCATCACCACCGAGTCGCCCGACGTCTGCCCCACCTCCGAGATCCACGCCAGCGTGGCGCCGCCGTCCGAGCCCTACTCGTACTGGACGAACGTCTCCTGGACCGCCACCAACGCGCGGATCACCAGCCAGAACACCAACAGCAGCGACATCTTCGCCGTGGCCGACGGCACCGGACCGGTGACGCTGACGTCGACCGTGACCGACGCGTACGGCTGCACGGTGACCTCGACCAAGACCGTGCCGCTGACCAGCAATCCGCCCACCGCCGTCTTCGGCGGGCCGCAGACGGTTTGCGCCGGCGCGCGCTTCACCGTCACCGCCAACGACCCGAACTATCCCGGCCGGTACTACAGCTTCGCCTCGCCCAATGCCCAGCAGTGGAGCACCGAGGGGTGCTGCGCCGCGGTGTTCGACGCCGGAGCGGCCGGCACCACCATCGACATCTACGTCACTTCCGCCAACACCGGCACCGCGCGCTGCGACTCGTGGGGACACACCACCATCGCCGTGGTCGCCCCGCCGGTGGCGACGGTCACCGCCTCCGGCCCGACCGCGCTTTGCCCCGGCGGCAGCGTGACGCTCACCGCCGGCGCGGCCACGAGCTATTCGTGGTCCAACGGCGCCACCACGCAGTCGATCACCGTCTCGCAGCCCGGCTCGTACATCGTCACCGTCGCCAACGCCGGCTGCTCCGCCACCTCGGTGCCGGTCGACGTCACCGCCCTCACGCCCACCACGCCGACCATCACCGCCTCCGGCCCGACCACGTTCTGCGCCGGCGGCTCGGTCACGCTGACCGCCAGCGCCGGGGCGAGCTATTCATGGTCCAACGGCGCGACGACGCAGGCGATCACCGTCTCCGCCGCCGGCAACTACACCGTCACCGTCACCGGCGCGAACGGCTGCGTCGCCGCCAGCGCGGCCACCGCGGTCACCGTCAATCCGGCGCCGAAGCCGAGCATCTTCCCCGGCGGCCCGACCACCTTCTGCGCCGGCGGCTCGGTCCTGCTGAGCGCGTCGTCCGGCTTCGCCTCGTACCTCTGGTCGAACGGCGCCACCACGCAGAGCATCACCGTCAACACCGCCGGCAGCTGGACCGTCACCGGCACCACCGCCGCCGGCTGCGCCACCGCTTCGAATCCTGTCACCACCACCATCTCCGTCCCGCAGGTCCCCGCCATCGTGGCGCCGGTCAAGGCCTGCCCGAACCAGTTCTTCAACGCGCACGTCACGCCGCCCGCTCCCGGCAGCTACCAGCAGGCATCGTGGGGCGCGACCAACATCTCCGACTTCCACTCCAACGGCTCGTGGGACATCGACTTCAAGCCGAACGGCGGCGGCGACGTGGTCATCACCTTCACCATCACCGACTGGTACGGCTGCACCAGCAGCAGCACCAAGACGGTGCAGGTGGTCCGTCCGCCGGTGCCGCTGATCCAGTGGGGTGGCGGCATCTGCCCCGGCGCCACCGGCACCGCCACCGTGACCAACGGTCCGTTCGCGACGTACGCCTGGTACGCCTACAACGCCACCATCGTCGGCGCGTCGAACGGCCCGTCGGTCAGCTTCACCACCAACCCGGGCGTCACCTACGTCGACCTGACCATCGTGGTCACCGACGAGATGGGCTGCTCGAACCAGTGGACCCATCGCGCCGGCATCACCACCATCACCCCGTTCGTTCAGCCCTCCGGCTCGCCGGCGATGTGTCCCGGCGGCTCGGTCACGCTCACCGCCGATGCCGGCTACGCCGCGTACAACTGGTCCAACGGCGCCACCACGCGCTCCATCACCGTCAGCAATGCCGGCAGCTACACCGTGACGGTGACCGACGCGAACGGCTGCACCGGCACCTCCGCGCCGAAGAACGTCACGGTGCGCTCAGTCCAGACACCGGTCGTCACGCCGAGCGGCCCCACCACCTTCTGCAGCGGGTACTCCGTGCAGCTGACCGGGTCGTCCGGCTTCGCCTCGTACCTCTGGTCCAACGGCGCCACCACCTCGCAGATCTTCGCCAGCCAGACCGGCGACTACTCGGTGACCGCCACCGACTTCAACGGCTGCACCGCCACCTCCGCGCCGGTGCACGTCACCGTCAACCCGACGCCGGTGGCCACGCTCACGCCGAACGGCTACCTCTACATCTGCCAAGGATCGACCCGGACCCTGCGCGCCGGCCCCGACGGCATGAGCTACCACTGGTCGACCGGCGCCACCACGCAGACCATCGACGTCACGCAGGCCGGCACCTACTCGGTCTACGTGACCACCGCCAGCGGCTGCAGCAGCCAGTCGCAGTACGTCACCTTCACGCAGTGGGGGAACCCGGTGCCCGCGGTGACCGCCTCCGGCCCGACCACCTTCTGCGCCGGCGGCTCGGTCACGCTGACCGCGCCCGACTTCCAGAGCTCCTACCTCTGGTCCAACGGCGCCACCACGCGCTCCATCACGGTCGGCACCAGCGGGAGCTACACCGTGACCGTGACCAGCGGCCCCGAATCGTGCACGAATACCTCGGCCCCGGTGGTGGTGACGGCCAATACGGCGGCCACCCCGACCATCAGCGGCGCCACGTCGTTCTGCGCCGGCGGCTCCACCACGCTCACCGCGACCGCGGGGAGCGCATACGCATGGTCCAACGGCGCGACGACGCGGTCGATCACCGTTTCGTCCGCCGGCAACTACAGCGTGACCGTGACCGACGCGAACGGCTGCTCCGCGCAGAGCGCGCCGGCCGCCGTGACCGTCAATACGCCTGTGACGCCAACCATCAGTGGCGCGACGTCGTTCTGTGCGGGCAGTTCCACCACGCTCACCGCGAGCGCCGGGGCTAGCTACGCGTGGAGCAACGGAGCGACGACGCAGTCGATCACCGTCTCCTCGGCCGGCAGCTACAGCGTGACCGTGACTGACGCGAACGGCTGCAGCGCGCAGAGCGCGCCGGCGGTCGTCACCGTCAACACGCCGGCGACGCCGACCATTACCGGCGCGACGTCGTTCTGCGCGGGGGACTCCACCACGCTCACCGCGAGCGCGGGCGCGAGCTATTCGTGGTCCAACGGCGCAACCACGTCATCGATCACCGTCTCCTCGGCCGGCAACTACACCGTGACGGTCACCTACGCCAACGGCTGCTCCGCGCAAAGCGCGCTGGCCGTCGTGACCATCAACACGCCGGTGACAACCACCATCACCGGCGCGACGTCGTTCTGCGCCGGCGGCTCGACCACGCTCACCGCGAGCGCGGGCGCGAGCTATTCATGGTCCAGCGGCGCGACGACGCAGTCGATCACCGTCAATGCGGCCGGCAACTACAGCGTGACCGTGACCGACGCGAACGGCTGTAGCGCGCAGAGCGCGCCGGCGGCCGTCACCATCAACACGCCGGCCACGCCCACCATCACCGGCACGACATCGTTCTGCGCCGGTGGTTCGACCACGCTCACCGCGAGCGCGGGGGCGAGCTATTCATGGTCGAACGGCGCAACGACGCAGTCGATCACCGTCAACGCCGGTGGCAACTACACCGTCACCGTGACCGACGCGAACGGCTGCAGCGCGCAGAGCGCCCCGGCGGTCGTCACCGTCAACACACCGGCCACGCCCACCATCACCGGCGCCACATCGTTCTGCGCCGGCGGTTCCACCACGCTCACCGCGAGCGCGGGCGCGAGCTATTCATGGTCCAGCGGCGCGACGACGCAGTCGATCACCGTCAACGCCGCCGGCAACTACAGCGTGACCGTGACCGACGCGAACGGCTGCTCCGCGCAGAGCGCGCCGGCCGTCGTGACCATCAACACGCCGGTCACGCCCACCATCACCGGCGCGACGTCGTTCTGCGCCGGCGGCTCCACCACGCTCACCGCGAGCGCAGGGGCGAGCTACTCGTGGTCGAACGGAGCGACGATGCAGTCGATCACCGTCAACGCCGGTGGCAACTACACGGTCACCGTGACCGACGCGAACGGCTGCTCCGCGCAGAGCGCGCCGGCAGTCGTGACCGTCAACACCCCGACCACACCCACCATCACCGGCGCCACCTCCTTCTGCGCCGGCGGCTCCACCACGCTCACCGCGAGCGCGGGGGCGAGCTATTCATGGTCGAACGGAGCGACGACGCAGTCGATCACCGTCAACGCGGGCGGCAACTACACCGTGACCGTCACCGACGCGAACGGCTGTAGCGCGCAGAGCGCTCCGGCAGTCGTCACCGTCAACACGCCGGTGACGCCCACCATCAGCGGCGCCACGTCGTTCTGCACCGGCGGCTCCACCACCCTGACCTCGAGCGTCGGCGCGAGCTACCTCTGGACCAACGGCGCCACCACCCGGTCGATCACCGTCAGCGCCGGCGGCACCTTCCGCGTCACCGTCACCGACGCGAACGGCTGCAGCGCGCAGAGCGCGCCGGCCGTCGTCACCGTCAACACCCCGGCCACGCCGACCATCAGTCCGGCCGGCGCCGTCGCGGTCTGCCCCGGCACCACCACCACCCTCACCGCCAGCGCGGGCAGTGGATACCTCTGGTCCAACGGCGCCACCACGCAGTCGATCTCCGCGGGCGCCGGCAACTACAGCGTCACCGTCACCGACGCCAACGGCTGCAGCGCGCAGAGCGCCGTGAAGAACGTCGCCGCCAAGGTGCAGCCAACCGCGGCGGTCAGCGGCGGCGCCACCATCTGCGCCGGCGGCTCGACCACCGTCAACGCCACCCTCACCGGCACCGCGCCGTTCAACCTCACCTGGTCCGACGGCTTCACCCAGACGGTCTCCACCACGTCGGTGGCCCGCACCGTCACGCCGGCGTCGACGCGCACCTACACCATCACCTCCATCAGCGACGCGAACTGCAGCGGCACCGCCACCGGCGGCGCCACCGTCACCGTCAACACGCTGCCGGCGTTCACGCAGCCGCCGAACCAGAGCATCGCGCGCAACACCTCGGCCACGCTGACCGTCACCCCGAGCGGCACCGCGCCGTTCACCTACCAGTGGTACAAGGGCAACGCGCCTTCCACCAGCAACCAGGTGGCTACCACGCAGACCTACGTCACGCCGCACCTGAGCAAGGGGACCTACACCTACTGGGTGAAGGTCACCAATTCGTGCGGCGCCACCAGCAGCGCGACCATCACCATCACCGTTCCCTAGTCCAGTCAGTGGAGCGGCGGGCTTCGCCCCGCCGCTCCACCACCATCAGAGAGAGATCAGCACCAACCAAGGAACGCCTTCATGCGCCACATTTTGAGATCCGCCGTCATCGGTGCGCTGCTGCTCGCCGGTGTGTACCCCGCCTTCGCTCAAACGGTCACCGTCGAATACAGCGACATGTCGCACTCGTACGGCAACACCTCGCCGTCGATCTACGGGCTGACGCTCGACGGCAGCGGCGGCATGGTGGCCACCTCCAGCGCGCACGTCATCTTCCGCATCGGGTCCGGCAGCGCCACGCTGCTGGCCGGAAGCTATGGCGGATACGGATACGTCGACGGCCCGGCCGCCAACGCCCGCTTCGCCTTTCCCCGAGGAGTGGCGGTCGACCACGCCGGCAACCTGTTCGTCTGCGACCTGAACAACAACGTCATCCGCAAGATCACGCCGGCGGGGATGGTCTCCACCTTCGCCGGCCTGGGGCAGACCGCGGGCTTCGCCGACGGCACCGGAAGCACCGCGCGCTTCAACGGCCCGAACGGCATGACCATCGACGACGCCGACAACCTCTACATCGCCGACGCGAGTAACGGCGCGATCCGCAAGATCACCCCCGCGGGCGTGGTCAGCACCGTCGCCGGCAACGGAACGCGCTTCACCTTCGCCGACGGCACCGGCGCCGCCGCGCGCTTCTATCAGCCCTGGAACATGGCCATGGGCGGCGACGGAAACGTCTACGTCTCCGACAACTGCACCATCCTCCGCGTCACTCCCGCCGGCGTGGTGACCACCGTCGTCGGCTCGCCCGGCTCCTGCGGCAGCACCGACGGCGTCGGCACCGCGGCGCGCGTCGGCGGCGGATCGCTGGCGGCCGGACCGGGCGGCGTCCTCTACTTCGGCGACGGCACCAACTACACGCTGCGCCAGATCTCCTCGAACATGACGGTGACCACCATCGCCGGCAAGGCGGGCTTCGGCGATCTCATCCCCGGAACCGGCAACTACGCACGCCTCGGCAATTTCGCCGGCATGGTGTGGGACGGCTCCACGCTGCAGATCGCCGACTGGTACTACAACGGCGGCCCCGTCTCCGAGGTGCTGTGGCACACGACGCCGACCATCGCGGACACCGTTACCGTCGACACCAATCCCGCCCCGGTGCCGCAGCCGAGGCAGCTCGATACCAACCCGCAGACCGCCACGAGCTGGCACTGGTACCTGCTGTCGAAGCCGTCGGGGTCGAGCTCCACGTTCGACTCCACCATGCGCAACCCGGTCTTCACGCCGGACATCGGCGGCACCTTCCGCATCGCCTGCCGCGCCGCGAACGCCACGGGGGTGTCGATCACCTGGCTCGACTTCTTCGCCACCTGCCCGAACCTTTCCACTCCCACCATCACCCGCACCTCGGGGCCGAGCCTCAGCTGTCCCGGCGCGCCGATCACCCTGACCGTCAGCGCCGGCTATCCGTCGTATCTCTGGTCGACCGGCGCCACCACGCAGTCGATCACCGTCTCGCCCACGCAGTCCACCGGCTACACCGTGCAGGGCATCGACGCCAACGGTTGCCGCTCGCCGGCCGGCAGCTACTCGCAAACGGTCTACTTCCAGCCGACCCAGTCGGCACTCTCCAGCGTCAACACCGGCGGCTACATTTGTGATGGAACGACCGGCGCGGCGGTGACGGCGACGGGTTGGAACAACGCCACCTGGTCGCCGTACGTGACATGGGGCTACCGCACCGTCTCCGGCGGCGCGATCACCGCCATCCCCGGCGCGACGGGACCGTCGTACGCGTTGAACACCGCCAACTTCCCCGGCCCGGGCGTCTACTACCTGGTGGCCATCAACACCCCGCCCTGCAACTTCGGGACGGTGGTCAGCCAGCAGTACACGGTGAACATCGAGCAGCCGCCGACCATCGTCGCCAGCGCGTCGGCCACCACCTCGTGCGCCAACACCAACATCACGCTGACCGCCAGCGTCAGCAACCTGCCGAACCGGCAGTTCCTGACGTACTACATCAACTGGTTCCGCGCCAGCACCAACTACTCCGTCGCCGAGTGCCGCAACAACCCGACCTGCACCACGCAGGTCCTGCCGGGTGACGGCTTCTACGCGCAGCTCTTCGACGGCGTCTGCTACGTCCGCAGCCAGACGTTCACCCTGACCGCGCTGCCGACGCCGACGCCCACCTTCACCTACGCCGCCACCTGCAACGGCGTCACGGCGACCGTCACCAACCCGAATCCCAACTCGACGTACCGCTGGAGCAACGGCGCGGTCGGCACCTCGATGATCCCCGCCACCAGCGCCTACTACTACCTCATCGAGACCAGCAGCAACGGCTGCGACGGCTACAGCGGCAGCCAGTTCATCAACCAGACCTTCCCGGCCACGCCGACGGTCACCGCCTCCAGCCCGACGACCTTCTGCCAGAACGGCAGCGTGACCCTCACCGCCAGCACCGGCTTCAGCAGCTACTCGTGGTCGAACGGCGCCACCACGCGCTCGATCGTGGTCGGCACCTCCGGCAACTACGTCGTCACCACGACCGACGCCGCCGGCTGCGTCAAGAGCGCCGCGCCGGTCGCGGTCACCGTGAACCCGCTGCCGCAGGCCTCGATCACCGCGGGCGGCCCGACCACCTTCTGCGCCGGCGGCTCGGTGACGCTCACCGCGAGCGCCGCGGCCAGCTACGCCTGGTCCAACGGCGCCACCACGCAGTCGATCACCGTCTCCTCCGCCGGCAACTACAGCGTGAGCGTCACCGACGCCAACGGCTGCAGCGCCACCAGCGCGCCGACCGCCGTCACCGTCAACGCGCTCCCGGCGCCGAGCATCGTGGTCTCGCAGCAGTACAACGCGCTGGCCATGGCCACCGACGGCCCGGCGCTCATCGCCGCGCCGCAGTCCTCCGGCGACACCTACTCCTTCTGCGGCACCAACCTGAACATCCGCCTGACCGCCCTCGGCGGCAGCAGCTACCTCTGGTCCACCGGCGCCACCACCGGCGCCATCACCGTGACGCAGAGCGGCACCTACACCGTCACCGCCACCAACGCCGCCGGCTGTTCCGCCGACGCCAGCGTGACCATCATCATCACGCCGTACCCGGCGCCGCAGATCACCGCGAGCGGCCCGACCGCCATCTGCCCGAACGGCGGCAGCGTCACGCTGACCTCCGACCCGGCCGACTCGTACCTCTGGTCCACCGGCGCCACCACCCGCTCCATCGTGGCCACGCAGCCGGGCGTCTACTCCGTCCAGGTGACGATCAACAGCTGCACCGGCAGTTCGCAGTCGGTGAACGTCACGCACACCGCCGCCTCCGTCAGCGCCTCGCCGCAGACGCTCTGCGCCGGCGGCAGCGTCACCCTCACCGCCAGCGGCGGCGCGAGCTGGCTCTGGTCCACCGGCGCGACGACGCAGTCGATCGACGTCAACCAGCCGGGCGACTACTCGGTGACCGTCACCGACGCCGGCGGCTGCGCCGTCACCGCCTCGGCGTCGATCGCCGCGCCGGTCAGCGCCTCGGTGAGCACCACCACGCCGCACGTCTGCGGCAACGGGCAGGTCTCCGTCTCCGCCGCGGTGCAGGGCGGCGCCGGGCCGTACACCTATCAGTGGTACCAGGACGGCAACCCCATCGCCGGCGCGACGTCCGCCGCTTACGGCGTGACGCTCAGCGGCTGGACCGGCGGCTCGACGACCTTCTCGGTCGGCGTCACCGACGCCGGCGGCTGCCACGTCACCACGGAGCCGCAAGTCATCGACATCGACAGCACGCCGGTGGTCTACTTCGGCAATCCGGCGGCCAGCTACTGCACCGGCCAGACCTACACCATCGCCGCGGCGCCGCCGGGCTACGCGCAGTCGTACCAGTGGTCGCTGAGCGGCGGCACCATCGTCAGCACCAACGGCCAGTTCATGACCTTCACCGCCGGCGCGGCAGGGGAGGCGGTCATCACCGTCACCGGCTCGAACGCCAACGGCTGCACCGCCACGGCGAGCACCACCGTTCCCATCACCGCCAACAACGTCCCCACGCCGGTGGTCGACGCCTCCGGCCCGACCTCGTTCTGCGAGGGAGGCAGCGTCTACCTGACCGCGCCGTCCGGCAGTAACTACAGCTATCGCTGGTCGACCGGCGCGACGACGCAGCTGATTCGCGTCGACGTCTCCGGCTCGTACTCGGTGACCGTCACCGACGGCGCGAGCACCTGCGGCTCCACCTCCGCCCCGGTGGTGGTGACGGTGCACCCGCCCGCCGCCACGCCGATCATCACCGGCACGACGGTGTTCTGCGCCGGCAGCTCGACCACGCTGACCGCGAGCGTCGGCAGCTCATACGCCTTGTCCAACGGCGCGACGACGCAGTCGATCACCGTGACCTCGGCCGGCAGCTACAGCGTGACCGTCACCGACGCGAACGGCTGCTCCGCGCAGAGCGCCCCCACCGTGGTGACCGTCAACGCGGTGACGACGCCGACCATCAGCGGCGCGACGTCGTTCTGCGCCGGCGGCTCAACCACGCTCACCGCGAGCGCCGGTAGTTCGTACGCCTGGACCAACGGAGCGACGACGCAGTCGATCACCGTCTCCTCGGCTGGCAGCTTCAGCGTGACCGTGACCGACGCGAACGGCTGCAGCGCGCAGAGTGCGCCGGCGGTCGTCACCGTCAACACGCCGGCCACGCCGACCATCAGCGGCGCGACGTCGTTCTGCACGGGCGGCTCCACCACGCTCACCGCGAGCGCGGGGGCTAGCTACTCGTGGTCGAACGGCGCGACGACGCAGTCGATCACCGTCTCCTCGGCCGGCAGCTACAGCGTCACCGTGACCGATGCGAACGGCTGCTCCGCGCAGAGTGCGCCTGCAGTCGTGACCATCAACTCGCCGACCACGCCGACCATCAGCGGCGCGACGTCGTTCTGTACCGGTGGCTCCACCACGCTCACCGCGAGCGCCGGGGCTAGCTACTCGTGGTCGAACGGCGCGACGACGCAGTCGATCACCGTCAACGCGGGCGGCAACTACACCGTGACCGTGACGGATGCGAACGGCTGCTCCGCGCAGAGCGCGCCGGCCGTCGTGACCGTCAACACCCCGGTCACGCCCACCATCACCGGCGCCACCTCGTTCTGCGCCGGCGGCTCCACCACCCTCACCGCGAGCGCGGGCGCGAGCTATTCATGGTCCAGCGGCGCGACCACGCAATCGATCACCGTGAACGCCGCCGGCACCTTCCGCGTCACCGTGACCGACGCCAACGGCTGCAGCGCGCAGAGCGCGCCGGCCGTCGTCACCCTCAACACCCCGGTCACGCCCACCATCAGCGGCGCCACCTCGTTCTGCGCCGGCGGCTCCACCACCCTCACCGCGAGCGCGGGCGCGAGCTATTCATGGACCAACGGCGCGACCACGCAGTCGATCACCGTCAACGCCGCCGGCACCTTCCGCGTCACGGTCACCGACGCCAACGGCTGCTCCGCGCAGAGCGCGCCGGTCACCGTCACCGTCAAGGCTCTCCCCACCGCGGCGGTTAGCGGCGGCGCCACCATCTGCGCCGGCGGCTCGGCCACCGTCAACGCCACCCTCACCGGCACCGCGCCGTTCAACCTCACCTGGTCCGACGGCTTCACGCAGTCGGTGTCTACCACCTCGGTGGCCCGCACCGTCACGCCGGCCTCGACGCGCACCTACACCATCACCTCGATCAGCGACGCGAACTGCAGCGGCACCGGCACCGGCGGCGCCACCGTCACCGTCAACACGCTGCCGGCGTTCACGCAGCCGCCGAACCAGAGCATCCCGCGCAACACCTCGGCCACGCTGACCGTCACCCCGAGCGGCACCGCGCCGTTCACCTACCAGTGGTACAAGGGCAACGCGCCGTCGACGAGCAACCAGGTGGCCACCACGCAGACCTACGTCACGCCGCACCTGAGCAAGGGGACCTACACCTACTGGGTGAAGGTCACCAATTCGTGCGGCTCCACCAGCAGTACGACCATTACCATCACCGTTCCGTAGTGAGTGCGGCGGCGGGCTTCATGCCCGCCGCCCACATCGCCCATGGAACGACGCTTCCTCATCTTCGTCTGCGCCTCCGCCGTCTTCATGACGGCGCTGCTGCTCGTTGACCGCGACGGCCTGGCGCAGCAGCTGGCCCTCGGCGCGGCCACGGCCGGCTTTCTCTGGATCTTCGTCCGCCGCCACGCGATCGACGGCCGCCAGGTCCTGATCTGCATCGCCGTCGCCACCACCGGCGAGATCGTGCTGTCGCTCGGCTGGGGCCTCTACTCCTACGCGCACGCCGTGATCCCGCTCTACGTCCCGCCCGGCCACGGCCTCTTCTACACCCTCGCCGCGGTCAGCGCGCAGCAGGCGCTCTTCCGGCGACACGCCGCCGCCATCACCCGCGGCGTGATGATCGCCGGCACCCTCTTCGCGGCCGTCAGCCTCGTCGCGATGCACGACACCTGGGGCTTCCTCTGGTGGCTCGGCGCGCTCGCCCTGATCCAGACCTCGCGCAACCGCCTGCTGCTGTCATCGTGCTTCGTCTACACCATGATCCTGGAGTGGGTCGGCACCGCCATCGGCAACTGGCGCTGGACCGCCGAGGTACCGGGCCTGGGACTCCACTCCGCGAACCCCCCGGCAGGGGTGGGAATCCTCTACATCCTGCTCGACCTGATCGTGGTCGGCATCACCGCGTGGAGCGCCGGCGTCGAGCCCGCCGCCGCGGACGCCGGCATTCAGGGATGAGCACGCCCTGCCGGCGAGTACGCCGCGTCCGCGACTGATCTCAGCCGCGCGATTGCTCTATGTATACCGGAATACGTGGTGGTAGATACAGCCATAACTGAGTTCGCGTAGCTCTAAGCTGCTTCACGCCGAAGCGTTTCGCGCGGCTTCAACGGGGTAGTATTCAATAGTACCAGTCGCACACGAAGCTTGAAGGCAGAACCGCAGCCGGCCAAGTGCCGTAGCGTGGCCCGGCGCTTCCGCGCCTCGTTTCAGTGTGCGACCTTACGAGTCGCGCAGCTGGAACCGACAGGCCATGTGCAAGAGCCGCCGGTAGCGAAACCTGTATCCGTCTGGCGCTGGCCCCCTATAACCCTATAATCATCATGGATGCAAGATTTCACGCCTGTCGTTATTGGTCTTGCCAGTTTGGCCTTCGTCATCGTTGCCGTCGTGGCGATCGTGAAGGCAAACAGGCGCAGTGGCCGCGCTGACCACGATCGTGTCGCCCGCATCCTGCAACTGTTAGAGGCGATCGCCATGCGCGAGACGAATACCCATCTATACGAGTTGCACGAACTCGTGCGTGGTAAACCGACTCCGCCATCTGCGGCCTTTCTCGCTCCGGCTGGCTGGTTCGATCGGTCGAAGAAAGGCCTCGCTAAGCTCCTGTCCATCGCGCAGACCTCCGTAGTCGAGTGGTTCTTTGTGTTCTTTACGCCGTCGATGTTAGTGGGCTCACGTCAAGAGCTTCTCACATGGTTTCATGAAATGGTGATGTTGCACCGCAATGATTTACGAATTCTGGAAGCCATCGCCGGCATAATTGAGCGAATGTCAATCGCGCTCACACAACCAGAGGCAGATTGGCTGTATGCCCGTGCACTCGAGACAGTCCAGAGTTCCAACAGCACGTCGCCTGCCAGAACGTTTGCATTGCGAATTGGTCGCATGCGTTACTCACGCAGCAGGCCTAATCGTGTTCCTACTGTTTACGATGAACAGGCAATAGCGAACGATATTGCCGCTCGTGTGAGTTGACCGACACGTTAACCACCGAATCTGTCGAGAGAGGTCAAGTGCTTTCCGAAACACCAAGGGCAGGAATCGCACCGCCTATTCTTCGCAGCGGCCGTTCGCTGGTCCGGCGTTCCGCGCCTTGTTTAGCGCGACGCTACGCGTCGCGCGGTGGGAACCGGAAGGCCACACGCACCTAAAAGAACGATGGGCGGACCGGGCTTCTGTGAGCTCCGGGATACTTCAGAGCAGCGATCGAAACTCCTCCGGCGTCAGTCCCGCATCTCGGACGATACCGCCCATCGTGTAGGCATTGATCGGGTTATTTCGTGGAATCGAAATCACGCGCGTGCCGTCAGTCATCACGATGTGCTTGCCTTGCCGAGCAATCCGATAGCCGGCTCTCTCAAATGCTCGCACGGCATCGAGATGATTGATCCCGGGGATTTTTGGCACGACCTAGACGACGACCTCGACTTCCCGCACTTCGCCGTCGTTCGCCTGCCTGATTCGGGACTCGATTTCCGTTTCTTCAGCACGATATTGTTCACGGAATCGCTGTTTTGCTTTGTGAAGCAGAATGCGGAAATACTCGCGATCCACGCCGTACGATCGGGATATCTCCGCCGGGTCTCGTTCCTCGACGAATAGCGCTCGAAGAAGATTGGCATCACGTGCCGGAAGTGTCTCGAGTACGCGTCGAACGAGAGCGACGTCCTCGTTGGTGGGATCAGCGTTATCCACAAATACCTGCACGTAGAGGTTATCGAGATGTTCTGCCTCCAGTTCGGGACGCTGGACGGCAAGGTACTCTTGAATGGCGACCCGTATGTTTTCGAGGGCTTCTGCCTCCGTTGCACCCTCGGTCCAGCAACCTGGAAGCTTCGGGCACGAAACCGCGAAACCCTCTTCGGAAGGGAAGAGCATTACTCGGTATCTCATCGCTGCCGCAAACACTACCGCATGGGTTCACCTTCCAGCAAATTCTCGGGTGCGGTCGGGTAGCCTATCCGGCTCGCATCAAAGGCAGCCCAACTTCACAGCACCCGACTCGCGGCCGTTCGCTGGCTCCGCGCTTGCGCGTGCCGCCCGCCAGCCCAGGCTGTTCGAGTACCGACGAATACCGGTGTTCCGCCCAATGGCTCGGATGCTCGCGCGCATGGAGCGCCGGCGTCGAGCCCGCCGCCGCGGACGCCGGCATTCAGGGATGAGCACGCGCATGCCAAATTTCCGATAGCGTTAGCGCGTGACTCGGAGCGTGTATCTCGAAACCAGCGTGATCAGCTATCTGGTCGCACGACCGAACCCACGAGATCTGGTCGTCGCGGCGCATCAGCAGATCACCCGTGAGTGGTGGGCAAACCGACGCGATGAATTCTCGCGCTTCGCATCAGCGGTTGTCATCGAGGAAGCTCTTCGCGGTGATCCGGAATACGCAAAGGCGAGGTAGGCTGATCGCATGTGGGAGGATCCCATCGTCAAGGAAACACGAGCTGCCCGCGAGAAGCTCGTCCAGGAATTCGGCGAAGATCTTGATGCTCTCTGGGAGCACCTGCAGGAAGTCCAGAAGCGGTATCAAGATCGAGTGGTTACGGGTCAACCCAAAGCACCCGTCGCCGTCCGGCGAAAGGTTTCCTAGGAGCGAAGTCGCTTGGCTCAACGCTCGCCACACCTCGTTTGCGCGGGCGCCCGGCTAGAAGTCACGAATCGCCGCCGGGTCAGCCCAGTTCTATCCAATACCGTCGCTTTTTGGGCATGTCGTCGCCGACAACGACGGTATCTTGCCTTGCCGGCGGGGCACGCCAGCGCGACTGATGCTCAGCCGAGCTTGACCACGGTATACTCTGGCGATATACAGGTGCGCATGGCGAAGCTTGATCCTTCCGAGTGGGAAGGATGCGATTGGGACGACGGAAACATCGGAAAGAACTGGCCGAAGCATCGCGTCTCGGATTGGGAAATTGAAGAGGTCTTTCTCAATGTCCCGATCGCGTTCGGCTTCGATGCAACGCACTCTTCCGGAGAAGAGAGGTATTTCGCTCTTGGCCAGACGAATCGGGCGCGATGGTTATTCGTCGCCTTTACGATCCGTGGGCGATTGGTGAGGCCAATATCAGCGCGAGAAATGAATGCACGTGAACGGAGATCGTATGAAGCGCTTAAAGAAGATACCGAAATTCAAGGATGAAGACGCCGAGCGCGAGTTCTGGGCGAAGGCGGATTCCACTGAATATATCGACTGGTCGAAAGCCCAGAAGCTTGTTCTTCCAAACTTCCGCCCGACGCTTCGAACGATCTCGCTGCGATTGCCGGAATCGATGATCGCGGAGCTGAAGCTGCTCGCGAATCAGCGAGATGTTCCCTACCAATCATTGCTCAAGGTTTTTCTGGCCGAAAAGATCAAAGAGGAGCGGATCGGTAAAGTTGACGGGCCAACGTCGTCCGCGCGAAGACGAGCGGGCTGACGCTTCGCAGCAGGCACTGGGAGCCGGTGACCAAGGATCGTCACGAATCGCCGCCGGGTCAGCCCAGTTCTATCCAATACCGTCGCTTTTTTGGCATATCGTCGCCGACAACGACGGTATCTTCGAGCGTTCCGCCGGCACCCTCGATTGTATGGATCGATGCCGGGTTGTTGTCGTCACACGTCAGCAGCACTCGGCGTAGACCGAGTGTGCGAGCGAGCCGAAGCGCCTGTCCCAGCATGGCCTTGGCATAGCCCCGACGACGAAAGGCGGGAAGGACCACATAGCCGATCTGCCCACCGACTCTCCGCAGGAAGTCATTCAGCTGCGTTCGCAATTGAACCCGTCCAACGATCTCGGAGCCGACAAACGCGAACAGGGTCATCGATGGCACCCAGCCCTCGGGAAGCTTCTCGCCCTGCGCCTGCGCGTTCAGCAGAGTCACGTATTCCGGGAAACTCGGACTGGTATCGAAGCCAGGAGCGAACGTCATCGACTCTGAAGCGGGCCACGCGGCCACCGCCTCGAGGAACGCCTCCCGGTCTGCGTCCACGAGAGCCCGAAGATGCAGTTGCGCAGCGGTCTCGGTTCTTGAATCCATGGTTTTCCGCCTGGTCTCGTGGCTCAGTGAAATGAACATCGGATATATCACTTAAGAAACCATGGATGTCTTGAGCTCTTCGGAAGAGATCGAAGATGAATCCATGGATTCACACTTGGCTGACGCGCGCGTCACGTTCGACTCCGCGGATGTCATGAAGGCTACCGAAGAGGTCGATCGTGACGTCCATGAGCTCGTGCGAGCTTCCGCTGCTGTCCAGCGTGAAATCCATGGATTCATGCGTGACCTTCGCGCGACAATTCCTGACGCGGCAACGCTTGGTAAATTCATCCATGGATTCTCGGTCGATAACATTGATATCGATCGGATCATCCATGGATTCATCGTCGACACCGATCTGACGTCACACTGTGGGAACCGTGAGCCGCGAGACCCCGAGACCCGCAAACCTCACCCATACGGCTTCTCCACCGTCAGCTCCATGTGCCATTCCGGCGAGCGAAGGGACCGGAAGCCTGCCTGTTCGTACAGCGCGTGCGCGTCCCGCGTGAGGAGGTGCCAGCGGCGGAGGCGCTGCAGCGACGGGTGCTCGCGGATGGCGCGCATCAGCTGCCTGCCGGCGCCGGCGCCGCGGTGGGAGCCGATCACGAAGACGTCGGAAACGTAACCGAAGGTCGCGTAGTCGGTGATGACGCGGGCGAAGCCGACCTGTGCATCGCCATCGTAGGCGCCGAAGCAGAGCGAGTTGGCCAGCGCGGTGCGCACCAGCTCCAGCGGGATGTTCTTCGCCCAGTACGACTCTTCCGACAGGAAGCGGTGGATGAGCGTGAGGTCGAGGCGGTCCGGTTCGGTGCTGATTTCGATCATGATAGGCAGCGCATGATCGTAAACGAATCGCTTCTCGACCGCGCCCGCGCGCACGCGGTGCGCTTCCTCCGGTCGCTGCCCGAGCGTCCCGTCGGACCGACCGCCACGCGCGAGGAGCTGCTGCGCGGCGTGGCCGTGCCGCTCTCCGACGACGGCGAGGACGCCGGCGCCGTGCTCGACGCGCTGGCCGCCGGCATCGAGCGCGGCCTCATCGCCAGCGCCGGCCCGCGCTACTTCGGCTTCGTCATCGGCGGCAGCCTCCCGGTCTCGCTCGCCGCCGACTGGATGACCAGCGCCTGGGACCAGAACTGCGGCATCTACGTCACCTCGCCCGCCGCGTCGGTGGTGGAGGACGTCGTGCGCGACTGGCTGCTGGAGCTCTTCGACCTGCCGCGCGGCGCCAGCGTCGGGCTGGTCACCGGCGGCCAGGCGGCGAACTTCACCGGCCTCGCCGCGGCGCGCCACGCCGTGCTGCGCCGCGCCGGCTGGAACGTGGAGGAGCAGGGGCTCTACGGCGCGCCGCGCGTGCACGTCGTGGCCGGCGCGGAGGCGCACATCACCATCTACGCCTCGCTGCGGATGCTCGGCTTCGGCACGCAGGGGGTGATCAAGGTCGACACCGACGGGCAGGGGAGGATGCGCCCCGACGCGCTGCAGAAGACGCTGTCGTCGCTCGACGGCCCGATCATCGTCTGCGCGCAGGCCGGCAACGTGAACACCGGCGCGGTCGATCCGCTGCGCGAGGTCTGCGGGATCGCGCACGCGCGCGAGAACGCCTGGGTGCACGTCGACGGCGCCTTCGGCCTGTGGGGCCGCGCCAGCCGCTCCACGCGCGCGCTGCTCGACGGCGCCGACCTCGCCGACTCCTGGGCCAACGACGCGCACAAGTGGCTCAACGTCCCGTACGACAGCGGCATCGTCATCTGCCGCGACTCGGCCGCGCACCGCGCGGCGATGACCGTCACCGCCGAGTACCTCGAGCAGACCGCCGGCGTGGAGCGCGATCCCTTCGAGTGGACCCCCGAGTTCTCGCGCCGCGGACGCGGCTTCCCCATCTACGCCGCGCTGCGCACGCTCGGGCGGCGCGGCGTGGAGGCGCTGGTGGATCGATGCTGCGAGCGCGCGCGGCAGATGGCGTCGGCGCTGGCGAAAGACCCGCGCGTGGAGATCCTCAACGACGTCGTCCTCAACCAGGTGCTGGCGCGCTTCGGCGGCAGCGACGAGGTGACGCGCGAGGTCATCGCCCGCGTGCAGCGCGAGGGAACCTGCTGGATGGCGGGGACGACCTGGCACGGCCTGGCGGCGATGCGGCTGTCGCACTCCAACTGGGCCACGGGCGAGGACGATATCGAGCGGTCGGCGGCGGCGATCCTCGCGGCCCTGCCGCGATAGTTGGGATGTTGGGACGTTAGGATGTTGGGATGTCGGCGGGAGGCGGGACCGGCCCAACATCCCAACGTCCTGACATCCCAACTCTCAGTCGTCCGCGCAGCAGGCGCTGGTCACGGCGATCGTTGGGATGTTGGGACGTTAGGATGTCGGCGGGAGGTGGGACCGGCCCAACATCCCAACGTCCTGACATCCCAACTCAGTCACCGGCGCAGCAGGCGCTGGTCACGGCGATGGCGATCTCGTCGACCTGCTCGGTCTTGGAGATGATCTGCAGCGACTCGCGCACGCGGTCGCGCACCGAGTCGGTGTCGCAGCTGGTCATCAGGATGACGTTGCGGAGGTGGTCGCCCTTCTCCTCGCGCAGGTACGACAGCACGCCGTAGCCGCTGTGGCGGGGGAGGTCGGTGTCGATGACGATGGCGCGGTAGGAGAAGTCGCGCAGCAGCTCGATGGCCGCCCAGCCGTCGGTGGCCACGTCGGTCTGCAGCTTCAGGCGGTCGCCGGCGCGCTCGATCGCCGCGGCGATCAGGGGATTGTCTTCGACGACGAGAAGCTTCTCGATTTCCGGCACCGGCCAACTCTAGGCCGGTGCCGGAGGCGTGGCAAGCTCGAGCGTTAGGAGGCGGCGGCCTGCGGCTGATACTGCGCGCTGCCGAAGGCGAGCACCGGGTAGAAGATGGGCGACAGGAAGATCAATCCGAGGGCGAAGCCGGTCCCCTTGCCGAAGACCTTGGCCATCATCAGGCCGGCCAGGATGGCGTTCACGCCGGGGATCAGCATGAGCAGGAACCACCAGCCCGGCTTACCCATGATCTTCACCATCACGATGATGTTGTAGATCGGCACCAGGGCGGCCCATCCGGGATGTCCGGCCTTGGTGAAGATCTTCCACATCGTGGCGATGAAAAACAGCACGACCGCGGCCCACAGGACCACGGCGACCATGGCCATGCCCTGCATCGCGGCGGAATTCGCAACCGGGGCATCCTGGAAGAACAACATCGCGAGCGATTGACTCATCGGTTCTCCTCCTCCTCCATTTTTGGTTGGGATTACCGTACGCGATTTTTGGTCGTAACGCCACTAGGTCTCGCGCAAAACCTTCGCGACGCGCGCCAGCAAGACCTGATTTTTGACGGGCTTACGGATGAAGTCCGCCGCGCCGACCTCGAAGGCCCGCACCTCCACCTCGTCGCCCGGCAACCCGGAGACGAAGATGGTCGGCGCCTCGACGCCGTTGTCGTGCATCGCCTCGAGCAGGCTGTGGCCGTCGATGTACGGGAGGTCGACGTCGAGCAGGATGAGGTCCACCGTCTCGCGCCCCACCTGCATCAGCGCCTCGGCGCCGTCCTTGGCCAGGATCACCGTGTAGCCGGCCGACTTCAGCACCGCGTTGGTCAGCTCGCGGTTGAGGACGTTGTCCTCCACCACCAGCACGGTCTTCTTCCGCCGCCCGTCCAGCGAGGCGGCCGCGGCGGCGGTGCTCGCGCGCGCGCGCAGCTGCACCAGCTCGCGCTGCAGCGCCTTGGTCTCCACGTCGGGCTCGATGCGCAGCTCGCGCTTGAGCACGCGCGCGCAGGTCTCGTACTGCTGCAGGGCGTTCACAACGTCGCCGCTCTGCATGTAGAGGTGCATCAGCATGCGGTGCACCGGCTCCTGCAGGTTGTCGATGCGCAGGGAGCTCTGCGCGGTCTGGATCGCCTCGTCCACCGCGCCGCGGCGCGACTGGATCTCGGCCAGCTGCGCGTGCGCCTTGAGCGCCACGCGATGCAGGCGGTCGCGCTCGGCGAGCAGCCACTGGTCGAAGCGCTCCTCGTTGATGGTGAAGCCTTCCAGGAAGTCGCCGCGATAGCAGGTCACCGCCTCGGAGAGCGCCTCTTCGGTCCCGACGCCGACCAGCGACTCGAACCTGGCCACGTCGCACTCGACCAGGGCGTCGTCGAGGCCGAGGAGGTCGCCCTCTTCGATCAGGATCTTCTCGTCGGGGGAGAGGGTGACCAGTTCCTTGCGCAGGGTGGAGAGCGTCTGCCGCAGGCTCTGCCGCGCCTGGTCGGGGCCGGTGCTGCTCCAGAGCAGCGCGGCGATCTTCTCGCGCGAGATGCGCGAGGAAGGCCTGACGCCGAGGTAGGCGAGCAGCGCCTGCGACTTCTTCGCGCCGACCGCGACGAGGGTTCCGTTGCCGGAGCGGATCTGCAGATCGCCAAGAAGGTCCAGACGGAGAGCAGGCATTGAGACGGATGATACCCTCGGTCGGAATGTGAATCTCACGCAGCTCTTCGATCTGTCGCTGATCAATCGCCGCGACGAGCCGGCGCTCGAGTGGGGCGGCTCGACCTTCACCTTCGGCGAGGTCGAGCGCCGCAGCAACCGCACGGCGAACGCGCTGCGCGCGCGCGGCTTCGTCAAGGGCGACCGGCTCGCCGTCCACCTGGCGAACCGCATCGAGCTCATTGACCTCTTCCTGGCCTGCGTCAAGCTCGGCGTCATCTTCGTCCCCATCAACATCCTCTACCGCGAGCGCGAGATCGCGCACATCACCGGCGACGCGGAGCCGCGCGCCACCATCACCGAGGCCGACCTGCCGATCACGTCCGGCGACGACCGGCGTCCGGAGGTCGACCTCGACGGCGATACGCCCGCGGCGATCATCTACACCTCCGGCACCACCGGCGCGTCGAAGGGGGCGGTGCTGACGCACAACAATTTCGCGGCGAACGCGCTGAACCTCATCACCTGCTGGCAGGTCACGGAGCGCGACCGCTTCCTGCTGGTGCTGCCGCTGTTTCACATCCACGCCCTCGGCAACGGGCTGCATTGCTGGCTGATCAGCGGCTGCCGCATGCGGCTGCTGGAGCGCTTCGATCACCACACCGCGCTCGACGAGCTCCGCGACTTCCGCCCCACGCTCTTCTTCGGCGTACCGACGGTCTACGTCCGCCTGCTCGACACGCCGCCCGGCGACGCGCGCGACGTCGGCGCCTCGATGCGTCTCTTCGTCTCCGGCTCGGCGCCGCTGCCCGCGCACGTCTTCGAGCGTTTCCGCGAGCTGTTCGGCCACACCATCCTGGAGCGCTACGGGATGACCGAGACGTTCATGACCATCAGCAACCCGTACGCGGGCGAGCGGCGCGCGGGGACGGTCGGCTTCCCGCTGCCCGGCGTGTCGATTCGCATCGACGACGGCGAGCTGCTGGTGAAGTCGCCGACGCTCTTCGCCGGCTACTGGCGCCGCCCCGCCGCGCTCGACGACGGCTGGTTCCGCACCGGCGACCTCGCCTCGCTCTCCGGCGACGGCTACATCACGCTCCTGGGCCGCAAGTCCGACCTCATCATCTCCGGCGGCTTCAACATCTATCCGCGCGAGATCGAGGACTTCCTGCTCGAACAGCCCGGCGTCGCCGAGGCCGCGGTGGTGGGGGAGGCGGACACGGTGCGCGGCGAGGTGCCGGTGGCGTACATCGTCGGCGATTGCGACTCCGCCGCCCTCGCCGACGCCTGCCGCGCCGCGCTGGCGTCGTTCAAGGTGCCGCGGCGCTTCGTGCGCGTGGAGTCCATCCCGCGCACGGCGCTGGGGAAGGTGCAGAAGCACCTGCTGCGGGAGTCGTAGCGATGTGCCTCATCGCCATCGCCCATCTCGCATCGACACGCTGGCCGCTGGTGATCGCGGCCAACCGCGACGAGTTCCTCGACCGTCCCGCGCGCGCGGCGCACGCGTGGGACGACGCGCCGGACGTCGTCGGAGGACGCGACCTGCGGGCGGGCGGGAGCTGGCTGGCGGTGACGCGCGGCGGACGGTTCGCCATGGTGACGAACGTGCGCGGATTGCCGGAGCCGCACGATGCGCCGTCGCGCGGCGCGCTGGTCGCTGATTTCGTGAAGGGCCATGCCGCGCCGCTCGTGTACGCGGAGGGCGTGGAGCGTGCGCGATACGCGGGGTTTCATCTGGTGGTCGGAGAAGCCGGCAGGATCGCTGCGCACGTCAGCAGCGACGCGGCGGCGCGCGTCATCGAGCCGGGGATCTTCGCGGTCAGCAACGCGCCAGCGGCGATCGACTGGCCGAAGATCGCCTACGCGCGCGAGGCGATGGAGCGCGCGCTCCAATCCGATGACATCGAGCCGGAGCTGATGCGCTTCCTCACCACGCCGCGCGGCGGGCCGATCGAGAGCGAGGTGTTCGTGGCGCTGCCGGCGATGAACTACGGCACGCGCGCGTCGACCATCGTCATCGCCGCGGCGGACGGCGCGATCGACTTCACCGAGCGGACCGCCGCAGGCGAAGCGCGTTTCCGATTACGGTCACCGAGCTGAGGGTCATCGCCGCGCTGGCGATCATCGGATTGAGGAGGCCGAAGGCGGCGAGCGGGATGCCGAGGACGTTGTAGACGAAGGCGAAGAAGAGGTTCTGGCGGATGTTGCGCATCATCGCCACGGACAGCGCGCGGGCGCGGGCGATGCCGCGGAGGTCGCCCTTCACCAGCGTGATGCCGGCGCTCTCGATGGCGATGTCGGTGCCGGTGCCCATGGCGATGCCGACGTCGGCGCGCGCCAGCGCCGGCGCGTCGTTCACGCCGTCGCCGGCCATGGCCACGCGGCGCCCCTCGGCCTGCAACCGCCGCACGACTGCTTCCTTCTCCGCCGGCAGCACCTCGGCCACGATCTCGTCGATGCCGAGCTCGCGGCCGACCGCCTCGGCGGTCGCGCGCACGTCGCCGGTCAGCATCACGACCTTCAGCCCGTCGGCGTGCAGCGCGCGGATGGCCTCCGCGCTGGTCGGCTTGACGGGATCGGCGACGGTGATGCTTCCCGCCGGCTTGCCGTCGACCGTCACCGTCAGTCCCGGCCGGCCGACGAAGACCTCGTGCCCGTCGACGATCCCGCTCACGCCGACGCCTGCAATGGTTTTCACGTTCGTGGCGGTGCCGATCGGCTCCGCGGCGGCGAGAATCGCGGCGGCGAGCGGGTGCTCGCTGGCGCGCTCCACCGCCGCCACCCACCCGAGCGTGCGCGCGTCGAGGTCGTGCGCGACCACGCGCGGCTTGCCCTCGGTCAGCGTGCCGGTTTTATCAATGATGATGGTGTCGACGCGCGCCAGGCTCTCCAGCGCCTCGGCGTTGCGGATCAGGATCCCGCCGGTCGCGCCGGCGCCGGTGGCGACCATCACCGACATCGGCGTGGCCAGCCCGAGCGCGCAGGGGCAGGCGATGATCAGCACCGCCACGGCGTTGACGATGGAGTGCGTGGCGATGAAGGCGATGATCGCGACGACGATCACCGCCGGGACGAACCAGGCGGAGACGACGTCGGCCAGGCGCTGAATCGGGGCGCGGCTGCGCTGCGCGTCGGCCACCATGCGGACGATCTGCGCCAGGAGCGTGTCGGCGCCGACGCGCTCAGCGCGCATGATGAACGAGCCGGTGGTGTTGACCGTGCCGGCGGTGACGCGGCTGCCGGCGCTCTTTTCCACCGGCAGCGGCTCGCCGGTGATCATCGACTCGTCGACCACGCCGCTGCCGTCGTCGACCGCGCCGTCGACCGCCACGCGCTCGCCGGGACGGACGCGCAGGCGCATGCCGGCGGTGACGTGCGCGATGTCGACGTCGTGCTCGCCGCCGTCGTCCATCACCATCCGCGCGGTCTTCGGCGCCAGTCCGAGGAGCGACTTGATGGCGCCGGAGGTGCGCTCGCGCGCACGCAGCTCGAGCACCTGGCCGAGGAGCACGAGGGTGGTGATGACCGCGGCCGCCTCGAAGTAGAGCTCCCCGCCGCGGAACAAGGCATAAAGGCTGTACAGGAACGCCGTGCCCGTTCCCATCGCGATCAACGTGAACATGTTGAGCCGGCGATGGACGACGGAGGCCCAGCCGCGCACGAAGAACGGCCACCCGCCCCACAACACCACCGGCGCGGCCAGTACCAACTGCGGCCAACCCGGCATCACCATCAGCATCGCGCCGGCGAGGAGCGGCGCGCTGAGGACAGCGCTGATGATGAAGCGCCGCCGCATGTCGAGCAGCTCGTGATTCGGCGCATCGTCGAGCGTCGCTGTGCGCGGCTCGAGCGCCATGCCGCAGATGGGGCACGCGCCGGGCTCCGCGCGCACCACCTCGGGGTGCATGGGGCAGGTGTATTCGCCGGTGAGCGGCGGGCGGCGAGCGGCGAGCGGGGGAGTCTGATGGACGGACTGATCGTGGGCGCAGCACCCGCTCGCCGCTCGCTGCCCGCTGCCCGCCTGTTCATCGGACATGTTTGAAGAACAGCTCCGACAGCTCGTCGTACATCCGTTCGCGGCGATCCTTGTCCGTCGAGCGGATGGCATCGGCGGCGCAGTTCTGCAGGTGATTGCGCAGCAGCACCTCGGCCACGGCGCGGAGCGACTCCTGGATGGCGGAGATCTGCACCAGCGTATCGGCGCAGTAACGCTCCTCTTCCACCATCCCGTGGACGCCTCGCACCTGCCCCTCGATCCGCTTCAAACGGTTGAGGGCGCTTTGCTTGAGGGCGGCGTCGAATCCGTGTGCGTGACGCAGCTTGGTCATGTTTGCAGCATACCCCGAGGGGGTATTTAGCTGTTAGACTCAAATCTGGGCACCCGAATTCCTTACCGATGGACGCAGAAGAACTATTCATCTCCAACCTCGACGCGATCGAGCGCGCCATCGCCTACGTCTGCCATCGCAACCATCTGAGCCCGCAGGACGGCGAGGAGTTCGGCTCCGAGGTCAAGACCAAGCTGATCGAGGCGAACTACGGCATCCTCCGCAAGTTCGAGGGGCGCAGCTCCTTCTCCACCTACGTCACCACCGTCATCCAGCGGCTGTACTTCCAGTGGCGGGTGCAGATGTGGGGGAAGTGGCGGCCGTCGGCCGAGGCGAAGCGGCTGGGGGAGAAGGCGATCACGCTGGAGCGGATGCTGACGCGCGACGGCTTCACCTACGGCGAGGCGCTGGAGACGCTGACCACCGGCACGCGCGCCTTCACCCGCGAAGAAGTGGAAGCGCTCTACCTTCGACTCCCGGAGCGCCAGCCGCGCCCCGTGCTGGTTGCGGCGGTGGCCCCCGACGCGGCACCGACGGTCGACCCCGAGCGCGAGCTCTTCAGCGCCGAGCGGCGGGCCAAAGCGCGCACCGCGACGTCGGCGATCGACGAGGCCATCGGACAGATGGATCCCGAGTCGCAGCTGATCCTCCGGATGCGCTTCTGGCACAACCGCAAGGTGCCCGACATCGCCGAGGCGCTGCGCATCGACGCCAAGCGCCTCTATAAGAAGATCGACCGGCTGCTGCAGACGCTCCGCACCGCGCTGGAGAAGTCCGGGGTCGATTTTTCCGTCATCGCCGATCTGCTCGACCGCCAGGATCACGAACTTTCCTTTTTTGCAGGGGGAAAAAACGACCTCGGTCACTCTCATAGCCCGGATGGGGAATTCGGAACAGGCGAAAACCGAGTGACAAGGTGACGATAGCGATGGAACATGCAGGCTTCCCGTCGGACGAAACGCTGGCGGCATTCATTGACGGTCGAGTTGATTCGGACACTCGCGGGCGGGTCATCGAGCACATGGCCGGCTGCAGTGAGTGCTACTCGGTTTTCATCGGCTCCACGGAGATGCCCGCGGCAGCCGCTGACGGCACCTCGAACGTCCGGCCCTTCCGGCGCGTTCGTTACGCACTCGCCTCGGCAGCCATCGCCGCGGCCGCCGCCATCGGCTTCTTCGTGACCCCGCTCGGCCAGCGGTTCTACCGCCCCGACGGCCTGGCCGCGCTGGCCAACGCAGCTCCGGCCTCGCGCACTTTCTCGGGCCGCATCACCGGCTTCCCCTATCGCCAGCCGGCAGCGATCGCCCGCGGCACGGCCTCCGATCCGTCGCGCAACCCCGCGAACTACAAGCTGCTCGAAGTCGCCTCGAAGGTGCAGAAAAACGCCATCGAGTCGCCCACCCCGCAGAACCTCCACGCCCTCGGCGTCTCACAGCTGCTCCTCGGCAACGCGGACGACGCCGTCCGCACGCTCGGCGGCGCGCTGCAGAACGCCGGCGGCCTCGAGACCTCGACCGACGTGACCCTGCTCAGCGACTACTCCGCCGCCCTCTCCAGCCGCGCCGCGCAGACGCGCAACGACGCCGACAAGGCGCTCGCCGCCCGCGTCGCCGAGCGCGCCTGGAGCCTCCGCCGCACCCCCGAGACCGCCTGGAACCGCGCCGTCGCCCTCGACACCGAGGCCGCGTGGAACGACTACCTGGCGCTGGACGGGACGTCGGATTGGGCGCGGGAGGCGCGGAAACAGTTGGGACGTTAGGACGATGGGATGTTGGGATGTTGAACGTGGGCGGCGGACATCCTAACCACCCAACAGTCCAACATCCCAACCCCGATCACTGGGCGGGCACGTACGTCGGATCCGCCGTGAAGTTGTCGATCACCGAGCCGTACGCGGTCACCCGCCCCGAGCCGCCCGTCACCTGCACGACGATGCGCGCGTTGTAGACGTTCTGGCCGGGCGCGGTCATCGCCTCGATGATCCGGCCGAGCTGGGTGAACTCGTTGGGGCGCAGCGACACCACGGTCGACGGCGACACCTTCGAGTCGGGCAGCACCAGGGACACGCGGACGTCGGCGGCGTTGCCGCTCAGCTCCGCGAGGCCGAGGTTGGTGCGGAAGTTCTGCGACTGCTCGAGCTGCAGGATCTGCAGCGGCTTGTCGCCCAGCCCGATGCCCTGCGACGGTGCGACGCCGGGGATGAACTGCCCGTAGGTGCCGCCGTCGTCGGAGTTCGAGTAGGTCCGGCCGGTGGCCACCAGCGAGGCGGGGGCGGTGGTGGTGAAGATGATCGAGCCGCCGGTGCCGTTGGCGCTGAAAGTCGACGGCAGGACGTTGTCGATGGCGCGCACCTGGCCGGCGGGAAGCGTGAACGGTGCGCCCGGAACCGGCGTGCCGTTGTTCTGCGGGTAGAAGGTCGGCGTGATGGTGGCGGCGGAGGTGCCGCCGTTGTAGACGCGGATGTCGGAGTGGAAGTTCGAGAACGGCGAGACGAGCTCGGACATCCCGGGGAGGACGAAGCGCGTCGCCTGCAGCTGCGACGGCTGCACCGGCATGACCGCCATCGGATCGGTGGTGATGTTGTCGAGCACCGAGGCGTAGGCGCTGACCGCGCCGGTCTCGGAGTCGACGATGATCTCGATGCGGCCGTCCTCCAGCGACGGGATCCCGGCGGTCGCGGAGATGAACTGGTTCATCTGCTGGTGCTCGCCCGGCAGGAGGCTGAAGGTCAGCTCCTTCAGCATCTGGCCGGCGTCGTTGTAGACGCGGAGGCGGCCGTTGGCCGGCGTGCCGGAGCCTTCCACGATGCCGAGGTTGGTGCGGAACCGCGACGACTCAGCCACCTGCTGCAGGCTGAGGGTGGGCGGGCCGGTGGGTGGCGTGCCGCCGGGGATGGGCAGGACGTCGAGCGCGCGAGTGGCGAAGAGCGAGAACGGCACCGCGGCGATGAACTGTCCGAGCGTGCCCTTGCTGGTGGTGACGAAGGTGCGGCTGGAGGCGTAGGTCAGCGTGGTGGAGTTGTTGAGCGGGCGGATCTCCAGCGAGCCGGCGCCGGCGTCGCCCGGCGCGCCGCTGGCGCCGATGCCGAAGAAGTCCTTCACCACGTCGTTGAGGGCGATGGTGGAGCCGGCGTCGACCGGGACGATGGTTGCCTTGCTCGACGTCGTGCCGTCGGTCCGCGTCGGCGTGTACGTCACCTGGTACTTCACCTGCCCGAGGCTGCTGTTGGTCAGGCGGACGTCCGACTGGAACGGGCCGGTGAAGCCGACCACGTGCGTGACCACGGGGATGACCAGCGCGTTGCCCGGCGGCAGCGTCTTGCCGCCCGGCGACACCGGCGTGACCAGGCTGACCGAGACCGGGACGTTGGCGGTGGAGCCGGTGTTGGTGGTGACCTTGACGGTGCCGGTGTTCGCGCCCGGCGGCAGGCTGCCCGGCGAGGCGGTGACCTTCAGCTCCACCGTGCCGTTCGACGGGATGGTGCCGGAAGCCGGCGTGACGGTGAGGTACGGCTTGTCGGTCGTGGCGGTGAAGGTGGTGCCGTCGAGAACGGTCTTGCCGAGGGCCGACAGGTTGACGGCCAGCGGGATGTCGAACGGGGTTGTGGTGCCGAAGGGAACGACCGCGTCGGTGCCGCGCGTGGTGGCGGGCGGGATGGCCTGCACCACGATGAAGACCGTCGCGGAGTTGGGGCCCGGCGCGCCGGAGCACTGCACGGCGCGCACGCGGTAGTAGTAGGTCGTGTTCGCGGTCACCGTGTGCTGGAACTGCGTGGAGGTTCCCTGCACGGTGCGGGTGGCGGTGATGGCCGAGAAGTCGGGCGTGGTCGACTCTTCGACGACGTACGGCGTCTGCGGGTTGAGCGTGTCGGTCCACGAGACGGTGTACGGCACGCCGGTCAGCGTCACCGGCGAAACGTTGACGATGGGGGTGCAGGTCGGGACCACCACGTCGTTGAAGGCGTAGACGTTCGCCAGCTCGTCGCCGGAGAAGTCGTCGTAGACGTAGGTGATGCCGACCACCGGGATGTTCGGGACCACCGCGCCGCTGTTGGTGACG
>Ga0157377_10000232_pt1 | contig 29163 bp, 22 predicted proteins | sample M55metaG_FD_121116 | JGI IMG/M metagenome (GOLD analysis project Ga0157377, IMG submission 121116) | Miscanthus rhizosphere microbial communities from Kellogg Biological Station, Michigan, USA - M5-5 metaG | ecosystem: Host-associated > Plants > Roots > Rhizosphere > Soil | place: USA: Michigan...
ATGTGCCAATCACAGCTGACAGGGCAGCCGCGGGGTGAGTGTGGATCTTCGTCCTCGGTGGTCTGCCGCGCCGCAGAGCCGCGGCAGGTGTAGTCTCATCCGCCTTCGGCACCTTCTCCCCTCAGAGAGGGGAGAAGGACGCTCGATTCAGGATCACCACTCCAGCTTGATCTCGTCGCCTTCGGCGCTGACCACCACGCGTCCGCCGTCCTGCAGCTTGCCGAAGAGGATCGCGTCGACCAGCGGCTCCTTGAGCCTGGCGTGGATCAGCCGCGCCATCGGGCGCGCGCCGAATGCCTTGTCGTAGCCGTGCTTGGCCAGCCAGGCGCGGCCGGCCTCGGTCAGATCGAGGGTCACGTTCTTCGGGGCGAGCTGCGCGCGCAGCTCGTCGATGAACTTGTCGACCACGCGCTCGGTGGTCTCGAAGCTGAGCGGCTCGAAGGCGATCCAGGCGTCGAGGCGGTTGCGGAACTCGGGGGTGAAGGTCCGCTCGATGGCGCCGCGGCCCTTGCCGCCGCTGCCGGTGTGCGTGAAGCCCATCGCCGCGTCGCTCATCTCGCGCGCGCCGGCGTTGGTGGTCATGATCAGCACCACGTTGCGGAAGTCGGCCTTCTTGCCGTTGTTGTCGGTCAGCGTGGCGTGATCCATCACCTGCAGCAGGATGGAGAAGAGATTGGGATGCGCCTTCTCGATCTCGTCGAGCACCAGCACCGCGTACGGCGTGCGCACGATGGCGTCGGTGAGCAGGCCGCCCTGATCGAAGCCGACGTACCCCGGCGGCGCGCCGATCAGCCGCGAGACGGTGTGCGGCTCCATGTACTCGCTCATGTCGAAGCGGATGAACTCTACGCCGAGCGACGCCGCCAGCTGCTTGGCCAGCTCCGTCTTGCCGACGCCGGTGGGACCGGAGAAGAGGAACGAGCCGACCGGCTTCTCGGGATGGCCGAGGCCGGAGCGGGAGATCTTGATGGCATTGACGAGCTGCGCGATGGCGTGGTCTTGCCCGTAGATGACCTTGCGCAGGTCGGAGTCGAGCGCCTGCAGGCGGTCTTTTTCGGAGACGGCGATGGTGCGCGGCGGGATCTTGGCCATGCGGGCCACGACGTACTCGACGTCGGCGACGCCGATGACCGTGGGGGACAGGCAATCCTGCCTGTCCTGGACAGACACGATTGTCTGTCCTCCACTCGCGATCCGCGCTCTTGCGCCCGCCTCGTCCAGCACGTCGATGGCCTTGTCCGGCAGGTGCCGGTCGTGGATGTACTTCGCCGACAGCTCGGCGGCGAGCGTCATCGCCTCGTCGCTGAAGGTGACCGAATGGAACGTCTCGTAATATTGCTTCAGCCCCTTCAGGATCTCGACCGTCTCCGCCACCGTCGGCTCGCCGATCTCGATCTTCTGGAAGCGCCGCGCCAGCGCGCGGTCGCGCTCGAATGAGGCCTTGTACTCCGCGTAGGTGGTCGAGCCGATGCAGCGCAGCTTCCCCGAGGCGATGGCCGGCTTGAGGATGTTCGAGGCGTCCATCGTCCCGCCACTCACCGCGCCGGCGCCGACGATGGTGTGGATCTCGTCGATGAACAGGATGGCTTCGCTCTTCTTCATCAGCGCCTGGATGACCGCCTTGAGCCGCTGCTCGAACTCGCCGCGGTACTTCGTCCCGGCCAGCACCGCGCCCATGTCGAGCGACCAGACCTCGGCGTCCTTCAGCACGGCCGGCACTTCGTTCTTGGTGATCTTCAGCGCGAGGCCTTCGGCGATGGCGGTCTTGCCGACGCCCGGCTCGCCGACGAAGAGCGGGTTGTTCTTCCGCCGCCGGCAGAGGATCTGGACGGTGCGCTCGAGCTCCGGCCCGCGGCCGATGAGCGGATCGATCTCGCCCTTCTTCGCCTTCTCGTTGAGGCTGAGGGCGAAGGTCTTCAGCGGGTCGCCCGCGCTTTCGGGCGGCGCTTCCTCGTCCGCGCCGATGAAGGCGGGCTTCGGCGACGCCGGATCGTCCTTGGCGATGCCGTGCGAGATGTAGTTGAGGACGTCGAGCTTGTTGATCCCCTGGCTGCGGAGGAGATAGACCGCCTGCGAGCGCTCGGCCTGGTAGATCGCGGCGAGCATCTGCGTGGTGTCCACTTCCTTCTGCCCGGAGCTCTGCGCGTGCAACTGCGCGTACTGCACCACGCGCTGCAGCATGGCGGTGAGCACTGGCTGCACGTCGTCGGCGTCGGGGAGGGTCTCGAAGGTGCGGTTGAGGAAGTCGTCGAGCTGCTTCTTGAGGACGACGATGTCGCCGCCGCAGGCGCGGATGACGTCGACCACGTCGTGGTCGTGCAGCAGGGCGTAGAGGAGATGCTCCAGCGTCACGTACTCGTGGCGCCGCTTCACCGCCTCGGACAGGGCGAATTCAAAGGATCTCTGTAGTTGTCTTGCGATCATGGCATTCAAGTGCTGAGTACTGAGTGCTGAGTGCTGAGGCCCGCTCTTCACTCAGCACTCAGTACTCAGCACTCAGCACTCATTCCTTTTCCATCGTACACAACAGCGGGAACTCGTGTTCCCGCGCCAGCGCGGTGGTCTTGGCCACCTTCATCTCCGCGATTTCATACGTGTAGACGCCGGCGATGCCGATGCCCTGCACGTGCACGTTCAGCATGACGCGAAAGGCCTGGTCCTCCGGCATGTTGAAGATCGACTCCAGGACATGGACCACGAAGTCCATGGTGGTGTAGTCGTCGTTGTGGAGGAGGACCTTGAAGAGCGGTGGTTTCTCCGTCTTCTCCTCGGCCTCGGCGACCGGTGCGTCTTCGAACTGGGTGTGCGGCAACATTCTCTAGCCTGCGGGCGGGTAGCGAAACGTCACGACGTAATCGATTTCTTTCTGCTCCAGGAACGGCTGCCCGTCGCGCTCCAGCCAGGCGTGGCCGGCCAGCGTCTCCTCGCCCTTGCGCACGCCGAAGACCACCGCCGTCTCCACGCCGTTGAGCAGCAGGTAGCGGCGCAGCACCGCCGCGCGCTTCCAGCAGGAGCGGTGGAGGAGGTCGGTGCGGAAGACGCGGTCGATGACCGAGGCGATTTGCTCGGGCGTCATCGATCCGCGGGGGCGGAGACGCGTGCTGGTGAGGCGCAGCATGGTGGGGAGCCGGAGGAGGCGTCCGAACAGCGACAGGAAGACGATCCAGCCGGCCATGCGCGCCGCGAGGATCACCTTCCGCGGTTTCATAGCTCGAAGTCGACGCCGGCGCCGGCCGCCATGGCCCGGTCGTAGACGATCGACGCCGCGGCGACGTCCTGCAGCGCCATCCCGGTCGAGTCGAAGACGATCGTCTCGTCGTCGCGCTCGCGGCCCGGCCTGAGGCCGGCGACGACCTCGCCCAGCTCGGCGTGCACCTGCTCGCGGGTCATGGCGCCCGCGGCGATGGCGTGGTGGAGGTCGCCGATCGACGCGCACTGCTCGGTGACGTCGGTGATTACCTTGCTCGACGCCAGCAGCGCCGGCGCGATCTCCGACTTTTCGTGGCTGTCGGCGCCGACCGCGGCGACGAACGTCCCCGGCGCCACGCGATGCAGGAACGCGGCGCGCGACGGCGTGCAGGTGACGACGACGTCGGCGTCGACCACCTCATCGACCGCCGTCGCCCCCTCGAAGGCCTCGGCGCGCGCGCGGTCGGCGTCGAGCGCGTAGACGGTCTCGATCGACGGCAGCACGCGGCGGATGGCCTCGAGCTGGATGCGCCCCTGCGTGCCGCAGCCGCAGATCAGCGCGGTGCGCGCGTCGCGCCGCGCCAGGTACTTCGCCGCCACCGCCGACGCCGCGCCGGTGCGGAGGATGGTGATCTCGATGGAGTCCATCAGCGCCAGCGGTCGGCCGTCGCGCGCGTCGGCGAGATAGAGCACCCCCTTGATGCGGGGCACGGCCTCGAAGAAGTTGCCGTTGATCTTCGTCACGAAGCGCTCGCCCGCGGCGGCGGCCTTGATGTGGAACGCGCCGCCGGGCACGTGCACGCCGGCCACCGCGGGCGGCGGCACCTCGCCGCGCCCGAGCATGCCGAAGGCGCGCTCGACGGCGTCGATGCAGTCGTCGATGGTGAGGAGCGCGGCGACGTCTTGCCGCGAGAGAAGGCGGACCTTCATCGCAGATGCGGGCCGACGACCGTCCCCGGCTCGATCTCGAACGGCTCCTCGCCGCGGCGGAAGATGCGCGCGCGCCTGAGGCCCACCAGCCGCGCCTCGCCGTTCTCCGCGACGATCATGCAGCCCTCGCGCAGGCCGAGAACCGGCGTGGTGTTCTCCTCGTGGAACTCGCGGAGGCGCTCCTCGCGCGTCTCGCCTTTGTGCGTCGAGTCGGGGTCGGGATCGAGGTAGTGGCAGTTGAGCTGGAAATCGATGAAGCCGAACGAATCGAGCGTGGTGTTTTCCACGATCGGCATGTCGTTGGTGGTGCGGATGGTGGGGCAGGCCACCACACTCCCGGCGCTCGATCCGACGTACGGCGTGCCGCCGCGGACGCGCTCGCGGATCCGCTCGAACAGCTTCGTCGCGTACAGCGTCTTCAGCAGGCGGAAGGTGTTGCCGCCGCCGACGAAGATGGCGTCGGCGCGGTCGAGCTCCTCGAAGCCGAGCACTTCCAGTTCCATCTTCGCCATCCGGTCGCGCACCTTCGTGGTGTACGCGGCGTAGTCGAGCGCGGCGAACGGCACGAAGGCGACGGTTCGGACGCCGGCGAGGAAGCGGCGCAGCTCCGGCTCGGCGTGGTCGAGGTAGCCGTAGCCGTGGACATTGGAGGAGGAATTCAGCAGCAGTCGCACGGCGGCGACTGTAGCACTTTCAATCTTGGGCGCGGGCCAGCGCGCCCTCGAGGTAGACGTCCTCCAGACCGCTGGCCCAGTAGGCGAGGGCGTCGCGGTTCGGCTGCGACGTTTCCTGCGCCGTGCGCAGGCTCGACGCGCTGTCGCCGCGGGCGAATTCGATCCAGCCCACCCAGGTGCCGTCGGCGCGCTCTACGCCGAGGACGGAGACGCGGTATTCGTCGTCGCCCTTGCGGATGCGGCGCGGGTGCTCGTAGACCACTTCGGCGTTCATGGCCGCGGGCGACGCATCGGGCGTGCCACGTCAGGGCGGCCCGGGGCGCCGGCGCAGGCGCTGCCACCCTTCCTTGCACACCCATCCTCCCAGCGGGAGGAGGATCGCCGAGAGCAGCAACTGCCAGTGGAGCGTCGCCCAGCCGGCCAGATTGAATTCGACGTCGACGTCATGGAAGCGCGAGGGGAGCGCCACTTCCTGATCGGTGCCGCCGGCGTTGAGGATGAGCCAGGACTTCAGCTGCAGCGTCTGCGCGCCGGTCTCGTTCGGCGTCACCCACCAGGTCCACTCCGCGGCCTGCCCCGGAGCGAGCGTCTGGGCCAGCGGCTCTTTCGGATCGATGTCGAAGGCCGGGCCGGCGAGCTGCGCTTTCACCCGCTGGGAGACATTGCTCTGGAAGACCTGAGGGCTGCCGCCGCCCGGGAGGTGCTCGCCGACGTTGCCGGGCGTTCCCTTCGGCGCGATGCGGTAGGTCACGAGCGTTCGCTTGTAGAGCTTTGCGCTGGCGGGCGGGTTCCACGCCTGCTGGGCCGGATTGAGATCCCTGAACTCCTGGAGCATCTGCTGCTGGAGCTGGACCTCGTTGCTCGGCGGCGGCAGGGTCCTGGCGATGGCGCCCGTCATCGTCATCGTCGGCGGCGGCGGGGCGGGCGCCGTGGCGGGCGCCGTGGCCCTCGTCTGTTCGGGCGCCGACTTCTCCATCTTCGTGCAGCCGGGCACGAGGGCCAGCAGAAGCAGCAGCGTTGTTCGGCGCATCACATGGGAGAGCCGCGGCCGGCGCGGTTCCCTACCTCACTCCGACCCGATCACCCACTTCTCGTACGAGTCGCCGGGCAGCTCGCGCACGAAGCGCGACGGCTCCATCAGCACGTCCATGCCGCCGCGGTCGCGCGCCATCACCGGGAAGACGAGGTAGAGCTCCTGCTTCGCCCGCGTCACCGCGACGTAGAACAGCCGCCGCTCCTCCTCTTCGCCGGGGATGACGATCTCCCGCTCGCGCTCGTCCTGCAGCATCAGCGCGAACTCCTCGGCCACCTGCCCCTCGGGGACGCGCACGATCCCGCCGGGCACGCGCAGCGCGCGCTGCGACGGGAAGCGCCCGTCCGCCAGCCAGATGACGAAGACGATGCGCCACTCCAGCCCCTTCGCCTGATGCACCGACGACAGCACGATCTTCTCATCCTCGGGGCCGAGCACCGCCACGTCCTCCCCGGCGATCGGGTTGGCCAGCGCCACCTCGTCGAGGAAGGTGTTCACGTCCTCGTACCGCAAGGCATATTGGGACAGCTGTTCGAGGTCGTCCAGCCGCGCCTGCGCGTTGGCGAACTTGGCGCGCGCGTAGTCGCCGTAGCCCTTCTCCACGATGAGGCGGATCGACTCCGACGGGTTGTGCAGCATCCCCTCGCCGGCGAGCATCTCGAGGAGGGAGCGGAGGGAGTTGAGACTTCCTTGCGCGCCGCGCCCCTCATCCGGCCTTCGGCCACCTTCTCCCCGCGAGCGGGGAGAAGGCCCTTCCGCCCCCGAGTGCCCCTCGCCCCGCGAAGCGGGGAGAGGGTGGCGCGAAGCGCCGGGTGAGGGGCGGTGCAGAAACGCCTGCAGCGGATCGTGCGCCGTTCCGATCTTCCCCCACACCTCGGCCGCGGTCTTCTCGCCGATCTTGGGATAGAGCTTCAGCGCGCGCTTCCACGACAGCTCATCACGGGGATTCGTCACGATCTTGAGGTAGGCGATGACGTCCTTGATGTGCGCCTGTTCGAAGAAGCGGACCCCGGAGCGGATCTCGTACGGGATCAGCCGGCGCGACAGCTCCATCTGCAGCTCCAGCGACTGGTAGTGCGAGCGGTAGAGCACCGCGATGTCGGCCAGCGACTCGCCCTCGTCGCGCAGCTCCAGGATCCGCTGCGCCACGAACGCCGCCTGCTCGAAGACGTCGTCCACGCCGACCACCGCCGGGTCGGGCCCGTCGCCGCGCACCGCGCGCAGCTCCTTCCGGAACTGGAAGCGGTTGTGGTTCATCGAGGCGTTGGCCAGCGCCAGGATCTGCCGTGTCGAGCGGTAGTTCGTCTCCAGCTTGTAGATCTTCGCCTCGGGGAAACGGAGGGGGAAAGTGAGGATGTTTTCGAACGACGCGCCGCGGAACGAGTAGATCGACTGCGCGTCGTCGCCGACCACCATCACGTTGTGCTTCTCCGAGGCCATGGCGTCGACGATGTCGGCCTGGAGCTTGTTGGTGTCCTGGTACTCGTCGACCAGGATCGACCGGAAGCGGCGCTTGAGCGGCTCGGCCACCTCGGGGTAGTCGTCGAGCAGCAGCTTCCAGTTGACCAGCAGGTCGTCGAAGTCCATCGCGTTCGCCTCGCGCTTCCGCTCCTTGTAGCGGCGGAAGACGCTGACGATCTCGTCGCGGTAGAGCGCGAAGTGCGGGTAGTTCTGCTCCAGGTGCAGCTCCAGCGGCGTGCGCGTGTTGATCAGGAAGGAATAGATGTCGAGCAGCACGTCGCCTTTCGGAAAGCGCTTCTCCAAAGTCTTGATGCCGAGAGAGGAGATGGCGGACTCCATCATTTCCTTGGAGTCTTCGTCGTCCAGGATGGAGAAGCTCGACCGGTAGCCGAGCGTCTCCGCGTGGCGGCGCAGCAGCCGATTGCCGATCGAGTGGAAGGTGCCGCCCCAGATGCGGCGGGTGTCGACGGTGACCAGTTGCTCGACGCGGCTGAGCATCTCGCGCGAGGCCTTGTTGGTGAAGGTGACCAGGAGGATGTCGTTTGGGTCGACGCCGTCCTCGATCAGGCGCGACACGCGATAGGTCAGCGCGCGCGTCTTGCCGCTCCCCGCGCCGGCGATGACCAGCATCGGCCCGTCGCCGGCCATGACCACCTCGAGCTGCTCGGCGTTCAGCTCGTCCTCGTACTTGACGCGGTAGACCTTGGCGGGCTTGACGGGCTGCTTGAGTGTGTAGCGACGGACCTTCTCGGGCACGGGCGGAGCGTAGCAGACCGGCTCGGGGTGTGGATTTCACCTCGGCGCATCACTCCTCAGTCGATGGCAACTCGAGAGACCGTTCCGAGACTCGTCTCGCAGTTCGATTTTCGGCTTCCCTACCACCCGAAGGTGACGGAGAAGCAGATGCTCGCCGCGGCGGAGCTCGTGGCCGACGCCGAGCGGCGGAAGGGCGAGGTGTTCGGGGAGCGGGTGACGACGTACGCCGCCGCGCTCGCCGAGCGCAACCGAAAGCTCCGCGAGCTGGTCGGCGGCGACCATTACTTCGCGCTCCAGCAGTTGAAGCAGGAGCTTCGGCTGGAGGAGATCAGGAATCGCCGGCCGCCGTACGGGACGCGCCGCGCGGATCTGAAGCGCGATCGAGCGGGCCGCATCGCCGCCTTTCTCAAAGAGCGGGGCGTCGATCCGCAGGCGATCGCCGGGGTGTTGACCTCGGCGCGGACGGGATTCGCCGCAAACGACGACATCGCCGCCACGGTGCAGCAGGAGGTCTTCGATCCTTCCGCGGACGGCGACTGGGTGACCGCCACTCCTCCGTACTCCAGCCAGTTCACCGGATATGCCGAAGGTCAGATCGGGTTTCGCGTGAACCGCCGCTACCTGTATGACCCGGCCGCGGGCCACGTTGGACTGGTGGTCGATCTGACCGACAACGACGCGGGCGACGACGACTACGGGTTCGTCATGGCCGGAGCGCAAGTCGCCTTCTGGTACGAAGCGCCGAGGGCCGGCCTGGTCGAAGTGATCGTCGTCGCGCAGTGCGGGGAGGGGCGTCATCGGCTGCAGCTGTTCAACGAGTGGGGAGTCTCCGACTCGACGACCAAGCAGCGAAACCTCTTGATGATGCAGGTTCACCATCTCAACGTCCGCCACGCCGCCTATAGCCTGGCCTCCGAGTTCAGCTACAGCGGCGACGACGACGTCACCCTCGACGAGCAACACCTGGTTCCCGGACAGGAGGTCGAGGCGCGGATGATCAGCGATGGCCCGATCCCGGCCGGCGAGCCGGTCGTCATCTCGGCCGGCTGCCAGACGGAAGACCGCGCGTACTCCAACGACGTGTCGCTCTTCAGCACCTCGGACTTTTCGTGGTTCATCAAGCGGGTGCACGTGCGCATTCTCGAGTGAGCATCCTCGACTTTTTCCGCCGGCCGAAGCCGCTCCCGTGGTTGGGGCGCCGGCCGATCGAGCAGTTCCTGAAGAGCTGGGACGGCAAGACGGAGCTGCCCGACGACGACGCGCAGGAGAGGATCAAGTTCGTGGCCGGCGGGATGGACGGCGTCTTCGCCCATCACGGCGGCGACTCGAAGCCGACCGGGACCGGCGCGCGCGTGGCGCGCGAGGTGATCCGCGCCGCGAAGCGCGACGACGACCGCTCGAAAGCCGCGCTCTATGAAGCGGCCATGCGCGAGCCGGCCCAGGCCATCGCCGACGAGGTGCTGTCGGGGATCGACGGCGCCGACCGCGACTCCGTCGCCGCCACCGCCCGCTGGCTGGTGCGCAACGCGCCGGACCGCGAGCCGGTGAAGCTGGGTCTGTTCCTCCTCGGCGCCTCCGGCACGGCGGGCGACCTCCCGCTGCTCGAGCTCTTCGCGCGGCATGAGGAGTTCACCAAGTTCGCCGCCTTCGCCGCGGGCGCGCTGCTCGAAGACCCGGTCGACGCCTGGATGCGCATGGCGCAGCGCGTCCACGGCTGGGGAAAAATCGATCTCGTGGAGCGCATCGCCTCGCGCGGCGCCGGGCGTGCCGAGGTTCGCGAATGGCTCCTCCGCCACGGCTGCTCCAACTTCGTCATGGACGAGTACCTCGGGCACGTCTGCGCCTCCGCCGGCCGGCTGCACGAGGCCATCGCCGCCGAGCACGTCGACGACGAGATGCTCCAGGGGATGATCACCATCGTCCTGGCGCTCACCTCCGAGAGCGGCGCGGCGGCCGACATCCGCGACTACGAGTTCGCCGAGCCGGTCATCCTCCACCTGATCCGGCACCTCGAGGCCCATCCGTCGTTCGCCAGCCAGCGCGCCGCCGGGACGCTTCTCCGCTGGATCGACCAGACCGAGGGGCGCGGCGAGGAGTTCCGCGACGTCGTGCGGCGACGCTGCCGCGCCATCGTCGATCAGCTCGCCCCGGACGAGCTGCGCGCGCGATTCTACGGCAGCCCGCAGGAGCGCTGGGATGCCTGGCGGCTCGCCGGCATCAAGGGCATCGACCTTTGGGAAGACGCCTTCGCGCTGCTCGACGCCAGTCCGTATGACTCCTGGCTCTACCAATACGTGGTCGCTTCCGACGATCCGATGCGGCAGCGCCGCGTGATCGCCTTCGCCGAGGAGCGCCTGCCGCTGGAGCAGATCGCCAGCGGCCCGCGTGACGAGCTGGGATTCGGGGACGACTATCTCGCGCACGGTGCGCTCGACATGATCCTGCAGCGCATGAAGGACGGCGACGTCTTCAGCGAGCGTCTCGTCCTGGCCGCGCTGCGCAGTCCCGTCACGCGCAACCGCAACATGGCGCTCAACGCCATCGAGGCGCGCCAGACCGTTTCCCGGGACGTGCGGGCGGCGCTCGCCGCCGCCGCGTCCATCGAGCCGAACGCCGGCACGCGCGAGCAGATGGGCTCATTGGCGCAGAAGTTTCCACTCTGACGGAACTACTACGGCGTCTTCGGAGGAGTCGACGGTGTGGGCGCCGGCGCGGGCGACGTTGGCGCGGAGTGGGATGGGTCGAGCGCCCAGACCAGCGCCGCGCGCATGCTGCCAAGCGTCGCTTCGATCGTTCTCGTAGGCTGCAGCGCAGCGAGGTTCGCCCGCGCCGCGGCGGAGACTTTCCGCGGTGCCTTCGGCACCTTCTTCTTCTCCAGCGTTTCCAGCACCGTCAGCAGCTCGGCCGCCGGTTTGGCCACGGCCCGGTCGATCTTCGTGAATTTGGCGATGGCCTTCTTCAGCGCCCGCTTGTCGGTGAGGAATGCGGCGCGCGCGCTGGCAAAAAACTCGTCGGGCGGATCGTCCCACGGATGCTCCGAGGGGAGCGCCGACCACTGCGGCGGATCGAAGGGCCAGAGGCCGGCCGGGTGCGTCGCCTTCTCCCGCACTCCCGTGGTGCGCAATTCCTCGTCCTCCACCTCTTTGGTCGCCGCGAGGCGGAGGTGGAGCTCGGCGATGACCGCCGAGAGGTCCTTGTGCTTGCTGGTCGGATCGCCTTCGGCGGCGTGGTAGGAGGCGAAGACGGCGTGGCTCATCTCGTGCCGCGCGGTTTGCGCATTCACGTCCGGCGTGTCGAGGGCCAGCGCCGGCTTGCCCTGCCAGGTCGCATAGTGCGTGACGGCCGAGGGGGCGATCACGCAGAACTTGACCTGCATCGCGGGGTCGGCGATCAGCGCGTTGGCGCGGGTGATCTCCGGCTCGATGTCGGCGATCTTCTGCGCGTAGGTCGCCAGGTCGGGAGCGGTGATGCCGATGCGGAACTCGATCCCGTTGACGAGGTAGCTGGCGGCGACGAGACCGCCCTTTCGCTTGGACCACTGCGGCGTCGGCCCGGCCGGCGCCACCGGCTGGCACTGCACCGCGCCGGCGAGCGACGGGTCGGAACCCTGCTGGACGACGTGCGCCAGCTCGTGCGCCAGGAGCTCCGGCGCCCGCCGGCCGGCGCCGAGGTAGATGTCGCGCCCGGCGGTCAACGCCTGCGCGCCGTGCTCGGCGGCGAGGCGTGCGGCCTCGCCGCCGGCATGCACGCGGACGCCGGCGAAGCTCCAGCCGAAGCGCGGCTCGTAGTAGGCACGCTGCGCCGGCGAGAGTGCCGCGGTGTCACGGGCCGCCGGCGGCGCCGGCGCGGCGGTCATCGAGCGCGCGGCGGCATTTGCCCGCGCCTCGAGCCTGGGATCGGCGTGGCTGCGGCGCACGAATTCAATCTTAGCGCTCGATCCTCGCCCAGAACGGCAGGAACTTCTTCGCCTCCGCCGCGCCGCGGTCGGTGACCGCGGTCCTGCTGACGTTCAGCTTCGTCAGCCTGCCCATGGTCTTCAGGTGCACGAGGCCCGCGTCGGTGATCTTCGTTCCGCTGAGATTGAGGCCGGTGATGCCGGGGAGCTTGGAAAGGCGCGCCATCCCGGCGTCGGTGATGGCGGTGTCGCGCAGGCCGACGATGTCGAGGCGTGCGGCGAGCGGCACGAGCAGCTCGAGCGCGTCGTCGGTGATCTTCGTATTGGCGAACTGGACGAAGTGCAGCTTCGGCAGCTCGCGCAGCAGCGGCAGCAGCGGTGCCGGATCGCTGTCCTTGGCGAAGCCGATCGACACCACCTGCCCGTCCTCGATCTGCACCGTGGCGCCGGCCGCGCGCAGTTTGCCCACCACGCCGTCATCGGCGGCCTTCTCCCGCGCCGCGGGCGCTGGTGGCGCGGAGGTCCGCAGGACGGCCGGCGCCGCGGCTGCCGTCGCGCCGAGCGCGAACTCGAGGTAGTCGGTCCGCACCACGCGCGTCCCCTCATCTCGCAGGTAGTAGCTGAACTTCACCCGCCGCTCCTCCGGGTAGTACAGCGCGTGCCAGAAGGTGCGGATCGGCGGGCGGCCCTTGCTGTCCACGCCCTGTGCGTCGACCTTGGCATGCGTGGCGCGCAGCGCCTCCTCGGAGATCGCGCCGGTGAGATGCGAAGCGAGGTACGCGTAGCGCTTGCAGGTGGCGCGCGCCAGATCCGCCGACGGCGGCTTGTCGCCGTCCATGTACTTGTGCAGGGTGAAATTCGTCAGCACCAGCGGCTGCGCCGGGTTCTCGATGATGTACTCCTTATTGTGCGCCTCGGAGTACTCCCAGACGAACGAGCGGCCGAAGCGGTCGGCGACGAGGTAGTGCACCGGCACGTACTCGTAGTACTGCTTGGTACGCAGCAGCGTCTCCTTCGCCTCGTCGACGTTGGCGCAGGTGTCGAGCAGCAGGCGGAGGGTCTGCAGCTCGCCGAGGCCGGCGGTGGGGGCCAGCGTCGGCTCGATCTTGTGCTTGGAGAACATCTCGTCGTCCATGGCCAGGGTCACCGTCAACCCTTCGGAGTTCATGCCGTCGAGCGCGCCGCTGAGGAGGTCATACGCCACCATCGCGATCGAGGCGTAGCCGCGGTCGGGATGCAGCTCGAGGAGGTAGGGGCGGGCGGTGGGGTGGAGCATGCCGGGAGCGAGCGGGCCGAAGCTGAGCGAGCCGGTGGAGAAGTCGTAGTCGCGGCTGACGACGCTCCGGCCGTTCGCGGTCGAGCCGGGCGGGAGGTGAACGATGGAGCAGCCGGCGCGCAGCTCGGTGAACCCGAGCTGGCTGTGATCCCAGGCGTCGTCGTCCGGGCGGTGGCCGAAGGCGGCGGCGACGCCGCGCATGCGCTCGGCGAGGATGGGGTAGGCCGACTCGACGTAGCGGCGCAGCGCGCGGGCGCGGACCGGATCGCGGGCCGCGTCGGGACGGACGCCGAAGCGCTGGCGGGCGATCTCGGCCAGGGCGCGGCCGATCTCCTCGTTGGTGCCGCGCAGGACGAGGTGGCGGACTTCCATGGAGTCGTTCGGGCCGCCGGCGATGACGCGCTCCTCCTGCTGGAGCGCGGCGGCGGCGGAGAGGGCGAAGAGCAGGGTGACGAAGACCGCGAGCTTCCGTGAGAACATGACGCCTCCTGTTTTCGCTCTACAACGACGGGGGCTGCGGCGCGGTTAACAACATTGTTCAACCACCGTTCATAATTCTAACCAATGGTCAGCAAAACGAGAGAGCGCTACCGCGAGGAGCTGCGCCGGACCATCCTGGAGGCGGCGCGCGAAGCCTTCGCCCGCGACGGCTACGAGAGCGTCTCCATGCGCGCCATCGCCGAGACCGCCGGCCTCACCCACGGCAGCATCTACGGCTACTTCAAGGACAAGGACGAGATCTTCGACTCGCTGGTGGCGGAGAACTTCGACCAGCTGGCCGCCGCGCTGCGGGACATGGCGGGACGGCGCGGCGATCCGGTGGCCTTCCTCAAGCGCGCCGGCCGCAAGTACGTCGAGTTCGGCCTCCAGAATCCCGGCGCCTACGAGTTCGCCTTCATCCTCCGCCGCCCGGGCGCCGCGCAGAAGCCGCACCTGGCGTACGACTACCTCCGCGCCGCGGTGAAGCGCTGCATCGACCAGAATCGCTTCCGCACCCGCAACGTCGACCTGGCCGGCCAGGCCATCTGGGCCGCCGTGCACGGCATCACCTCGCTGCTCATCCTCCGCCCGTCGTTTCCGTGGGCGGCGCGGAAGACGCTGATCGGGATGGTGGTCGACGGTGCCGTGGACGGGATGGTGAAGCGGTGAGCCGGGCGAGAGGCCGCCGTCATCCCGAGCGTGAGCGAGGGAGCTGTGTGGGGCGGGCGGCCCATCGTGAGGTGTGGGTCATGATGGGTTGATGCCCGGGTCATCCATTCATGGCCCATCCGCCATCGCCGCTCAGCGAGGTAAACTGCGGCGCATGCTCGACCGTCACGAAGTAGTCCACTCCGACCCAGAGATCATGGGTGGAACACCCGTCTTCGTCGGCACGCGTGTACCTGTCCAAAGCCTGTTCGACTATCTCGAAGCTGGCGATTCTCTCGAAGAATTCCTTGAGGCATTTCCGACGGTCTCACGAGAGCAGACCATTGCTGCCCTGGAGATCGCACGAGAGGCGGTAACGGCCGTTGCGGTTGCTCATTGACGAGTCGATTCCCGAGCAGATCGAGCCTCTTCTGCCAGAATTTGACCGCTCCATCGTACGTCGTGAGAAGCTCAAGGGCCTTCGGAATGGTGTTCTGCTTCGTGCGGCTGTGGATCGTGGCTTCACCGTCATCTTCTCCGCGGATCAGAGCCTTCGCTTCCAACAGAATCTGGCAAAGATTGGTATCGGCGCAGTTGTAATCGTGAACATTCGCAACCGCATGAAAGACATTCTGCCTGTGCTACACAAGATCAAGGCAGGCATCGCACGTGTGCAGCCGGGTGAAGTCGTCGAAATCTATCCGGATTAGCCCGCGGCGCACTTCGATTGCGATCGACGCTACAACACCGCTGCGCGCTCCGCGCAAACCCGTCGACGACCGACATCTCCGTCGCCGATCTGGAGCGGATGTACAGCCGGGCCGACTCGATGAAGCTGCTGCTCGGATCGAAGAAGGCCACCGCGCTGGACTGGGTGAAGGTCACCGCGCAGATCACCGCCGCCATCGCGGCGGAGAAGACGCGCGCCCTGACCCTCAGCGGATTCCTGCACTCGGTCTTCGATCCATTCAACGGCTTCAGCAGCGCGAAGCTCTGTCCGTGCATGACGTGCAATCCGGGAGTCTGGAAAGACGTCGAATTCAAATCCACTTCTTGATCTTCGGCCAGAGCGCCGGCAGCGGCACCTTCGGCTGCCGGCAGAGGTGCACCGGCTGGTCGTTCTCGTACGGCATGGCCAGCGGGTGGTGGACCACGCCGACCTGGCGGACGTCGCCGAAGATCGTCTCCAGCGTCTCGCGGTCGTCGTCCATGACGATGAGGCAGTCGCCGGTGTAGCCGCGCGGGCCCCAGAAGTAATAGTTCTGGTGCGCGCTGATCGCCTTCGGCAATCCGAGGCGGGGGCCGAAGAAGTCGATGGCGCCGGCCTGGCCGTAGTTCTGGCCGAAGATGCCGCAGCGAGCGCGCTCGGCGGGCGGCAGCGCGTGGTAGGCGCGCGCCACCACCGCGGCCATCTCCGGCCAGCCGAACATGTCGGCGTAGAGCTGCGGCAGCGGTCCGAGGCGATGCGACTCGCTGACGGGTGGCTGGAAGTGCAGCGCCCGCTGGTAGGCGATGAAGGTATCGACCGGCAGGATGGGGATGGCCAGCGGCGCGAGGACCGCGCCGGCCACGACGATCGCCGGCACGTACAGCCGGCGGCCTGAAGGCCACCGCTCCATGAACGTCGCGCCGGCGGCGAAGAGCATCGGGTAGACCGGCCCGAGGTAGTAGATCTTTCCCTTCAGGACCACGAAGAGGGCGAAGAGCGCGAGGTAGCAGATGCCGAGCGGGCGGTAGGCCCGGTTGCGCAGCAGCCACCAGAGGCCGAAGAGCCAGACCGGCAGCGACAGTGGATTCATCAGAATCGCCTGCCCGGTGAAGAACGACCAGAGCGTGACCGGCGCGTTCTTGCCGCTGCGGGCGATGATGCGCAGCAGCTCGACGGTGGCGAAGTCGTGGCGTATTTCCCAGATCAGGTTCGGCAGGAAGATCAGCAGCGCCAGCGCGCCGCCCAGCCAGATCCACGGGCGCAGCAGCATGCGGCGGTGCTCGGAGAGCAGCAGCCCCACGGTGAAGGCGGCGCCGAAGAAGAGCATGCTGTGCTTGTTCTGCAGTCCGAGGCCGGCGATGGCGCCGAAGAGCAGCCAGCGGCGGGGTTGCGAAGGCTCGCTACCTCGCGACCACGCCTGCAGTTCCGGAATGGCCACGTAAACGCACCCCATCCAGAAGAGCGGCTCGAAGACGTTCATCGTCAGCAGGTGCGCGCCGGCGAGGTAGCCCGGCGCGACGGCGGTGCAGATCGCGGCGACGGTCTGCGCCGCGGGCGAGGCGCCCAGCCGCCGGGCGATCATCGCGGTCAGGACGATCAGCGCGGTGCCGGCGAGAACGGGCAGAATGCGCAGTCCGAGGAGCGAATCGCCGAAGAGATGGCGGGCGATCCAGGTGATGATGGCGATGAGCGGCGGCTGGTCGACGTAGCCCCAGTCGAGGTGCTCGCTGCAGGCCAGGTAGTAGAGCTCGTCGCGGAAGTATCCGTACTGATTGATGCAGAAAAGTTGCACGACCAGGTGAATTGCCGCGATGACTGCGAGGGCGAACCGGTTTTGCATGCAGTCGAAACTACGTAGGATTCTCAGGGAGGTTGTTCAATGAAGCGATTTCTGATCTGCGCCGCCGCGCTGCTCCTGGCCGCCTGTGCGACGGACGCGCCGAAAAAGGCCGACGTGGCGCCGTCGGCCACGCCGGCACCCGGCGAGACCATGCCGGTCGGCGTCATCCCTACCGCGCTGCTGCACGACGCGCAGCGGAACAAAGATCTCGACATCTCCATCGAGTACCCGACGCGCGGCGGCCCGTTCCCGCTGATCGTCTGGTCGCCCGGCTACAGCGGCTCGAACCGCGGCTACGAGGCGCTGGCCTCGAACTGGACCAGCCACGGCTACGTCGTCATCCGCCCGTCGCATGCCGACGCCGGCGCGCTGCGGCAGGAAATCCGGCGTACCTCCAGCGCGAAAGGGGAGAAGCTCCCGGACGAGCCGCGCCGCGACCGCAAGGCCGAGGCGCAGCCGCCGGTCTTCCGCCCCAACCCGACCGAGTCGATCTGGGAGAAGGAGCGCGAGCCGCAGTGGCGCGACCGCGCGCGCGACCTCAGCTTCATCCTCGACTCGCTGGCCGACCTCGAGACTCGCTTCCCCGAGCTGAAGGACAAGATCGACAAGACCAGGATCGGCGTCGGCGGCCACTCCTACGGCGCGCTGACCGCCATGCTGATCGGCGGCGCGCACGCCGGCGCGCTGTCGATGGCCGATCCGCGCGTCAGCGCCATCCTGGTGATGTCGCCGCAGGGCGTGGCGGCCAACCGCGGGCTGACCGCCGACTCCTGGCGCGACGTCAAGCTGCCGGCGATGTTCATGACCGGCACGCGCGACTTCGGCGCCGCCGAGAGCGAGACGCCGGAGTGGCGCCGCACGGCGTACGAGAACAGCCCCGCCGGCGACAAGTACTTCGTCCTCTTCGACGGCGCGCGCCACCTCACCTTCGCCGGGCTCTCCTCGCCGATGCTGGAGATGCAGCAGGACTCGGTCGTCTACGAGCCGCGCATCGACCCGGCCACCGGCCAGCAGGTGATGACGCGCGTCTCGCGCACCGCGCCCACCTCGTACGTCAACGACCGCGGCCTCTTCGACCGCATCCGCTCGGTCGGCCTGACGTTCTGGGACGCCTACCTGAAGAACGACCGCAAGGCGAAGGACCGCCTGGCGCCGGGGCAGCTCGGCGGGAACGTGACGCTGGAGAAGAAGTAGTCGCGAGGTCTCGGAGGGTCTCGGGGTCTCGGCGGGGTGAACCCACGAGACCGCGAGACCACGAGACCCCGAGACCTCCGGAATGACGGACAGCCTGCGATAAACTTGGTCGCGATTGTCGGAAGAAACCGCACTGCTGCGCGAGCAGCGTCTCCAGACTGAGCAGCTCCGCCTGCTCGGCAGCGCCATCCACGTCTCCGCGCAGGGGATCGCCATCCTCACGCCGGCGGTGGAGGCGGTCGGCCCGCGCGTCGCCTTCGTCAACGACGGATTCTGCACCATGTACGCGCGCCCGCGCGAAGAGGTCATCGGCCAGACGCCGGAGATCTTCGGCATCGTGGAGCGCCACGGCGCGATGTTCGACGCGCTGCTGCGCCACGTCTTCGAGCGCAAGCCGTTCGACGCCGAGCTGACCGCGCAGCGGAAGAACGGCAACGAGTTCGAGCTCGACCTGCAGATGGTGCCGGTCGAGGACGGCGGCCAGTTGACGCACTGGGTGGCGTTCCTCACCGACGTCACCGAGAGCCGGCAGCAGATCATCTCGCTGCGCCATCAGGCGATGCACGACGGGCTGACCGACCTGCCGAACCGGATGATGCTCTTCGACCGGCTGGAGGTCGCGCTCAACGCCGCGCGCGAGCGCCGCGGCATGGTGGCGCTGCTGCTGATGGACCTCGACCGCTTCAAGGAAGTGAACGACACCTTCGGCCATCACTTCGGCGACGGGCTGCTGCGCCAGGTGGCCTTCCGCCTCCAGAACCAGCTGCACTCCGACGACACGGTGGCCCGCCTCGGCGGCGACGAGTTCGCGGTCGTGCTCACCTCGGCCGTCGACGCCAACGCCGTCGCCGCCGTCGCGCGGCGCATCCTCAACACCCTGCAGCAGCCGTTCGTGGTCGAAGGGCAGGTGCTCGAGATCGGCGGCTCCATCGGCATCGCCCTCTACCCGCAGCACGGCGGCGACGCGCGCACGCTGATGCGCCGCGCCGACGTGGCGATGTACACGGCGAAGGAAGCGAACGCCGGCTACACCTTCCACAACCAGGAACAGGAGCGGCGGACGCCCGACGAGATGGCGATGGCGGTGGAGCTGCGCTCGGCCATCGAGCGCGACGAGTTCGAGCTCTTCTACCAGCCGAAGCGGCACCTGCGCAGCGGCCTGATGACGCGCGCCGAGGTGCTGCTGCGGTGGCGGCATCCGACGCGCGGGCTGCTGATGCCGCCGGCGTTCATCCCGCTCGCCGAGCGGACCGGCATCATCAAGCCGATGACGGAGTGGATCCTCGACCGCGCGCTGCGGCAGGTGCACGAGTGGCAGTCGGCCGGCGCGCCGGTGCACGTCGCCGTCAACGTCTCGGCCAAGAGCCTGCAGGAGCAGACGCTGCCGTCGCGCGTGCAGGCGCTGCTCGACAAGTGGGGCGTCGACGCGCGCTTCCTGAAGATCGAGATCACCGAGAGCAGCATCATGGCCGACCCGGCGCACGCGCTGGCCATCATGTCGATGCTGCAGTCGATGGGGGTGCGGTTGTCGGTGGACGACTTCGGCACCGGCTACTCGTCGCTGACGCACCTGCGCGAGCTGCCGATCGACGAGATCAAGATCGACAAGTCATTCGTCCTCGGCATGCTCACCAGCGAGGCCGACGCCGCGATCGTCCGCACGGTTATCGACCTGGCCCACAACCTCGGCAAGCAGGTCTGCGCCGAGGGGGTGGAGAACCCCGAGACGCTGCAGCGGTTGAAGGAGATGGGCTGCGACCTCGCGCAGGGCTACTGGATCAGCCGCCCGGTGGGGGCGGAGGAGTTCATGCAGTGGCTGGTGGATACGTCGTGGGGACTGCGGGACCGGTAACGTGACGGTTACGAGGTTTCGCGGTCGCGAGGTCGCGCGGCGGAAGTGGTTGATGACAAAAGGGTTCGCCGAGCCTGTACCTCGCTTGCCCCAGCCCTGTGCATCGCTTGCCCCACCCTGGGACATCGATGTCCCAGCCTTGCGCATCGCTTGCACCACCCTGGGACATTGATGTCCCAGCCTTGCGCATCGCTTGCCCCACCCTGGGACATCGATGTCCCAGCCTTGCGCATCGCTTGCACCACCCTGGGACATCGTTGTCCCAGCCTTGCGCATCGCTTGCACCACCCTGGGACATCGTTGTCCCAGCCCTGCGCATCGCTTGCACCACCCTCGAGCCTGAGGAATTTGGCTTGGGCGGGAGGACTCGAACCACGATTTTCTTGGGGGCCGCCCCTCATCCGCCGCTTCGCGGCACCTTCTCCCCGCGGAGCGGGGAGAAGGGCTCTCTCGTCACTCCGTCTCAATCTTGATCTTCGCCCGCTTCTTCTCCAGCCGCAGCACGCGGCGGATCTCGCGGTTCACGCCGGCGCGGCTCTCCTCGGCCATGTACGGCATCGAGCCGGCGATGCGGGTGTTGGTCAGCGAAAACGCGTCGGGGATCCGGGCGGTCTCGTTGAGCTTGGTGCCCGGCAGCGGGGCGAGGAAGGGGAGCCAGAAGAACTTGAGGTGCGTGCCGAATTTGTAGACGTCGATGGCGCCGAAGTCGATCTCCACGCGCTCCGCTTCGCGCTGGCGGATCACCTCGCGGGTGAAGCTCAACATAGCGTCGCGGGAGTAGTCGGTGCGCGGCGCGTCGTCGGCGAGCGCGGCGGCGGCCGTCATCAATGTCAGGAGAGCCAGTACCGAAATTCGTTTCATTTCGCGTCCACCACGTACAGATCGCTCAGCAGCCTGGTGTAACTGTAGACGGTCGTACCCCCATCGGGGGTTACAAAAATCGGTCCGACATTGGACAAACCGGCCGGATCGGCAGGCATGGCCTCGAAAGTTTGCACCCGCGCGCCGGTGGCGAGGTCGACCTTGGTAAGGATGGCGGGGATCCTGGCGAAGGTGCTGACGTAGACCGCGTGGCCGTCGGGGGCGAAGCGGACGGGGACGTCGTCGCCGCGCAGCGCCGGGACCGGCGCCGCCGCGCCGCCGGCGACGGGGAAGAGGTAGTACCTGCGGTCGGCGGCGCGTCCGAGGACGTGCGTGCCGTCGGGCGTGACCTGCGTGCCGACCACGTTCTCCGGCGAGACCGTGCGCGGCGGACCGCCGTCGATCGACTGCACCCAGAGCCGCGGCTCGCGGCCCGGCTCATTGCCCTGGAAGAGGATGCGGCGCCCGTCGGGAAAGAAGCGCGCGTTGCGGTGATTGATGGCATCGCGCGTCACGGCGCGCGCCTGCCCGGTGCCAGTCGGCAGCATGACGATCTGCGCCGGCGTCTTGTTGCGCGGGATCGACAGCACCCACCGTCCGTCCGGCGACAGCCCCTCGGTCGTGCCGTCCCCGAGGCGGACGGCGGTGTCGCCGTCGGTGTGGCGCAGGTAGACGCCGAAGATCGCGCCGCCGGCCTCGCCCGACTCGGAGAAGACCATCGTTTTCCCGTCGGCGGAGAGGTCGCGGATGACGGAGTAGTCGAGCCAGGAGAGGTCGCGCGGGCGCGGGTCGCCGGCGATGTGGCCGACGTTCCCCGCGCGCTGCAGCTCGCGGGAGACGAGCGCGCGGCCGTCGGCGGCGATGTCGTGCAGCGTGAGCGGGCCGGCGCTGGAGGCGACGATGCGCTCGCGCCCGCGCAGGCTCACCGCGCGCAGCACGCGCGCGCTGCCGTCGCGCTCCGCGGCGAACCAGATCTCGTCGCCGTCCGGCCGCCAGGCCAGACCCTGGACGCTCTGCGCCTCGCGCGCGACGGTCTTGCGCGCTTCACCGGCGATGGCAATCGTGACGATGGCGCCGCGATCGTCGTTGGTGATCGGATGGTCGACGAAGGCGATGGCGTCGCCGCGCGGGCTGAAGCGGGGAGAGCTGATCCAGCCGATGGTGTCGTAGAGCACGTGGCCGATCGGGAACTCCAGCCGGCAGCGGCCGCCGACGGAGCGCACCACCGCCAGCCGCCCGTCCGGCGACCAGTCGGCTTCTTCCACGTCCTCCAGAAGGGGCCGCGGCGCGCCGCCGGAGATCGGCACCTGCGCCAGCGTCCCGCTGTGCCGCACGTACCCGATCGGGTGGCGGCCGAGCGAGACGGCCAGCTGCCCGCCGCGTGAGACGGCGAGGATGTCGGCGGCGCCGAACTGCAGGTCGCGCGACTCCGGCGAGTCGGCGCGCGCGGTGAACAGCGCCACCGGATTGCCGCTCCAGCGCCCGCCGTAGAAGACGCTCTGGCCGTCGGGGCCGAAGCGCGCGTTGTACACCGTCCCGCTGCGATAGGTGAGGCGGCGGAACGACGGCGGCGCGCCGCGCCCGAAGCGGCGTCCGATCGCGTATCCCAGTCCGATCGCGGCCAGCAGCGCGGCGGCGATCAGCAGCGGCTTGACCAGCTGCTTCGCCTTCAGCCGCCAGCGCGGGCCGGTGTAGACCATCTGGCTGGTCAGGCCGGATAGCGATCCGAGGTCGAAGGCGAGGTCGCGCGCCGACTGGAAGCGGTCCTCCGGCTTCTTCTCCAGGCAATGGCGCACGATGCGGTCGAGCGCCGCGGGGACGCGCAGCCCGATCTCGAAAAAGTCGCGCGGGTCGTCGCGCAGGATCGAGTTCAGGGTCTCGATCGGCGAGTCGCCGCGGAAGGCGGGCTGTCCCGCCAGCATCTCGTAGAGGATGGCGCCGAAGGCGAAGATGTCGGAGAGCGCGTCGCCGGGATTGCCGCGGATCTGCTCGGGCGCCATGTAGCCGACCGTTCCCATGATCCGCCCAGGCTCGGTGCGCGCGCCGAGGAGCGTCGGCGCGGTGATCTCCTCGGTGTCGCCCGACGGCACGCGCGGCCCGACCAGCTTGACCAGCCCGAAGTCGAGGATCTTCACGTGCCCGTCGCGGGTGATGAAGACGTTCTCCGGCTTTAGGTCGCGATGGATGATGCCGCGCTCGTGCGCGGAGGCGAGCCCGCGCGCCAGCTGCGCGCCGTAGTCGAGCGCGCGCCGCGGCGGGATCGGCCCCTGCCGGATGCGCGCGCGCAACGACTCTCCCTCCAGCAGCTCCGAGACGATGTAGCGCAGGTCGTCCTCGGCTCCGATGTCGTAGATGGCGAGGATGTTCGGGTGGTTGATCATCCCCGCCGCGCGCGCTTCCTGCTCGAAGCGGCGCAGCGCCTCGGCGTCATTCAGCAGGTTGCGGGAGAGGACTTTGACTGCCACGTCGCGGCCGAGGCGGGTGTCCTGCGCGCGGTAGACCTCGCCCATGCCGCCGGCGCCGATGGCGGCGACGATCCGATACGGCCCCAGCATCGTGCCGGCGGAAAGCATGGACGGCGAAGCTTACCTGAGGCGTTGCAACGGCTAACGCATTACCACGTACATTCGTCTTGTAGACGGGCTGCTCGCCGCTCGCTACGAACATGACCGACTTCGCCGCCGCCGACCGCCTCTCGCGCTACCGCATCGGACGCCTCCTCGGGGCGGGCGGGATGGGGGAGGTGTACGAGGCGACCGACGCGCAGCTCGGCCGCCGCGTGGCGCTGAAGATCCTGCCCGCGTCGCGCGCGGCGGATCCGGCGCGCATGGAGCGCTTCCTGCGCGAGGCGCAAGCCGCCTCGGCGCTCAACCATCCCGCCATCGTCTCGGTCTACGACGCCGGGGCCGGCTTCCTGGCGATGGAGCTGATCGACGGCGAGACGCTCGGCGCGTGGGCGGAGCGGACGCGCGGCGCGGCGAAGCGCGTGGAAGTGCTGGCGCAGATCGCCGACGCGCTGGCGCGCGCGCACGCCGCCGGCATCGTCCACCGCGACCTCAAGCCGGAGAACATCATGATCGCGCGCGGCGGCTACCCGAAGATCGTCGACTTCGGTGTGGCCAAGCTGACCGAGCGGACACCCGGCCCGTCGCCCGCCGACTCCGACACCGCGCCGAACGCGCTGCTCGGCACCGCCGCCTACATGGCGCCGGAGCAGGTGGAGGCGCGCCCGGTCGACCATCGCGCGGACGTCTTCGCCTTCGGCTGCGTGATGCACGCCGTCTTCGGCGGCCGCTCGCCGTTCGCCCGCGCCTCGACCATCGACACCATGCACGCCGTCCTGCACGACGACGCGCCGCCGCTGCCGCACGCCGCGCCGGCGCTGCAACGCGTGGCGCGGCGCTGCCTGGCGCGCGACCCCGAGGAGCGCTACCAGTCGATGCGCGACGTCGCGCTCGACCTGCGCGAGTGGAGCGGCGGCCTTCAGGCCGCCGGCAGCGTTCGGATGTCGGCGCGGCTCGGCGTGCTGATCGCGCTGCTCCTCGTCGTCATCGCCGGCTCTATCGGCAGCGTCATCCTGGCGCGCCGCGACGTCCCGCCGCCGCAGACCGCCGCGGAGCCGCCGCTGCAGGCGCAGATGCTCCGCCTCACCAACAGCGGCCGCGTGATGGGAAGCGCCGTCTCGCCGGACGGCAACTACCTCGTCTACACCGAGCAGCAGGGCAACCGGGAGTCGATGCTGGTCAAGCAGATCGCCACCGCGCGGACGGTGCGCATCATCCCGCCGTCGCCGGCCTGGTTCTACGACCTGCACGTCTCCGCCGACGGCAACTACGTCTTCTACGTCTCCAGCACGCACGCCGAGCCGAACGTCGGCAACCTCTACCAGATGCCGATCCTCGGCGGCGAGGCGACCCTGGTGGCCGCCGACGTGGAGACGCCGATCGCCCTCTCCGCCGACGCGAGGCAGGTCGCCTTCCGACGCTTCAACGCCGTGCAGCGCGAGAACATCGTCTTCGTGCTGGACCTGGAGAAGAAGAGCGAACGGATCGTGCTCCTCCGCCGCCCGCCCGACTGGCTCGGCTGCTTCGCCTGGTCGCCCGACGGCAACCGGCTGACGTTCGTCGCGCCGCGCGCCGGCTCGCGCACCACCATCGGGCTGTTCGATCTGGATCTCGCCACCGGGCGGATCGAGCCGATCGCCGCGCCGCCGTGGCCGGGCATCGGCACGCTCTGCTGGCTTCCCGACGCCAGCGGCCTGGTGCTCACCGTCTCCGACCGCAGACAGACGCAGCAGCCGCCGCAGCTCTGGTACCTGCCGCGCGACGGCGGCGGGAAGGCGCGCAAGATCACCAACGACATCGCGGCGTACGAGATGGCGACGCCGACCGCCGACTCGAAGGCGCTCGTCGCCCGCCGGACCGAGGGCTCGGCCAACATCGCCGTGGTCCGCCTGACCGAGCCGGACAAGCCGCGCGCGCTGACCGCCGACGTCGGCAATCACTTCGGCACCGGCGGCGTGCGCTGGCTCTCCGCGAACGAGATCGTCTACACCGCCAGCGCCTCGGGGCGGCAATCGCTGAACGTGATGAACGTCGGCACCGGGCAGGTGCGCGAGATCGTGCGCGGCTGCTGCACCTGGAATCCGGCGGTCTCGCCCGACGGAACGCGGATCGCGGCGCAGACCAACATCGAGGGCCGTTCCGATCTCGTCCTGCTGGACCGCGACGGCAATCGCGTACGGCAGTTCGCCACCGGCGGCGCCACGGTGCCGACCTGGTTCCCCGACGGCCAGTCGCTCGCCTACGTCTCCAACGGCTCGACGCAGCACGCCTTCCGGCAGCCGCTCGGCACGGCCACGCCGCTGGAGTTGTCGCAGCTGCCGGTCAACTCGATCCGGGTCTCGCCGGACGGGCGGTCGATGCTCTGTCGCTACCGCCGCCAGGAGCCGGGCAAGCCGCTCTGGCGCACCGCGGTGCTGCCGCTCGGCGGCGGCGAGCCGCGCTTCTTCGCCGTGCCGCGCCTCGGCGGGCCGCACCTGATGGAGTGGAGCCGCGACGGCCGCGGCTTCTACTTCTGCGACAGCCAGGACGACGTGGCCAACATCTGGTACCAGCCGCTCGACGGCTCCGCGCCGCGGCAGGTGACGCGCTTCGAGAACGGGCGGATCTGGGGCTACGACCTCTCGGCGGACGGGAAGTCGATGGTGGTATCGCACGGCGACGTGCTGAATGACGCGGTGCTGCTGCGCGACTTTCGCTAGTCATCCTCGAAGGGGAGCGCCGGCGTCCCGGCGCCCCGGAATCGTCGAAAGATGGCGGCGAGGACGCCGCCAAGCCAGCCGGCGGGGACGCCGGCGCTCCGCTGCACTCCTCACCCCGCGGTGATCGTCGTTTCCACCACCGCCGCCGTCGCCCGGAACACGAATCGCGCGCGGCCGAAGATCACCTCGTCGCCGTCGCGGAGCGGCGTGGCGGCGCTGATCCGTTCGCCGCGCACGAACGTGCCGTTCTTGCTGCCGAGGTCTTCGATGGTGGCGCGGTTGGCCTCGATGGTGATGCGCGCGTGGCGGCGCGAGACCTCGGGTGACCCGGTTGAATCGCGGCCGATCTCGTTCTCACCGGCGGTGAGCGCGAGCTCGCGGTCGCCGGAGACGAGGCGGAAGGGCGAGTCGTCCTCGCGCGCCACCGGCGTGTCGATGGCGTAGCCGAAGCGATGCACGGTGCGAACGATGGCGTGCTCGCCGTCGCCGATCGCGTTGCGCACCTCGGCCACCAGGTTGTGCAGGTTGCCCGGCTCCACGATCACGTCCGGCCAGAGCAGCGCGTAGAGATCGTCCTTCGACACCGCGGAGGGATGCGCGGCCAGCAGCGCCTCGAGCAGCGCGAACGCTTTCGGTGTCAGCGTCGCCGCGTCGGCGCCGCGGGTGAGAACGCGAGCGGCGGAGTCGAAGCGGCAATCGGCGAAGCGAACGCGCATCATCGAGATTCTACGCAGGGAAATCTGAGAGTTTTCTCAGATTTCGCGCAGGTTTTCGCCAGGGGTGCGGCGCGACCGTGGCGGCATGCTCCTCGCGATCGCCATCGCCGTCCTCGCCTATCCCATCGACGCGCGCCTCCTCGACCAGCCGGGCGTGGAGGAATGCTTCGCCGTGCTGCTGGCCGGGGCGGGGGAGGGGCGCCGCCACGACGAGCGCGCCGCGTTCCTGGTGCGGCGCGAGGGCGGCTTCGAATGCCGGCAGTGGCCGTCGCGGATGGAGTTCCGGCGCGCCTCGTGGAGCGGCGCCATTCCGGAGAACACCGTGGCCGTCGTCCACACCCATCCGCGCGAGCTGCCGGAGCCGTCGGCGCACGACGCGGACGAGGCGTCGCGCATCGGCGCGCCGATCATGGTGGTGACGCCGGGCTCGGTGACGATGGTGCGGCCCGGGAGCGAGCGCGCGGAGGTGCTGGCGATTAGAATGCCGCCCCGTGACCGGAGGTTACGCACCGTAGATGAGACCCCCCTCGATCGTCCGCCTGACGCCGGGCAAGCGCATTCTCTTCCTGACCAAAGACCCTGACCTGATCCGCCGCCAACTCAGCGGCGAGCTCGACCTGCAGATGAAGGATCTGCGCGTCGACGACCTGCTCGACGACATCAACACCGACGCCATGACCCCGGCGTGGGTCTGCTTCGACTACGACCCGCACATCATCGCCAGGAACGCCTACGCGGGACTGATCGTCAACGGCGAGCGCCTCATCCCGACCGATGCTCTCAGGAACGGCAACTTCGAGGTGATCGTCAGCGGCTACCGCAAGGGCGTCGGCAGCTCGCGCGAGACCGCCACGCAGTGCGAGGTGTTCAGCGGCATCCGCATCGCCGTCGCCGCGTCGTTCGCGCCGATCCACGCCGGCAACAATGTCAACCAGGGCCTGCTGATGGCCGACCACGAGATGCTGGCGCGGCTGCAGGCCGGCGACGGCATCGCCATCGGAGAGTTCACGAAAGGCTACGACGCGATCACGAAGCTGGTGATCGAGCAGGGCGGCCTCTTCCCGTTCGCCAAGGCCGTGGCCAGCGGCGAGCTGGAGATCCCGGTGCCGCACACGCCGGCGCGGCCGATGACGATGGGGGAGAAGATCCTGGCGCGCCACGCGCGCGGCACCGACTCCGTCAAGCCGGGCGACGCCATCGTGGCCGACGTCGACGGCGGCTACACCCACGAGTTCACCACCGCACAGGTCCATCACTTCCTGCGCGAGGAGTACGGGCCGGACTACGCCATCACCAACCCGCAGAAGTTCGCGGTGTTCGAGGATCACCTCATTTACGCCGACGACGTGGCGCGCATGCGTCCGTTCATGGACAAGATCCAGATGCTGCGCGACATGCAGCGCGACTTCCAGCGCCACACCGGCTGCCGCGACTTCTCGGCCACCGACAACATCTCCCCCGGCATCTGCCACGAGGTGGCGCGCGAGGCGATCATCGATCCGGGCGACTTCATCCAGGCCACTGACAGCCACACCTGCATGGGCGGCGTGAACAACGCGCTGGCCTGGGGCGTCGGCGCCACCGAGTACGCCAACCTGGTCCACTCCGGCTTCACGCAGGTCGAGGTCTCCGAGTCGATCCGCTTCGAGCTGGTGGGACAGCTGCGCGAGAACGTCACGGCGAAGGACGTGATGCTCCACATCCTCCTGCACTACGCCAAGCCGCAGATGACGCTCGACCGGATCATGGAGTTCACCGGGCCGGGACTGCGGACGCTGTCGCTCGACGAGCGCGCCACGCTGGCCAACATGGCCACCGAGTGCGCCGCGCGGACGGCCATCGTGGAGGCGGACGAGAAGACCTACGAGTGGATCGCCTCCATGCGGCCCGGCGTCGACGTCGACGCGCTCCGCGCGCGCGCCGTCTCGCCCGACCCCGATGCGGAGTACGCCGGCGGCGTGCATACCATCGACCTGGCGACCATCGAGCCGATGGTGGCGCATCCGGGCGATCCCGACCGCGGCATCCCTTCCGACCCGACCAACGGCGCGACCATCGAGGAGATCGGCGAGGTGAAGATCGACATCGCCTACGCCGGCTCCTGCACCGCCGGCAAGATCGACGACTTCCTCTTCTACCACCAGGTGGCGAAGGAGGCGGTCGATGCGGGCCTCAAAGTCGCCGACGGCGTGCAGTTCTTCATCCAGTTCGGCTCGCAGGCGGTGGAGACCTTCGCGCGCGAGAACGGCCTGCTCGACACCTTCGAGCGCGTCGGCGCCACGGTGCTCAACCCCGGCTGCGGCGCCTGCATCGGCTGCGGCCCTGGTGTCTCCGAGAGCGCGGAGCAGGTCACGGTGTCGGCGATCAACCGCAACTACAAGGGCCG
>Ga0157377_10000234_pt1 | contig 28887 bp, 55 predicted proteins | sample M55metaG_FD_121116 | JGI IMG/M metagenome (GOLD analysis project Ga0157377, IMG submission 121116) | Miscanthus rhizosphere microbial communities from Kellogg Biological Station, Michigan, USA - M5-5 metaG | ecosystem: Host-associated > Plants > Roots > Rhizosphere > Soil | place: USA: Michigan...
ACGAGGCTTTCCTCAAAGGCCCGAATAAAGAGGAGTTGGTGTTGAGAGGCCGTCTCGGACTTGGCCTGGCCTGTTTCATCGATATTGGGCAAAGGCTTCTCCATCTCCGCCCCATCATCAAATCCCAATAGTAAGATCCCAAAGCGCCCGATCCCGCTCATTACGTCAATGCGGTGCAGAAACGTCAGAAGGTTGAGCTGCTCGTCTAACTCCTTCCAGCCCTTCTCAAACTCCGTCTCGTTGACATCCTCCGTCTCATAGATTTCGGGGGGCTGGCTCCAGGTCTCATCCGGCAGGACGGAAATGATGCGGGCCGCCAGGTCGCCTCGGTTCCACATCCGCTGGTAATCCTCCGGCCCCAAGGTCTGGGGGTGGCCGCACTCCTGGTCTATGTCCCGGCGGGGATCCATCAGCCGCGCCAGCCAAGCCGACCTTGCCATCAAAGCATTGGTAATCAGCATCAAGGGATTTCGATTCATGGACCCCAATCTAATCCCTAAACCCGCTCCCAAGCCAAGCTAATTCAAAAACCGCCGATTTTGCGCTTCTTGCGGGCAATGTAGTTGAAGCCGGCACTGGAGGCATCCATTTGATCCTTAAACTTGGAACGGGGGAAGAAGCGCATTTCATCAATATAGTCCTTGGTCCAGCTGCGGTTCAACACGTAGACATTACCGGCCCCCACCTGGCTGGCTAAAGGATAGGCTCTTGTTTCTTTATCGCCGGTGGGGTGAAAGGTGACGACGTGATAGCCGGCTAGGTTCCGGACCGAGTTCTCCCCCGACTCTTTGCCGCCACTGCCTCCTTCTATTTCCAGCAGGATCTTAATCAAAAAGCCATCCTGGCTAGCCGTCTGCTGCATTTTCTCCTCCCGCTCCCGCGCGGCCCACTGGCCCCGCACCACATTCAAAATCCAGGTGGCGTTATGCTTATCCATCCCGATGAGGACCCCGACGCTCCACATACCCCCGTCCTGGGTCCCGGCTTTATCCCAGGAGCGGACGATCCGCACCATCTTCACTTTACACTCCTCCACAATCTTGAGCTTGTCAGTCTTAAATAAACCGCCGCCCAAAGGCACGGGGTCCTGCAGGATCTGACTGGCATAGCCATATTCACCTAGATCCGAGCGCAAATCCTCCAGCACCGCTTTGGGCAAGCGGACCGGATCCAGCAGTCCCTTGACATAAAATCTCTTGAGCTCCGGTGGATTCAAGCTCTTGTGGAGTTCCCCGGGTAAACAGATATGGCGAACGGCTTTACCGGAATCAGGCCGCTGACTCTTAGCTAGCATTTCTCCGGAAGGGTCAAATTGGTGCAACCTTTGCTGGACAATAATGGTGGGTGTGACTTGTTTGTTAATCTTGCGGGAGGGCAAAGTAGTCTCAAACCACCGGTTGATCATCTTCAACTCCGGTTCGGAGTAGGCTTGTTCGGGATTTAACGGATCATCAATTATCAGGAAGTGGCCGTGCAACCCCGTGATGGCCCCGCCGACGCCCGCGGCCAACCGGAAGCCCATCTTAGTATTGACAAACAATCCCTTAGTATTTTCATCCTCCCGCAGTTCCAAATCCGGAAAACACCTTTTGTAGAGATCACTTTCCACTAAATCCCGGGTCCGCAAACTATCTTTCTGGGCTATCATATGGGCATAGGAGGCACAAATAAACTTGGCACTGGGCATTTTGGTCCAGACCCAAGCCGGAAACATCTGGCTTACGATGGTGCTTTTGCTAGTTCCGGGTGGGATGTTGATGATGGTATCATACAATTTGGGCTTTTCTAGGAAAACCCGCTCGGCAATGGCCTGTAACTCCCCACACAGGTATTCAATATGCCAATTTAGCACCAACTCCTCATTGACAATCACCTTCCAAAACTCCTTCAAGAACTCATAAAAGGACTCCCGACAGATCGATCCCAGCACTGTTGCCTCCGAAAACAGCTTTTCCTCATGATCTTCCAGTAAACTGGGAGGATTTGATAAGAATTCAATACTTTTCATCCCTTTCCTTTAAGGAAATACCAAAATTTTGGCCACTTCCAAAAAAGGGGAGAACAAAAAACGGAACGGAAAAAACGGAAGAGGCAGTAAGAAATACTACCGGGAGGGGCTATTATTCAAGATCAAACCCCCAAATACCCATATTCCCAAATTTTTACTCTCTATAAACCAGGGGGCTATTGATCTCCTCTGATATGGGGAAACTGGAATTTTGGGATTCTATTTACCAAGGGCTGTCTAGGCCGACCCAAACCCCGCCCCCGATCCGTCCAGGAATGATTCCACCCCCGGTGGGGTATTCTTTGAATTCTTGATACCAGCAAAGGGCTATTCCCATCCCAGAAGTGGGAAGGAGAGGAGGATCTTTTCTCCTCCTCTCCCTTCTAGGGACTAGGCTCTATCCCTCCTCCTCGAGAGGAAGGAAGTCCTCTAGGACTATCTTTAGCCCTTCGAAGAAATCGTATTCCTTCCCCTCTAGTTCCGAATCTCCTAGATCCTCTACTCCCTCTAGGTAGAGGAGGAGCCCCTTCTTTAGGGTATCAGAATCTAGGGCCTTAAAGTAAGCTTCGATTTCCCTCCTCCTCTTCTCCTCTTTTTCGATCTCTAGGGCCTCAGCCCTTTCTAGGACTTCTTCTCTCTTATTTTCAGGATTCATTCTAGTCTCTTTCTTTAGGTAGAGGGGTTATTCCCTCTACCTATATAAACCCTTTTTCTAGGCTAAAGGGTAACCTTAAAGATCAAAATTCTTTTAGGGCTTCTTAGAAAATCGAGTAGTAAGAGGGTCCTTATCTAGGACCTCGAAAACCTCTAGCCCTAGGGGAGTAAGGAGGACCTTAAAGGAGGGTCCTTCGAAGGGGTCTATTCTCTCCTCTCCTGTTATAATAACTAGGTCTAGGGCTCCTAAGCCTAGGCAGGCTTCTAGGATCTTCTCTCCCTCAGGTCCTACTTCAGGCCACCAGTCCTGGAATTCAGGGTCTAGGCAGGCATCCCTTTTATCTAGCCCTAGGGCCAGAAGAGTATTTTCCTCCTCCTTAGTTAGCTTAATAGAATCTAGGTCCATCTTAGTCTCTTTCTCTTTTTAGAGGGGTTATTCCCTCTACCTATATAAACCCTTTCTAGGAGGTAAAGGGTAACCTCTTTTTGACTATTAAATCTTGATCTCGAAAGAGAGAAAGGCCAGGGACTTTGATAAGGAAAGAAGCTGGCCTTTCTTGATCTCGAGATCGACTTTTAGGAGAAAAGAAAAGAGCAAAAGAGGTTACCTCTAGGGGGGAGAAAAAGGGTTTAATAGGTAGAGGGTAATAAAGGCCCTCGAGGGGCTAAGTAGCCCCTCCTAGAAAGAGACTAAAATGCAAAACGAGCCCTACCTAGTAAAAGGTCCGAACCTAATTTCGGTCTGTATGTTCTGCTGGCCGGGGGAAGCTATTTTCCGGCCCTTCCCAGACCTAAGAGGCGTCCAGATTTCCCACGGAATCTGCCCCTCCTGTAAGGCTCGAATGCTCGAGGAGGTAAAGAACCTCCGCCGAGCCTAAACCGACCTAAATCCTAACCCCTGTAACCTACGGAGATTTTATGCCTAAGAACGAAATCAAAGCTGCGATGCAGCGAGCCGATCGCCTCGAAGAGGATATGCGGAATGGAGATATGCTAGCTCGGAGGGAGTATTGGGCCTGTGTAGGACCCTCGAGCCTACGGAGAATTACCCTCGCCGGGGAAATCCGGGAATCGCATACCCCGCAACCTATTCCGGAGGAGCCGGGCTGCCACAAGAGGCCAGCCTACGACGACGTCCTCCTCTCCTTTGCTGGACCCTTTGCGCCCTACAACCGAAAACCTCGAACTATCTAACCTACGGTAAATTGATCCCCTAACCTACGGAAAAACTATGCAAACTATCGATCGAATTATTGCCCTCGTCGAAACGGCCCAGGACCTTCTCCAGACCCGAGGAGACGAACTGGACGCGACCCCGGAGCAGGAGGCGCAGGCCGAAAAGGCCCGGCAATTTCTCCTCCTGGCCGGTGGAGCCCTGGAAAAGGCTAAAAAGGCTGAATAACCTCACCTACGGGACCCCAAGCCTACAGGCTTTGGGGCGTAGGGTGACCTCAAAAAAGTTTGAAATCGAGGTTACCCGCCGCCCTTCGAAAAGGGTTTAACTACCTAGAGACTATGACTGAAGAACAAAAGACCAAAATGCGGGAATTCATCCAAAACGCCCTGGCCCGGGGTCCTCATCGGGATATGATCGACGACGCCCTTTCTAACATCGAGGCCGAAGCCCAGAGTGAGATCGGCCTGGCGGAGTGGAGCGATCAGGACCTGGACGTGACCTCGGACCTGATGACGGAGGCGCTGATGGAGGAGTTTGGCGGCGGCAAGTAAACCCTGGAACCTACGGACTTTCTACCCTACGGAGATTTTATGAAAAAGATGATCGAAAAGTTAGTGCTGTCGTTGGGTTTTGAAACCCTCCAAACCCGGAACATGGACTCCCTGGATTTTAAGGAAATAGCTGTTTGGGAGATCAAGAAAGCCCTGGAAGCAGCCTATCAAGCCGGAGTGGAGGAGGGCAAGAAGTCCCGCAACAAGTAAACCCTGGAACCTACGGACTTTATGAACGATCAAGAATTTCAAGCTTTTCTGGCCCAGGTCGATTTTCTCGACAACGATCAGTGGGATGAGCTACTCTCCAAAGGGTCCCGTAGTTTTCAGGACCCACAGCTCACTAACATGGACGGGGCGGCCATTGCGGGAGCCCTGGAACTGGCGCGGCTGCTCCTTTCCCATCGTCACAGCGACTAACACCCCCAAACCTACGGAGATTTTATGGACTCGATCCTACTTTTCTTGTGGGCCTGGATTGCAATAGGGCTGGGGTTGTTCCTAGTGAAACGGAGGAGTAAATGACATGAACGGAGGAGGGTGGATCCGGGGGAAGGTAGGCAGAAGCCCCTTTTTGGGGGGATAGGGGAAATACTTTCCCCCTCTACCCTACGGGGTTTTGGCCGGTGGAATGAGGTATTACCTACGGGTTTTTATCCCCAATCCTCCCCGTCATCCTGGTGGCCGTTTCTCTCCATTCCTTCATTTTCCAAATCTAACTCGATAGGCTCACCTACGGGCTTTGGGCCCTTCTTGAGAAAGTTATTCTTTTTTCCCGAACCTTTCAGGAATTTCCCATTGCTGGCTATGGCCTGGACAGCTAACCCGGTTACGCCATTGCCACCTACGGAGTTGCCCGAGGTTACGGCGATCGGCTGACCTACGGGTTTTTCCCTCTTTTTTCTAATGGCCTCTAGGATGACCCTTCTTGTCGCCATATCCAGGTCCAGATCCTCCAAGCTAAAGCCCGCTCCAATCACACCGGAATGTTCAACCTGGATCTTCTCAGAATAACCCCGGTCCGCATTCACCGTTCTATTGACGAAAAGGACGGCGCCAGGGTGCCGTTCCTCCACTAATCCAATCAAGGAATTTTCGAAGAAATTCTTCTTGTGCCATTGTACCTCCTCCAATAATTGCAGGAAGTGGAGATCATGTTTCCACTTCTCTAAACCTGATCGATCCATCCCCACCATCCGACAAGCCGAAGAGAGATCAAAACTAGATGACACCAGAGCATGGACAAAAAGTTGCTGCCTTAACTCCTTCGTTTTCCGGCTGAAAATGGCCTGGACCTGCTCGATGGAAGTCTCCGGGGCGGAAATCTTTTGCCACGTTTCCTGGGCTTCGGTGGAGAGGGATTTGAAGACATAAGCGGATAAGGACTTTTGTTGAGACCTTATTTGATCGGCCATCACCTTAGCTTTTTGTAAGGAGGGGGATTGTTCAATCTTCTTGAGGAGATTGGGCACCCCTAACTCCAGGACCGAAGCGACCTTCGTGAGGTTGTTGGTCCGACAGTAGGCGTCATAAAAGCGGAGCAGAAATTCCACATTGATAGGATGACGCCGATAAGCTCTTTTGGGTTCTTTCATAAGACTTAGGCTGGCTGCAATACCAGTCCAAGTCCAGCCCTGGTTCTATAGCTATTCTACATCGAACGGAACAGGCCCTTCTCAAGGTTTTTAGAGGGGAAAGGGCCGTTGGGACTTAGAGGCTTTGTCGAGAGGCTTTAGCGACCCGTATAACCTTCTTGAGCCAGGACCCCAAACCCACCTTCCCCTCCCGGTCCGTGGCTAAGTGGTAGGCATCGGTGTCCCGTAGGATCTTCTCGATCCGAATACAAGCTTCCAAGGGAGTCTCCAGGACCGGCAAGGACGGGGCAGGTTGGATCAACCCCGTAGTCCATTCCCGGAAAGCCGGAGGGACGCCCTCCAGGTATCGATGGTAAGCTTTTTGAGCGGCCGGCCGGCTCGCAAAGACCTGGGCTAGTTGAGGACGGGCCCGAGTTGTGTTCTGGGGTCCTAGATAGCGGATCCGGTGGGGACTATCCTCCATTTCCTCGTAGTTGATTATTTTGACGATGTAGTTCATGACCGGACGATAGGAGCGCGAAAGTGAACTAGTCGAACCCAGCTATCCGGTGGGATAGGATCGGAGCCTAGGTGAAGGCAGAGGCTCCCATCATTGGGGTCGGGATTGGTGACTTTGATTTGCTTCTCTTGACCTTCCGGGGTCTGGAGGTAAGCGATGTAGTATTCTGGACTCATGGTTCTATTATCTCTCGTTTCATTTCTTGGGGTTAGTCCATTCCGTTACTAGTTCAAGTGCTTGGACGAACTGGCGTCCAATCCAACAGACAATGGGGACAATGATCCGCCCGGGCCAAGCTAATAGCCACATAATCGCCGCCAGCACGTAGACCAGAGGGTTTTTCATGATATAACTGGATCCAGGTCCGTAAGCTCGGGTCGGTTATCCAGCCAGTGTAGCATTTCATCCAAGGTCCAGGCAAAGGGGAAGAAAACTTCCAGTTTGGTATTCACGAGCGATCCACCTTGCTGCTATGGCGCCGGATACCTTTGAAGCCGGAGCGGGTGTAGCCCTTGACCTCGATCTTGGTCTTGGCCACCCTGTAGACGGTCCCGGGCCCATACTGGCCCGGATCAGTAATGCCCAGGAGTTGCAGCCGGATCTTATCGCGCTCGGTTTGGAGAGTGTTGATCCGATCCTGGAGTTCAAAGTATCGGAACATGAGGTCTATGATTTTGCGCTGCTTGTTCATAGATAGTGGAGGGTTAGGATCAGAGCCGTCGCCGTCGCGTAGGCCCAGAACAATAGGGTGCTAGGTTTGTGGTTCATTGCTTTTTCTTTTTGTTTTTGGCGGCGGCCTTGGAAAGCCGCTCGAGTGCTTCCTTGGCATCCTGGTCGGTCGGTAGATTAAGGCAAACGTGACTTTCAATAAATTGCGTCACCGCGTCCATCTGCTCCGCCGGATCGGACCTCAAATAGAGGACGAAAAGCCAATCAATTACCTCTTTTTGATGTCGAGTTAGGCGTTTCATTGGAAGTTGAATCTTTGATGGCGAGTATTCTTATGGAGCCGGCGGAGGTAAGGATTGCCGCGGTTGACTTTGTGGAGGGTTTCAACTAGGTGGAGGGTGCCGGCCTCGCAAGGGTCTATGCCGCCCTGCACCATCTCCGCCAGGATCGGGTCGGACTCCATCCATTGCCGGAGGCAGTGGAGATGATGGAGCGCCTGGTTGGCCTGGGCTTCCATGGCGGCCAGGAGGAGCCACGGACCCATTTTAACCTTTTTCTGTTTCTTCGGCATATTTCCTTATTATCGGGGTTCAATGCGGTTGCGCTGATAGATCATGAAATCCTGAAAGAAGCGTTTGATGCCGGTCTGGTCCCGGGGGCTAAACTCCCAACCCTGATGATTGGTTTCGGCCACATACTCCAGGAGGACCTTGTGCAGTTCCTCCGGGCTCAGACCCTCCAGGAATTTCTCAAATTCAAGAAAGGCTTGTCGGTTGGCAGGCAGCTTCACGCCAGCACCTGCCCCTTCTCCAGCACCGTCGGCAGCATGCTTTGAAAGGGCTGGCCGGCGACGTGGGTTACTCGGACGGTGAGGTGATTGTCGGTAACCTCCTCCACGGTGCCGGTATTGCGCTTGCCGTTACGTCCCTCGAGGCGCGCCACCTTGCCGGCCCCGATCCAGTTTACGGTTTGTCCAATTTTGTAGTTCATAGTCTCTACCTATATAAAACCAAAGTCTTGTTCTTTGGGTAACCCGGGAGTGAATTTATTTTCACCCCCGGGCACCCACCCTCTTTACTTGCTCCTACGAACCTCGCCGGTGGCGAGGACAAGATGGGCCTTGGCGCGGGTCACGGCGACGTAGTAAATGTTCGCTTCCTCCCGGGCCTGGGCTTCGGCGGCCTCGGGGCTAACCGGGGCCGCATTGGCGGGCCGGCGCCGTTGGAAGGTGGCACTCAGCAAAAAGACCTTGCTCCACTCCAGACCCTTAGCCTTGTGGACGGTGGAAAGGACCACGGCCGGCTTGCTGTCGGCGCCGGTGTCCTGGAAGAGGGAGGTAATGCGGGAGGAGATTTCCGCCACCGAACTGGCTCCCTCGGCGATGGCCTGGAGGGTCGCGACTTGGTCGTTGATCTGCTCGGCCTTAGCTTCGAAATTCTTGGTGCCGTTAAAGCGGTTGATCTGCTTCTCTCCCCAGGCTTCAATCTTGGTGAGGAACTGCGGGACGGTCCGGGCCCGCAGCTTCTCGACGATCTCCAGCAGGGCCTTGCCTAAGTCCCGTCCTTCGATGCGGGCTGGAATGCCCTTGCGGAGGAGCCCCAGACAGATCGGCATGAGAGGGGCATTAGCGCGGGAGAGGATCGCGTCCCCGACCTTGAGAAGAGGGTAAATTGCAGCGACATCCAGGCTTTCCACCAGCCCTTCCGGGGCGCTGTCGGCAGCCCGGTAGTCGGGGACGATGGCGGCAGCGATCGCTACCACCGCCTTGGGGCAGCGGTAGGTAATAGTGAGGCCCAACTCCGCGGCCTGGAGGGAAGTCTTCATCATATCCATCCCGTCCGAGGCCGCTCCCCGGAAATGATAGATGGCTTGGCGGTCGTCCCCCACCACACAAATCCGGCCACCGGGCTTGCAGGCTCCCTTAGCCATCAAAAGTTGGGGGAGGTTCATATCCTGGGCTTCATCGATGACGACCAGGTCATACCAGGCGCGGACCCAGCCCATCGCGACCGGGAGCCACACCATGTCGTTGAAAGAAATGCGGCCTTGCTTGTCGGCCTTCTTAGAAAGGGCCAGGACTTCCAAACACATTTGCGCTAAGCGTGCCTGGTCCCAGCCCCCGTTTTCCGGGGCCTCAAAGGAGGGGCATTCAATATCGCGCTCCGCGGCCAGGTCGATCAACTCCTCCAGGGTAGGATTGACGAGAGTGTTCTTAGCAAAACCGACCAACTTGCGGACCTGGGTTTTGACGGCCTGGGGGGCTTGCTCGCCCAGGACCCGCTCGACCCGCTCCACTTCCACTTCGTCGGTGGGCTTGGCCTTGGGCCAAACTTGCTGGATGAACATGAACCCAACGGAGTGGAGGGTCTTGATCTCCACCCGGGGATCGTGAATGGCACCGGCGGCCTCGAGCTGGTTTTTCTTATTGAAAACGGCGTAGAGCATCCGATCCTCCGGGGCGTAAGAGAAAGCGGTCTTGATAGTGGTGGTCTTGCCGGTGCCGGCGCGGGCCCGCACCACTAAGCTGCCCTGGCCGGAGCGGAACCAGCCAAAGATGGCTTCCTGCTCATCACTCCAGACCACCCGGCGGGGACCGGGTTCAACGGGGGCCACCGGGGCGGGCGTGGCGGCCACGTCCTGATACCAATTCACGATCCACTTATTCTCATCGGTGAGAAGTTTGGGGGCCACCTTGAGGGCCTGCAGCGCCGGCTTGTTAGCGCGCCAGAGGCTCCAGAATTTGCCAGTGGGTTCGGCGGTGCGGACCTGGGCGGTGCCGCGGTTGTTGGTGATGATGCGAGGTTCGCCCCAGGGGAGGAGCGCCAGAATTGTTTCGGAGGTAATTGTTTCGTTCATAGTCTCTACCTATATAAAACCAAAGTCTGATCGAATGGGTAACCTCTATTTCAAACTATTCCGGAGCATTTCTTGGGCTGCTTCCTTGGCGTCCCGGAGGGGCCAATAGATGCGCCTCCGCTCACCGGTTTGCCGATCGATAACTTCCCAGCCCTGTGGTCGGACCCGGCCAAGGTAGAGTGGGTTCAATTCAAAGCGTTTGTCGGCGGACTCGTAATACGACTCGTCGGGATCTAATTTGACCCATTTAATTTTGGGGGTTGTAGTGTTGTTCATAGTCTCTACCTATATAAAACCAAAGTCTTGTCGGTTGGGTAACCTCAATCGTTAAAAACCGTCAGCCGGTCCACTCCCAACTGCTGCCGGTAGCGTCCACCGGTCTCGTCGAGACTTTCCAGGATGAAGGCTAGGCCGTTGCCCAGGTTGGTGGGCAGGAAGTCCGGCCAGTGGCCCGGCTTGAGCCCGAGTTCACTGGCCTCGGTGGCCCAGCAGAAGTTGTTGCCTTCGGTCGCGTTGTCGGAGGTTACTTTGATGTCGCTCATACCTATTAAAACCAAAAAGTTTGCTGTCCGGTAACCTCTTCTTGTTCGATTTCTTCCCAGGTCCGGAAGGTGCCGTGGCGAGGGGTAAGCTTACCCCCGTCTTGAGTGCTCCAAATCCCCGCATCCGTCTGGAGCTCAAAGATGCCGCCGTATTGCCGACCTGCTCCCCCGAGGGGGACACCGGCCTGATGAGCGGCCTCCAGGAGGTTCGCCAAGGAGGTATCGGCCGGCGCGGGGATGAAATACTCCCGGACTTGGCCTGCGCCTGGGCGGCGATTGAAAGTGCGGTAGAAAATGTCGATGCGGTTTGTCATTCTACCTATATAAAACCAAAAAGTCGATCAATGGGTAACCTCAATCTTCCGAGGGGAACAGGTCCCGGTCGTCTTCATCGTAGGCCAGGTGCTGCTCCAGTTCCTCATCCCAGCCGCACCGGCTGCCCCGCTCCTCCTCCTCCTCCTCCTCGACGAGAGGGGCAAAGTCCCGGGCTCGCTCCTCGGCGATGCGCCAGTCCAGGAGGGTCCGCTGAATGTCCTGGGCGTGGACCCGGGCCCGAGCCAGCATCGTTTCCCGAAGGTGGGAAAGCTGCCGGGCCAGGGCACAAAAGTAGAGGATCTGCTGTCGGTTGTAGGCAATGACGTTGAGGTAGATTTGAGCGGACTGGGTGTCCGGGCTCGTTCGGAGGGATTGAATTGTTGCGTTCATCTACCTATATAAACCCAAATACTTGATCGTTGGGTAACCTCAATGTTTCTTTTTCTTTGACATCCCTCTAAGCACTTGCTGGGCTAGGACTAAGGATGCTTCGTAGTCCCGAATGATGGGTGGTTTGTCTCCGGGAGGAGCCTGGAAGAACTGCTGCACGTCCAGGACTTCCTCCGGGAGGGTTTTGTGACAGTAAGGGCATTGTTTTGTGTTCATAGTCTTTTGGGAAAGAGGAAGGGGACGCTGGAGGGAGACTAGGACCCCCAGCGCCCCGCTGCCCGGGCACCTTAGCGCCCTAAAGCTTTGCCGCCCCCGGCGATACCGGCCTTAGCCCCGCTGATGCGGATGGACTGGCCGGCGGTGAAGCCGTGCTGGCGGGCATCGGCCTGGGTCCGGTAGTTGCTGCGGCCGGTCCGGAGGTTCATGTTAGCCTGGGTCCATTTCTCAATATCGGCCAGGCGCTGTTCCAGCTTCGAGATGGCGTTGTTAACCCGAACTAAGGCCATCGAGTTGGTGGCTTCGGCCTGGACCTCAGTTTTGGTCTTATTCCACTGCTCCTGCAATTTGAAGTTAATGGCGTCGACTACCCCGTATTTGAAATCCCGGCGATACTTGTCGGAGTAGCCCTGGCAGCATTCCCGGTTGAGGCGGCGGACCTCATTGGCCAGCATGTTGGTCATGTAGCGGGCGGTCTGCACGTCGGAGGCGCGGCCCACCAGGAAGGTAGCACAGCCACCGGCCCGGTCCCGGAAATACATCGAGCAGCCGTTGGCTTTGGCGACGATCTGGGCCAGGCGATTGGTCCACTGCTTGTCCTTCTGGCAGGCGGTGATTACCTCCTCCCGGTCAAAATTCTGGATGGGCTCGTCGGGCTCTTTGTGGCCCGTCTCATATTCGGTAGAAATCTTCTCGATCTGATACCGGTCCATGATCTCCTGGGCCTTAGCGGCGAACAGGGCGGACTCCTCCGGGCTGTTGGTGCCTTCGGCCTTGCGGAGGAGGAGGGTGGCTTTGCGGAGTGCTTCTTCGTAGGTCATGCTCATAGTCTCTTTTTGTTTAGTTGTTTACTGTCTACCTATATAAAACCAAAGTCTGGGCGATCCGGTAACCTTTATTTGGCGAGTTGTTCCAGGGCCTTGCCGAGGAGGGTGTGGAGGATAGCAGCGTCATCGAGCCGGAGCACCACTAGGCTGTTCTTGTTGTTCTCGGTCTGGTTAAAGGCCACGGCAACGTGGTCCCCGTCGAACCCGACCACCATGTTCCCGTCTGAGGTGGAGCCGTTGGCCTTGTAGTGCAGGGCGTTTTGAATGGCTTGGTCTCTCATATTACCTCCACGAGTTCCATCTCACTGACGTTGAAGACGCCGGTCCGGCCGGTGGACTTGACCCGGGCCTCGATGACGCGGGTGCCCTTGCGGCGGAGGATCGGGGTAAGAGTGTCGGTCTGGTTGTAGGCCGGCCACCGGACCTTTATCTCGTGGCCGAGGAGTTTGTCGATTTGCTTTGTTGTCATAGTCTCTTTTCTCTTTTTGTTTAGGTAGAGGGGCTTGTCCCTCTACCTATATAAAACCAAAGTCTTGATCGTCCGGTAACCTCTAAAGACCAAATTGTGATAATTCTGAAAAGGGCACAACCAGCTTAGCATGAGCCTGGGTTTCGATAGAGAACATGCCGGGTGAAACAACTTTGAGAAGGGCCACGTATTGGCCTTTGTAGCGGGCGGTCCGGTAAAGATGGGCCTTGCCAGCAATCTTAGTCCACTCGAGGGAGTCCGCCAGGGTTTGGGTTAGATCCTCCTCGGGAGCCGGTGCCGGCTTGGGAGCAGGAGGAGGCAGGACGACAGAGCTAATCTCCCGGAGGAAGTCCCGGCGGCATCCCACGTAAAATTCCTTGATGAGGGTAATAAGCGCCCCGTAGCCCTGCGAGTCTAAGCCAGCGGCCGGCCCGGTGAGTAGTTTCTTGAGATCGGCCAGGGCATTCAACCCTCGGTTATGGGCCTGGAGGGTATCGAGGGCCGCTTCGATGCGGGCATCGCTCTCCTTGATGTCCTGGTGGTGCTTGAGTTCCTTCTTGAGCTCCGGGAGGGACATATCGCTGAGCTTGGCGCGGAGTGCCCCGCGGGCCGCTTCGGGCGGGTTGAGCAGGTCCAGGACTTCCTGGATGGCTTGGGCTTTGGCTTCGGTGTTCTTGTTCATAGTCTCTTTTCTTTCTTTCGGAGGGTTGATTCCCTCTACCTATATAAAACCAAATTGATCGCAGGGCGGTAACCTCAAACGGAAACAATCGAAGGTTCAGCGTCATCCCAAAGCTCGGGCCAGCGTTCCATCTCACTTTTGAGAGCCTGGGCCGCTTCGATAGGCTCTTCAAAAGTAGTCGCCTCCGAGCGTTCAAAGGTCCAATTGGATCCGTTGGGGTTGCCTTTCGAATAGTATCCCATCTTGTCGGACTCCGTTTCTAGGGCCTGTAGGATGAATTTCATTCTAGTCTCTTTCTTTCGGAGGGTTGATTCCCTCTACCTATTAAAACCAAAGTCTTGTCCCTTTGGGTAACCTTTTTCTGAATTATTTCACTTGTCCTCCTATTATCCTGGACATCAAAGGTTTAGATCAACTTAGCGGTCCGGCGAATGAGGCGGACTTCCTTTTCCGAGGCGCTTCCGGGGTCCGCGGCATCGATCTCCAGGACTTCCGTGGTCCCGGGGAAGGGAGCAAGTTGTCGGGCTAGGTCCCGGGCCAGGGCCTGGGCTTCCGGGCTATTATCAAAGCAGATGAACCGATAAGGGAATTGTATCAGCTTACGGACCTGGGACCCGGTGAAGGCCGTTCCGCAGAGGGCCACGGCTCCCGGACCGATTCGCCAGGCGTCGACAGGCCCCTCTACAACGACGGCAGCGTGCCGGCAGTAGTCCGAGCCGTAGAGGAGCCCCTTATGGTTGAGAGCTTCTTCCTCCGCTCCCGCGGAGATATACCTACGGGCCACCCTCTCCCCTACGGCGCGAGTCGTCCAGGAGACGCGTTGGCCGGCCAGAATGATAGGTATGTAAATCCTCCACGACAACCGAGCGGCCAGTCCAATACCCTCCAGGTTCCAGAGGCGCTGCAGGGTCTTGGGATCAAAGCCCCGGCTGCGGAGATAGTCCCGGTGGATCCGTAAGAGCCGGCCTCGACCTTCGGGCTCCACCAGTCCGGTCCTTTTCTTGACGGCGACTTCCTGAACCTCCCGCCCCGCCCAGAAGTCCCGAATCTTACTCTCCTCAATCCCAAGCTTGGCGAGGGTATCGAGCGTCCGGTGTCCCCGACAACGCCAGCAGACAAAGAAGTGGGCTTGGAGGTTAAAGCCAAGATGATAGTTGTCGGAATGGCACCAAGGACAAGTCTTAACTTGGAGCCACCCCGGACGACAATGATGATGGCCCGATTCCAAGAACCCGATTCCAGCCTGCTGGAATAGGTCCTGGATCTTCATATGTGGTGCTCTTCGGTCGACTGGACAAAACCCCGCATCAGCCGGATCAAGGCATCCCGCATCGATACTCCGCGCTTCGCGCAAGCCGCTTTGAAAGCGGCCTTAGTCGTCGCGGGAATGCCTTGGGTAAAGAGGGTGGCCTTGTGGTAAGGTAAGGACCGGTCACCCGGTATCACACTAATTTGCGAACGGCGTCTACTCATGTTTCAACTCCTTTATCAAGTTGTTATAGAGGTCAAAATCTTTGGAGGATACTTGTCCGTTGAGGACCGATTCCAAGATTTCATGTTTCTTCTGCAAGCCCCGCATCTGCTTCTCTTCGATGGAGTGGAGGAGATAGAGGTAATAGATCAGCACTTTCCGCTTCTGGCCGATCCGGTGCACCCGGTCCTGACCTTGTAACAAGTCTCCCGGAGTCCAGGGAAAGTCTAACGACACCATCACATTGGAAGCGGTTAGATTGAGGCCGATGCCAGCGGCTTTCCAATTCCCGAAGAGGAACTGGACCCGGCGGTTGCTCTGAAACTTCCGGACGGACTCAACGCGCTTGAGACCCGTTACCCTCCCATCGATCACCACCGAGTTGGGGAATTTGGCTTTGAGGTGGTCGATCACAAAAGTATGCATCGTCAAGGCCACCAACTTTTCTCCCGGGTTAGCCTCGCTCCACTCCTGGAGCCACTTAGTCGTCCACTGCAACCGGAGGCGAACACAAAGCCGGAGCAGGTAGCCCACTCGCACCAGGGCTTGACTCTTCTTGGCCCGCTTGGCTTTGCTAGGGCTGATCTTTCCCAGCCAGCGGAGGAAGTCGTCGCGAGCTTCGATATACTCGGTGTAGTCGGAGAGTTGGAAGGGGACAAAGATATGCGTCTTGTCAGGGAGGTAAGGCATTACCTCCTTCTTGAGACGGCGCACCATACACTCCTGCCGGAGGATCCGATGTAACTCGGGGAGCCGGTCCGCTCCATCAAACTTCCAACCCCAGATCGTGCGGCGGGGTCGGCAATAGCGCCAGGCATACTTGGTGCGGTCGGGGAATAGATCCGGGCGAATGATGTTAAGGACCGACCAGAGTTCAATGGGGCGATTAGTCAGCGGAGTGCCGCTCAGGGCCACCACCGAAGCGGCCCGGGCGGCTAACTTCCGGGCTGCGCGAGTGCGGAGCGCGCCCAGAGTCTTGACATATTGGCACTCATCCAGAACCACGGTCTTGGGCCGGAGCTTCACCAACTTCCCAATCCAGTAGGGAAGTATGTCATAGTTGATAACAATGATGTCATCGAAGTGGGCGCCGTTGGGGCGCTGCCCCTCTAGGACCTGGACCCGAATGCCAAAGTGATCCATCGCTTCACTCTGCCATTGATACTTTACCGAGGAGGGAGTAACAATGACGACGGGCCGGTGGCCGGGAGTCTTACGGATCCAGTGTAGAGCCTGGATCGTTTTGCCGAGCCCCATTTCATCGGCAATGAGGGCCCGCCCGCCGAACCGATAGACGGCCCGGGTGCCCTGCTTCTGATGTGGCAACAGCGTTATCATTCCCCATAGAGTTGGGACCATTCCAACTCCTCGAACCGCGAGCTGATCTCTAGCATAGTGAGCTCGCCGTCTATATTATCCCAGCCGGAGATAAATCCCAAGTGCTCCAGGGCGTTCTTGAGGAGTTGCTGGGGCGTCTGGACTTCCTCCAGTATTTCCGGGGGGCTGTCCACTAGCAAGCTTATCAACTCCTTAGCGTCGGAGGAGAGGTCATCTATCATCTCAAGAAACACCTTGCGATTGGCGGGGGCCGCTCCCACCAACTCCTCCTTCATTTCGGTGAGCACCAGCCGGTCCTGGGCCCGCTTCTGGGAGAAGCCCTGTAGGTGCCTCCAGACTTTGAAGTAGCACCAAGTCGAGAATTTTGTCCCGCGCTGCGGGTCGTAGGTTTGGCAGGCTTTCATGTAGGCCACCTTGGCTTCGGCGGCAGCATCTTCAAAACTTTGCTGGTTAGGGCTAATGCGCCAGGCCAGCCGGTAAAGCATCTTCTCTACCCCCAGGTAGGTTTCCTCGGGGTTTATGACAGGTTTGGTTTTCTTCTTCATAAGGTTGCTGAGATACCTTATATGGATCCGGGCGGAGGTAAAGAGGAAAATTAAAAGGCCCTGGAAGGGTAATTTCCAGGGCCTTTTTGGGAAGGAAAGGGCGGACTCTAAGGACTAGGCTTTGTCGACGACTTCATCCACCTCATCCTCGTTGACGGTCTCTTCCTCGTCCTCTTCTTCGTCTTCGTCCTTCTTGGGAGCCGGCTTGCTCTTGCCCTTGGCGGGAGCCGACTTGCCTTTGCCCTTGCCCTTAGCGGGGGCTTCCTCGACCTCCGGGCGCATGGCCTCGAGTTCCTTCTTGCTGAAGTCGGCCGGCTCCCCACCTTCCCCGATCCGGCCGGCCCGGAGTTGAATGACGATGGTGGTGTCGGCCACCCCGATCTTCTCTTCTTTGAAGAAGGCGCGGGCTTCCGCCAGGCTCCAGCCGGCCTTGCCGAAAGCGCGGATCACGGAGGTAATGGAGCGGCCTTTGTAGCCACCCAACTTGCCGTGGCGGGGGGCGTCCTTCTCTTTCTTGCTGTCGGTGGAGGTTTCGTTCTTGCTGCTGCTTTTGTTGCTCTTCATGGTATTTGTAGTGTTTGTTTTTGTGGTTGCTCTTGCGTCGAGGTATTCAGCCAGCCCTTTCCTCCCGAGGCTCCGGATCACCGGCACCGACGAGTTTGGACTGATGTTTTTGCTGTCTGCCTTCGCAAGAAATTGAATTTTGTCGTCCCGGGTCCGATGGAGGATCGAGGAGTCCAGTGGGGCGACGGCGGCCCGGCAGTCGTTGACAAACCAGACGACATGCTCGCTCCCGTCGATCTTAATAACGTCCCCCACCCGTAAGCCGGCGGTGCCGGTGTTCCGGACCGGCTTCCCGGTCGCTTCCGTTTTGTTTTTGTTCGTCTTCATCTACCTATTAAACCCAAAAGGTCACCCCGATGGGTAACCCGAAAAGTGAAAATTTTCAGTTGTCTCCTAAGTGCTTGATCTTGAAGCTGATAGGCGATCAACTTTTTGCAGTTTTTTTCTTTCCCAAAAGATTTTGGATCGGAGTGGAGTCCAAATAGGCCGTCGGATCCGGGACACCGGCTATATAGAATGCCTCCCGGCGCTCGACGCAGGTCCCGCAAACCCCGCAGTGAACCGGCTGCCCCTTATAGCAGGAATAGGTGCTGGCAAAGGGCACTTCCAGTTCCGCTCCTCGGCGGACTATATCGGCCTTGGTAAGGTGGATGAAGGGCCTATCGATCTGGACCGGGTGCCAATCGCAAAGCTGGGCCGCGGCGTTGAGGGCAATAACAAACTCCTCCCGGCAATCGGGGTAGATGGCGTGATCCCCACTATGCGCAGCATACGCGACTTCGTCATATTGATGGGCGACCGCCGCCCCGATGGCGACGGAGAGGAGGATCATATTGCGGTTGGGGACGACGGTGGCTTTCATGCTCTTCTCTTCGTAGTGCCCCTCCGGCACCGGGATCCGATCATCGGTCTGGGAGGAGCCGGTCAGCACGTCCCGGAGGCACGCCAAATCGACGTGCTGGTGGACGACCCCTAACCTACGGGAGTTCAAACGGGCAAACTCCAGTTCCCGGGAGTGGCGCTGCCCGTAGTTGATAGAGATACTACGGACGGCGGCTCCGGTGGCCACGACATGATGAAGGAGGACGGTGGAATCCAATCCCCCGGAAGCGACAACAATAATTCTTTTCATATTTTGGAATAGGTTGACTGCATTTCAACCTATTATCTTCATGTCACCCTACGGGATATTTTGATGACTTGTGCGGGATCCAGGCGTTGCAGTAAAATCTCAAAGGGAATGGCGACAAAGTGGAGGGGCCGTTTCTTGCCTTTGTAGGTAAGGAGGACCCCGAATTTGATGCAAGGGGGCTCTGTCAGGAAGGTATCGCCCCGCAGCAAGCGGAGGGTCCGAAGGTCCATGTAAGCTACGGGGATTTTGTAGTCCCGCCGGCAAATTAACATCCAACCGAGGCTACCCGCGTCCTTATGGGCCCGCATGGCCTGGAGGAGTGATTTTTCAAACTTGTTGGCTTTATTGGTAGGGCGACTATCAATCAGCTCATCGGCTACGCCATGGGACCGGCCCCGCTTGAGTTCGATGGTGAAGACCTGGAGGAGCGGCAAGCCGATCGGATCGATGGCGGCTATGTCCCCATAACTCCCAAAGGTCCGACAGCCCGACTTCATGCGCTGGGTAGCCCGGCCCCCGCTTTGCGAGCAGCGCCAGAAGATGTCATCCCGCTCCCCACCCGTCCACCACCGGGAAAGTTGTTTACAGATCAGCCGCTCGAAGTTGCCGCCCTTATGTGAGGACATATCAATTGGGAGACATTTCGTAGATACAGAACATGCCTTCCGATCTATCCACAAAACTTAGTTGGTATTTGCTAACAACGCGGATCCCAACACCACTATCATCTGGGTAGATCGTCATGAGCAATGTACCTTTTTCGTTGCGGACTTCGACCACGCTTGCATTTCGGCGCTCTTTATGGGGTTGAACGGTAAATTGAACCATATCAACTCTCCGGGTTTTTGGGAAGCTCCATAAAGACAGAGTTGAACTCCTCGTCGGTTAGGACAAAGGCGATCTGCTCGGATCGAACAATCCATTCTCCCACCTGGACGCGGTAGCCACTCCGGTGAGTGAGCTGATGCCGGCTCCCGCCCAGGTCATGAAAGTTCCGAAAGACCCAAACCGGCATATCCGCATTGGGGAGGAAGCGCCAGGCCACCACATCCGAGTGGTCGCTGGAGCGGAGTTGGTGAGTGGGTGTCATTTTCTTCTGGCTGGGCCCGGTTTCCAACAGCAGGGCGGTTTCAGATATCATGGTTCGTTTCCTAGTTTGCGGATCTTACCTTTGAGTCTCTCATAGCGTGAGGCCCAATTCGCGATCTCTTCCCGCTGCTTCTCCAACAGCTTGTGTTGGGTCTGAATCAGATGGGCGATCGACTCACAGGTTTGGGGGTCGATCATCTGGGCGTCCCGGATATTCAAGTAATCAATGGCTTCTTTGACGTTCATATAGGTGATTGATGAGCTATACTCCGCATCCCCAGGCCCGACGTCATTTCGAACCAAGCCCGTTTGCAGAGTTGATCTGGTTGGAACTTGAGAAAGGGGCAGCCGCTGAAAGGCAGCTGCACCAAAAGCCGGTTGCGGCGGACGGTCGACTTGCCCTCCGGGCAGAGAATCGATTGAAAGGCTTTGCTGGCTGAAGGTAGATCCCGCTTTACGAATTTGAGAGCCGTTTTCTCACCTACTCCCCGGACGCCCGGGACGTTATCCCCGGTGCAGCCTGCAATCGCCTTGACAAGGGCCCATTCCGTGGGATGTATCCCATATTTAGTCTCGAACCAGGACTTGGTGAGGACCCGCTGTTTCTGCGGGAGGTAAATGGAGACATTATGCCGGAGACATTGAAAGAGGTCATAGTCCCCGGTGACGAGGATCACTTCCTGCTCCGGCGAAGCCTGCAGGGCGACCTGGGCCAAGAGGTCATCACTCTCATACCCCTCTTCACAAAAGATGTTACGGAACCCGACCCGCTTCAGGAGTTGGCATCGCAAGTCGGCGATCTGCTGCTTGAGGGCCAGATAAGCCCGCTTCTCCTCTACGCAAGAGGGGGCCTTGCGGCGGGACTTGTAGGAGGGGAGCAGTTCCCGGCGCTTGAGGGTTTGACCCTCAAAGCAAAAGACCAACTGGCTATGGGGGAACTCATTTTGCAGGTAGCTGATATCACGGAGAAAGCCAAAGATGACGCCGGTGGCCCGCCCCCGCCACTCGAGGTTACGGGTGGAATGGAAAGCCCGGTGGCAGAGGTAATGGCTGTCAATGACCACGAGCCGGCCGGCGGGGCACGCCCACCCGGGCCTGTCGGGAGACTTCGTTGCGGCAGAGGGCGCTGCAGGTCTTAGCCCCGCGGTGGGCGATCCGGAAAGGAATGGGCTGGCGGCAGTTGACGTTCTTACACAGGGATGGGTTCTTATCATACTCCGCTTGGGCTTCTTTGTATTCTGGACTCCCGAATCTCATTTCCGGTCACAGTATTTGAAAGCTAGGTAGATTGCAAGACCCCTGATATGAGGCGGGTAATCCTCCGGATTGTCGCTGCCGGGAGTATTTAATAACTGGCCCTGGGCCCCAAATTCCTTTTCCTCCTCTTCCAGTTCATCGTAGAGCCGGTCCGGGATGACGGTAATCCCTTGACAGTAGTAGAGGTATCGATAAGCCAAACAGATATCAACCCCCGTCCCGATCCGGCGGAGGTTATTCATTTGGGTGAGCTCCTCAGCGTCCAGCCCTAGTTCCTTGACCTTCCGGCCCAGGAACTTCGCCATGGCCTTGGGGTTGACGCCCAGCTTCTTCCAGGCTTGCAGCAGGGCTACCTCATTTTCCGAGAAGGGTTTACCGATGCGGCTATGGCGCCGGAAGGGTTCATAAGCTTCGATGCGGTCCTTGGAGCGGGCCAGCCGGTGGACAATCTTCTTGACGTCCATCGCGTCCCGCTCCAGCGCCCGGGCGATCGATGGAACGGTGGCCCCGGCTAGATGAAGCTCCAGGAGCCGATCTACTTCGGATCTTTTCCAGGAGGACATGGTCTCCAGTTCTCAATCTGCTCTACGCCCCGTTGCAGAAGGGCCGCTGTCAAAGCCGGTTCTACCTGGGCCTTGCGGTGGTAGCGGATGACGGCGATGTCGACAGTGGTAAAGGGCAGTTCCCCCCGCCAGTGTCGTTTGGTGGGGTGGTAGTCCAGGGCTTTGGTATCCTTGTCGATATACAGGTATAACTCCCACTGTCGTTTGCTAGCTTTGAAGGACCGCTTCCACTTCTGCGCCCAATGGAAGATCGATTCATCCGAATCGCCATTAAGCATAATGTGGTTGAGGAGTGAATCCATTTCCTTGCCGCCATACCTCTCATCCTTCCTTTCCGCTTCGGTGATGAGGCCCATATTGGGCCCCAGCCCATGTATTTGTTTACGTCCCATAAATCCCTCAAGCTGGTTTCTTAGCTAGATCAAAGTCAGTCGTCAGGTAATGGGGCGGCAGGCCCCCGATACATGACAAGTAGACGACTCCTCCCTGCATCAGTTTCTCCATATCCTCTTCATCGGGCTTCCAGGCTACCACCACTATGTCCTCCCCGTCGCAGGAGCCTCCGGTGATCTGCGCCATGTAGGCCGGTATACGCCGACACTGAGACTCATCGAGGCTCGGGGGCGGTCCATAGACCACATTAGCTTGGGGGAAGTTGACCGGGATCATGATGGTGGTTTTGGCTGAAATGCTAATTGGCGCAGTCGATTGATGACCTTCATACTATTGTTTAACGTGGTTAGATCCTGGTCCTGCTTACGAATAAACTCGCAGACTTCGGCTAAGACAGGGGCATCACCAGGATACTTACTGGCAAGATCGTGCAATGCCTCGATAGCTTTGGTAGTGTTCATTGGACTTCTCGGGGGTGGCGGTCGCAATTCCCGTCCTGGTCGTGGTCGTGGGAGCAGCAGGGTGGTGTCGGGAATGGCTCCCACTTGTATTCCCCTTCATAGAGTCCGTCTAGTCTCCAGATCGTTCCATCATTGCAAACCGCCACAATGAAATGTCCGCCGGTGTTATTCATCACCGGGGCTACCTGAATGACATAGCGGCGAGGGGCGGGGTTGACCCGCTGACTTTCGTCTACCCGCATTTCCAAAGGAGCATTCGGTATAGGACCTGTAATGGTCATTTTCTTTTCACTCATACGGGTGTGGGTTCTTTGATTTCTTCCCAAAAGAAAGCGGCAAAGGTCTGGGGGTAGGTGGTGCCGTCCACCAACACTCGCACCTTCTCATGATCTAAGTGGCCGCGGGTAAAGCGACGCAGCAAAAGTCCTTCTTTGGGTAGAGTGCTATATAAATGACACTCCTCCGCCTTGGCGGTGGTTCGCACTCGGATGTTCAGGGGCGGCTGTTTCTTTTCACTCATAGCGTCGTTTCCGATCTTTGATTTGGCACTCCTCCTCGATCGCGGCCCAGACTTCCCCGGTGAGCTGGCGCAGCTTCTCCTCGAGCCCGGACTGCTCCACATAGCGGATTATCTCTCCCCGGGTCCCCTGAAACTCTAATTCCTTCGCGTCATAGGCCCCCTCGCGATTCTTTTTCCAATGCTTATACCCGACCAGGAAATCGATGCAGGAGCCTATGTCATCGATGCCAAAGCCGTAGTAAATCGGTATCTCCACCGAGCGGTCCCGGCCTGTCTTGCCCGTCACCCGGTTCTTCTTGACCTCGGCGATGCAGCGGACCCCGATGGTGCGGGGCCGGCCATGAACGGTTTTCTTGATCTTCTTCCCTACGCTCGTCCAAATCTCCAGGTTGGCATAGAAGCGCAAGGCCCGGCCCCCACTACGGGTCTTTTTGTCAGCGTAGCCCATGGCCGCGGGGTTATCCCGGGCCTGGCCGATAATGATAAGAATGGACTTGGTGCGTTTCAATCCCGAGAGGACCCAGCGGATGTTAGCACTATGATACTTGGCCTTGCCGTCTCCGTAGGACCCTTTGGCCTCTTGCCCCTCCTCCGAAGCTTTCTGCTGTTTATCAAACTTCTTGACACTAGCCATAGAGTCCAGGGCGTCCTGGGAGTCCAGGACATAGATGAAAGACCGGCCCGATTTCAGGAGCCGGCGCATGTTGTAATAGAAAGACTCGATGGTGTCGCTGTAGACGGGTTCTCCCTCCCGGTAGCCGGGAGCCCGCATCCGCTTGGCCACTTCCTTACCGAAATAACGTTCAATGTCCATGAGGGCTCCACCCTCCACGTCATCGAATATCAAATCATAACCCCGAAAACTCTTGTTGAGGACGGACTCTGCGAAACAGGAAAGGGAAAGCCAAGTCTTACCGCTGGTGGAGTCACCCACTAGGTAATAATACGCACCCTTCATGAAACCACAGTGGGGGTGGTCGGTGCAGGCGAGGTTGAGAAGAGTGCTCCCGCTACTGAGAGCACTCTTCGGGGAAAGCACCAGCTTCTCACGCTGGGCTAACAATGCTTTCCGGGCATCTTCCATGGCTACTTGACAACTTTCTTCTTTTTCTTGGGAGTTTCCTCCTCTTCCTCTTCGTCATCGAAGTCATCCCAATCGGCGTCGTCGTCCTCTTCCTCTTCCTTGCCCTTTTTCTTCTTGGACTTGGGGGCTTCGTCCTCTTCGTCCTCTTCGTCGGCGTCCGCGTCCTCTTCTTCCTCGTCTTCGTCCTCCTCGTCGGCGGCGGGCTTCTTCTTCTTTTTCTTGGGAGTCTCCTCCTCTTCCTCTTCATCCTCGTCCGCGTCGGTGTCTTCGTCCTCGTCCTCTTCGTCTTCGTCCTCTTCCTTGGACTTGGACTTGCCGGCGACCTTCTTCTTGGACTTGGGAGTTTCCTCCTCTTCGTCCTCGTCCACCTCATCAGCGTCTTCGTCCTCGTCCTCGTCCTCTTCATCGGCATCCTCGTCCTTAGCAGAGGTCGAGAGGAACTTGGCTTTCAACTTGTCGTAGGGCAGTTCCTTGATGATCCCTTCCAGGTCGTAGACGTCATCCAGAATGGAATCTTCATACCCCTCCTTCCGGGGTTTGAAGTCGAAGCGGCCGGCCTTGACGAAGGAGCGCCCGCCGAAACTATCCTCCACCATACTCACCCGGAGAGTGCAGCCTTCATCGAGGGAGAAGAACAGATCCCAGCCTTCATCTTCGTCGGATCCAGCTACGTCCTGGATCAACTGGTCCCCAAAGTTGAAGTTGGCCACCTCATAGAGTTGGACGCCCTTCTCCGGGTCCTTGAGGTCGATCAGGTTAATGAGCTGGCGCTGTTTGGTGGCCAGGGACTTGATAAGCTTCTCGTCATCCTCGTCACCCTTCCGGACCAGCTTCTCCCGGTATTCACAGATGGGGCAGGGCTTGTTACTGGTCCGGGCCGGGCAGATGTAGGTCTCACTATTAGCACCCATGCCGCGATGGACGTAAAAGGTGTATTCCCACCACATCATTCCCTTTTCGGCGCGGGGGTTCTTGGTCCCGGCGATGTAGGGCATGATGTCGATAAGGAATTTGCCCGCTTTGGGCTTCCACATGACGGCCCCCTTCGGCAAGTCCAAATAGCTGGCTTGGAAGCCCATGCTCATTTTCTGAGCGGCTTCCCGCACCGAAGCATACTTGCGCTTGCTTCTCTCTTCTTTTTGCGATCTTGGCATACTTAGTTCTTAGTGGTTGTTTTGTCTTTGTTTCTCCCGACGCCGAGCCTGATAATAACCGGCCACCCCGAATTTCACCACCATGAAGGCCATGATGGGCAGGAGGACCAGTGCGGCCAGGAGCATCAGGAGAATATCGTAAATGCTCACGGATTCAATCCTCCCGGTGGGGAAGAGGTTTGATGCGGGACGTCATCATTTCTTTGACAGCTTCCCGGCCCCGCGGGGAGACTTTGGGGGTGGCGAAGTAGCCCATCCCATGTAGCTCCACCAGGAGGGTGAGAGTGCGCTTCTTAATTTCCAGGGCGTTGACGACGGCCTGGTTGAGTTTAGACTCGTGGACCTTTTGCGCCAGCCGAGCCTCCATTTCCTTGTAGGACTTCTGGCACTGGATGGTGTTCTTGACACAGGTTTCGGTTACCTTCTCGATGCCGAAAGAGCCGGGCGTTTGACGGATCCGGCGATCCAGGTCAGCCTCCAGGACGCTCAACTGCGCTTTCATTTCATCCACGTCGCGCAGGCTTTCAGCGGCCCGGGTGGCATAGCGCAGGTAGTCGGTCGGGAGGCGAACGCATTCCCGGTCTAAGTGATGCTCGTCAATCCCGACGACCGAGGAGCCTTCATCTGAGTGGTCATTATTGTTAGACTTCATGGTTACTTATTATCCCTTTCAAGATTGCTTGCCGTGTTTGAAAGGACGGGTTAGGTTGTAAAGGTGCTTGACCGCTACCGCCTTGGCTATATCCACCTTCATGCGGCGGGATTCGTCCAGGCAGCGGATAATGAGATCGGCCAGTTCTTCCTCCAGGCAACTCAGGACCGGCAGGCCCAGCGATTTCATTTTGTCTGCCTTGTCGCAAGGCTCCCGGAGCTTGCCCGACCGCCAAGCGTCGTAGAGCTCGCTAATCTCAGCGTGCTTATTGCAGCACATATGGGCCAGCCAATCGTCCTCGGACTGGCTTTCGGGGTGGAAGCCGTGCACCACGGCATTGCGGTGGACGGCATCGGCAATCTCGTCCAGCGATCCATCCCAAAGGCTCCGATTGGTGGGGAGCCCTATTTCCTTCTGCCACTTGGCTTTCGGGTATTCGATCTTTTTATTTTGTTCGGTTTCGTTCATAGTTATTTAGCGTTGAGGGCTTCCCAGCAAGCAGCCGCTAGGCCAGCATGTTTACTATCATACATGTTACGGGAAAACAGATCCACCAGCAGGTAGGCTTTACCGACAAAGCCCGGGTTGGGGGCGGATTCCCCCTTTTTGCCGAGCATACAAGCCCGAGCATAGCCCAGCACGCAGTAGCGGATCCCCTCGGCATCCTGCTCCTCGATAGAGCGGAGGATCTTGGCCACTTCGGCCCAGGGAGCCCGCCGGATCAGGGCGCGGGCCAGATCGATGGAAGCGTCCCGGCTGAAAGAGAAGTTCTCAATGGCCTTGATCTGCTCCTCCTCGTCCGATAGCTGACCCACCTGCTCCAGCATGACGAGAGCTTTCCGAGCCGATCCCTCTGCTAGGTCGATCAGGCTCTTGAGGACCTTACCCGGGACTTCTAGCCCCTCCTTCTTAATGACGTCCTGGAGCAGGGCCCGCATCGGCTCCTCCTTAATGGAGGCAACCGTAATGCGGCTACAACGCGTCAAGATAGTCGGGAGGAGTTTGGTGGGGTCGGTCGTAGCTAGGATGATATAGACGTGGGAAGGGGTGTCTTCTAGCATCTTGAGTAAAGCATTCTGAGCCTCCGAGGTCAGCTTATGAGCCTCGTCAATAAGCCAGATCCGACATTGTCCCCCGATGGGGCGGAGGTCAATGTGGCGGCGGATGGACCGAACATCCTCGATCCCGCGGAAGTCGGCGCTGTTCCTTTCGAAGAAGTCCTGATTCGAACACTTTAGATGGGTCTTGAGAATCCGGGCGATAGTGGTCTTACCACAACCCGAAGGGCCCGTCAGGAGCAGGGCGTGGGGCATCTTGCTGGAGGCTAGGAATTTCCCCAAAGATTTGACCGCTACGTCCTGGCCTACCAGGTCCTGGAGCCGTTTGGGTCGATGCTTTTTGTAAAGTTCTGTTGGCATAGTTATTTAGTGGAGGTTGGGGGAGGCATGATACCCTGGGAAGTCCAGCCCCGGTCCTTGCTGGTATTGGGCTCCCGAACCCGGTCGGGGTGCGAAAGGGCCCAATTGTGGAATTGGAGCGCCCGGACAAACACAGCATCCTGGTGGACTGGATCCTGACAAAGAGTGGCGTAGAGCCGCAACAGCCCCGCCGCGTGCCGGTCACGGGCCCGGAGAATGAAAATGGGCTCGTCCTCGGGGATGGCGTCTCCACTCTGCCGGTTGATAATCTGGTCCCCCTTGGTTTGATACTTGGGTTCTTGGTATGAGTTCATGGTTTGGTTTACTTTCGTTTTTCTTCTTTGCAGCAAGGGCAGCGCCAGCTAGCCAAAAGCCAATGGATCAATCGTCCATACCAGGGCCAGCTGCGCTTCTCGTCCTTGTGCATGGCAATGGCCAGAGCGTGGGGAAGCCAGTCGGGCATGGGTCTATTTGGCATGCGGTTCCTTAGCAGACTGGTTGAGGGCCTTCATAAATTTACGGGGGTCGATGGTGCGGCGCTCCGGGTCCTTGGGATGGCTAAAGAAACCACCCTTGAACTTGACCTCTTTCTTGTCAAACCAGGTGCCCTCGGAAGGGGCTATTTCATATTCGATCTCCAGTGGGACGATCAGCCAGTCATAGTGTTGGCGTAGCCGGACCGTAGCTACTTCCTCTACAATACAAAGGTAGTCGCCCAACTCCGGGATGGGAACGTCTCCGATCAAGCTGTCGTGGATCTGGCCCACGATCTTACTCTTCATCTTATACTTGTTAAGGCGCTTATTGACTTCAATCAGAGACCAGAGGAGGCAGTGGAAAGCCGAGCCCTGGATAGGGTAGTTGGTGACTTCATTCCGGCCAAAGGCCCCATAGATTCGGAACCCGGTATAGAGGTCAAAGTGTCCTTTGTCTAAGTAAGCGTGATACCAGTTCTTGCGCCACTGCCCATACGCCCGGAAGCGGTTGTTCCAGAAGTCATCTTCGACACTTTTAAGATGAGATTCGAAAGTCCCGTTCTTTGGAACCTGCTCAGGATCGCAAGCTCCAAGCTTTTTAATGCCATGGGCAGCGAGGTGCTCTTTGAGAGGTATACCCGCAGGGCCGGTGAGTTTACCTTTGTCGATCCATTCCCAGAGATTCCGCGCGCAGGCCACGTAAAAGTCCCCATAGAATTGGGGGAAAACAAACTTGTTTTTGGCTCCATAGCGAACGTCCTTGGTTACTTCCTCCGGCTTCATCATGTAGATTTGAGCCGCCATATCCCGGTGCATATCCTTGCCGGGACTGGTGATGTAGGAAATGAAATTGGGATCTTTGTGATAACAGGCGGAGACGCCGACTTCAATCCCCTTGAAGTCATTCTCCACGATACAACCCCCCGGGCTGGCGATAAAGAGACTGCGGATGATTTTAGCGATCTCCTTATCGCGGACCGGCATGTTCTGGAAATTGGGGTTGTCCGAACTAGAACGATAACTCCGGGCTAGGTGGAGGTTAAAGACGGGATGGAGCCGACCGTCCACCACTTCCTTCTCGATGCCGTGGAGGAAGGTGCCCAGGGCCTTTTCATACTTCCCCATTCGGGCTAGATTCTGGACAAACGGGAGGTCGATGTTCTGGAGCACTTCGTCATCCATGCAGGCCGCTCCGCCGGCGGTTTCCTTGGGGGAGGTAAAACCAATTTCCTCCTGGAGGATTTGGGCCAGTTGATCCCGGGACCCCAGATTGGCTTTGGAGCCGTAGCGTTTGCACCAAGCCCGCCAGAGCTTTTCCCC
>Ga0157377_10000235_pt1 | contig 28671 bp, 26 predicted proteins | sample M55metaG_FD_121116 | JGI IMG/M metagenome (GOLD analysis project Ga0157377, IMG submission 121116) | Miscanthus rhizosphere microbial communities from Kellogg Biological Station, Michigan, USA - M5-5 metaG | ecosystem: Host-associated > Plants > Roots > Rhizosphere > Soil | place: USA: Michigan...
CGCCAAGTTCCTGGTCGAAGCGGCGTACTCGCAGGTCAAGCCGGACGGCTCGCCCACGCAGAAGCTGGCCAAGCTGACGATCGGACCGGCGCTGAGCACCGGCCCGGGCTTCTGGAACCGCCCGGAGCTGCGCCTGTACGTGACCTCGGCCAAGTGGAACCAGCCGGCCAATGATGCGTACCGCACCTTCAGCCCGACCGGGGTGCTGCTCACCGACCCGGGCCTGACCGGCTTCGGCGACCACAAGACCACCGGCACCAGCTACGGCGCCCAAGTGGAAATCTGGTTCTGAGAGACAGAGGCGAGAGAGCATTGAGCGGACCTCGGGTCCGCTCTTTTTTTGACCTCGCGCTGTCACCCGCGCGAACCCGCGCCGCCGGACGCCGCGATAAAGTCGGCGGAATGTCCCGACCCCTCATCGCACTCGACGCCGACGGCGTGCTCGTCGACTTCCACATGGGCTATGCCCGTGCCTGGCACCGTGCGTTCGGCCACATGCCGGCCGAACGCGACCCGCTCGCCTACTGGCCGATGGATCGATGGCAGGTCGAGCGTCTCGAGGGCGAACGGCTCAGCCACTTCGGACGCCATTTCGACACCGAGTTCTGGGCCAGCCTGCCCGCGATGGACGGTGCCATCGATGCCTGCCATCGGCTGCATGACGCGGGCTTCGAGCTCGTCTGCGTCTCTGCGCTTGACCTGCATCACGAAAGCGCGCGGCTGCGCAACCTGCGCGAACTGGGCTTTCCGATCGAGCGCGTGGTGGCCACCGGCAACGCGTCCGGCACGCGCAGCCCCAAGGCGGATGCGATCGAGGCGCTCAAGCCGCTGGCCTTCGTCGACGATTACCTGCCGTACCTGCGCGGCCTGCCGGCGCAGGTGCACCTCGCGCTCGTCACGCGCGCCCCCAACGGTAGCCCGAATGCGGGCGAAGACCTCAAGCTCGCGACGTCCATCCACCGGGACCTCGCGGGCTTCGCCGATCACTGGCTCAAGAGCTCGATGCGCTGAGCCACGTGAACCTCGTCGCCCAGCGGCTCGTGGCTCGCGACGATCCACAGCCGCGACGGGTCGCGGGCGCATGCGGCGAGGGTGGCGCGCAGGTGCTCGAGCGAGGCGGCATCGAGCGCGTTCAGCGGTTCATCCAGCAGGGTCACGGCCGCCGTCACGGCAAAGGCCGCCGCGAGCCACACTTTGCGCTGCGTGCCGGTGGACAACTGGCGCAAGGGCATGCGCAGATGCGGCGCGAGCGCGAAGCCACGATGTGCGGCGGCAGCGCCGCGTCATTCCAGCTCGGGTACAGGCCGCGCAGGAAGGCGAAGTACTCGGTGGGCGAGAGGTGATCGAAGGGCACGGGGCCCGGGCCGCACCAGAAGACCTCGCGCCGATACGCCATCGCGTCCTGCGACACATGCAACCCGTTCGCCCGCACCTCGCCCGACCCCGGCGGGATGGCGCCGGCCAGCAGCTTGAGCAGCGTGGACTTGCCGCTGCCGTTGCCGCCGCGCAGCCAGGCGAGGCCACCGTCGAACTGCGCCGACCAATCGGTGAACACCTGTCGTTCGGCATAGGCGAAGCACAGTTCGCGAACCTGCAATCGGCTCATCAGGCAAGCTCCGAGCGGTGTTCGGCGGCGCGCGCCGCTTCGGGCGGAAGGGCTGGACTCATGGATAGACCTCCGTGGCGAGCACCACGCCCAGCACCAGCGTGAACAGCCAGTAGCTCACGCGATGAGCGGGGTCGGTGGCGCGGTGACCATCGACCTGCGTGGTGAAAACGACTTGCGCCGCCGAGCCCGCGAAGAGGGCGAGCATGTCGGCAATCAACACCGCCGGCCGCAGGCCATGGCCGCTGCGGCTGGCAAGCATGCACAAGGCGACCTGGCCGACCAGCTGCGGCAAGAGCGCCAACCAGCGCCGTGCGCGCAGCAAGGCGTGAAGCGACACCGGCAGGCAGGCGGCGTGCTGGTGCAGCGGCGCGAGTTCGTCGGTGACCAGCACGTTCAAGCGCGTGCTCACGACGAGCGAGAGCGCGGCGAACGCGGCGAGCCACCAGGACGCCCCCGCCGGCCAGCGCCAGAGCACGCCGCCAATGCCGAGCAAGACGGCGGAGCCGAGCATCAGCATGCGGGCCGAGCGCCGGGCGGGGCCGCGCAGCAGCGGTGCGACGACCAAGGCCCTGAGGGTCGAAACGCGCGATGCGTCGGCCGAGGGCGTGGATGCCTTCGTGCGCGCGAGGCTGCGCGGACGATGCCGCAGGTGCCGCACGATCAGCACGCCCCACAGCAGCGACAAGCCGGTGGACACCACCAGGGCCGCGAGCGCTGCAACCCACTCGCCGCGCATCCATGGCGGCGACTGTGTGCGCCACACCATCGCCCCGGCCGCATAGACACAGAAGAGCGGCACGAGCGCGAAGCCGGTGACGGCGATATCGCTTCGCAGGCGATCGCGCGGATCGATGGGCAGTGCTGCCTCCGCCTCGAGCCACTGGCGCGGCCACAAGAGCGGCCGCAGGCCCCACACGACCACTGCGCCGGCGCACGAGTGCAGCGCGGCGATGGCCGCAAGCACCGCGAACGATTGCGCCGTCGCGCGGAACAGCGGGAAGACCGACCAGGCCGCCAGACCCGACATCGCCGCCAAGGCGCCGTTGCCCGAGCTGCCGAGCACCATCACGCCCACCACGAGGTAGGTGGCCCATCGGCGCAGCAGGTCGACGAGCGCGCCACGGCACCAGCGCAGCCGCATGCGGGCGTAGCTCAGGCGCGAGGGGGTGGAGTCAGACAAGGAGGGCGCCGGCATGGCGCGAAATTAGAGCATGCGCCCTCGAACAGCCGTGGCCTGCGAGCCACGCCGCCCCCCTAGTTTTGATGTCGTTCAGAAACATGGCGCTGGCATCATCCGCGGCTTTGGAAACTTCCTCGGAAATCCATGAAGCACCTGACCCTGACCGCACTCATCGCATCCACGCTGGCCCTGTCGGCGTGCGGCAAGAAGCACGCTGACCAGCCCGCGCCTGCACCCGCCCCCGCGCCGGTGGCGGCCGCACCGTCTCCTGCCCCGGCGCCCGCGCCCGCACCGGCGGACTTGAGCGATGCGGACCGCGAGCGTGCGCACAAGCAGGCGCAGCTCGACTATGCGACGATGGAAGACAAGTACATCAACGACCCGCGCGCGCAGTGGGCTGCCGGTGCCACGGCCAGCTCCACCTTCGGCGACGACAACGGCAAGAAGCCGGCATCGAGCAACATGCCTGACCGCGTGGTCGGCCCGGTGAACGATGACACCTGGACCAACAACCACCAGGACATCGGCTTCGACTGGCTGGAGACGACCTTCGCCAAGCCCGTGTCGGCCACCGAGGTGCGCGTGGTGTTCAACAAGGGTGTCGAGGCCGTGAGCAAGCTCGAGCTGCAGGACACCGACGGCAAGTGGAACACCGTGTGGAGCGGCCTGGCTGAGGCGAAGGCCGACGAGCGCGGCCGCCGCACCTGGTTCGTCAAGACCTTCGAGAAGACGCCCTACAAGGTGAAGGCGGTGAAGGTCACGCTCGCCAACAACGTCTACAACAACTACAAGGAAGTGAACGCGGTCCAGCTCGTGGGCGACTGAGCCGCAGGCAGCCTCGCCGCAACAACGCGGCGAAAGGGCGGCACCCATGAAAAGAGCCAGGCATTGCCTGGCTCTTTGTCATTGCCGCTGTCATTGCGCGAGGGGCTGCGGCGAAGGCCGCAGCCAGCCACGCCTTACTTGCCGGCGGCAGCCTTCACTTCGGCCTTGCCCTCGGCCTTGACGGCGTCGGTCTTGGCCTTGGCTTCAGCCTTGTCGGCATTGGCTTCGACCTTGGCCTTGGCGGCCTTGGCATCAGCCTTCACGGCCGTCTTGGTGGCCTTTTCGTCGGCCTTCGCATCGGTCTTCTCGGCCTTGGCTTCGGCCTTCACCTGGTCGTCGGCATCGGCCTTGGCGACCTTGGCGTGGGCCTTGGCCTTCTTCTTGGTGGCATCGGCGTGCGCTTCGGTCTTGGCTTCGCTGGCCTTCGCGTCGGCCTTCATGGCCTTGGCGTCTGCCTTTGCGTCGACCTTGGCTTCCTTGGCTTCAGCCTTGACCACGGCCTTGTCAGCCTTGGCTTCAGCCTTGACGACGGGCGCGGAGGCGGTGGCTGCGGGCGCGGTGGTCTGCGCGAAAGCAACCGAAGCAAAGAAGCTGGCGATGAGGGTGGCGAGGAGTTTGTTCATGACGAGGTCCTACTTGAGTTGAGAAAAGCTCGGCGCTTTGTGAGGCCGTGGTGGAACAACGCGGCCTTGCAGGCACGGTTGACGCCATCGCCTATGCCTTTTGAAGCCATAGGTCATCACCTGTATCCGGGCACGTTGCTTGCCAATTGATACGAGCCGCGTGCGCGCAAGTCGCAGCGGCGAATCCAAAGCAACTTCGAGGAGCTGATATGGCCAGCTATGGAAAGAAGTCCAGCGAAAAAGTAGAACGCGCGATGCACGAGATGAAGCGCGGGGAGTTGAAGAGCGGCGCATCGGGCAAGACCGTGAAGAGCCGCAAGCAGGCGATTGCGATTGGCCTGTCGGAAGCACGCAAGGAAGGCGGCAAGGTGCCGTCGGCGAAGAAGAGCGCTGCGAAGAAGGCACCGGCAAAGAAGGCCGCCGCCAAGAAGGCGCCCGCGAAGAGAGCCCCAGCGAAGAAGACGGCGGCGAAGAATTCCGCGGCGAAGAAATCGACCGCGAGGAAGACCACGGCCCGCAAGACGGCTGCGAAGAAGACGGCTGCAAAGAAGGCGCCGGCGAAGAAGGCTCCCGCGAAGAAGGCCGCGGCGAAGAAGTCGTCCTCCCGAAAGACGGCTGCGAAGAAGTCGAGCCGCTAAGACCTCACGCCACTGCAGGGGCGGCCGACAGCGGCAGCCTGACGATCGCGTCCAGACCGCTCACCCGCCCTTGCTCGTGGCGATTCACGAGCTCGATGCTGCCCCTGTGGCGGTCGCAGACTTCGCGGCAGATCGCGAGGCCCAGGCCGCTGCCGGTGGTGGGGTGGCCGGTGCGAAACGGCACGAACAGGTGTTCGCGCTGCGATTCGCTCAGGCCAGGGCCGGTGTCGCGCACGCGCAGCATGGCCTGCCCCGCGTCTTCGGCCACGGTGATGCTCATCGAGCCCGCCGGCGGCGTCTCGCGCAAGGCGTTGTGCACGAGGTTGCGCGTGAGCTCGCGCAGCATCCATTCATGGCCGAGCACGTGCACCGGGCAATCGGCATGCAGCTCGAAGTCCAGCGACTTGTCGGCGATGAGCGGCGAGAGGTCCAGCGCCACCTCGCGAGCCACCTCGCACAGGTCCACCGGTTGCGGCGCGTCCTGGCCGTGCACCTGTTCGACCTTGGCAAGCGCGAGCATCTGGTTGGCCAGGCGAATGGCACGGTCCACCGTCTCGTGCATCTGCGCGAGCGTGGCCTGCGGGTCGGCGTGGCCGAGCAGGCCGTTCTGCGCCTGCGTCTTCAACACGGCCAGCGGCGTGCGCAGCTGGTGCGATGCATCGCGCACGAACTGCCGCTGGTGCGCGACCATGCGCAAGACGCGTTGCATCAGGTCGTTGATGGCGGCCACCACCGGCTGCAGCTCCGAGGGCATGCCGGGCTTGGCGACTGGCGACAGGTCGCGCTCGCCGCGTTGCAGCACCTCGCGTCGAAGGTCGTTCACCGGCCGCAGGGCACGCGCCACGACGAGCCACGCCACGCCCGCCACCACCGCCACGAGCAGCGCGCCGCGCAGCAAGGTCTCGATGAGCAGGCCGCGCGCGAGTTGTTCGCGCACCTCCAGCGTCTCGGCCACCTGGATCAGCGCCACGCCACGCAGGCTTTGTCCTGACACCGGCTGGTAGAGCGCGGCCATGCGCACGCGCTCGCCGTGATAGTCGGCATCGTAGAAGTCCACCAGCGCCGCGTATTCGCTGCGTCGTGGCGGCGTGCGCGTGTAGTCGGGCAGGTCTTCGTAGCCCGAGAGGAACTCGCCCTTCAGGCCCTTGATGCGGTAATACATGCGCCCGTTGTTGGCGGCGTCGAAGATCTCCAGCGCCGCATAGGGCAGGTCCACCCGGAGCACGTCGCCATCGGTGCGCATGAGTTCGCCGATGTAGCGTGCGGAGGCGAGCAGCGAGCGGTCGTAGGCGATGTTGATCGCCTCCAGCGCTCGACGGTAGCTGGCCATCGCATCGATGGCGACGAACAACGCGATCGGCAGCACGATGCCCGCGAGCAGCGTGCGGCTCAGCGAATGCGAGCGTGAGGCCGGCGGTGAACTCATCGTCAGGCCGGCGGATCCACACGCAGCAGGTAGCCGAGGCCTCGCAAGGTGATGAGCGACACGCCCGAGCCCGCGAGCTTCTTGCGCAGCCGGTAGGCCACGACTTCGACGGCCTCGAACTGGATGTCCTGTTCCATCGGAAAGACGAGCCTGAAGAGCTTTTCCTTGGCGACCGCATGGCCGGGCTTGGCGATCAGCGCCTTGAGCAACGCCTGCTCGCGCGGCGTCACCTCCAGCGGCTTGCCGCCGAGGTAGAAGGCCCCCGAGTCGCGTTCCAGCGTGAGCGGCCCGCACGCGAGCGGCGCCTCGTCGCCGCGGTCGGCGCGACGGCGCAGCAAGGCGCGCACGCGGGCTTCGAGCTCGTCGAGGTCGAAGGGCTTGGCGAGGTAATCGTCGGCACCGGCGTTCAGGCCCTGCACGCGATCGCCCACGGCGCCGCGCGCGGTGAGCACGAGGATGGGCACGGCGATGCCTTCGCCACGCGCCTTGTGCAGCACCTGCAGGCCATCCATGCCGGGCAGCGTGAGGTCGAGCAGCGCCGCGTCGGGCGGGTAGTGCCGCAGGCGCTGCAAGGCCTCGCCGCCGTCGAAGCAGTGCGTGACCTCGAAGCCGCGCCGCTCCAGCGCGAGCTGCAGGGCCTGCGCCATGGCCTGGTCGTCTTCCACCAGAAGCAGTTTCATGAGGCCGCAGTGTGCCCGTTGCGCGACCTTGCGCGCATGCGGGTCTTGCCTCGTCCGACGTGGCCGTACAGGCGCCTGACAGCTCCAGGGCCCGGCTTCGACAGCCAAATGACAGCCTGGCGGTAGGGGATGCGGGTTGCCACCGAGCCTCAATGCGCGGGCGCACGGCACCATGCGCAGCATCGTTGTCGAACTACTCCAAGGAGACCCCGCATGCGTCGAACCGCTCTCAAGGCCCTCGCACTGACGTTCGTGCTTGCCGCGCTGTCATTCAACGCGCAAGCCGCCGAGAACTACAAGATCATGATCGGCGCCAACCCCGGCGGCGGCTACGACCAGGCCGGCCGCGGCATCGGCAAGGCGATGCAGGAAGCCGGCGTCGCCGGCAGCGTCACGTACGAGAACAAGGGCGGCGCGGGCGGCACCATCGGCCTCGCCCAGTTCGTCAACTCGTCCAAGGGCGACCCGAACGCGATGATCGTCGTGGGCGGCGTGATGGTGGGTGCCATCGTGCAGAACAAGCCGCCCATCACCATGGCCAACGCCACGCCCGTCGCGCGACTCATGGCCGAATACAACGTGTTCGTGGTGCCGGCCGACTCGCCGCTGAAGAGCATGGCCGAGGTGGTTGCGCAGATGAAGAAGGACCCCGCCAGCGTGAAGTGGGGCGGCGGCTCCAAGGGCTCCATCGACCACCTGAGCGTGGCCATGATCGCGCGCGAAGCCGGCGTGGACGTGGCCAAGGTCAACTACGTGCCCTTCAAGGGCGGCGGCGAGGCCACGGCCGCGGTGCTGGGCGGCCACGTGACCGTGGGCACCAGCGGCTGGGGCGAACTGCAGGAGTTCATCACCAGCGGCAAGATGCGCGTCATCGCCATCACGGCGCCCACCCGAGTGAAGGGCATCAACGTGCCCACGCTGAAGGAGCAGGGCATCAACGTGGACATCGGCAACTGGCGCGGCCTGTATGCAGCACCCGGCATCACGCCCGAGCAGCGCAAGGCGCTCGAGGCGGCAGTCGTGAAGGCCACCAAGACGAAGGCCTGGAACGAGACGCTGGAGAAGAACAGCTGGACGCCGGCCGTGCTGACCGGACCGGAGTTCGAGAAGTTCGTCGACGAGGACCATGCACGCATCCGCGCGCTGATGGTCAAGCTCGGAATGGTGTGAGTCCCCACGGCCTGATGGCTGCTTGAGGGGCCCGGGACGACGCGGCGCGACCCACCAGGGCGTGCCGCGTTTTTCTTGGGGTGAGGGACCGAGGGACACGAGGAGAGACGTGATGAAGAACAGGGGATTCCTTGGCATCGGCGTGGGCGTGCTGCTCATTGCCGTTCTGCTGGCCATCGGCGCGACGGGCATCTCGTCCGCCGCCGGCTACGCGGGCGCGGGCCCGAACTTCCTGCCATGGGTGGTGTCCGCCGCCATGGGCTTGCTGGGCGTGCTGCTGATCGCGACGGCGCTGCGCGCGAAGGACGAGGTCATCGCCGCGCCGGAGTACCCGCCGCGCTGGCGGGCGGTGGCGTGGGTGTCGCTCGGGTTGATCCTGAACGCGGCCCTGATCGAGCACATCGGCTTCATCGGCTCGTGCGCGGTGCTGTTCGGGCTGGCCGCACGCGGCTTTCGCATCGGCGCCGACCAGCAGCCCACGCACAGGATGCTGGGGCAGGACTTCGTCATCGGTGCGCTCATCAGCGCGCCGGTCTTCTGGCTCTTCACCAAGGTGCTCGGCGTGACGCTGCCCTCCCTGGTCAAGGGCGGCTGGATCTGAGGAGGCGAACATGGACATCCTGAACCAGCTCCTTCACGGTTTCGCCACCGCGGCCACGCCCATCAACCTGCTGTGGGCCTTCGTCGGCTGCATGGTGGGCACGGCCGTGGGCGTGCTGCCTGGCATCGGCCCCGCGCTCACGGTCGCGATGCTGCTGCCGCTGACCTCGCAGGTCGAGCCCACCGCGTCGATGATCATGTTCGCCGGCATCTACTACGGCGCGATGTACGGCGGTTCCACCACCTCCATCCTGCTGAACACGCCGGGGGAAACCGCGTCGATGGTGACGGCGCTGGAGGGCAACCTGATGGCCAAGCACGGCCGCGCCGGGGCGGCGCTGGCCACCTCGGCCATCGGATCGTTCTTCGCCGGCACCATCGCGACCGTGCTGCTGACGCTGTTCGCGCCGTGGCTGGCCGTGGTGGCCTTGCGCTTCGGCCCGCCCGAATACTTCGCGCTGATGGTGCTGGCCTTCATCACGGTGTCGGCGGTGCTGGGCGCGAGCGTGCTGCGCGGCCTGACTTCGCTGCTCATCGGCCTGGCCATCGGGCTGATCGGCATCGACGAAATCTCAGGCACTGCGCGCTACACGCTGGGCATTCCGGAACTGGTCGATCGCATCGAGGTGACGCTGATGGCCGTGGGCCTGTTCGCCGTGGGCGAGGCGTTGTACTTCGGACTCTTCGAAGCCCGCGTGCCCGAGTCGCAAAACAAGATGACGACGCTGTACATGACGAAGAGCGACTGGAAGCGCTCGTGGCCCGCCTGGCTGCGCGGCACGATGCTCGGCTTCCCCTTCGGCACGGTGCCTGCGGGCGGCACGGAGATCCCGACCTTCCTGTCGTACGCGATGGAGAAGAAGCTCTCCAAGCACAAGCATGAGTTCGGCACGGTCGGCGCGATCGAAGGCGTGGCCGGCCCCGAGGCGGCCAACAACGCGACGGCTGCCGGCGTGCTGGTGCCGCTCCTGACGCTGGGCATCCCGACCTCGACGACCGCGGCAATCCTGCTGTCGGCTTTCCAGAACTACGGCATCACGACGGGTCCGCAGCTCTTCCAGACGTCGAGCGCCCTGGTGTGGGCGCTGATCGCGTCGCTGTACATCGGCAACGTGATGCTGCTGATCCTCAACCTGCCGCTGGTGGGGCTGTGGGTGAAGCTCTTGAAGATCCCGCGCCATTGGCTGTATGCCGGCATCCTGGTGTTCGCGACGGTGGGCGTGTACGGCATGCGCCAGTCGTCGTTCGACCTGTACTTGCTGTACGGCATCGGCCTGATGGGCGTGATGATGCGCCGCTTTGACTTCCCTACTGCCCCGGTGATCGTGGGCATGATCCTCGGGCCGATGGCGGAAGCACAGTTCCGCAACGCGATGTCGATCGGCGAGGGCAAGCTCTCGGTGTTCGTCGAGCGGCCCTTGTCGGCGACGGTGCTGGCACTGTGCGTGGTGATGATCGTGCTTCCGGTGCTGCTCAAGCGTCGTGCGAAGCGGATGGAAGCGGCGCTGGCCGCGCCGGGGGTGTAGGGGGTTGTTGTCGCGGCGAAGGCGCAGGTGGGTGAATAGCGCCGACAAGCAGCGTGAATGGCTCCCTCTCCCGCTGGGTAGGGTTGGGGTGAGGGCGACGGCGGTGGAATTGACGAGGCCGGTTAGCGCTTGCGCCCGGGCTTGCGTATCGCAGAGGCCCACGCCCCTCACCCCAGCCCTCTCCCAGGGGGAGAGGGAGTAACACCAGACCGAGCACACCACCGCTCGTTTAAGGGGCAGGCGGCACCCGCCACCCACTCAGTGTGTGGCGGCGAGCAGCGCAGCGGAGTCGGCCAAAGGCCGACCGCCACAGTCTGAGTGGGTGGCGGGTGCCGCACGCCGCGGCCCACCCAGCCGCTGCCCAAGCCCGCCTACGATCCCACCAATCACAACCCACCTAAGAAACAACCCGACAACCACCCCCTAGGGTTTGCCCCCGCCCAACGCGTCACCCAGGCGCCATCCCCAGGGCGATGCTTGGGATATACGGAAGGGTTCGTCAACAGGAGCAACACCTTGTCCCACGTTCCTTCGGACCGCCCCCATTTCAGGCATTGGCCCAAGCGCCTGCCACGCGAGGTCGTCGTCCCCGAGACCTCGCTCTGGGAGAACCTGAACATCGCAGCCAAGCGTTACCCGGACAGGCCGATGTATGTCTTCTTCGGCCGGCCGAGCAGCTACTCCCAAGTCCGCGACCAGTCCGAGGCCATCGCGGGGTGGCTTCAGAAGAAGGGCGTGAAGAAGGGCGACCGCGTGCTGTTGTACATGCAGAACTGCCCGCAGTACGCGGTGGCCTGCTACGGCATCCTGCGTGCCGATGCGGTGGTCGTGCCCGTGAACCCGATGAACCGGGCCGACGAGTTTGTGCACTACATCACCGATGCGCAGGCGCGCGTTGCCATCTGCGGTGCCGACCTCGCCGCCATCGTCGAGCAGGCCAACCAGATGGTGCCGATGGCCGAGCGACTGAGGGATGTCGTCGTCACCCGCTACACCGACCTCATGCCCGAGGGCGACATCGACCCCGAGGTCGCGCCGCCGCCCGCCATGGACGCCTGGCTGCGCGGCGACCCGCCGCTGCCCGCGGGCTTCACGCGCTGGAGCGAGGTGATCGCCGCCGACATCGAGCCCGGCCCGCACACCGCGACCATCGACGACCTTGCCTTGCTGCCCTACACCTCGGGCACCACCGGCAACCCCAAGGGCTGCCTGCACACCCATCGCACGCTGATGCACAACGCGGTGGGCGGCGGGCTGTGGGGCCACGCGTCGGCGGAATCGGTGAGCCTGGGCGTGGTGCCCATGTTCCACATCACCGGAATGATGTACGGCGTGCTGTCGCCTGCGTATTCGGGCAGCACGGTGGTGCTGATGCCGCGCTGGGAACGCGAGCTGGCCGGGAGGCTGATCTCGCGCTACCAGACGACGCACTGGACCTGCATCCCGACGATGATCATCGACCTCTTCGCGAGCCCCAACTACGCGAAATTCGACCTCAGGAGCCTGCGCCACTTGAGCGGCGGCGGCGCAGCCATGCCGCAGGCGGTGGCCGAGCGCTTGCGCGACGAATTCGGCCTGATGTTCGCCGAGGGATATGGCCTCACCGAGACGGCCGCACCCAGCCACGCCAACCCGCCGGAGTATCCCAAGCTGCAGTGCCTGGGCATGCCCATCTTCGGCGTCGATTCGCGCGTGGTGGACCCGTTGACCATGACCGAGCTGCCGCCCGGCGAGATCGGCGAAATCATCACGCACGGCCCCATGGTGTTCAAGGGCTACTGGCGACATCCCGAGGCGACGAAGGCGGCCTTCGTCGAGTTCGAGGGCAAGACCTTCTTTCGCACGGGCGACCTGGGCCGCATGGACGAGGACGGCTACTTCTTCATCACCGACCGCCTCAAGCGCATGATCAACGCGAGCGGATACAAGGTCTGGCCGGCCGAGGTCGAGCTGCTGCTGTACAAGCACCCCGCCGTGCACGAGGCCTGCATCATCGCCGCCAAGGATGCCTACCGCGGCGAGACGGTGAAGGCCGTGGTGGTGCTGCGCGCCGAGGCCCGCGGCAAGACCACGGCCGAGGACATCGTGAACTGGTCGCGCGAGAACATGGCGGCCTACAAGGTACCCAAGCTGGTGGAGTTCGTCGACGCGCTGCCCAAGTCGGGATCGGGCAAGGTCATGTGGCGCTTACTGCAGGACGAACAGGCGAAGGCCGACGCACGCTGACCTGCAGGCTGCGTCGCTTCAAAAGCGACAAATTGCGAAGAAAAGTCGAACCGGCACGGCTTTGCGAACTACGATGCTTCCCGCCTGTGGTGGACGCACAGGCGCGGGACGGCGTCAGCGTTATCTCTAACGGGAGAGGCGTAGGGAAGCGCTTATCGTGCGCCGCGAAGACATACCAAGACACCATCACAAGAGGTGTGCAGTGCATCGTTCAAGCCAGCTTCCCCTGACGGCCATCGGCCTTGCTCTTTGCTTCATCGTCCTCTGCCACGAGGCCGCCGCCCAGACGCCCGGCGGCGATGACGAGGACGTCGCGCTGCTCTATGGCGACAAGTCCACCGTCAGCATCGCTACCGGCAATCCACAGCCCTTGCGGCGCGCGCCGGCGGTGGCCACCGTCATCACCGCGCAGGACATCGCCGCCATGGGCGCTACCGGCATCGACGAGGTGCTCGAAAGCGTGCCGGGCATTCACGTGAGCCGCAGCAACAACGCCTACTCGCCGCAGTACCTCATCCGAGGCATCCACAGCGAGTTCAACGCGCAGGCGCTGGTGCTTCTCAACGGCGTGCCGCTCACGACCTTGTTCGTCGGCAACCGCGGGCTGGGGTGGGGCGACATGCCGGTGGAGAACATCGCGCGCATCGAGATCATCCGCGGGCCGGGCTCGGCGCTGTACGGCGCCGATGCGTTCTCCGGCGTCATCAACGTCATCACCAAGACAGCCACCGACGTGAACGGCGCGGAGTTCGGCGCCCGCGTCGGCTCCTTCAGGTCGCGCGACGGCTGGGCGCAGTACGGCGGCAAGCTGGGCGACGTGGACGTCGCCGGCTACCTTCGCGCAGGCCACACCGACGGCCAGCGCGAGACCGTCACTGCCGATCAGCAGACCTTCCTCGACGGCATCTTCGACACGGGCGCAAGCCTCGCCCCGGGGCCGATGAACACCGGCTTCAATGCGCTGGATGCGATGGTCGACCTCGGCCGCGACAAGCTGCGGTTTCGCGCGAGCTACAAGCTGCGCGACGACCTGGGCACCGGCGCCGGTGTGTCGAGCGCGCTGGATCCGGTGGGCAAGTTCAAGATCGAGCGGCTGACCGCCGACGCGTCGTGGAACGACATCGAGATCGCCGACAACTGGCGGCTGGGCCTCACCGGCAGCGTCATGCACTACACGCAGACGTTCAAGGTGCCGCTGCAGCTCTTCCCGCCGGGCGCCTTCGGCGGTTCCTTCCCGAACGGCATGCTTGGCGCACCCAATACCTGGGAGCGGCAGATCCGCCTGGCGGCCGTGGCGTCGTACAGCGGCCTCGCCGGTCACAACCTGCGGCTGGGCGTGGGTTATGACGACCTGGACATGTACCGCACTCAGGAATTCAAGAACTTCACCATCGTGGCGAGCGGCCCGGCCACCGGGCTGCCGGTGCCGCTTCCCAGCGGCAATGTGGAGGAGTTCCCGGTCTCCGAATCCTTCGTCGAGCCGCATCGCCGCACGGTGCGCTACGTGTACCTGCAGGACGAATGGAGCATCGCGAAAGACTGGACGCTCACCGCGGGACTGCGGCGCGACCAGTTCTCGGATTTCGGTGGCACGACCAACCCGCGCGTGGCACTCGTGTGGGACGCGAACCTCGACCTCACCGCCAAGTTGCTCTATGGCCGCGCCTTCCGCGCGCCCGCCTTCACCGAGCAGTACAGCATCAACAACCCGGTGGTGCGCGGCAACCCGAGCCTCGCCCCCGAAACCATCAGCACGCTAGAAGCCGCCTTCGCCTGGCAGGCGAGGCCGGACACGCAGCTGAACCTGAGCCTCTTTCGCTACGAGATGAAGGACATCATCCGCACGACGGACACCGGCGGCGGCACGGCACAGTTCAACAACGTCGGCGCGCAGCACGGCAGCGGCATGGAGCTCGAAGCGGTGTGGGACGCGAACCGCAAGCTGCGCTTGAGCGGCAACGTGGCCGCGCAGCATTCGATCGAGGACGCGACGTCCACCGATGCCGGCTACGCGCCGCGCCTGCACCTGCACGGCCGCGCCGACTGGAGCGTGACGAGCGGCTGGCTCCTGAGCGGCCAGGTCAACCACGTGGGTGAACGCAAGCGTTCGGCCGGCGATGCGCGCGCCCCGATCGCCGACTACACCACCGCCGACATCACCTTGCGCACGAGCCGCGGCAAGGACCGGTGGGACTTCGCCGCGTCCATCCGCAACGTCTTCAACGCCGCGGCCTTCGAGCCCAGCCTCGCGCCGGGCCTCGCCATCCCCAACGACATTCCGCTCGCGCGGCGCTCAATCTACCTGCAGGCGGTCTACCACCTGTAGGCTGTCGAAGCGCACCGGCAGGCTGCTCACGCCGAAGAGCACGACCGAGCTCAAGGGCTCGATCGGGCGTGCATCGTCCAGCCGCAGGTTGCCGAAGCGGCGCAGCAGCGTGGCAATGCCGATGCGCGCCTCCAGCCGGCCCAGGCCCGCGCCCAGGCAGTAGTGGATGCCGTGGCCGAAGCTCAAGTGGCGGTTGGGCGTGCGCGTGATGTCGAAGGTGTCGGCGTCCGCGAAGGCCGACTCGTCGCGGTTGCCCGAGGCGTTGAAGGTCATCACCTGCTGGCCCGCGCGAATGAGCTGGCCGCCCAGCGTCACGTCGCGCATCGCGATGCGCGCGAAGAACTGGAAGGGCGTGTGAAAGCGCAGCGATTCCTCGATCGCGCTGGGCAGCAGCGATTCGTCCGCACGCACCTGGGCCAATGCCTTCGGATGCCGCAGCAGCAGGTGCAAGGTGTTGCCCAGCAGGTTGGCGGTGGTCTCGAAGCCCGCGATGAGCAGCAGCCGGCAGGTGCCCGCCACTTCGTCCAGCGTGAGCCGTTCGCCGTCCACTTCGGCTGCGAGCAGGCCGCTCACGAGGTCGGTGCCGGGTGTATCGCGGCGCCGGGCGATGAGCGCGGCGAGGTAGGCATCGAGCTCGTTGACGGCGTCCAGCAGGTGCTGCTCGGGCATCTGGCCTTGCAGCTCCAGCTCGGCGGCGCGGATGGCGGGGATGGACCAGGCCTTGAACTTGTCGCGGTCGGCCACCGGCAGGCCCAGCAGCTCGGCGATCACCGTCACGGGCAGCAGGAAGGCGAGGTCGCTCACGATGTCCATGCGGCCGTCTTTCTCGACGCGGTCCAGCAGCTCGTCGGTGATGGCCTGCACGCTGGGCTCGAGGTCGGCGATCACCTTGCTCGTGAAGGCGCGCGCCACCAGCCGGCGGAATTGCGTGTGCCGCGGCGGGTCCATGAAGACCATCATCTTGCCGTCCGACAGGTCCGACGAGAAGGTCTTCGCGTCGCCCAGCACCGTCTGGATGTCGTGGTAGCCGTAGACCTCCCACAGCCCGAGCTGCGGGTTGAAGTGCACCGGCGCCGTCGCGCGCATGTCGGCGTAGTGCGGGTAGGGATCGATAGCGGTCGATGTGCTCATGGTCGTTCGCGTGAGGGTGGATGGGGAGTGGCGGGCCAGTCGCGCTTGGCGGGCCCGTGGTAGTCGATGTGCGCGCAGGACATCGGAAACACGGTGCCCGGTGCGCGCTCGGCCGCTTCGACGAAGCATGGCGACATGCCGGCGAGGAAGACGGGCACCTGGAAGTGATGCATCTGCGTGGGCGTGAAGCCGAGGTCGGCGCACAGCGCGGACATGAGCGCGGCGTAGTTCATGCGCAGCTTCGGGTCTCGCGCGACGAGCAGGGCTTCGACCTCCAGCGCGATGCGGTGGTGCGGCCCATCGGCCAGGGCATGCCGCTGCGCGATGTCGGTGAGCCAGGGCAGGCGCTCGTCGATGGCCGCGATGGGACGGCCGTAGCCGTAGATGCGGCCTGACGACAGCTCCTGCGCCACCACGTCGCGCAGTGCCTCGCCAGCGTCCACGCGCTGCCGTGCGCGGATGAGGAAGTCGATCGAGCTGACGAAGGGGTGGCCGCCGTAGATGGTGGCTTCGGAGAGCGCGAGTGCGGCGGAGATGCCGAGCGCCGGCGTGCTGCGCGTGCTGGCCGACAGGGCCGCCACGCGGTTGTTCCACAGGCGTGTGTCGGGGTAGCTGGTGCAGACCCACATCGCGTGCAGCAGGCGGACCTGCGGTTCGCTGAAGCGGCGTCCGGTGATGCCGAAGACATAGAGCTCCAGCCAGTCCATGTGGCGCAGCTCGGCGTGCAGGTCATGGCCACGGAAGACGGCGCGCGTTCCGACGAAGGCCTGGCCCATGCGCGTGGCCAGGCGGTCGGTGTTCTGCAGCAGCAGGTCGGGGCCCTTCATGCGGCACCTCGCGGGTCGTCTTGCAGCTCGAGCGAGAAGAACGGGAAGTTCTTGTGGCCTACCTCGCGCTGTTCGAGCGCATGCGCCGCCGCGCCGGGCAGGCGAAGCAGCAGGTGAAGCATCTCGCCCTGGTCCGGCGTGAAGCCAAGGTCGGTGAAGGCCGCGGCGGCGACACCGGCCATCGACACCGGCCGGCCCGCGACGCCCTCGAGCGGTTCGCGGTTGTCGCGCAGCCATGGCAGGCAGCGGCCGGGGCTCATGGAGGCCAGCACCTCCAGCGTGCGCGACACGATGCCGCTGATGCGCGAGCCATGCGGCTCGAAGCCCGCGGGGTGGTCGCCCTCGGTGGGTTGCGGCCACACGCCGGCACGCGGCGCTTCCACCTTCGACAAGGCCTTCTCCCACGCGCCGGGGCTGGTACCGCAGCTCGCGAACAGGCGCATCGACTGCCACACCTCGCGTGCGCCGGTGGACTGGCCGGCACCGACCGCCAGCGCCGCCACCAGGGCCGAGGCCGCCGTCGATCCACCCACGCCCGCGCCCATCGCCGCATGCACGGCCGCGTCGCGCGGGCCGGGGTTGGCGAGCGCCACGGCCAGGGTCTCGAGCAGGTCGGCCTGCGCCCACGTCGGCGCCTCGCCGCGAAAGAGCAGGTACAGCATCTCGGCCCAGCGCGCGCGGCCGAGCATGCGGCCGTACACGTCGTAGCCGGCGCAGAAGGCGGCGCGCGTGGCGAAGTCGTTGTCGGGCTCGGGCTCTTCGAGCCAGATGCGCGTGTGCACGCGCTGGGGTGGCAGGTCGGTGCTCATCGCTTTACTTCACCGATCCCAAGGTCTTGAGGCGCTGGAACATCGGCGGCACTTCCTCGCGGTCGATGCGCACGTCCAGCATGGTCGGCCCCTTGCGCGCGAGGATCTCGTCGAAGTCGATCGCGTCGAGGTCGGCGGGCGAGTCGATCACATGGCCGGGGATGCCCATGGACAGCGCCATCAGCCGGTAGTCCACCTGCGGCAGCTCCCAGCCGATGCGCTCGGCGCCGGCCATGCGCTGTCCGTGCATCACCATGCCGTAGGCGCTGTCGTTGAGCACCACGAAGATCACGCACAAGCCCTCGGCTTGCGCCACGGTGATCTCCTGGCCGCTCATCAGGTAGCTGCCGTCGCCGGTGATGCACACCACCGGGCACTTCGGGTTGCCGCGTGCCACGCCCACGGCCGCGCCGATGGCCCAGCCCATGGACGCGAAGTCCATGGTCACGCGCAGCCAGCTTGCGTTGCCCGAGCGCGTGTCCTTGCTCGGCGCGCCGGCGCGGTCGGTCGAGCGCGCGGTGCGGCGATTGCGTGGCTGCAGGTAGTGCACCGCCCAGGTCATGCTGTTGCCCGCATCCGCGAGGAAGCGCGTGCTCGGCGGAAAGCGGCGCGACAGCTCGTGCATCAGCCGCTGCGGCTTGATGGGCGTGGCGTCCGATTCGTACTGCTCGCTCGCATGCAGCATGACATGCGGGTTGCAGCCATGTTCGCCGCCGGCATCGGGCAGCTCGACGACGTTGCTCGGCGGCAGAGGCTCCAGCTGCTCCAGCAGCTGCGCGCACACCGACCGGATGCGGCCGCGCACGTGCAGCCGCGCCATCGGCGAGCGCATCAGGTTCTCTTCGCAGGAATCGACGTGCACGAGCCGGCTGCTGAGCAGGTTGCCGCTCCAGCCGGCGCTGTTGAATTCACCGAAGCCGGTGCCCAGCGCCACCACGAGGTCGGGGTTGCTGCGCAGCAGGGCATCGGCGCTTTCATGGCCGCCGAAGCCGAACACGCCGCGGTACGAGCGGTGGCGCGAATTGATGAAGTCCTTGCCGTCGGGCGTGGTGATGAAGAGCGCGTTGGTCGCTTCCACGAGCTTCAAGATCAGCTCGATCGCCTCGCCGCAGCCCTGGCCGATGAGGAACACCGGACGCGCGGCGCGCTCGAGCTCGGTCCGCAGCAGCTGCACCGCATGCAGGTCCACGAGCGAGGGCTTGGTGCGCAGCAGCGAGGTGTAGTCGGCCTGCGCTGACGGCGCCTTGACGGCGGCGCGCAGGATGTCCACGGGAATCGACAGGTGGGCCGGGCCGCGCGGCGTCTGCGTGGCCTGCATCAGCGCGCCGACGAGCTTGATCTCCAGCTGCTCGGCGTGCGAGACGAGCGAGTTGTAGCGCGTGCAGTGGCGGAACATGCCCACCGTGTTGATGCCCGTGCAGCTCGAATCCTGCAGCGCGTTCTTGCCGAAGGCGTGGATGGGCGGCTGGCCGGTGATGACGAGCATCGGCACGCTGTTGGCATAGGCGCTCGCCACGCCGGTGATGAGGTTGGTGGCACCCGGGCCGGAGGTGGCGATCACCACGCCCATGCGGCCGGTCTCGCGCGCATAGCCGTCGGCCATGAAGGCGGCGCCGGCCTCATGCCGCGCCACCACGGCGCGCACGCCGCCGCGCCGCTCGCTGCGGGCCAGCGCGTTGTAGATCGGCTCGATCGCGCCGCCCGGCACGCCGAAGACGTACTGCACGCCGATCTTCTCCAGGTAGGCGACGATGAGCTCCGCCGCTTCGATGCGTTGCGCCTCATGCGGCAGCTCCGCCGCATCGCTGCGGCCTCGCCGCTCGATGACGGCGCACGCGACTGCGCCATTGATGTTGTCCACGACTCGACCCCTTCACGAACGTTCGATTCCCCGACAGGGACTGGCCCCGCATGCGTGGCGGCCGCGCGCCGCAGCGCGAAGCCGACCCCGTGCGAGGGTGCTTGTTCTGACCGATGGTGTTGTTGGAGCCATTGCGGCGCGTGCGCTCGGGCGCCGCGTGCCGCACCGGCCTCATGCAGGGCCGTGGATGGCGTACCGATCCGGGCTTGATCCGCGGCCCCGTGCTCCCATCACGGGTCCTGCGCCGAGACGCGTCGCTGACGGCCACCGGTTGTTCGTATTGAGCCGGTGTCCACGCCTTCAGGACGTCTTGAATCGACGGGTCGGTTCGCGCGCCACGGCGCCTTGCGAAGAAGGGCCATGGGGAACCGGGATCTCACCTGGACGCTTCACGCCCGCAAAGCGGCGTGCAGCCGCGCCCTGTGGTCACCAGCGAGGTAGCGCCGATGCCTTCAGAACGCGGCAATGATTCGAATCCGCAAGTGATTCGAATCAAGCAAGGTTGGAATGTGACGGAGTGTAAGGTTGGGGGTTGTCAGCGAGAAGACGGCGAGGCAAAGCGCTTTTCCGAATTCCGAACTGCATCACGAAAGACGCGGCGAATCCCCTTGATCGCGGGGTCGGCGAACCCGACCGGAGCGCGGCTTCACAACACCTTGGGCGAGGAGCGAACGCCGCTCGGATTCAGCACGCGAGTGCGAAATCCGCGGAGGCTTCCACGCGTCCATTGATCAGCAGTTCGACGCGATGCACGCCGCTGAAGTAGCGCCGCGTGGTGATGGGCTTGATCGCATGGCGGCGGCTGAGGTCGCGCGCGTCTGCGAGCTCGAGCGTCCAGCCCTTGAAGACCTTGGGCGAGGTGCCGCCGTTGGCCTTCACGTGGTGGATGGCGTAGTCGATGACGAGCGATTGCGGCTTCTTGCCCTTGGGCCGCAGCGCGACTTCGAGCGTGAGCGCGTCGCCGAGCGCGATGCGGCGCGGCGACACCGACAAGCGCGCCTCGCCGCGGAACTTCGCGCCCTGGCCGAAGGCCGCCAGCACGCGTGCGTCTCCGGCCTTGATCAGCGTTCGGCTCGCATGGCGCAAGAGGCTGTGCCGCTGTCGCGAGGCGCCCGGCAGGTGCTGATCCAGCCAGTCGGCGACGAGGTGGGGGTGGTCTTTCGCGATGTCGTTGAGGTGGTTGGCCACGCTCTTGCGCACGTAGTCGCTCTCGTCGTCCATCAGCGCCAGCAGCAGCGGCAGGCTGGGCGACGGATCGGCGATGAGCGGCTTGAGCTGCAGGCCCCAGGGCAGGCGAGGGCGGCTGCCTTCGCTCACCAGGCGCCGCACGTGCGCGCTGTCGTCGGTGGTCCAGCGCTTGAGCGTGTCGTAGGTGAGCTCGGGGTGGTGGAGGATGAACGGGCGGATGGCGAACTCCGCGGTGAAGTTCTGCGTGAGGGCGTGCAGCACCTCCAGGGCACGCGCGGGCGTGGCCAGGCCGTGGCGCGCGACGTATTCGCCCACCGGCCACAACGCCCACTTCGCGAGGCCGCCTTCGATTGCCGATTGCAGGATGCCGGCGCTTGGAAGGAAGTCGTCGGGCAGCGTGGCCTCGAGCGCAGCGCACAGGTGCATGGCACGCGCCTTCAATTCCAGCGTGTCGAGCCCATCGAGCGCGAGGGCCTTGAACCGCTTCTCGTCGAAGGCCGGCCAGGCCGCGCGCAGGCGCGAGGCCATGTCGGCGACGACCGACGCGTTGAGCAGGTTCTTGAACGGTTCAGCCATGCGGCGCATTCTCATGCAGCACGGGTGCCGCAACGCCTGCTCACGTGCGCCCTGCGGGCCGGTCTTACCATCGGCGCCATGCGATTCCCCGTCCCCACCGTCTTCTGCGCGCTGCTTCTCGCGCTGGCCCTGCAGGCGCAGGCACAGGCCCCCGCCAGCGTCTACCTCGAAGACATCACCTGGACCGAACTGCGCGACCAGATCCAGGCCGGCAGCACGACCATCATCGTGCCCATCGGCGGCACCGAGCAGAACGGCCCGGCCATGGTGCTGGGCAAGCACAACGCGCGCGTGCACGTGCTGGCAGGCCGCATCGCCGCGGGCGTCGGCCACACGCTGGTGGCGCCGGTCATCGCCTACGTGCCCGAGGGGGCGGTCAACCCGCCCACCGCGCACATGAAGTTCCCGGGCACGATCACCATTCCGGATGCGGCCTTCGAGACCACGCTCGAGTACGCGGCGCGCAGCTTCCGCCAGCATGGCTTCAAGGACATCGTCTTCATCGGCGACCACGGCGGCTACCAGAAGAACATGGCGCGCGTGGCCGCCAGGCTCAACAAGGAATGGGCCGCGGCGCCGGTGCGCGTGCATGCGCTGTCGGCCTACTACGACGTGGTGGACCACGACTACGCGCAGGCGCTGAAGAAGCGCGGCATGACTGACGCGCAGATCGGCACGCATGCGGGCACGGCCGATACCTCGCTCGCGCTGGCCATCGATCCGAAGCTCGTGCGCACCGAGCGGCTGCACGGCGCGCCGCTCACGGCCAAGGAGGGCGTTTATGGCGACCCGCGTCCCTCCAGTGCCGAGGCCGGTCAACTGGGCGTGGACCTGATCGTTGGACACAGCATCGAGGCGATCAAGCGCCTCGTCGCCCGCCCCTGACGTCCATTCCTGTCCCGGCCCGCCCCACTCCTTGATCCGCATCAAGGGCCTTGCAATACCTACCCGCTTGCTGGTGCAAGAATCCGGGTTCTCTCGAGGAGTCTGTGTGAACTTTCGTCTTGCCGCGCTGATGAGCGCCTTCACCTGCCAGGCCGCCCTGGCGGCCACCCCGGCGCCCGCCCTGGCGGCATCCCCGGCTGCCCAGGCAGCAGCGTCCGCGCCCGCCATCGTCAACACCCTGCCGGGCATGCCCGCCGTGCCCGACGCGTCCAACCTCTACAGCGAGATCGCCAGCGGCAAGCTGAGCGAGGCCGTCAAGGGCCACCTGTCGCGCGTTTACGTGCCCCACCTGCAGAGCAACGACGTCTGGGTGATCGACCCGGCCACGCTCAAGGTCGTCGACCGCTTCCGCGTGGGCGTCAACCCGCAGCACGTCGTGCCCTCGTGGGACCTGAAGACGCTCTGGGTTGCCAACAATGCCGAGAACACCACCAACGGCAGCATCACGCCCATCGACCCGGCCACCTGTAAGGCGGGCAAGGCGATCAAGGTGGACGACCCCTACAACATGTACTACACGCCCGACGGCCGCGAAGCCATCGTGGTGGCCGAGGCCTTCAAGCGGCTCGATTTCCGCGACCCCAAGACCATGGCGCTGAAGTCGTCCATCGACGCGCCCGAGTGCGACGGTATCAACCATGCCGACTTCTCCATCGACGGCAAGTGGGCCATCTTCACCTGCGAGTTCACCGGCAAGCTGGTGAAGATCGACCTGGTGAACCGCAAGGTGATGGGCTACCTCAAGCTGTCAAAGGGCCGCATGCCGCAGGACATCCGCGTGTCCCCGGACGGCAAGACCTTCTACGTGGCCGACATGATGGCCGACGGCCTGTTCGTGGTGGACGGCGCGAGTTTCCAGGAGACCGGCTTCATCCCCACGGGCAAGGGCACCCATGGCCTGTACCCGAGCCGCGACGGCAAGTCGCTCTACGTGGCCAACCGCGGCTCCAACAAGATCCACGGCCCCAAGCGTGGCGCGGGCAGCGTGTCGGTGGTCGACTTCGCGACGCAGAAGGTGGTGGCCAACTGGCCCATCCCCGGCGGCGGCAGCCCGGACATGGGCAACGTGAGCGAGGACGGGAAGCAGCTGTGGCTGTCGGGGCGCTACGACAACGTGGTGTACGTCTTCGACACGACGAACGGCAAGGTGTCGATCATCCCGGTGGGCAAGGAGCCGCACGGCTTGACGGTGTGGCCGCAGCCGGGCAGGTACTCGCTCGGGCACACCGGAAACATGCGCTGACTTTTTCTTGAACCACAGAGCCCACAAAGACCACAGAGGACATGCAGTTCACTCTGTGGTCTCTGTGTGCTCTGTGGTGAGAAATCAAAGACAGCCTTGGAGTCAGGCTTCGATCACTTTCCCGGCTGCTTGACGATCCGCAGATAAGGCTTTGGTGCCTTCCAGCCCTCCGGGAACAGCTTCTTCGCGTCCTCGTCATTCACCGAGGTCACGATGATCACGTCCTCGCCCTGCTTCCAGTTCGCAGGCGTCGCCACCTTGTGCTGCGCCGTGAGCTGCAGCGAATCGATGACGCGCAGGATCTCGTCGAAGTTGCGCCCCGTGGTCATCGGGTAGGTGAGGTTCAGCTTGATCTTCTTGTCCGGTCCGACCACGAACACCGAGCGCACGGTGGCGTTGTTGGCAGCGGTGCGGCCTTCGGACGTGCCCGCCTCGTCGGCCGGCAGCATGTTGTAGAGCTTGGCGACCTTCAGGTCGTCGTCGCCGATCATCGGGTAGTTGGGCTTGTGGCCCTGCGTCTCCTCGATGTCCTTGGACCAGCGCTCATGGTTTTCCACCGGGTCCACGCTCAGGCCGATCAGCTTGACGTTGCGCTTCTTGAACTCCGGCTCGATCTTGGCCATGTAGCCGAGCTCGGTGGTGCACACCGGGGTGAAGTCCTTGGGGTGGGAGAAGAGCACGGCCCAGCTGTCGCCGATCCACTGGTGGAAATCGATGGTGCCTTGCGTGGTCTTGGCGGTGAAATTCGGGGCGGTGTCGTTGATGCGAAGCGACATGGCGGACTCCTCGAGTTGTGGGTGGGTTTCGAACGGCGGGCAGCGAGTATCCGCCCGCGGCTCCCCCTTTGCCAAGAGCGTGTTTGGAAGATGCTTATGACTTCCTGGAACGTGCTCAGAAGCCCGACCCGGGCTGCTTGAGGAACTCGATTTCCTCGGGCGTCGATGCCCGCCCGAGCGCCGCGTTGCGATGGGGAAACCGCCCGAAGCGCTCGATGATGACCCGGTGGCGGTGCGCGTAGTCGAGGTTGTCTCGGCTATCGGGCCAGGCCTGCGCGAGCGCGGTGAACAGCTGCATCGCCTCGTCCTGCGCGGCAAGGTCTTCGGCGTGCTCGAAGGGCAGGTAGACGAAGATGCGCTGCACGGGCGTGAGCCGCTGGTCGGCGCCGGCGGCCACCATCTCGCGCGCCGCGGCCAGCGCGAGCGCATCGCCGGCAAAGGCGCCGGCGCTGTCACGCCGGGTGTTGCGCGTGAACTGGTCCAGCACGACGATGCGCGCCAGCGCGCTGAGTGGTTCGGCCATCCACTCGCGCAAGCCGCCGGCGACGGCCTCGTCGATCAGAGGCCCGAAGCGGCGCACGATTTCCGCGTCGAAGGCCGGGTCCTTGCGGAACCACTCCACGCGGACCTGGCCGCCGGTGCCGAACCAGAAGTCCAGCACCTCCTGTGCTCGAGAAGGAATGGACTGCTGGGCCATCACCGCCGCCCGAGCTGCTGCCACAGGTAGGTGAACTCCAGAGCCTGCAGGTGGGCGCGCTGCTCGTTGTCGGCCGCTCCGCCGTGGCCGCCTTCGATGTTCTCGTAGTACAGCGGGTCGTAGCCCAGCGACAGCATCTTCGCCACCATCTTGCGGGCATGGCCCGGGTGCACGCGGTCGTCTCGCGTGGACGTGGCGAACAGCACGCGCGGGTACTTCACGCCGGACTTCACGTTCTGGTAGGGGCTGTACTTCGAGATGTAGGCCCATTCCTCGGGCACGTCGGGGTTGCCGTACTCGCCCATCCAAGACGCGCCCGCCAGCAGCTTGTTGTAGCGCTTCATGTCCAGCAGCGGCACCTGGCACACCACCGCATTGAAGAGGTCGGGGCGCTGCACGAACACCGCGCCCACCAGCAGGCCGCCATTGCTGCCGCCTTCGATGCCCAGGTGCTCGCGCGTGGTGATCTTCTGCGCGATCAGGTCTTCGGCCACAGCGATGAAATCGTCGTAGCTGTGCTGGCGCTTGGCTTTCAGCGACGCCTGGTGCCAGGCCGGCCCGAACTCGCCGCCGCCGCGGATGTTCGCCACCACCCACACGCCGCCGCGCTCGTACCACGAGCGGCCGATGCTGCCGGAGTAGTACGGGTTGAGCGACACCTCGAAGCCGCCGTAGCCGTAGAGCAGCGTCGGGTTGCTGCCGTCGGCCTTCGCGCCCTTGGGCCAGATCACGAAGTAGGGCACGCGCGTGCCGTCCTTGGACGTCGCGAAGCGCTGCTCCACCCGCATGCCGGTGGCGTCGAAGAGCGGCTGGCGCTGGCGCAGCAGCTCGCGCTTGTCGCTGCCCGCGGTAGCGAGGAAGAGCGAATCGGGCGTGAGGTAGTCGGTGTACGTCATGACGTACTGGTTGGCGAAGGGATCGTCCTTGATCTCGTCGTCGTACAGCCCGCTCACGCCCAGCGTGCCGGGGAAGGGCGCCTTGACCTCGCTGAAGCTGAAGTCGCTGCCGTGCTTGTGCCACTGCTCGAGCTTGCTCGCCACGTTGTCCAGCACGTTGACGATGACGTGGTCGCGCGTGACGGTGTAGCCCGCGAGCGATCGCGTGGCGGTCGGCGTGAACATCGCCTGGAGCTTGCGCTCGCCCTTCAGGTAGGCGGCGGCATCGGTGTACAGCAGCGAGCCGGCGGGGAAGGTCTTGCCGTTGACGGTCCAGTCGCTTCGGATGCGCAAGAGCAGCGTGTCGCGCATGAAGAAGGGCGACGAATCGCTGGGCACGTCGAAGGCCACGAGCTTGCCGCCGGCGAGCAGCTTGTATTCGCTGTGGAAGAAGTCGAGCGCGCGGCTGAACAGCGTGCGCTCGAAGCCAGGCGTGTGATAGACCGACACGCCGGCGGAGACGTCCTTCTTCTCGCCTTCGTAGACGGTGACGGCTTCGGACAGCGGCGTGCCGCGCTTCCAGCGCTTGATGACGCGCGGGTAGCCCGAATCGGTGAGCGAGCCGGGGCCGAAATCGGTGCCGACGTACAGCGTGTCGTCGTCCACCCATTCGAGGTCGCTCTTGGCCTCGGGCAGCACGAAGCCGTCTTTCACGAAGCTCTTGGTGACGGTGTCGAACTCACGCACCACCTTCGCATCGGCACCGCCGCGCGACAGCGAGATGAGGCAGCGGCGGTAGCTCGGCCCGCGGCAGTTGGAGCCGCCCCAGACCCAGTTCTCGTTCTCCGCCTTGGCGAGTGCATCCAGGTCCAGCACCGTTTCCCACTTGGGCTCGGGCTTGCGGAATTCGGCGAGCGTCGTGCGGCGCCACAGGCCGCGCTTGTTGGTCTCGTCCTGCCAGAGGTTGTAGAGCCAGTCGCCGCGGCGCGCGAAGTAGGGGATGCGGTCTTTCGCGTTCAGCACGCCCAGCACGCCGCGGCGAATGGGCTCGAACAGCGGGCTCGCGGTGAGCTCCTTCTGCGACAGCGCATTGCGCTCGCGCACCCAATTCAGCGCCTTGTCGCCCTGCACGTCCTCCAGCCACTGGAACGGGTCGTCGGTGGTGGCGGTGGGGGCGTCGTCGGGAGTGGCAGGCATGGCGGTGGATGAGGCGAGGAGGTTCAAGGCGGCGGCAAGGCCGAGCGCCGTGCGGCGCAGGAGCGACAAGGTCATGAGGCGTGCAGGCACGTTGGATGTGGGCCCATGCATCGTGGCCGCCGGGTCGAGCCGCCACGATGCGCGAAGTTCGCGCGTTACCCGGTCGGGGCACGGCGCGAGGGGCTGATTCTCGCCGTGTTCACCGCCCGCGGTGCGTCAGACGTGCAGCGACTGCGTTTCCGGATGCCGGCGCATGTAGACGGCCACGTAGGAGCAGCGCGGGTCGATCTTGTAGTCGTTCTTGCGGGCGTACTCCATGGCCGCGCCCACCAGCTCGGCAGCAATGCCGCGGCCTTCCAGCGGCGGCGGCACGTAGGTGTGCGTCATGACCATGGTCTTGCCGACGAGCCGATAGTCGGCCACACACTGGAGGCCGTCGACCGACGTTTCGAAACGGCAGTGGTCGGCGTCGTGCTGAATGATGTGTTGAGCCATGGCTCATTGTGTCCAAAGTCTCTCTGCGGCTGGTTGGTCTGCCGGCTTTGGCCCCGACGCGACCCAGGGTTCACCCGCATTTCTGCGCGTCCGTTGTGCACAATTCGCACAATTTTTTCAGACCCACCGAGCGAATGAAGATCCTGATCGTCGATGACCACTTGTTGTTCCGCGAGGGCCTGAAGCTGATCCTGTCGAGGTTGGACGCGCCCATCGTGACACTGGAGGCCGGCACCCTGGAAGACGCCATCGCCCTGGCTCGTGGCCACGAAGACATCGACATCGTTCTGTTCGACCTCGGCCTGCCCGGCACCCACGGGCTCGACGCGCTGACACGGTTCAGGCTGGCATGCGACACCCTGCCGGTCGTCGTGCTGTCGGGCCAGGAGGATCAGCAGACGGTGCTCGAAGCCCTCCAATGCGGCGCGATGGGTTTCGTGCCGAAGACCACCTCGGCGGACGTGCTCCGCGCAGCACTCGAGATCGTCCTGTGCCGCGGCGTGTACGTGCCCCCTGCCGCACTCGGCGCCTTGCTGCCGCCGCTGCCGGCCACGAGAAGCCCCGGCAAGCGCCTCTCCGAGCTCGGGCTGACCGAGCGCCAGGTCCAGGTGTTCCGGCTCATCGTCCAAGGCAAGACCAACAAGGCGATCGCCAAAGCACTGGCGATCTCCGAGTCGACCATCAAGCAGCATGTCAAACCGATTCTGAGGATTCTCGGCGTCACGTCGCGGGTGGGTGCCATCCTCGAGGTGGCCCGCCTGGGCATCGCGCTCGATTCATGACCCGCGACGCCCTGGCCGACGCGGGGTTCCAGCGAGTGATCGCCGGCCTCACGGAAACATTGGCGGACTTCCGCAGGCTGTGGTCCGGCCCCGGCAGCGCCCCTTCGCAAACAGGCACGCCGTGGATGCCCCGCAGCATCGCGAGCAGGCAGTTCCGCGACGTGATGCGCGGAACGCCTGCCAACCTGGCCGCCACGGCGGTCGGCATCCTGCTGTGGCTCCTGGGATTCCGGGCCATCGGATCGCCGTCCTATCTCGGATGGTGCGCCGCGGGGCTGCTGGCCATCGGGTATGTGATGGTCGTCTACCTCTGCTTTGTGCGGGCGTCCCCGCCCGACCGGAGTCTTGGTCCGTGGGAGATCCGGATTCAACTCGGGATGCTCCTGTCGGGGCTGGTGTGGGGCTGCGCGTCACTCGTGCCGGCGCCCCCGCAGGCCACG
>Ga0157377_10000237_pt1 | contig 28405 bp, 28 predicted proteins | sample M55metaG_FD_121116 | JGI IMG/M metagenome (GOLD analysis project Ga0157377, IMG submission 121116) | Miscanthus rhizosphere microbial communities from Kellogg Biological Station, Michigan, USA - M5-5 metaG | ecosystem: Host-associated > Plants > Roots > Rhizosphere > Soil | place: USA: Michigan...
GACGTTCCATCATCCGGCGCTGCTGGCCAAGCAGGCGGCGAACATCAGTGGATCTCCGGCACGCAGCTCGAGCAGCGGATGTCGATCGAGGAGTACTCGGTCTCCAACCGAGGGCTGCGCACCGGCCTGGTCGGAACGCCCGAGGTCATCGCCGAGCGGCTCGACGGCCTGGAGCGCGCCGGCGTCGACCTGGTCCTGCTGCAATGCTCGCCGCAGCGCGAGGAGATGGAGCGGTTCGCGGCGGAGGTGATCCCGCTGGTCTCAAGCCATCGCCGCGGAGCCGATCTCCGGGTGGGCGCGGACGAACTCGACCAGCCGCGGCGCGTACTCGCGGAAGCGCGGCACGCGGATGCCGGCGGCGGCCAGGGCGGCCGTGGCATTGGCGGTGTCGTATGAGGTGGGGTGGACGAAGTAGTCGACGGCGGGGGAGGGGATGCGCATCAGCCTGTAGACGCCGGGGACGTGGTCGATGGCGAACTTGGCGATGCCGAGGGTGAGCGGGACGCGGATGATGGTGCGGCCGGTCGCGCGGCCGATGCAGTCGATGGTCTGGTCGACGGTCATCGGCTCGGGATCGGCCAGTTGGAAGGTGCCGCCGATGGTCTCGTCGCGGCCGGTGAGCGCCTCGAGGGCGTCGACGATGAAGTCGCGCGGGACCACGTTGAAGGTGTAGCGCGACGGCCGCCCGACCACCGGCAGGAAGGCGAGGCGCGGCTGCCGCAGCAGCCACTGCATCACAAAGTACGGGCCGTCGAACTTCTGCGTGGCGCCGGTGGCGCTGTCGCCCACCACCACCGCCGGCCGGTAGACGGTGGCCGGCAGTCCGCCGCGCTTGCGCACCTCGACCTCGGCCAGGAACTTCGTCTCCTCGTAGTAGTTGTTGAAGCGCTGCCCGACGTCGAGGTCGCTCTCGCGGAAAAGCCCGCTGTGGGAACCGCTGACATAGCAGGTGCTGACGTAGTCGAAGCGCCGCAGCGCGCGGCACCGCTCCGCGAAGTCGAGCACGTTCTTCGTCCCCAGCACGTTCACGCGCATGGCCAGCCCGCGCTTGACCGAGAGGTCGTAGATCGCCGCCAGGTGGTAGATCGCGACGACGTCGTCCGCCGGCGCCTCGATCGGCGCGGTGATGTCGCCCTCCACGAAGCGCACCCGTTCGCCGAGCGGCCGCGCGCGCTCGCGCGCCATCGCCGCGAACTTCGGCTGCACCAGGCAGAGCGCCGTCGCCTCGGGATCGCGCCGCAGCAGCCGCGGCAACAGCTCCGATCCGAGGAAGCCGGGATAGCCGGTGAAGAAGAGGGTGGGCACCTGCGACGATTCTAGTGCGCCGGCGCGAAGGTCATGGTGGCGATGTTCTCGCCCGGGGCAACGATCACCCTGGCCGGCGCGTCCGCCGCCGCCGTTGCCGGCCAGAACTCGTACAGTCCGGTCGGCATGCGCTCGAGAGCCAGCACGCCGTCCGCGCCGGTCCACATCCGCACGCCTTGCAGATCGCCGATGGTTTTCAGTACGACCTCCGGCAACAGGCGTCCGTTGTGGCGCATCAGGAAGACCACTCTCGGGATCGGCTGATGCGACTCCGATTCACTTTTCAGCACGATGCGGCTCACGCCATCCGGCATGCGGATGGTGGTCCGCTCCGCGTCCGGCATGACCTGCGCGACGCCGAATGAGCCGTCGCGGGGGATGGCGTAAACGTCGTACGGCTGATCGACCGGCCTTGGCACTTCGCCGACGCCGGATTCGTCCGTTATCCCGAACACCAGAAATTCGAGGCCGCGAAAGACGACCAGTCGCGCTCCCCCTACCGGCGCGCCACGGCTGTCCACGACTGCCACGCGCGCCGAAGACGCGCGCTCCATTCGAACCGTCAGCTCGCGGCGAGTCTCGGGCTCCGTGAACGCATACGTCATCTCCGTTGGCAAGTAACCTTTGGCATGCGCGGTCAACGTATGGGAACCGTACGCGGCAGGTGCGTAGCGAAAGCGCCCGTCGGCTCCCGACTTGGTACGGCTCGCCAGGCTACGCGTGGTCAGAATCACGCGCGCCTCGGGGATCGGTTCGCCCGTGGCGGCGTCGACCACGATGCCGGTGATCTCGTGGCCCGGTACCTCGACGATCCATTCCGCATCGTCGCCGTCCGGAAGTTTGCGCCGCTCGAAGTAGGGTGCGGTGAAGACCCCGGGCGCGCCGAGCGTGATCGCAGTCTCTCCGCCCTGCCACAGTTCGGTGGTCGTCTCTCCCTCGGAATCGGTTTCGAGTTGTCCTTCCCAACGTCCTTCCATGTTTCGCAGTCGGATGGACGCGGGCAGCGGTTCGCCCTTGAAGCGCGTGCGAATATTCAGGCGAAATGGGATCAGGTCGATCGAGACATGTTTGACTTCGCCTTCCTGGAGGGTGACCACCTCACCACGGCGTTTGGCCGGACCGTCGCCCTTGATCACGACGTCGTAGTCGCCGGGCTCCAGGGTCTCGAACGTCAGGTTCGTCGCGTGCTCGCCCGCGGCTACTCTCACCGACTTGACGAGCGGTCCGGAGACCATTGCTCCTCTCTGCAGTTTGTTCAGCTCGACGTCCAGCGCATCGCTCGGCATTGCTCTGGTCAGATCGACCGTGATCGATCCGCCGCGTCCGAGGAGGATGTCCTCGAAAGACTTGCTGGCGTGCGCGCGGGGCACGGCCACCGTCGCCGGCGCATGACCTGGTGCGGTGATGGTCAGCATCGACGGCCACGTTTCCCGATCGGGCTCCAATGAAAATCGGCCGCTCGTGTCTGAAAGGGCGGAGTCGCCGGAGTCGGATGCGATCAGTGCACCGGGAATCGGATTGCGATCGCGGCGATCACGCACTGTGGCCGAGAGGATCGGCGCTGGTTGCAGGTTCAAAATGGCGACCGCCGGTTTCTGGCCGATCGTGGCGGTGCCGCGCGCGCGCACGAAGTGAGGAGCCTCGAGCTCGATCCGGTAGATGCCCGTCGCAAGGCGCAGCGCCACCGGCCTCCGCAGCTGGTCGGCGTCGAGCTTCAGTTCCCACGCATCACCCTGCGACCCGATGGAGAGCCGCGCGATCATACGCTTCGGCAGTTTCGCGCTGACGTGCACCGTCAGCTCGCTGTAGCCGTTGCACGACAGCATGCGAACACCGGGCTTCAGTGCGCCGAGGTAGGTCGCGTTCGTCGTGGCGAAGGTGAACAGCCGGCGCGTCTCGGCGTCCGGCACGCGCTGGCCGCAGGAGGCCTCGCGGCACTCCGCCCCGGCGATGCACAGTTTGCCGGCGGCCATCGCCGGCGCTGCGACCAGCGCGACAAGGACGATTGACGATTTAACTCTTCCGAGGAACACGCGTCTTCACCGGACGTTGCACGGTCAGCGTCACTTCGACGCGAGTCAGGCGCCAGGTCTTGTCCAGCCTTGAAACGGTCGGAGGCCCGCACCCTCCGCCTTTCTCGTCGCAGTCATCGCCGTCAAAAACGCAGTGGTCCCCGTCGCTTGGATCGGTCCCCTGTTCAATATGACAGAGAATGTGGCCACACCAGACATCGTCGCAAAAAGCGCACTCCTCCAGCTGGGGCCATACAAACTGGTAGCGACACTGCTTGCAAGCCAGCGCCGGCGTGGCGTACGCGATGAAAACGAATGCCACCGCGATGAGCACCTTTCGCATCATGACTCCTTTCCGTGTCGCATTACATATGGCCAGATTGTAGCAACTTCCCCACGCTACACTCGTAGGCTCCTCCATGACCGCCACCGCCCTGCCCGCCGCCCCGAAGCGCACCTACGGGTGGCGCACGTGGCGCGAGCCGCTGATGGAGACCGCGCTGGCGGTCGGCATCGGGTGGCTGGTCACCTTCATCGAAGGCGGCGGCAGGAAGGAGATGTCGCCGGCGCACGACTTCGTGCGCAACGCCATTCTCGCGTCGTGCATCCTCATCTTCAGCCGCGGCCTGGAGACGATGCTGAGCTGGGCCATCGAGCAGAGCCGAATCCCGACCGTTTTCCGGACGATCGTCTACGCGCTCGGTGCGTGGATCGGCTTCTTCGCCGGCCTGTTCGTGGTGGCGTCGATCTACGGGAGGGAAGAGAGCGACTTCCGCTTCCACAGCTTCCACTTCATCTACTCCATCGTCGCCGCCGCGCTCATCTCCTGCGTGGTCGGCTTCATCCTCCATCACAACCGCAAGCGCAACGACCGGCTGCGGCAGCAGATCGAGCGGCTGAAGGAGCACGAGTTCGCCGAGAAAGAGCTGGAGATCGCGCGCTCGGTGCAGCAGCGGCTCCTCCCGCCGCCGGAGATCGACGCGGAAGGCTTCCACGTCAGCGCGCGGACGCAGGCGGCGCACATCATCGGCGGCGACTTCTACGACGTCCTCCGCCTCGACGACGGCACGGTCGCGGTGATCGCCGCCGACGTCTCGGGCAAGGGGATCGCCGCCAGCCTGATCATGGCCACCTGCAAGGCGATGATCCCGTTTTTCGCCTCCGGCTCCACGCCGGCCGAGATGATGACGCGGCTGAACGTGAGGCTGTGCGAGGAGTTGCAGCGGCGCGAGTTCGTCGCGCTGACCTACGCGCAGTTCGACGCCGCCACCGGCCGCGCGGAGATCGTCAACGCCGGCATGCCCGACCCGCTCATCATCCACGACGGCGACTGCCGCGTCGTCTCCTGCAGCGGCGATCGCTCTCCGCTCGGCGCCCGCGGCGCGGCAAAGTACGAGGCGACGTCGATCACCCTCGGCGACGGCGAGCGCCTGGTGATGTTCTCCGACGGCCTCCCCGAGGCCAGCGCGCAGGGCGAGCCGCTCGGCTACCCGCGGATCGAGGCGCTCGCCGTGGAGTGCCGGACGGTCGATGCGCTGCTCGAGCGCGTGCGCGCCATTCCGGGCATCGTCATCGACGACGACGCGACGGTGGTCATGGTGACGCGAGCCCCATCCAGGGTTGCGAGGTAGCGAGGTCTCGCGGTCTCGAAGCCACGCCCACCCGAGACCTCGAGACTTCGCGACCCCGAGACCCCGCAACTCCGGTCGCGGCGCCCGGCGTCACTTCGGCCGCGTCGACTTCGCCATCATCCCCAGACCGACCGCCACCGCGGCGGCGCCGGCGGCGAGCCAGCGGCGGTTTTTCGAGGCGTTGCGGCCGGCGCGGCGCAGCGCGCGCTTGGCGTCGCGCTTCTTCTTGAACGTCTGCGCGTCGACCTCCTGCAACTTCTCCTTGACGGTCGGCGTCTCCAGGATCTTCGTCACCGCCCAGACGGCGAAGGGCGCGATCATCCGCTTGATGAGGTGATGGCTTTTCGAGCTCGTCGGCTTGTCCATGCCCATTCTGCTAGCAATCAGCACGCCGCCGCGGCCGCTTTGAGCGATTCGGCGTTGCCGCAGAGGTAGGCCTGGTCGCCGGCGGCGAGCGGCGTGTCGGCGGCGACATCGATGACCTCGCCACCGCGCTCGACGGCGATCAGCGAGCAGCCGTGCGCGCGCACGTTGGTGTGGCGCACGGTCAGCCCGGCCGCCGCGCGGATCGGCACGCGCAGGACCTGGCGATGCTCCTCGCGCGAGCGCGCGATGCGGCCGAGGAGGCGGGCGGAGAGCATCTCGCCGGAGACGTCGGAGATGGAGAGGGCGTAGTCGGCGCCGGCGCGGTAGATGTTCTCCAGGTTGCGCGAGTGGTTGACGCGCGCGATGACGGTGACGTTGGGCGCCGCGTCGCGCACGATGACGGTGGCGAAGAGCGTGGCGTCGTCGCTGTTGAGGGCGAGGATGACGGTGCGCGCGGTTTCCAGGCCGGCCTCTTCCATGACGGACTGATCGAGGACGTTGCCGACCACGTCGACGCCCGGCGCCGCGTAGCGCTCCACCACGCGCACCTCTTCGCCGGCGTCGTGCAGCAGCTCGTGCACCTTGCGGCCCACCTCGCCGAAGCCGCCGACCAGGAACGGTCCGGATTGCCTGAGGTAGACGCCGCCGATCAGCACCGCGGCGCGGTCGAGCGCCTCGTCGGTGCCGACCATCTCCAGCAGTGCCCCCGGCTCGATGCGCATCGCCGCGTCGCAGCGCGCGTGCAGCTGGCTGCGCGTCCACTGCCCGACGATGATGGCGCCGCTCTCCGCGCCGAGCCGCGACTCGCCGAGGGTCTTGCCGGCCAGGGGACTGGAGAGCGGGACGCGAATCTCCCGCCGATGGATCGCCGGGATCGACTCCGCGCCCGGCAGCCGCGGGCTGATGCGGTCGCTGGCGTGCGCCGCCAGCGCGGCGGCGACGATGTGCCGCGGCGTGTAGACCGCGGTGGCGCCGGCCAGCTCCATCGGCTTGCGGTGCGACGGCTCCTCCACGAAGGCGAAGACCTCGCGGCGGAAGCCCATCTGCCGCGCGCGGAGGATGATCGACGCGTTCTGCTCGTCCGTCCCGTTCGCCACCAGCGCGCGCGCCGTGCCGAGCCGGCAGACGTCGAGCGCGTCCTCCTCGGTGCGGCTGAAGACCACCGGCAGCTGGCGCTCCAGCACCGAGCGCGCGATCGCCTCGTCGATCTCCACCACCAGCGTCGGCACGCCGCCCGCCTTCAGCCGCTGCAGCAGCGCCTCCACCGCCGGCCCGTAGCGGAAGACCACCACCTGCTCGGTCATCGCCGGCGCCACGCGCGGCAGCAGCCGCTCGAACTGCTCTTCCATGAAGGGGACGAGAACGAGCGAGACGATGACGGGGACCAGCAGGATGCCGGCGAACTCCATCAGCACCACGAAGCTCACCATCACCGGATGCGACCACTGGTTGTCCGAGCCGTAGCCGGTGGTGCTGATGGTCTCCGTCGCCCATTCCAGCGCGCGCCAGAACGAGCGGCGCTCGCCCTGCAGCTTCCACATCCCGACCTGATAGAGGAGCGCCGCGACGATGATGAACGCGACGAGGCCGGCCGCGAGCCAGAGCAGGCGTCGCGTGGAGCGGTGCATGCGGTCAGTGTAGTGGGAAGTCGTCCGCGCCGTTCATCCGGGCAGTGGTCTGCGCCGTAGAAAGCGGGTTAAAGTCAGATTTTATGGTGTAATGACATGATCATGCACGTGCGCGTGGCGTTGACCGGACTCCTGCTATTCGCGTCGCTTCCTCTCCTCGCCGCGGACCTGCCCCGGCCGGCGACGACGGACAACAACGACTCATGCGACATCGGCGTCTACCCCGCCGCGACCTTGCTGCTTCCGTACTTTGAAGTCGACACCGCGGGAAAGTTCGATGCCGGCTCGAAGACGTTGTTCACCGTCACCAACACCAGCCGCTATCCGCAGATCGCGCACGTGACGGTGTGGACCGACTGGTCGTACCCGGTGCTCGGCTTCAACCTCTTTCTCACCGGCTACGACGTGCAGGGCCTCAATCTGTGGGACGTCATCGTGCGCGGTCTCGTCGGTCCTTGCTGTCCGTCCGGCACGAGCGTCAACACCCCTCCGGGTTTGCCGGTATCAAGCATTACAGGGGGCGGCTCGACGCCGCTGAGCAACACCTCCAATCCGAACTTCATGACGTCCGGGGAGCTCAACGTGAGCAACACCTGCGCGAACCTTCCGGGCGTGATCCCTCCCGACCTGTACCTCGCGGTCAGGACCGCGCTGACCACCGGCGTCGGCAACAGCCCGAACTGCGGCTCGTTGCAGATCGGCTCCAACACCGGCGCGCTGGCCAAGGGCTACATCACGGTCGACGTCGTGTCGTACTGCACGACGCAACTCCCAACCGACCGGGACGGAACCTACGTTGCCGGCCCGACGGCGCCGATTCTCTTCGACAACGTGTTGCTCGGCGACTATCAGCAGATCGGGCCAGCGCCTGCCAACTCGGCGACCGCTGGATCGACGTTCGATGCCCAGGGAAGTCCGATGGTGCACATTCGCGCCGTACCGGAGGGTGGACTCTCCGGCGCGGGCGGCGCCCAGCCGGTGGAAACCAACCTGCCCTTCACCTTCTACGATCGCTACACCCCGGCCGGCGCGCGTGCCGCCGATCGCCGTCAGCCGCTGCCTTCACTTTGGACGGCGCGTTACATCGAGGGCGGCTCAGGCAGCTTTCAGACGGATCTCAAGATCTGGCGTGAAGGGCTCACCGCCGGACTGCCGGACTGTGTGGGAAGCAGCAGAGCGCAACTCAACGCCGCGGTGGCGTTCACGGACATGGTCCGCTTCGACGAGCACGAGAACTCGTATGGCTATAGCTTTCTGTGCACGCTGGGGTGCGCTGTGCCCGGTCTCCCCGCAACATCGCGCACCTCGACGATGTCGGGTTTCTATCCCTCTCGCGCCGGCACGGACCTCGGCGGCTGGCTCTACCTCAATCTCAGCAGCGGTGCGCGCGAGAGCGTGTCCTTCGGCAGTGTTTGCTACCCGGTGCTCAGCGCTCAGCGCGGGGGCTTCGGTACGTGCCGCAACGGTCTGGTCGGGACCGGCGGCTCGCGCACGACCTCGCAGAATTGGGTGATCACGTCGATGTTCGGCGCCGTCGGTGCCAATCGGCTGTCGGTCGATTTCGACGCGTCGGCGCTCGGCAACGGCTGCACGCCGGAGCGGCCGGCCGGCGCGGTCATCGCGCCCGCCAGCCATCCCTCCGGCATGCTGCTGTGCCCGAGCAACTCCAAGCCGGGAGATTGCAGCCCGGCCACGCGCATACCGCTGCCGTGAGGACGGCAGTAGCTCACTTCAGCTTGAAGTTGACCGTCAGGCAGAACCGCGTCTCGATCGGCTTTCCGTTGAGCTGCGCGGGGGTGAAGGTCCAGTTGCGCAGCGCTTCGAGCGCGGTCAGCGCCATCGGCGCCTCCAGCGGCTTGACCAGGCGCGGCTCGCGCGCCACGCCGTCGGCGCCGATGATGACGTCGATGATCACCAGTCCGCGCACGCGGAACTTGCGCGCCCCCTCGGGATAGAGCGGCTCGACGGTCTTGACCACCTTCGGCAGCACCGTCCCTTCCGGGCGATCGTGCTTGCACGCTTCGGGCGTCGGATCCGAGAGGAGGTTCTTCTTGAGGAAGGCGCCGGGGTCGCCGAACATCGAGAGGTCGCTGCCGGCCGCCTTCGGATAGAGCGTCTGCGCCATGTGCCAGTGCCACACCGCCGCGCCGCGGTTGCCCAGTCCGGCCTCGGCCAGCGAGATCTGGATGAGAGGCACCACCAGGACGTACGTAGTGGCCTCGCTCGGCCCGAGGACGGAGAGCATCTCGGTGAGGACGCCTTTCAGGATCGGCAGGGCCTCGCCGTACGCGCCGTTCTTGAGCATCTGGCTGGTCGAGGCGAGCTTCGAGTTCCACTCGTCCGCGTAGCGCTTTTCGACCGCGTACGCGTTGGCGGCGAGCAATGCAATGCAGAATATCGACGCTATGCGCAAATTCGCCTTCATCCTCCTCATCTTATCGTGCACCACCGTCCCCACCCACACGCCCGCCCCGCGCGTGGCGCGCATGTGGCGCGGCGAGGTCCCCCTCGCGCGCGCCGAGGAGTACCAGACCTACCTCGCCGCCGAGGGCCTGGCCAAGCTGCGCTCGATCAAGGGCAACCTCGGCGTGCAGATGTTCCGCCGCACCGTCGGCGACCGCGAGGAGTTCGTGGTCATCTCCTACTGGCCCGACGAGCAGACCATCCGCGCCTACGCCGGCGAGGACGTGCTGCGCGCGCGGCTCATGCCGCGCGATCCGGAGTTCCTGATCGAGCCGGAGAAGCAGGTGCGGCACTACCGGATCGTTACCGACCGGTAGTGCGTGCCCCTTAGAACTTCCCCCGCACCTGGAACGAGAAGATCGGCCCGATCTGGCGGTCGCGGTGCTCGATGAAGGCCACGGAGTCCGTGCGCCGGCCGGCATGGACGGTGCGGTCCCACATGCTGTCGGCGGCAACCAGGTTGTAGACGCCGGCGCGCACGGTCAGGCCGCGCACGTTCTTGTGCTCGATGTAGACGTCGCCCCAGATGGGGCCTTCCCACAGCCGTCCTTCCTCGGTGAGGCGATAGTTCTTCGCGGCGAGGTAGTACGAGTAGTCGGTGCCCCAGGCCCAGTCGGTCTTGGCGATGTCGTGGCGGAGGCTCAGGCTGGCGGCTTCCTGCGTGCTGTTGCTGATCGGGCGCTGCCGGCCGGTCAGCGGATCCTCCACCTGGCTGTCCTGCCACTGCAGCTCGAGGTCGAGGCGCGCGCCCTTCCAGCCGACGCGGTCGAGGTTGAACGTGCTGCGGGAGAGGATGCCGTACAGCGTGGCCTGATCGAGGTTGCCGGGCGACTCGCCGTTCGCGCCGATGGGGACGTAGTCGATGATGTCGTCGATCTTGCGGCCGTAGAGCCGCAGCGTGGTCGAGCCGAGCGTGCCGAGGTTGCGGACGCCCTCCACCTCGAGATCCCAGCTCTGTTCGGGGACGAGATCGGGGTTGGCTGATTTCTCGACGTCGTTCTGCACGTCGGCCGAGGCGAGGAAGTCGAAGAAGTTGAGCTGCCCGACGCGGCGCGCCAGCTTGAGGTTGATGTCGGTGAGCGGCGTCGCCTTCCAGGCGGCGGAGAGCTCGCCCTTCGGCCGCTGGAACTGCCGCGTGGTGCCGCCGGCCCCGACCTGCGCCAGCTGCGAGTATTCGCCGCCGGCCGAGAGCTTCATGGTCAGCGTCTTGGTGAGCGCGCGGCCGTAGCTGCCGATCACCTCGTCGCGGTCCTCTTCCACTTTCGCCGTGCCGCCGGGCAGCGGCACTTCTTCAAACGCGCCGCCCGCGGCCATGGAGAAGAGGCGGGAGGTGTTGTCGAGACTGTTGAACGCCGTCTCGCCGGAGATCTGAAATTCGCCGCCGAGGCTCTTCCAGCGATACTCGGCCCGGCCGATCATCTCGCGCTCGGTGCCGACCTGCGTGAAGCGGTCGCCGACCGACGGCGAGCCGTCGAGGAAGCTGGTCACCACCGTCACTTCGTCGGGATAGCGGTTGCCTCGGCCGACGCCGATCAGCTTCAGGCGTCCGCCGCCCAGTCCGAGCTCGTAGTCGCCGCCGATTTCGTAGTTGTCCCCATGCTGATCCTCGGTGACTCGCCGATTGCGCGCGCCGGCCGTGGTGGTGCGCGTGCCGGTCTCGAGATAGTCGAAGAGGAGGCGGCCGTAGGAGAGATTGAGGTTGGCCTTGGCATCGCCGGGCGCATCGAAGACGAAGCGGCCGCTGAACCGCGGCCGCTCGACGTTGCCGCGCCACTGCTCGTCGCGCTCCTCGCGCAGGCTGCGGTCGGGGTTGAAGATCCAGGTCGGGCCGCCGGCGCCGCTGCGGTTGCCGCGGTTGTCGAGGCCGAGCGTGTACTGCACCGGGCCGCTGGTGCCGCTGACCGAGACCTCGAAGCGGGTGAGCAGCGGATCGGTGTAGTACGAGCGGAACTCCGGCCGGTACGCCCACTGCCCGCTGATGCCGCCCGACTTGACGATGACGTTCGCCACCTGGCCGGAGAGGCCGGGGATGTCGAGGGTGGCGCCGTCGACGATCTCGATCCGCTCGACGTTCGCCGCCGGGATGCGGCTCAGCTCCGTCACCACGTCGTTCGACTTGCCGGAGAGGCGCTGCCCATTGATGACGACGTTGCCGCTGGCCTGGCCCAGGCCGCGGTCGGAGTCCTCTTCCTTGATGCTGAAGCCGGGGACGCGGTTCAGCATGTCGAGCGCGGTGCGCGGCGCGAACTGCGCGAAGTCGGCCGGCGTGAAGACCCGCGGCGCCGCGGGCGGCGTCTGCGCGAGAAGAGGCGAAGCGAGAAGAAGGAGCGCGAGGAGCGGAGCTCGAAGGTTCATCGGTGTGGGCTTTCTTTCGTTTTGATCTCAGACGGCGGGGAACCGCAAACGTTAGCCGCGCGTCATGTACGACGTTGTTCGTAGATCGAGCGAAAAGGTTTCAACCGATCTCCTCGACCGGCGGCGGGAGGATACCGCGCTCGACGTAGATCGGCCGCACGTGCTCGGCGAGAGTGGGGCGGCGGAAGGCGAACCAGGCGCCGGCGACGGCGCAAATCACGGCGCCGATGAGGATGGTGCGCGGCGCGCCGATGCGGTCGGCGAGGATGCCCGCCACCAGGCTGCCGATCGGCATGGTGCCGAGGACGGCCACGCTGTAAAAGGCCATCACGCGGCCGCGCAGGTGCTCGTCGACCACCGTCTGCAGGATGGTGTTGGCCGACGCGGCCTGCAGCATCATCCCGGCGCCGACGAACGGCAGCACGAGCAGCGAGACGAGCAGGGTGTGCGAAAAGGAGAAGACGATCAGCGCGGCGCTGAGCATCATCGTGGCGGCGACGATCACCTTGCCCAGGCCGACCACGGTGTGCCGCGAGGCGAGGTAGACGGTGCCGAGCAGCGCGCCGGCGCCCGACGCGGTCATCAGCAGCCCGAGCGTGTGCGGCCCGCCGTGCAGCACCTTCGAGGCGAAGACCGGCATCAGCACCGCGTACGGCATCCCCATGGTGCCGACCAGCGCCACGTTGAGCAGCAGCTCGCGCACCGGCGCGAAGCCGAAGACGTAGCCGACGCCGCTGCGCAGCTCCTCCACGATCCGCGCGCGCTCGCCGTGCGTGACTCGCGCCGGCAATCGCATCATCAGCAGCGAGACGATCACGGCGACGTACGAGACCGCGTCGATGGTGAAGCACCACCCTTCGCCCACCGCGGCGATGATCAGCCCGCCCACCGACGGGCCGATGATGCGCGAGGCGTTGAACATCGACGAGTTGAGCGCGATGGCGTTCGGCAGGTCGGCGCGGTCTTCCACCATCTCCACCACGAAGGCCTGCCGCGCGGGCGTGTCGAAGGAGTTGATGATCCCCTGCGCGATCTGCAGCAGGATGATGTGCGGGACGGTGATCCGCCCGCTGAAGACGAGCGCCGCCAGCGCCACCGACTGCAGCGCCGACAGCACCTGCGTGATGACCAGGATGCGGTGGCGGTTCCAGCGGTCGGCCAGCACGCCGGCGAACGGCGCGAGGACGAGCATCGGGATCTGGCCGGCGAAGCCGGTCACGCCGAGGAGCAGTTCCGAGCCGGTCAGGCGATAGACCAGCCAGCTGGTGGCGATGCGCGTCACCCACGTTCCGACCAGCGAAACGGTCTGTCCGGCGAAGAAGAGGCGGTAGTTGCGGTGCTGGAGGGCGCGGGTGAGGCGGGACATCGCCGGTGGCCGAGGCAAAGGGACTGCCACCTACCGCGCGGGCGGCGCGTCGCGCATCGCCGCCAGCCAGGTCTGCTCGTCCAGGTCCTCGAAGTGGAACAGCAGCTCGCCCGTGAAGGGGACGGCGCGGCCGTTCACGCGCAGCGGGCGGAACCACCAGCCGCGCGCCGCCGCGCGGGCGGCGGCGTCGATGCCGAACGGGAAGTACGAGCTTCGCGCGCAGAGCACGTCGCCGCGCTCGGCGACGACGACCTCCACGTTGACCGTGCCGCGAACGCGCGCCTTGATGGCGATGTCCGGAAACACCGGCAGCGGTCCGAACGCCGCGCGGCGGAAGAGCTCCGCCGGCTCGACGTGCGCGAGCCGCGGATCGTCGAACATGGCGGCGCAATCGACCGGTGCGTACGGACGTTGCCTGGCGCCGGTCGACGGCGTGGCGTAGACGCGCGGCCGCGGGTAGATGTCGGTCTTCTCGTCGAGCAGCTTCACGCTGGCGAGGTCGACGCGGCGCCGGGCGCTGTCGATCGTCACGACCGCTACTTCGCGTCCATCGATCGCCTGCAGTTCGATTCGAGGGAAGGTCCAGAACTGCATGATGTCGTAGGGACTGAAGACGTCCTCGAGATTCAAGGCGCCGGCGCGGGAGCCGTCTGTTCTGTAGACGGTGATCAGCGGGTCGCTGCCGGCCGCGCGAGCGGTGCAACCCCCGCCGCCCCCGCCCCACGTGACGAGATACTTTCCCGAATCCGAAACCAGCAACTGGCCCAGTCGCGCGATCTCCAGCGGCACCTCGGCCACCAGGCGGCGCGGATTGGTTTCGTAAAGCGCGGCGGTGACGAGCACCGGGTCGTAGCGCACGACCGCGCAGAATCGCCCGTTGGCCGACTCGATGACAGGGTTCTCGACCGGCGCATCCGCGTTGACGACGACCGCTGCGGCGGAGCAGGCCAGAAGCACCGGTGCGAGCCACATTCCGCCAGCGTAGCGCCGGGAGCGGCGCGGGCGGTGTGAGCGTCCGGTGACGCTACTCGAGCAGTTGCTTCAGTTTCCGCAGGTCCTCTTCCACGTCGTGGCCGGGATCCTTGCCGAAGAGCTTCGCCACCGCGGCGCCGAGCTTGCCGCCGGGCGGGTCGTAGCGAAGGATGACCTGCAGCTCCGTGCCGCGTCCGCCGGCCGCGGGGCGGAAGTGCACCGAGCCGGCGTGGTCGACTTCCGAGCCTTCCACCGACCGCCAGCCGATCAGCGCGTTCGGCTCCTCGTGGATGATCTCCGCGTCCCACTCGACGTCGGCGCCGGCCGGCGCCTTTGCCTTCCAGTGCGAGCGCTTGCTGTCGGTCACCCGCACCGAGACGAGATGCGACATGAACCTCGGCAGGTTCTCGAAGTTGCGCCAGAACGCGTAGATCTCCTCGGGCGTCCGATTGATGGTGACCGTGGTGTCGACGCGGACGCCGCGGCCGTACGGGACGCTGACGTTGTCCTCGCCCTTCGCCCGCGCGGTGGCGCCGTTGCCGTTGCCGAGCTTCATGCCGGTGAACACCAGCGCGCCGCCGAGCCCGGCCAGGGCCAGCCCCGGCAGCGAGCGCCGCGTCAGCCCGTACGCGGCGAGCGTCGCGCCGGCGATCACGGGGATCCATTTCTCGGGGGTGACTGTCGTGCGTTCGATGTCGATCATGCTCTCGAGAAAAAGCATGAGGCATGCCGGTGACGGGGTTGCGAGGTAGCGCGGTCTCGGGGTCTCGGGGTCTCGGGGTCTCGGGGTCTCGGGGGGCCATGAGACCTCGAGACCTCGCTACCCCGCGACCTCGATACTCCGCTACCCCGCGACCAGTTCCGCGAACTTTTTCAAATCGATATTGCCGCCCGAGATCACCGCCACGATCGGGCCGTCGCCGGCCCTACCGCTGAGCGCGGCGGCGACGCCGAGGGCGCCGGCGCCTTCGCAGATGACGCGCGTCTTTTCCGCCACGATGCGCATGGCGCGCTTCACCTCGTCGAGCGAGACCACGATCGAGCCGTCGACGATCCCCTGCATCCGCTCCCACATGCGCGGGAAGATGCTCTTGCCGCCGGCGCCGTCGACGAACGAGGCCTGCCAGTCGGTGAAGACCTGCGGCGAGTTCTTCTCGAACGACAGCGCGCCGGGCGCGGCCGTCTCCGGCTCCGCGCCGAGAATGCGCACGTGCGGCGCGAGCTGGCGGATGGCGCTGCCGATGCCGGAGATCAGCCCGCCGCCGCCGATGGCGGCGACGACCGTCTTCACGCCCGGCAGGTCCTCCAGGATCTCCAGCCCGAGGGTGGCGTTGCCTGCGATGAAGTCGTGCTCGTCGAAGGGATGGACGAACGTCCCCTCGATGCCGGGGAACTCGCGCTCTTCCATGGCGCGCCAGCAGGCGTCGAACGGCGCCTTGACGATGCGCGCGCCGAGGGCGCGCATCCGCTCCACCTTGGTGTCCGGCGCCGTATCGATCGTGACCACGGTGGCCGGGATGCCCGCCTCGCGCGCGGCGAAGGCCACCCCCTGCCCGGCGTTCCCCGCGCTGATCGTCCACACCCCTTTGCGCCGCTCCTCGGGCGGCAGCAGCGCCACGGCGTTCGCGCCGCCGCGGAGCTTGAAGGCGTTGATCGGCTGCAGGTTCTCGAGCTTCAGCCAGATCTCCGGCGTCCCGGCGTCGTGGCGCAGCCGGATCAGCGGCGTATGGATGATGACGTTCTTGATCCGCTCGCGCGCGGCGCGGATCTCATCGACGGTGACGCGGCGGACGGGCGGGGCGGCGACTGGCATGGCGCGTCATTTTACGCGGCGATTCTTCCGCGCGTGCCGCTCCTCGGCCTCCTCGATCGAATGGGAGTCGGTGATGCGGTGCTGCTTGGCCATCTCCACCAGCTTCTGATAGTGGCGATGCAGAACCTCCAGCTCCTTCTCCGACAGATCCTCGATGTCGATCAGCCGGTTGCTCGCGCCCTCCATCGCCGCCACGATCTCGTTGAGCTTGAGCTGCACGGCCATGGAGTCCTTGTTCTGCGAGCGCTGGATCAGGAAGACCATGATGAAGGTGACCAGCGTGGTGCCGGTGTTGGCGATGAGCTGCCAAGTGTCCGACCAGTGAAAGAGCGGCCCGCTAGCGAACCAGAGGACGATCGATGATGCGGCGATGACGAATGCCGAGGTCGAGCCGGTCCAGCGCGTAGCCCAGGTAGCGAAGCGTTCGATCATGGTGGCCTCCTTCACTTCACTGTTGCCAGCGGCGCCGGCCCGCTGCTCGGCGGCGTCGGAAAGTCGTGGCGGTCGGTCATCTGCGCGATCGGCGTGTTCACGATCTGGATGCGATGCCCGGCGATGACGGCGAAGTTGCCCGACAGCGTCTCGCGCTTGACGTGCGCCGCCATCCGCACCTTCACCGCGTTCGGGTCGCTCAGCTCCACCTTGTCGTTGCGGATGATGATGCCGGGGAGGAAGACGTCGGCGTTGCCGGGGATGTGCTCCATCCGCAGCCGCGCCACCACCCCGCCCGGCGGCGCGAACTCGACGGTCGGGCTGCCCGGCGGCACGTCCAGCAGGATGAACGCGCCCGTCTCCGCCACGCCGCCGGAAACGTACGGCGCGTCGTCCATCCAGATGTTCGTCGACTGGAACAGATGCGCCTTCACCGCCGCCTCGGTCTCCACGGTCTTGAAGCTGTCGCCGCTCTGCGGGCGCTCGATGTCCGCGATCCACCCGCGCACGCTCGCCGGATCCTTGCTCACCACCGGGACGCCCGACTCGGGCTTGCTGCAGGAGACGATGGCGAGGAGCAGGAGAGGGAGGAGGGGCTTCATGCGTGCGATAATCGCATAACTCGATGAAACGCCTCGTCTTCCCTGTCGTTGCCATCTTCCTGGCCCTCGCTTCCTTCGTCCTCGCGCAGCAGACCGCGAACCAGGCCACGCTGCGCACGCCCGCGGGCGACCGTCCCGTCTCCACGCGGCAGGTGAGCGGCGCGACGTTCTTTGCCGCCGACGAGGTGCTCGCCGCCCTCGGCGGTTCGGTGGTCGCCGACGCGAACGGCTTCAAGGCGACGCTGAACAACACCATCGCCGCCTTCGGCCCCGACAGCCGCTTCGGCGTGGTGCGCGACGACCTGATCGAGATGCCCGTCGCGCCGCAGACCATCGACGGCCGTCCGTTCGTCCCCTGGCAGTTCTTCCAGGGCTTCCTCGGCCGCGTGGCGCAGCAGGAAGTGGCGTGGGATCCGGCCACGCACGTGCTGATGATCCGGCCGGCGCAGCAGACCGCGGTCGGCGCGCAGGTCTCCGTCGCCAACGTGCAGGGGATCTCGAAGGTGGTGGTCACGCTCAGCGCGCCGGTCGAATACTCCATCGCGCGCGAGCCCGACGCGTACATCCTCCGCTTCCGCGGCCCGATCCGCGCGCCGTACGTCGAGCAGGCGCACGAAGACCCGTACGTGTCCAAGACCTCGTTCATCGGCAACGACATCCGCATCCAGCTCAGCGGCGCCGACGTGGTCGGCGATCCGTACCGGCTCGAGAACCCGTTCCGCGTGGTCATCGACCTGCGCAAGGGCGCCGCGCCGGTGCCGGGCGCGCCGCAGCCGGTCGCACCATCCAAGCCGGTCGACCTCCCCGGCATTCGCACCATCGTCATCGACCCCGGCCACGGCGGCAAGGAAGTCGGCGCCATCGGCCCTGCGGGCCTGATGGAGAAGGAGGCGACGCTGACGCTCTGCCGTAAGCTGGCGGCGGCGCTCGAGTCGAAGCTCAAGACGCGCGTGATCCTCACGCGCAACGACGACACCGTTGTGCCGCTCGACCAACGGACCTCGATCGCCAACCAGTACCACGCCGATCTTTTTCTCTCCGTCCACATGAACGCCGCCATCGTCAAAGGGGCGCACGGCGCGGAGACCTACTTCCTCTCGCTCGAAGCCTCGGACGAGCTGGCGAAGAAGGCCGCGGAGCTGGAGAACGCCGCGGCGAGGGCGGCGGCGCCGGCCAATCCGTCGACCGACCTGAAGCTGATCCTCTGGGACCTGGCGCAGCAGGAGTACCTCAACGAGTCGAGCAAGCTGGCGCAGGACATCCAGGAAGAGATGAACCGCATCACCGGCGTGCAGAGCCGCGGCGTGAAGCAGGCGCCCTTCAAGGTGCTGGTCGGCGCGACGATGCCCGCCGCGCTAGTGGAAGTGGCCTTCATCACCAACGCCGAGGAAGAGGCGAAGATCAACAGCGACGCCTTTCAGAAGTCGGTGGTCGACGCGCTGACCACCGCGGTGGAGCGCTACAAGCTCGACTACGAGACGCGCATCGGCATGGTGCAGCCGCCCGCGCCGGCGACGACCACCACCGCGGCGCCGCCGAAGAAGGCAGGGACCTAGTGCGCCGTGCCGCCGTCCTGTCGGTCGCGCTCCTCGCGCTGGCGGGCGCGTGCCGCAAGAAGGCCGTGCCGCTGACGCCGAACCTGGCGAAGGAGAACAAGGTGGCGGTCCGCCCGGTCACGCTCTTCTTCGAGACGCGCGACATGCTCCTCGGCGGCGCGCAGTCCAACCTCGCGCTGCCGGAGAACCCGGCAGGCGCGCTGCCGATGGTGATGCGCGAGCTGGTGAAGAGCTCCGGAGTGTTTCCGCGCGACTGCGTGGTCCGCGCGACCTTCCTGCTGCCTGACGGCACCGCCTTCGTCGACCTCGGCGGCCCGACGCTGACGCAGGGGTGGGGGACGGGGAGCCACGAGGAGCTGATGGCGGTCTACTCGATCGTCTCGACCGTCACCACCAACTTCCCCGAGGTCAAGCGGGTGCGGATCCTGGTCAACGGCGAGCCGGCGGAGACGCTGGCCGGGCATATCAGCTTGCGGCGGTCCCTGACGCCGATGCCGTCGCTTCTGCGCCCCGTCGGCTAGCCGGTTAGCTTCGGTTGGGCCGGTTAGGATGTCGGGATGTTGGGATGGCCGGGATTGACCGAACGGTCGTTCTGTGTTACGGTCAGCAGCATTCCGAAAATGCGTGGTATCTCTCACAAAACCAGCAGCTTGTGAACTCTTTGTCACATTGGGAAACTTTTCACAAGGTCATGCGATAATGCTTCACATGCACTGAATCGATTTACTGGATGGGACAGGCGAAACGCTTTCTGTTGTACCAGCCCGCCACCATTTCCACCTCTCGAGTTCTTCTTTGAATCTTGCCGATCCTAGTACTCGCCCCTGAGGGTTTCGCCCCGCCATCCAGTAAGCTGTTCACCCTAGACCCCGCCGCAAGGCGGGGTCTTTTTTTAATGGCTCCCGCCGCAAACGGCGGGGTCTTTTTTTTCTGAAAACGTTTACGCCGCCACCAGCTCCGCCAGCGCCTGCTCCACCAGCATGCGCGGGTCGGCATTGACCGCCAGCCAGCGGACGGCGGCGAGCGCGGCGTCGGCGGCGGCGAGGAGCCGCTGGTGCTCGATGCCGATCGGCACCCGGCCGGCCACCGCGTCGCAGAGCACCTTGCCCAGCGTGGCCAGGGCGTCGCTGACCGCCTCCTGTGCGGCGATGTGCGAGGCCAGGCCGAGGAGCGCGGCGGTGTCGCCCGACTCGGCGAAGCGGGTCAGCGCGGCGACGATCGCCGCCGCCAGCTCGTCGTCGTTCTCCGGCTCGCCCGCGATGTAGATCGGCTGCGAGCGCGAGCGGATGGTCGGCAGCAGCAGGTCGGGCGACCGCGTCAGGAGGATGAAAACGGTGTCGCGCGCCGGCTCCTCCAGCGTCTTCAGCAGCGAGTTCGAGCCGCTGGGGCTCAGCGCCTCGGCCGGATCGATGATGAAGACCTTGGTGCGCCCTTCGTACGGCCGCATCCCGGCGCCGGCCACGATGTCGCGGATCTGCTCGACGCTGATCATCTTCCGCTCGCCGCCCACCTCGGTGACGTGGACGTCGGGGTGCATGCGCCGCTCGATGCGCTGGCACGCCGCGCAGTCGTCGCCGCCCGAGCCGTTGAGGCAGTTGAGCGCCTTGGCCACGCGGACGGCGGCGTCGCGCAGGTTCGCCGGCGCCGGCCCGTGCAGGATGATGGCGTGATGCAGCTCGCCGCGGCGGGCGGTCTCGACCAGCAGCGACGCGGCGTCTTTCATCGCACGATCCCCCGCTCGCGCAGCTGCGCCTCCACGCGCGCGAAGACCTCGTCTTCGCTGCCGTGCGCGTCGATGACCGCGATGCGCTTCGGCTCCGCCACGGCGAGCGCGAGATAGCCCTCGCGCACGCGGCGATAGAAGCGGAGGTCCTCCGCCTCGAAGCGCAGCTCGTCGCCGCCGCGGCCGCGCGCGCGGCGGACGCCGGTCTCCTCGTCGATGTCGAAGAGGAGGGTGAGGTCGGGACGCAGCGAGCCGGTGGCCCAGTCGTTGAGCGAGCGCAGCTTGTCGAGGTCGAGCAGCCGCCCGAAGCCCTGGAAGGCGAGGGTGGAGTCGGTGTAGCGGTCGCAGAGGACGACGCGCCCCGCTTCGAGCGCCGGTCGGACCACCTCCACCACGTGCTGGTGCCGCGAGGCGGCGAAGAGCAGCACCTCCGCGAGCGGGTCGAGCTTCGACGTCTGATCGAGGAGAACCGCGCGGATGCGGTCGGCGGTCGGCGTGCCTCCTGGCTCCTTCGTGATCAGAGGGTTTTCGAGCGACGCCGCGACCTTGCGCAGCTGCGTCGTCTTGCCCGAGCCGTCGATGCCTTCAAACGTGATGAACACTCATCCCCTCGCGCAAACCCCGCAGGTAGTGCTGCCGCATCAGCCTCTCGAACACGTCCTTCCGCGCCAGCCACCGCAGCCGCTCGCCCCACTGCGCGCGCTTGGTCAGGCGCGCCAGCTCGTCCTCGGACGCGGCCGGCGTCGGATCGTGCGCGCCGAGAAAGTGCCCGAGCTCCGGGTGCTTGCTGACGAAGATCGCGCCCGACTTGCCGACGGTGTACTGCCGCCGCGCGAACGAGTCGACGCTCATCGGATGGTAGTGCCGCGTCACCGCGCCGGCGTTGTAGCGGATCTTCAAGCCGAGTTTGTCGAGGCGGTAGGCGAGCTCGATGTCCTCCCACGCCGCGGCGGGGAACGTCGTGTCGAACGGATGCGTGGCCATCACGCCGCAGCTGATGGAGATGTTCGAGGTGTAGAAGAAGTTGAAGGGGACGATCTCCCCGTCGCGAATCAATTTGTATCCGAACTGGAGACCGTAGTCATTGATGTAATCCATGAAGGCTGTGACGCGCTCGCCGCGCGGCCAGCCGGTGTATCCGAGGCAGGCCAGGAGCGGGTCGTCGTCCGACGCCCGGTGCACGCGTGCGTGCTCCGCCAGGAACCGTTCCTCGGGCACCGTGTCGTCGCCGATGAAGACGGCGAACTTCCCCTTGGCCAGCGACACCCCATGATTGCGCGCCGCCCCCGGCCCCGAGTTCGCCTGCGTGCGGAAGGTGATGCCCTTGCGCGACGCCAGCGCGTCCGCCGTCCCGTCCTTCGACCCATCGTCGATGATGATGACCTCGAACTCCGGCGCCTCCACCTGCCGCTCCAGCGCATCGAGCACGCGCAGGAGCATGTCGAGGCGGTTGTAGGTGGGGATGACGACGGAGAAGTAGGTCACGGCGCGCGGATTATACGGACCCGTCGCGGGTTGACACGCTCTCGCCATGAGCGTCCCGAGAGCCCCTCGCCCCGCGAAGCGGGGAGAGGGTGGCCCTGAGCGCAGCGAAGGGCCGGGTGAGGGGCCTAGGCGCTCGCCCCTCCATCCACCACCACCACCTGCCCGGTGATTCCGCTGGCGTCGTCGCTGACCAGGAAGGCGATCGCCGCGGCCACCTCGTCGGGGGTGATCATGCGGCGGATGGGGATCTCGCGGATCATCGCTTTCTTTACCTCGGCGTCGAGCGTGGCCACCATCTCCGTATCGACCAGGCCGGGGGCGACGCAGTTGACGCGGATGCCGCTGCGCGCCACCTCGCGCGCCAGCGAGCGGGACATGGCGATCACCCCGCCCTTCGACGCGGAGTAGTTCGTCTGCCCCACCACGCCGTGCAGGCCGGAGAGCGAGACGACGTTCACGATCGCGCCGTGGCGCTGCTCCATCATCAGCGGCAGCACCGCCTTGGCCATCGACCACGTCCCCTTCAGGTTCGTGTCGATCACCTCGTCGAACTGTTCGGGCGTCATGTTGTAGAGCAGCGCGTCGTCGCGGATGCCGGCGTTGTTGACCAGCGCGTCGATGGAACCGAAGCGCTGCGCCACCATCTCGATCAGCTTCTGGCTCGACGCCGCGTCGCGCACGTCGCACTCGTACGCGGCGAGGTTGGTCTTGCCGGCGTCGCGCTGGAACTGCAGCGCGGCGTCGATCGACTGGCTGTAGGTGAAGGCCACCGACCACCCCTCGGCCAGCAGGCGCATGGCGGTGACGCGGCCGATGCCGCGGGAGCCGCCGGTGATGAGAACCGTCGGCATGGTCAAGAGGTCTCGAAGTCTCGCGGTCTCGGCGGGGCGGTGGGGCTCCGAGACCCCGGGACCTCGCGACCGCGCAACCTCATCCTTCCTCCTCGTACCGTTCCTTCAGCGACGCCACCACCGTCGGATCGGCCAGCGTGGTCACGTCGCCGAGCGCGCGGCCCTCGGCGATGTCGCGCAGCAGGCGCCGCATGATCTTGCCGCTGCGCGTCTTCGGCAGGTCGGCGGTGATCAGAATCTTCTCCGGCCGCGCGATGGCGCCGATCTTCTGGGCCACGTGGTCCTTCAGCTCGCGCTCGAACGCGGCGGGATCGGCCTTGGCCGCCTCGGCGTCCGCGGCCTTGACGATGACGAACGCGGCGATCGCCGTCCCCTTGATCTCGTGATTGATGCCGACCACCGCCGCCTCGGCGACGGATTGGTGATCGACCAGCGCCGACTCCACCTCCATCGTCCCGATGCGATGGCCGGCGACGTTGATCACGTCGTCGACGCGGCCGAGGAGCCAGAAGTAGCCGTCCGCGTCGCGCTTGGCGCCGTCGCCGGTGAAGTAGATCCCCGGCCACTTCGACCAGTACTGCTGCACGAAGCGCTCGGGATCGCGCCAGATGCCGCGCAGCATCGACGGCCACGGCGAGGTGACGGCGAGGTAGCCGCCGCCGACCGCCACGCGCTGGCCGCGCTCGTCGAGGATCTCCGCGTCGATGCCGGGGAAGGCGCGCGTCGCGGAGCCGGGCTTCGTCGCCACCACTCCCGGCAGCGGCGTGATCAGGATCGCGCCGGTCTCGGTCTGCCACCAGGTGTCGACCACCGGGCAGCGCTCGCCGCCGATGTTCTTCTGGTACCAGATCCACGCCTCGGGGTTGATCGGCTCGCCGACGCTGCCCAGCAGCCGCAGCGACGAGAGGTCGTGCGCCTTCGGCAGCTGCTCGCCCCACTTCATGAAGGCGCGGATGGCGGTCGGCGCGGTGTAGAAGATCGTCACCTTGTGCTTCTCGATGAGCGACCAGAAACGGTCCTGCTTCGGCCAGTCGGGCGCGCCCTCGTAGACGAGCACCGTCGCGCCGTTCGCCAGCGGACCGTAGACGACGTACGAGTGGCCGGTGACCCAGCCGATGTCGGCGGTGCACCAGTAGACGTCCGAGTCCTTGAGGTCGAAGACCCACTTGCAGGTGGCGTAGCAGCCGGTGAGGTAGCCGCCGGTGGTGTGGATGATCCCCTTCGGCTTGCCGGTCGTCCCCGACGTGTACAAGGTGTACAGGAGATGCTCGCTGTCGACATAGACCGGCGGGCAGTCGGCGGATGCGTCCTTCATCAGGTCGTGGTACCAGACGTCGCGGCCGGGATCCATCGTCAGCGTCTCATCCGCCTCGTCGGACGCGTTGCGGCGCATGACCACCACGACGTTGGTGATCGACGGGCACTCGCCGACCGCGGAGTCGGCGAGCTTCTTCAGCGGGACGAGGTTGCCGCGGCGGTAGCCGGCGGTGGCGGTGACGAGCACCTTCGCCTCGGCGTCGTTGATGCGGTCGCGCAGCGCCTCGGCGGAGAAGCCGCCGAAGACGACGGAGTGCGCCGCGCCGATGCGCGCGCAGGCCAGCATGGCCACGATGGCCTCGACCACCAGCGGCATGTAGATGGCGACGCGGTCGCCGGTGGCGACGCCGAGGGACTTGAGGACGTTGGCGAACTTCGAGACCTCGGCGTGCAGCTCGCGGTAGGTGAGCTTGCGGACGTCGCCCGGCTCGCCTTCCCAGATCAGCGCGAGCTTGTCGCCGCGCGTGGCGAGATGGCGGTCGAGGCAGTTGACCGACGCGTTCAGGGTGCCGCCGACGAACCATTTGGCGTACGGCGGCGTCCACTCCAGCACCGTGTCCCACTTGGTCTGCCAGTCGAGCTGTTCGGCCCACTTCGCCCAGTACGCCTCGCGGTCGCCGACCTCGTAGACCGACTCGTCGCCGGCGTTCGCCTGGCGCCGAAACTCGTCGGGCGGCGGGAACGTCCGGTGCTCCTCGAGCAGTGCGTCGATCTCGTTGGATACGGGCTTGGACATGGGCGGATTGTATGCGAAGCGATAATGTCGCCATGAAGCGCGCCGCGGCCCTTTTTGCGCTCGTTGCGACGGTGCTCGTCGCCGTCTGGGTGGGCACCGCCGTGACCGCCGAACGGACGCGCACGAGCGGCCCGCGGCCGGAGTGGCCGATGGGCCTCGGCACCATCGACGACGTGCCGAAACGCTACCCGCCGCGCGTGGCCAGCAACGACGCCGAGCACCTCACCGCGCTCGCCGCGGCGGCCGGCGTCGACCTGACCATGCCGCCGGCGCGCCCGCGCGAGGACTGGCAATGGCTCGGCCGCTGGGTCGACGCGCAGATCACGCGCGCCGACCTCGGACTCGATCCGCCGCCGCCCGAGCTGGCGCGTTCCGAGGCGGCGCTCGGGGAGCTGCGCGCGTACCTCGGCGGACGGACGGCGATCATCTGGCCGACCGACATCGTGGCCACGTCGCGGGCGCCGCTGCCGAATCTGTCCGGACATCTGACGCTGACGCGGCTGCTCATCGCGCACGCGCTGACGTCGCCGGCCACCGCGTCCGACGACCTCTGCGCCGCCTGGCGGCTGCAGCGCGCGCTGTGGCACCGGCCGGAGCTGATCTCGAAGCAGGTGGCGCTGGCCGGCACGCGGATGGTCAACGCCGCGGCCCGGCGTCTCGACGCGCGCCCGGCGTGGCTCGACGAGATCGGCGCTATCGACTACCGGCGCTCGATGCTGGCGGCGCAGCAGTCGGAGGCGTGGGCGGCGCGCAAGAACCTCAGCGAGCCGGCGGAGGAGCTGGTCGACGTGGTGGTACAGCCGTACCACGAGCTCTGCGCGGCGAACCTCGGCGCGGTGATGCGCCGCGCGGCGACCGACATGGCGCAATCGCGCGACTGCGCCGTCGACGCGCGCGCGCTCGAGCGGCGCGTGCGAGCGATGCTGCCGTTCTGGAATCGCCCCGCGCACGCGCAGATGCCCAACCTCGGCGCGATCTGGCAGCGCCTGGCGCGCTTTCAGGCCGAATTCGAAGCGACGGAACGGATCTTCGCCATCAAGTCGGGAGCGTGGACGCCCGCGCTGGCCAGCTCCGGCTGCGCCGACGGCTCGTGGACGTTCGCCGACGGGAAGCTGGCCTTCAGCCGCGAGATCGCCGCGCCGCGGCCGATGCTCGACGTGCCGCTGGCGTACCATCATCCCGAGCGTTAGCGGGCGCTCTGTCCTCTTTGGCGGACGCGCATCAGCCCGTTGCACGCGCGCACAACACCATTGTGCGCGTGCGCAACGCCCGTTTCACACTGTGAAACGCCCGTTGCGCGCGTGCGCGACGCCTGTTTCACACTGTGAAACGCCCGTTGTACGCGTCCGAAACGCCTGACCGCACTTACAACCTGTCCACCAAACCGACGCAAGTCCATTGTGCGCGTGCGCGACGCCCGTTTCACACCGTGAGACGCCCGTTGTACGCGTGCGCGACGGCTGTCTCAGACCGTGACATGAGCGCGGCGCTGATCGAGCGGAACACGCCCAGCCCGTCCGCGCACCCGAGCAGTGACTCCGAGCAGCGCTCCGGGTGGGGCATCATGCCGAGGACGTTGCGGTCGCGGTTGCAGATGCCGGCGATCGAGCGCGCGGAGCCGTTCGGGTTGGCCTCGGCGGTCAGACGGCCTTCGCCGTCGCAGTAGCGGAAGATCACCTGCCGGTTGCGCTCGAGCTCATCGAGCGTGGCGTCGTCGGCGAAGTAGTTCCCCTCACCGTGCGCGATCGGCGCGTTGATGATCTGTCCCTTTGCCAGCTCGCAGGTGAACGGGGTGTCGGTCTCTTCGACACGCAGCAGCACGTCGCGGCCGAGGAAACGGAGGTGCTGGTTGCGCATCAGCGCGCCGGGGAGCAGCCCGACCTCGGTCAGCACCTGGAAGCCGTTGCAGATGCCGAACACCAGCCCGCCCGCCGCCGCGTGGCGCTTGATCGGTTCCATGATCGGGGCGAACTTCGCCAGCGCGCCGGCGCGCAGGTAGTCGCCGTACGCGAAGCCGCCGGGGATGATCACGCAGTCGGCGCCGCGCAGGTCGGTCTCCTTGTGCCAGAGGATCTCCGCCTCGGCGCCGGCGACGTTGCGGACCACGTGCTCCGCGTCGTGATCGCAGTTGGAGCCGGGGAGAAGGACGATGCCGTATTTCATTTCGCGAGCGCCGGCCGCGGCACCCGGTAAATTGTAAGGTACCCCGCGCGGTCGGTGACGGCGAGCGTGTTCGTCGCCGCGTCGTACGCCAGCGCGTAGGCGGCGACGCCGTAGAGCGAGGCCGGCGTGACGCGGCGCGCCGAGCCGACGAACGTGCCGCTGCTGCTGCAGCGCCGCTCGGCGAAGAGCAGCAGGTCGCTCGAGGCCAGCACGGCGATCTGCGGGCCGGCGCCGTCGGGGAGGCAGATGCGGTCGGTGTTCACCAGGTCGCCGAAGTCGATGCGCATCCGCATCTGGCCGTTGGTGCCGGCCTGCATCGGCTTGGCGGCGGTGTTCAACGGCTTCTCGTAGAAGCCGTCGCGGCCGAGGGCGACCAGCGCGCGGTCGCCGGCGGCGAAGAGCGCCGCGCCGACGGCCTTGTCGGTCTGCAGCGGGTCGCGCGCGATCTCCTTGAATCCGGTCGTCTCGAACAGCGCCACCGAGGTCGCCTTGGCGTTGCCGAAATCCTCGGGGGCGACGACGGCGAGCGTGGCGCCGTCCGCGCTGGCGGCGATGGCCATCGGTTCGTCGATGGGGATCGTCCGCAGCTCGGTTTGCCCGTCGCCGGTGTAGACGTGCAAGCGCCGGCCGAGGAGATAGAGATAGCGTCCCTTCGGATCGGGCACCGCGTCGCGGATCGTCTCTCCCTCGGTGGTGATCTCGCGCAGGATCGCCAGGTCGGGCAGGCCGAGGATGGTCGCGCTCTCGTCGCTGCCGTTGGCGATGAAGAGGCGCGTGCGCGCGGGATTGGTCCGCAGCGTGACCAGTTCCTTGGTCGATGCGATCTCCGCGGAGTCGAGGACCAGGCGCTGCTTGACCGCGCCGGTTTTGGGGTCGACGGCGATGACGCTCTGCGGCTGCGCCAGCCCGACGTAGATCGTGCCGTCGGCGCCGAGCGCCACGCCGCGCGGGTCGCCCTCGAGCGTCCAGCGCTTCACCACTTTCTGGTCGCGGGTGGAAACGGCGGGGAGGATCTCGTCGGCGCGCGCGGCGACGGCGAGCAGGAGGAACGCCGCGGCGAGCCTACTCCTCGAGCGTAAAGGAGAAGTTTTCGATGACCGTGTTGGCGAGGAGACGTTCACACATTTGTCGAAGCTGCGCTTCGATCTCTGCCCGTGACTGCCCACTGTCCGCAAGCGACAGCCGAAACAGCTTGCCGGCGCGGACATCTTCCACGCCGCCGAATCCGAGCGAGCTCAGCGAGTGCTGGATGGCCTTGCCCTGCGGATCGAGGACGGAGGGCTTGAGCTCGACGATGACGGTTGCCTTCATCGGCGCGCATGATAACGGAGCGAGCAGGTTGCAGCGAGCAGCGAGCAGGCGGCAGGAACCATCAGTGCCCTTCTCCCCGCTTTGCGGGGAGAGGCGCACTCGAGCGCTCGCCATTGCGTCTCGTCTGCAACTGGCTGCACGCTGAGCGCACATCAGTGCCCTTCTCCCCGCTTTGCGGGGAGAAGGTGCCCGAAGGGCGGATGAGGGGCGGCCCCCATACGCACTAACTTAGCCTCCGTGCGACGAACCTTGCGTCGGCGCGTTGATAACGTCGACGAGGATGTCGAGGTCGAATGAGGTGACGTGAGCGGCGGCGCA
>Ga0157377_10000251_pt1 | contig 26618 bp, 21 predicted proteins | sample M55metaG_FD_121116 | JGI IMG/M metagenome (GOLD analysis project Ga0157377, IMG submission 121116) | Miscanthus rhizosphere microbial communities from Kellogg Biological Station, Michigan, USA - M5-5 metaG | ecosystem: Host-associated > Plants > Roots > Rhizosphere > Soil | place: USA: Michigan...
AAGGCGCGGTGTGCAGGCGCGGACTCGGTGGTGGTCGTGCTTGTAGGCAGAGCGACCGAGACGCGATCCCGAAGGGAAATGCGACCGCTGAGAGAGTTGGCAGCGGGCGTTTGTATCTGCGGGGTCGCGACTCCGTCGCTCGGATAGGTGGCGCGCTGCGTCATGCGCGTCTCCGAACATCACTCTTTTTCGTGAACGAAACCGGGGCCGATTCATTGCGCGCAATTTCGTCAGCGATTTTCCGCACCTTGTTCGCCGCGTGAGCCGGATGAATACCGCCGCGTGATTCGTCGGCGCCGATGGCCAAGCGGTCGGCCACTTCACGAAGGAGATCGCAGCGCGACAGGAGTTCAGCCCGAAGGTGCTCGACGATGGCTGCGATGTCCCGCGTCTGCCGGACGCGCTTCATGTTGGCGTTATGGCATTTCTTTCCCCAACGCTGGCCAGGTCGGCGTGGCTCTTGGCCGCAGCGGGTGCATACCGATGGTTCCACGTGGAACCTCATGAAGCCTCCCCAAGAAGCCGCAACCGCTCGCGTTCGGCATCCACTTCGGACTCCAAGCGAGAGAGGCGGTTGTGCACCACAGCCCGCTCGATGTGAGACCGCGAGACCTTTAGTGCCTTCGCAAGTCCCGAGATCAGGTCAGGGCCGATTCGAGTGCCAAAACGAGTGCCACGCTCTAATTCCCCGAGATAAACCGGCGTGCAGCCAGCTTCCGCGGCTGCATCGTCAAGAGTCAGACCGGCAGCGGTACGCAGCCGACGCAGGTAATCGCCGAACTTCTCCCCGATGACGGGTGCACTCCCGAGACCGGCTGGCTTTTTGGTGGCTTGTTTTGGCTTCACGAGATGCCAATGTAAGCATTCTTTGTTTGCGCGTCAAGGGGTCTCCTGAAACTGTAACAACGCAAACTGAAGCCGAGCACTTGCGTCTGCGGGACAAGGAACCTATATTTACCGCCCCCGGCACAAACTGACTATGCTTAGCTCGTTGGTAGAGACGCACAGATTCGAGGGGTTTCGCGAGCGGCGCGAGCGGCTGGGGTTGTCGCAGCGCGAGGCGGCCGAGAAGCTGGGCATTTCGCGAAGTACTGTGCTGCGCTTGGACGACGAGCGACCGGTCAGCGCGCATTTGGCGCGCCGGGTGGAGCGGGCCCTGATGACATTAGAATCCCCCGCCGACACCCTTGAGCGCGAGATCGCTGAAGACACCGGAAGGAAGATCTCCGACGCGCTGGAGTTGGCGGTGTTCTCGCGTATTCGACGTTCGTCTGATCCAGACTACGGTACAAAAGTCCTGAAGCAATACCACCAACTGAAATCGTTGCTTGAACAGGTGACCGGCGATGCTGAACCCGAAGGTAGCTAGAGCATTCGTCGTCGCCACACTCGCGACGACGAATGGGGATGCTGGAATGTTGGCGGCGGACGCGATTGCCGGCATGGTAATCGCCGAGGCCGCAGTGAACGAGGTGAGCGCGACAGTTACCCAAGACATCCTGCCGATGATGCGAAAGCGCCGCGCGTATCAAAATGCCTTCGTTGCTACTTGGCTGCTTGATCTCTACGACGAGTGCTACAACGGTTGGTCCAGCGACCGCGCGGTAGCCGTAACAGGAGCAGCGCTTGGTATCTGCGAGGAGATGCTGCCGACCAGTCCCGACCTGTTGTTTCGCGCCGAGAAGGAAACGGCAAACGCGCTCATCAGCAGTTGCGCTTTCGATGACGCAAACGCGATGTTGGATCGCGCTCAACGTACGGCGCGGACGACAGCAACGCCGGAGCTTAACCTTGCGGCAACCGAGATGGTGTTCGCCCGGCTATTGATTGAACGCCACGAGACGACGCTGGCGATGCCACACGTCGAAAGGGCGCGCCAACTCTACCTAGCCTCACCGCAACCGTGGCGGGCCGCGACTTGCCGAGCGTGGGAAGCGGCAGCGTCGTTCGACTCGGAGCGGTATGAGCAGGCCTTGGCAATCTTTACGGAGTTCATGGATCTCGCGAGCGACTCCGGCCACGAGACCGAGTTCGCCCTTCACCTCGGCAATGTGGCCGGATGCGAACTGCGTCTCGGTCGCGTCGATATCGCTCGCGAGCAGTTCGAACGCGCAGCAGTCATCTACCAGCGTCACGATATGCATCTGCCGAAGGCAAAGATGTACGGCGAACTTGGCCGCGTCGAGATCCGGCAGCTGGGCAGAGTGGGCCCGATGATGCGAAAGGCACTCCGCGAGTTTGATCGCCTCGCGGCGCCTGGGGAATCAGTGCTCGCGCTGCTAGCCGTCGCTGAGGAGATGTCGATGTTGGGCAAGGCGGCGGAAGTCATTAACGCCTGCACGCGAGCCAATCGGCTGGCGATTCAATACCACTTGAAGGCTGATGCTGCTACCGCATTGGAGGTTTTGCGCGCGGCAGCTCGCCGCGGCGACGCTACGCCAAAAATGATCAGGCGAGTTGCGGCATCGCACGATTTCAATCCGTTGTATGCGGTCGGAGCATGCGACAGCCGCATAAACTGAACGACCGTAAGGGGCACGCGCCCAAAGACTTCCGCGATGTTACGAATTGAAAAACCCAACGTGCTTTCCGTACCCTTCCGGGTGATGGCGCTCGGCATGCCGCCGAGTGACCAAACTCGGAGATATCCAGATGAAGCGCGTTTCCACGTCTCTCGCAGTAGTGCTGTTCCTCCTCGTTTCGCTGTCCGCCTCTGCCGCACCGCGTCGCGACGAGTCGTCGCCATTCGCATGGATGAAGCAAATCGTTGCGAAGGTGAAAAAGATCGTCACGCCGCTCGACGACATCTTTCCGAGTATCCCCAAGCCGTAACCCCTCCCCTAGCCGGTACCACCGACGGTCCGCCCCGATGGGCGGGCCGTCTTCTTCTGCTTCTATCCGTGGTGCTGATCGCGGCGTGCGGTCGGCCTCCGTCCATGGTCGCGCCGCGCCATGATCGAGCGCGTCCCCTGTTGCTTGTCATGGGCGACAGCAAGACAGCCGGCGCGACCTGGCCGGAGGAAGTGAAGCGCACGCTCGAATCGACTACCGGTCAGCAGTGGGATCTGATCAACATGGGCGACGGGGGCAAGAAGCTCGGCGGCAGCTACGATGCCGCGGCGATACTCGAGCGCTTGCCGGACCACGACTCCGTAACGGTGCTCATCAACTTCGGCGTGAACAACATCATCCCCTGCTCGACGTGCACAGATCCGGCCGAACAGGTCAAGCCTGGAGTGGCAGGGATCGAAGCCTCCTACCTGCGTCTGATCGACCAAGTGCGCAAAAAGTACCGGAGATCGATCGTCTATTTCATGGTTCCGTGGCGGGAGAGCGACGTCGATCATCCGAACATGGACGCGGTGTCGTCGTTCTTTCGCGAGCGCATCGAGCACGTCGCCGCGATGCGACCGGGCGTTCACGTCGGGCCAGACGAATCGGTGTGGCTGCGCGGCAAGACGCGCGACGGGGTTCACTACGCAGAGAGCGGTCAGGTGGAATGCGCGCAGCAGTGGAGCGGCGTACTCCCGCCGTCTGTCCATGTCGCCGCAGCGGCGGTTCCGGGTGACCGATGGGAGTACATCACCTTCGCTCCGCCTGATGTCGTCTACGAAGAGACGTTGAATCGCTTGGGCGGCGAAGGCTGGGAGTTGGTAACCGCGCGCCGCGTGAACACCACGCTGGTTGGCACCCACATGGCGTACGAGGTGACGCTACGCCGCCGCTGGCGAGCCGGATCTCGACCGACAACGGGCGAGGCGCAGCTTGCAATCGCGCGGAAGGCGGCTGAGCCGAAAGAGCTGGCAGCGCTGGACGCCACGATCGCCGCGGGAGAAAAGTACGTTCGCGACGTGGAGCGCGCACGAGGTATCGAACCGCGAACAACGGCATCAGCGGTCGCGCCGCTCGAGCCGGGGACCATCGTGTACGCGGATCTCGGCACGCGGCTCTACTACGTTTCGCGCTGCATCCATCCAGCGAAGGCTGAGAAGATGATTCTTTCGGACGCAGTGGCAAACGGGTTTCGGTTGGCACCGGGCTCGTGCACACCTGATCCCTTTTCGCGATGACGGACTGGTCTTGCGGCGCTACTCGATAGTCCTCGGCTCGTTGTCGGCTGGTGCGGAAACCGTCGCCGCCAACCTCGTCATCGCCACGACCGAGGTATCTCATGAGGAGATCATCGCAGCCGGCTTTGCTGAGGTGTCGACAGCCTTGAGTGACCTCGAGGTGATGGCGGCATACGGCGTGTCACGAATCGTGATCGTCGGAGATCGGCGGATCTACCGACCGCGGCGAGCACCGCCGCTGGATTGACCGAGCCCATTTTCGTACGCGCAATTCCTGCTACACTTTCCGGCCGAGTCCGTCGGATCGGTCCTTCGGCCTCCTCATGCATGCCTATCGGTGGAGCACGCGGGACCACGGTTCTTCCCTCTCAGGGCACTCATACACCCGAGGTGCCGATCGGCGCGTCGATGCTGGAGATCCGGGTCCGCGACGCGCTGACCGAGGCGAAGAGGATCGGCAAGCGGCTCTACTTGCCTCCTGACGTCCGGTTTCACGGCGAGCTCGCCGGGCTCCTGGGCGAACCCTACTCGGTCAAGCAGGTGGCCTACGGCCTGTGCTGCTCTGAGGACATGGTGTACGGCCTCATCGAAGCCGGCTGGATCGACGCGTTGCCGAAGAACCCTGATCCGAAGCGCGTCAGGGACTCGTTGTACATCCCGAGGATCGGCGTGTGGATCTACCTGCTGCGCATCCAGGGGATGATTTCAGATCCTCCAATTGCCGCTGATCACCGCCAATTGGCGGCGTAAGCCGATGATGCCGCTCGAAGGCTGAGCGTCACGTGATCCCTGGCTAACCATCGGCGACGCCATGAGGGTCGCCGACAAAAGCGCCCCCTCTCCATCCCGCCATCGCAGAGCCAAGCCGCGCCGTACCTCGCGCTGCTACATCGACTCGGCGTACCACCAGCGCGTCACCGCCGAAGCCCTGACGCTCCTCGATTCGCAGCCGTCTACGCCGCGAACAAAGCGTTGGGCGATCTCGCGCGTCCTGCGCCGACTCAACCAAGCACTCGAAGTCAATGAAAGGAAAGAACGTGCACGCTGAAAGCGCCCTGAATCTTGCCTCGCCCCTTGATCTCGCACCTCAGAAAACGCATCATTTCGCTACGTTGGAGTTGGTGCCTAGAGCGCCCTCCGATCCCGCCGAAGACCTTCACCACCACGAACGAATGTCAACCGACATCGGCATCCGCGCCGAGGTGCAGCGGATCATGGGCGAGTACGTGCGCTCGGCGTACAGCCTGCGCTCGGCCTCCGGCGGGATGGTCATCAACTACGACCGCCTGATGCTGCGTGGCGCGGCGGCGCGGTGCCTCACGTGCGGGAACACGCGGAAGCAAGGGAAACACCGGGGGGAAGGCGCTCACCCCTTCGCCTCGGCGTCTGCTCCCCCTGCTCCGCGAGTTCTGATCGGTGAGGCGGGCGAGCCGCTCAACGTGACGGCCCCGCGCCGCGACGTCGCGCAGATCGTACGCGGACGCGCGAACGGCCACACAGCAGCGACTTCCAGCCGCCGAGACTGGCGAACAACCATCGCGGCCAAGCTCGGGAGGTTGGGGCAACCCTACGCCGGTCTGCTCGAGCAGGAAGCGGTGATCCGGATTGAGCAGCAGTCGCTGAAAAATCGACTGAAGCAGATCGACCAAGCGCTTGGAAGCGAGACGCAGCGCCGACAGTTGGGCAAGGAAGCGCGCGAGGCATGGCGGCGCGAGGGCATCTCAAAGCGTGAAACGAACACCAAGCTGGCCGCCGAACACTACGCGATCGTCCGCAAGGCGGACTATGCAACCGGCGTGATGCTCTTCGCGCTGATCTTGGTGAGTTGCGCGGCCGATGACCAGATGTACGTCACGCGCCAGCGCGGAACCATTCGGGAACTGGTGGCGGAGTAGCGCATGTCCAGCCCCAAGCGAACGCCCTTCGATCTCGCGATCAAGAAGCGTGGCCGCGGCAAAGAGCTCGCGCGAGACACCGCGCCTCAGCAGCACCTCGCCAACCTGGCAAGGATCGCCGCGGCAGAGCAGGCGATCAACGGTGGCAAGCGCCCGAACGATGGCGCGGAGTTACACGGTGGAGCATGCGGCAAGTGCGGGTTCGCGATTCACGTCGCGCCACCGTACCAGCCGAAGGAGCAACCGCGCGGTCTGGGTGTGAATCGCTTCTTCTTCTCGGACGTGAACGGACGTCGAGCCTACGGGTTGTGGCGGTGAACGACTTTCAGCGTGGCCTACTGGTTGCTCTGCTGGCCTGGTAGCTGCGCGCTCCGAGAGTCAGGGATCACGAGAGCAATCCGATGGCAGACGAGAGTAAAGCTGGTGCGCCGGGCGACATCCGAGATTCGCGCGCGAGCGCGCCTAACGACCGACCTACGCCGGCCGAGGAGTTGGCCGAAACCAGGCGTCTGCGCAAGATCGCGTTTCTGGCGGCCTTCGCCGGTTGTGGCCGCATCACCAAGGCGGCGAAAGCGGCAGGCATCGATCCCGATACCCACTACGAATGGAAGAAGACGGACCCTGACTACGCGAAATCCTTCGACGACCTTCGCGAGCGCGTGACTGATCTGCTTGAAGATGAGGCGATCCGGCGAGCGATGGAGGGCGTGGACGAGCCGCAGATCGGAAGGGTGGCGAGAGACACCGACGGTCTTCTCACGAACCCAGACGGTAGCGCGCTGACGGTCAAGCGGTTCTCGGACACTCTGCTGGTTATCCTGCTGAAAGGCAATCGCCCTGAGCGCTACAGAGAGCGGTACGAACTCACCGGCAAAGACGGCGGCGCCATCGAAATCACCGACGCCGAAGCAGCTCGAGAACTTGCTGCCCTATTTGAAACCGCACGAGCGCGAGCGGCTGGTGAAGCTGCTGCGGGCGAAGCGCAAGTGGGAACTCCTGCCGGGCCCACAGACGGAGGCGGCGCAGAGTCCAGCGTTTGAGATTCTGTACGGTGGTGAAGCCGGCGGCGGCAAGACCGAGCTGATCGCCTGGCTGGCGAAAAACGAGCATCACCGCGCGCTCGTTCTTCGGCGCAGCTTCCCGGAGTTGGAGCGCACGCTGATTCCCCGGATGCTGGAGAAGTATCCAGACCCGCGGCTGTACAACTTGGCGAACCACGTGTGGCGCTTTCCTGAAGGCAAGCGCATCGAGCTCGGTTACCTCGACAGCGACAAGGACGTCTTCAACTACCAGGGCGCGGAGATCGACGGGTTCTTCCCTGATGAGTTGACGCAGTTCCCGCGTGACTGGTACCTGTACCTCTTCTCGCGCATCCGGACAACGCGCGCTGGCCAACGTATGCGGGCGCTGGCTACCACGAACCCGGGCGGCGAACACGAGGCATGGGTCAAGGAGCGATGGGGTCCGTGGCTCGACGATAGCCACCAGCGACCCGCGAAGAGCGGCGAGATCCGGTGGTATCGCAGAGTCGAGTCTTCGGCAGATTACGCCGAGGAGGAAGTCGCTGCCGATCACGACAGTGTCGGGTGTGGATGCGACAACGATCGCCACAGCCACGCATGGTCTCGGACCTTCATCCGCGCCGGCATCAAAGACAACCCGTTTGTAGGTCGCGACTACGTTCGCAACCTCGACATGCTGCCGGAACCGTACCGGTCGCAGCTCAAGCGCGGCGACTGGAACATCGGGAACAAGGACAGCGAGTGGCAGGTCATCCCTACGGAGTGGATTCGGCTGGCGCAACAGCGCTGGAAGGAACGACCCAGGCCGGATGTGCCGATGTCGCAACTTGGCATCGACGTCGCCAGAGGCGGCAAGGACTTCACGGTCAAGGTCCCGCGCTACGAAACGTGGTTCGCGGAACCGATCAAGCATCCCGGTACTGAGACGCCGGATGGGATGGTCATTGCCGCGCAGGTCGCGGCCTTGGGCGAGTTCGGTCACGTCATTCCGGATGGAACTCCGGTTGCGATCGACATCATCGGCGTAGGCGCATCGCCGGCCGACATCCTCACTCAGAACGGTTTCAACGTCGTACCTATCGACGCGAGGCTCGGGTCTGACAAGAAAACCAAAGGCGGGCTGCGTTTCGGCAACAAGCGCGCCGAGCTCTGGTGGTCCTTGCGGGAGGCTCTAGATCCGGCCACCGGTTCAGGGTACGCATTGCCGCCAGGCCCTGAAGTGCTCGGCGATCTAGCCGCGCCGCGGTGGAAACCGACGCCGCTGGGTGTGCGCGTCGAGGAAAAGGACGAGATCAAAAAGCGGATCGGTCGGTCTCCAGATGTCGGCGACACAATCGTTTACGCCAACGCCATGCCGAGCAGCGCATCAGGCTTCGGCGTGGTCGGCGCCTACGCCGAGATCCTCGCCCAAATGAAAGCGCAGCAGGAGTAGACGAAATGCGATCCCTGATCTTTCTTCTCCTGCGCGTCTACGTCGCAGTCGAGCAGTCGCGCTTCGTGCGCTGGTGTCTCGGTCGAAAGGCGGATCTGATCCTCGAGCCGCTGCCGCGACCGGACGACGACGTCCCGCAAGTCCACGAGGCGCCGAGCATCTTCATCGCGCGCGACGGTCGCGCGGCGTACGCGCATGTAGGCGCAACGCTGCGTCGCGTGGCGCAGGACGAACGGGGCGAGCTGGTCTACCTGCGAAAGCTGGACAAGTCCGAGCGCAAGGCTATGAAGCGGGCCAACAAGCATGCCGATCGTCGGATCTCAGCCGGAGCGTAAAGTCCCGCAGGGGTTGCGCTCCATCGCCAGAGGGATCCGCGACACGCCTCTCCTCTACCTCGGCGACGGGAGCGGCTGGAACGGACCCGGTGAGGCGCCGGCGCCGAACGTTCCGGAAGGCAGCGACACCCGCGGCTGGCCCTACCCGGTTCTGTGGAACTCATCGGGCGACGCTCGATCTTCGAAGGCGCGAGAGACGAGCGGCGGGGTCAGCTTCCCCGACTTCGAGACGCTCTCGAAGCAGGTGCATGTCCGCGCCGCGGCAGAGACAGTCAAGAACACGCAGTGCAAGAAGGAGTGGGTGTTCAGCCTGCGCCCGTTGCCGGGCGAACAGCCGATGGACGTGGCTGCGCGCGCCGCTGGCGACCAGCGTCTTGTCGAGATCGCGACATTCTTCGAAAGGCCCGACGGCGAGCACGATCTGCCGGAGTGGGTTCGGCTGCTCCTTGAGGACCTGCTGATCAACGACGCGCCGACGGCGTACAACATCCGGCGTAACAACGGCAAGCCGTACGAGATCGAGATCTTCTCCGGCGCAACGATCAAGCCGCTGCTGGCGCCGGATGGACGGCTGCCGCGGGGGCCGGAGCAAGAGGCGTATCAGCAGTGGCTGTATGGTCAGGCCGGCGAGAAGTTCACGCGCGCCGAGATGATCTACGCGCCGCGTAACCCGCGGCCCGGCAAAGCGTACGGTTGTGGGCCGGTCGAGCAGCTGCTTTTTCACATCAACCTCGCGCTTCGCAAGGATCTGCAGCGCCTCGCGACCTACACCGAGGGCAACATCCCGGCCGGCATGCTGCCGATGCCGTCAACGTGGTCTTCGAAAGAGATCGCGCAGTGGTTCGCCGAGTTCAACCTGTTCGTCAAGGGCATCCCATCCGAACTCGCGAAGTTCATCCCGATCCCCGGTGGAACGGGCACCCCGATCTTTCCAGCACTCGAGAGCGTCAAGGACCAGTGGGAAGAGTCGTGGATCCGGCTGGTCTGCTTTGGCTTTGACATTCCCGTTCAGGCGCTCGTAAAGGAGATGAACCGCGCCACGGCCGAAGTCGGCCGCGACAGCGCGATGCAGGACGGCCAGGCCGGGTACACCGACTGGGTCCGCCGGTTCCTCAATCGGGTGATCCGCGACTGGTTTGGCTATCCGGACATCATCGCGATCCCGAAGATTGAGGCAGATGTCGAAGCGAAGACCCAGGCGGACATCGATCACCTTGAAATCCTCGACGGCACCCTGCAGGTCAATGAGAAGCGTCAGCGAATGGGGCGTCCGCCCTTCAAGGAGCTTGAGGGTAAGGTCGGCTATTTCGGGCCGGGCGGTTTCACGTCGTTCGAAGCACCGCCACTTGTGCCGTTCGGGCAGCCGACTGTTGTCACGCCGTTAGCAGAGCAAGGAGCAGCGCCTGAGCCGGTCACGCCTGCGCCAACCGGCGCGTCGCGCGTCAGTACGGAGCTACGCGTCGGCGATGTGGAGGCGGCCCGCGCCATCGCCAAGGACGTCGTCAAGGGCGACATGCTGCGCGATGCAGCGCTTGGCCAGTTGAAAGTGCTGCTCGGCTTTTCAGAAGCCGAAGCGCTGGAGATTCTCGGATCAGCCGGAATTCCGAACGTGCCTGCCACGCCCAACCCACAGCCGACGGATGGTGCTGCGGTGGAGCCAGCGGCGGCGGCCGCGGAGACCGCGAAGGCCGAAGAAGGGCCATTGGAGTTCTCATCGACGCAGGTCAACATCACGGGCCCAATTGCGGCGGCGATCGCCGCGATGGCAACCGAGATTCCGAACGACGTGCTCGCCGAGAAATGGCGCGAAACTGATGTTCACGTCACCGTCAAGTACGGCCTCGATCCGAACGTCACATCGGCGGAACTCGCGGCGGCATTAGCGAACGCGGAGAGCGTGAAAGCCATCGCAGCTCAAGGCGGCAGCATGACGCTCCGCAGCACGGCGATGTTCGAGAGCGAAAAGTATGACGTCGTCTACATCGCGGTCGATTCGGCTGATCTGGTCACGCTCAACGCTGTGATCAGTGCGGCCTTACCGGTCACGGACACGCATCCGAAGTACGTGCCGCATGTGACGCTCGCTTACGTGAAGTCCGGATGCGGCAAGGATTTCGTCGGCAACCCGACGCTCGATGGTGTCGCCATCAGATTCAAGGAGATCGTCTTCAGCACGACCGACGGATCTGAAATCACCCTGCCGCTCGTTCAACCGACGGAAGCACGGAAGTCGGCGAAGGTCGTGACGATGCCGAGCGTCATCAAGGGCGCGGAGGTCGACCTCGCGAAGACCGTCGCTCAGTTCCTGTCTGAGCAACTGCCAATCGCGCAGAAGGCAGCCCTCACCTACTTCGAGACTCTCAGCGCGACCGAGACGCAGAAGGCCGACGAAGCCTCGGTGGAGATCGACTGGTCGGATCTGATCGCGAAGCTTGAGCCGATTCTGAAGGGCACCTACACGCACGTCGGCGGGGCGGCCTTCAAGCAGACCGGAGCCTCCGGAGCGTTCAACCGCGTGAACGAAGCGGCAGCGGAGTACGCGAGGAAGCGCGCCGCGGAACTCGTCGGGATGAAGTGGGTCGACGGCAAGCTCGTCGACAACCCCGATGCGGCGCTGGCCATCAGCAACAGCACGCGCGAGAAACTTCGCAGCCTGGCCGAGTCGGCATTCAGTGACGGGCTGTCACCCGCTCAGCTGACCGAGAAGATCGAAGAAACCGGAGAGTTCAGCGAGGCGCGGGCGAATTCGATTGCGGAGACTGAAATCACGGAGGTGCAGTCCGCCGCAGCGGTCGAAGGCTGGAAACAGTCGGGCCTCGTGACGAAGAACCGGTGGCTACTGGCTGGCGAGCCGTGCGCGATCTGCGTGGGCAACGCCGACGCTGGCGAGATCGAACTTGGCAAGGCGTTCCCGTCCGGGCATTCGCGCCCGACAGCGCACCCGCATTGTCACTGCGATCTCGCGGCGGTAGTCGAGGAGTCAGCGGCATGAGTTGCACGGCGGTGGCGCGACGAAGCATAGACGGCAGCCACTCGACCTGGCAGGAGAACCTTTGATGCCAAAGACCTTCACCGTGAATGGCGATCGCGTCGAGCTCTTCGCCCCGCTGATGAAGTTCGACCAGCGAACCGGCGAGTTCAAAGCGTGGGCGTCGGTCGAGGAAGTCGATTCGCACGGCGAAATTTGCGACATCGAGAAAAGCTGGCCGGCCATCTATGCGGATGCCCAACAGCAACTCGAAATCTCCCAGGGGAAGAGCACGGGGGTTGTTCGTCGCCAGCATCGGCGCGACACCGTCATCGGCAAGGAGACGCTCATCGAGCGCCGGGCCAACGACGCCGGAATCCCCGGCATCTACATCGAAGGCGTCTGCACTGACGAGCAGTCCAAGGAAGACGCTGCCACCGGTGTGCTGACCGGCGTCTCGATTCGCGGCCTGGCGACCCGCTGGCCGGACGAACAGAACGCGAACGTCATGCGCTACGCCTGGACGCTCCGCGAGGAGTCGTCGCTGGTCGACAAGCCAGCGGTCCCGCACGCGCTCATCGAAGTCATGAAATCAGACGGAGGCATCGAAATGGTCGAAGGCAAAGGACGTCAGCCGGTTCAGTTCTGGGACTGCGGCAACGGAGCGGCGTGCAAGGAGAAGTGCAAGCACGCGAAGAAAGAAGAGGCCATGAAGTGCGAGGCCTTACCCTCCCGCGTCGAGGCCATGAAGTCGCTCTACTCGGCGGCGGATCTCATCTCCGTCCTATCGATGCTGATGTGTGTGGCCGACGACGCGGAGTGGAATGCGCTCTGGGATCAGGTCGACGCGCAGCGTGAAGGCGAGCAGCCCGACGAGTCCACCAAGGCCGTCGTCGCCAAACTCAAGGCAATCGCGGGTCAACTCTTCGACGCCTTGCAGGCCATGCTCGACGCAGAGAAGGCGAAGCTCGTCGCGGAGAGCGGCGAGGAAGCCGCCACCGCCGCCCTCGCCGATGGCGAGATGGCGATGTCGCTGGCCATGCGTGCGCTCGCCGCTGCGGACGACGCATCGAAGGCACAGCTCCGCGAGATCGCAAAACACTTCACCACCTCGCTCCGCGTGCCTTCCGGCAACGGGAGCATCAACAACACCGAAAAGGAGGGCACGATGAAAGACCCCAAGGATCTCAAGAAGGACGACGCGCCGGATCCGGCCAAGCAGATGGAAGAGCTGCTCGCGGCCGTCAAGGACATCCAGGCCACGCTGGCCGATGTCAGCACGCGCGTCAAAGCGCTCGAGGACGCCAAGCCTGACGCCTCGGTCGCGGCCGACACCGCGAAGGCCGCGGCCGCAACGGCGACGCAGGTGACGGCGCTGGCCGCGCAGGTGGCCGAGCTTACGCCGAAGATCGACGAGCTGGCCAAGTCCCACGAGGACCTCGGCAAGCACGTCGAAACCGTCATCGGCGCGCTGCCCGTTCAGCGCAAGGGCGTGCTCCGCGCGGTCGACAAGGCCGACGAGACCACCGAGAAGGCGAAGTCCGAAGACGGCGACGGCAAGACCGGCAACGTCTGGATCGACGGCGCCAAGCGCCTCGCGTAATCCCGCTTCCACCCCACGCAGCACCTCCCCCACTCCACAACCGACAACGAATCGTTCCCCCGGTCGAATAGACCGAGGAAGGAGAGATCATGTTCAGTCTCAGCGACACGGTCCGAAAGACCGTCGAACTCCTGCGCAGCGGCGAAGTCGAGCTGGCCAAGGCCACCTTCGGCAATCCCACCACCGCCACCGGTGGCATTCAGCTCTGGAACCTCGACGAGGCAGTCAAGACCCTCGTCCCGAAGTACACCCCGCTCCGGAACTCCATCCCCCGTGTCGGCGGCCAGTTCGCCCGCCAGGCTAATTGGAAGGCCGTCACCGCCATCGACAGCGCCAACGGTCCGATCGGCGTGCCTGACGGCACCCGCAACGCCGACATCGCCGTCACGGTCGACGAATACAACGCCGTGTTCAAGACCCTCGCGGTTGAGGCCTCGGCGACGTTCCAGTCCGAGTGGGCCGCCAAGGGCCTCGAGTCCACGCAGGGCATCGCCCGCAAGGCCGGCGTCCACAAATACATGGTCGGCGAAGAGTCGGTCATCCTCGGTGGCAACACCACTGGAACCGGCATCGCGCTCGGCGTGCCGGCCACTCCGACCGGCGCGCTTGTCGCTGGCGGCAGCATGACGGCTCAGGCCAATCGCTGCTACGTGGTCGCGCTGACTCACGACGGTTGGAAGGCTTCTAGTGTGGCAGGCGGCGTCGCCACCACGACCAGCGTCACGCCGGCCGACGGCAGCGCGGCGTACACCGTGAACCGCGGTTCGTCCAACAAGTCAGCCGAATCCGCGGCAGTGACTACGGCGTCCTCGAACCTCTCGGTTCGTTGGTCGGTCACGGCCATTCGTGGCGCTGTCGCCTACGCCTGGTTCGTCGGGCTGACGGGTGCCGGCAACTGCTTGCTGGCCGGGATCACGGCCACCAACAGCTTCCTCCAGACCGCAGACGCCACCGGCACACAGGCGGCCTCGGCCATCACTGCCGACAAGTCGCAGGACCAGTACGTCTTCGATGGGCTGATCACGCAGATCTCCAAGTCCGGGTCGAACGGCTATTGGCGCTCGCTCGACAACGCCACCCTGACGGCGACGGGCAAGGGCGGGATCGTCGAATTCGACACTCTTCTCGTCGATCGCTTCGTCAACTACAAGTGCTCCTCTTACGAGATCATCATGTCGGCGAACCAGTCGAAGGCCGCGAGCGATGCGATGCGCACCGGCGCCACCGCGACGCCACTGTCCATCAACGTCATCTCCGACAGTCAGGGCAACCTCCGCGGCGGCAGCCGCTTCACCGAGTACACGCACCCGATCACCGGCGAGGTGCTTCCGCTCATCGTGCACACGGATCTTCCCGACGGCACGATCATCTTCAAGCTCAAGGACGTCGGCGCTCTCTACGACGAGGACCGTGTGCCGAACGTCTGGCAGATGGCCATGCGCCAGGATATGTTCTCCATCGAGTGGCCCGCGCGCACGCTCCGGTATGAGCTCGCGGTGATCGCCGACGGCGTGCTGCAGGGCTACTTCCCGGCCGGTAACGGCATCATCGCCAACGTGGCGCTGCCGTCGTAAGCCTGAACGCCGTCTTTCTCTAACCTCACCAGCGGCGGCGTAGCGGGATCTCCGCTCGCCGCCGCTACTTTCTGTCGGAGGCACAACGCATGTCGATAAAGAGTCCATCGCACACGTTCGCCACGACGAACCCCGAACCTCTCTCCATCACCGATAGCACTCCCTATGCTGCGATCTGCGTGATCTCGCGCAAGGAGCCGACGCCGAACACGGGCGTTGTTCGCGTGGGCGGCGACGATATCAGCGCATCCGAGGGCGGCAAGGATCTCGACGTCGGCGGCGCCTTCTGGTTCGGTCCAGCCGAAGGGCTGAGCTGGACGCTGACCGAGTTGTACGGCGTCGGTGCAGTTGGCGACACGGTCGACACGATCTGCAAGAAGTGGTAAGCCGACATGGCGCTTGACGATCATCATCTGACGTCGCTCGCGACGCTCAAGGAGTGGCTCACTCCAAAGCCGAGCGGTAGCATCGTCAGCGTTGTGGTGGTCGACGGCGGCGAGGACTATACGTCTGCGCCGACGGTCACCGTCTCTGACCCGACCGGATCCGACGCCGTCGTCACCGCTGAGGTGGTCGACGGGGTTGTTGTCGCGTTCGAAATCGAATCGCCAGGCAATGGCTACACCTCGCCCTCCGTCTCCCTGACCGGCGCCGGCGGATCCGGCGCGACCGCCACCGCGGCGATCGACGATGACGCAGCGCTGGCGAAGCTTATCGTGGACGCGAGCTCAAGCATCCTGCGCGCCGCGGCAGTAGAGCACTTCTACGACGACGAGTCAGACATCGTCGAGCGTCGCAACGGTAACGGCCGCGACCGGATGATGACGCGCCAGAAGCCGATCACCGGCGTCTCATCGCTCACGATCGACGGCGCTGTGACGCCGGCGTCCGACGGCAGATCCCGCGGATTTCTCTTCGACGCCACCACGATCTACCTGATCGGCACGTCGTTCGCGCCGGGCGTTCAGAACGTCATCGTCACCTACACCGCCGGTGAGGCAGAAGGTTCTCCCGAAGCGCAGGCAGCAGAGCGCGCATGCATTGCGACGTGCGTACTCTGGTGGAAGCGCCGGGCGTACGCGCATCTGCAGAGTGAGTCCGCGCCGCAGGGCATGGGTACCAGCATCTCGATTCAGACGGCGGCGTTCCCGCCGGAAGTGAAGGAATTCATCGAATCGCTGCAGCGCAGTCGCGCGGTATGGGCGTTCGATTGAGCGTCCAATGACCGCCCGCGCCGTATGGACGATGCCGGCCGAGATGGTCGTGCAAGCCGAGGGACGCTGGGCGCGCGTTGACCGCGCAGTCAAAGAAGGCATCCTCGCCGGCGAGATACTGCTGGAGTCGAAGCTCAAGACCGACTACCTCTCTGGCGATCCCGTTCACCGGCGGAAGGGGAACCTTTCGCGCGCGGTGTTCCATGAACCCAAATCGATCAGCGGCTTCACCGAGTACCGCGGGTTCGTCGGTGTTGGCCGCGAAGCTCCGTACGCGATCTTCGTCAACGACGGGACCGACCCCTACATCATCCGACCGAAGAAGGCTGGCGGCGTTCTGCGATTCGAGGTTGGCGGCAAGGTGATCTACGCGCGCGAGGTCCATCATCGCGGCATTGACCCGAAGCAATTCATGGAACGTGCACTCAAAGACAACGCCGACGCTATCGTCAACGGAATCGGATCGCGCGTGAACAGCGCGCTCACCACCGCGAAATGACTGCCACCCGCTGCATTGCCACGCGTCTGATCGAAGCCTGCGCCAGCGAGGCCGTCGCGTGCTTCGACCAGGACGCGCGACTGAAAGCGCTCTACTCGAACGGCAAGGGCGTCTGGCGCGTGCATCCCTGGCCGCTCTTCCCAGGTGAGGCTGGAGAACTACCTGAAGGCTGTCACCTGCGCATCGCCCTAACTCCCATGACGTACGTCACCGGCGTCGGCGGCGTGAACACGCCGGCGTACGTCGCAACCTTTCAGTTCGTCATGAACATGGAAGCTCTGAAGTTCAAGACCGGCGACCGGGCGTGGTACGACGACATCCTGACGCTGCGGCGCTGGCTCTACGCCGGCGGGACGAAGCCGAACAGAACGGGCTCAATCGCTGATCCGGATTTCACGAACGAGCCGGGGCAACACCAGTTCCTGACCGTCGCGCTCAAATCGTTCGAACTCCACGGTCTCAGCGCCTTCCCGAACAAACGCTTCGCCGTCGAGTACGACGCGACTTGGGAAACGTTCGAGGATTCGCAGGGGAACCGCATCTAGCCTTTCGGATACCACGGACAAGATACCTGCGGTTCCCTCGGTGGGTTCTCATGGCAATGCCGACACGTGCACATCCCGCACTTCGGACAGAACGGGTCGGGACTAACACCGCGACCTACTAGAGCCGACGGCGTTCCGCAGTTCCAGCACGGCACTCGCGTCTCGTACGTGATCCGCTTCGGGATCTCAGGCATCGCTCGCAATTCTACAGCCGCCCACTTCTGTCGGCCGCCCACAGCAGGCGGCCGATCCCATTTTCGGAGGACATCATCATGACCGACCTGCACCCCCAGGCCCCGACCGGATCTCAGCTCGCCATCAACGCCCGTTTCGCGCGGAATCACTTCGTGCCGGGCGGCGCGCTCATCTACGCCCGCCGCGCCAAGTCCGCGTCCGGTTTCCTCACCAAGCGCCCCCGCGTTCGCAACGAGAACCAGGACCCCTCCCGCCAGACCATCGGCGGCGTCAACGTCGAGGCGTCGTTGGAGAACATGAAGTTCGACCTCATGCCGGACGTCGACTCCATCGCGCCGTTCCGCGCGCATCACAACGGCTTCTTCTACATCGGCTCGCAGCTGGGCGCCACAGCCGGTACCGGCACCATCACGACCGACGGCGACGCTACGATCGTCGGAGTTGGCACGGCGTTCACCACGCAGCTCTCGGTCGGCGACTGGCTGTCGATCACCGGCGAGACGCTGCCCAAGCGCGTTATCGCCATCGCGGACAACACGCATCTGACGCTCGCGACGGGCGCGAACACGAGCGCCAGCGGCCTGGCGTTCGTGTTCGCGTCGATTCCCGTCTTCCCGTGGTCGTACCATCCGCGCACGCCAGCGGAGCTGGACCCTGCGGAGTACATCGACTCGGTCGACTTCGAGATTACCGACGGCAGCAAGCCGGTGATGGACTACGAGTGCGCGCAGGCGGATCTCGAAATCAAGATCACCGACGGCAAGATTCAGGAACTCTCGGAGTCCTGGTTCGGCACCATCGACACCTTCGCCTCCGAAGCCACGCTGATCAACGTTGTCGGCGACTTCGCCGACAACGCGACGCCTTCACTCTTCGGCCACTTCAGCACGGCCAACGAAGCACGCCTCCCGATTCACGTGCGCGTCACAGACGCAGCAGGATCCGGCTACGACGGCAAGTTCAAGGCCGGCTGGCAGCGCACCCTCACCGGCACGCTGGAGACCGACAACACCGACACGGTCGAGGGCACCGGCACCGCGTTCGTCGCGGAGTTGGCGGTCGGCGACCTCGTCTACATCGAGGGCGAGCCCGCGCCGCTCGTCGTTGAGTCCATCACCGACAACGACACGGTCGTCTTCACAACCGGCGCGACCACGACGGACACCGGCCTCACCGCCACCGCGGTCACCTTCTCCGGAACCGCGATCTCGTTCATCTTCGACATCCCGTCAGAGGTCAAGGTCGCCGGCGCGCGCATCGGCATCAGCGCGTTCGACCGCGTGTGGGTCGTGTTCCCCTCCGGCAACGACGACGTCGGCGTCGGAGACGAGTGGTCATTCACCGAGCCGCGCACGATCGCCACGCCGAAGTTCTCGTCTCGCGACGTGCTCCACGCCGCGGGCGTGCAGGTCACCATCGACGGAGTCCCCTACGGGGGTGTGCCCGGGTACCCGGGCTTCCACAACATCACCATCAAACTCAGCCAGCCGAAGAAGGCCAACAAGACGACGGGCTCGAAGTACTCGCAGGGCACGCAGATCAACGGCCGCACCATGGCCACGATCTCCTTCGACCGCGACCGCACGGACACGGTCTTTCTCGACCACCTCAACCAAGCCGAGAACGTCTCGATCGTGGTGCAGATGTACGGCAACCCGTTCGGTGACACCGGCTTCGACGAGCTCTGGCAGCTCACCTTCCGCAACTGCGAAGTCGCCGACGTGCAGCGCGACGTCGCCACCGAGAATACCCTACCGGAAAAGATCGACGTGAACGCCGTCCGTGGCCTCACGCGCGAGTTGACCGGAACGATCACCACGAACGGTACGACGTCGATCGTCGGCGTCGGCACCGCCTTCACCACCGAGTTGTTCGAAGGCGACGAGATATACATCGCCGGAGAGACGGTGCGAACCGTCGCGAGCATCACCGACGCGACGCACCTGAAGTTGACGGCCGCAGCCTCCACCTCGGGCAGCGGCAATGCGGCCAACGCCATTACGCCGATCTGGACCGAATACATCCTCACCACCCGTCCGGCGCTCACCGCCGAGATGGCGTAAAGCCGCGACGCGTCCGCCCGCAACAAAGGGACACCGACTGAATGCCTGACGACCGCACACTGCGCACCTCAATCGAGGTGACGACCGGAAGCGCCGAGGAGAACCTCGGCCGTCTCGAAAAGGCGGAAGGCGCGATCGGTGTCACTGCCGAGCAGGCAGCGCAACAGGTCACCGTCGCCGTTCAGCAAATCGAGCAGGCGACTGTCGATGCGGCCGCGGCAACGCAGCAACTCGCCGACGCTCAGGCCAACGCCACAAATGCTGGTACCGAGCTGTCGGACGCAGAGGCGCGCGCCGCAGAAGGCGTTCAGCATCTCCAGGAAGCGGCAACTGAAACGACGGAGACCATCGAGGAGCTCGGCGAGGCTGGGAAGAAGGCCGGCGACGATGTCGCGAGCGGCGCCGAGCACGCGAAACGCGGCCTCGATACCATCAAGCCGGCGGCCGACAAGGCGAAGGAGAGCCTGAGTGGACTTGGCAACGATGCAGCTGGTGCGGGCGCCAAGCTGGACGAGTCGTTCGCGCAGGTTGCGCCGCGTATCAAGGCCACCGAAACGGCAATCGCCACCCTGCGCAGCGCCGTAAAAGACGGCGTCATCTCGAAGACCGCCGTAAAGGACGTCGCCGTCCAGTTCGAACTGCTCAAACAGCAGATCATTGAGACCTACGGCTCCCTTCAGAACCCTGCAGCGCTGGAAGCCCGCGCGCAGTACGAGGCGCTCGGAGCCGAGATCCAGGTTCTCATCGAGCAGGAAGCACAGCTGGCGCTCGTCGCCCGCGAGGCTGGCGAGGCGTTCGATATCCAATCCGGCAAGATTCCTTCTGCCGGCAAGGCCGTTGAATCGGTCACAGGTCAGTACGGGAAGCTCGGCCTGCAGATGGGCCTCTACGCCGGTATCGCGGCCATCGCGCTCGGCGCCGCCGAGAAGCTCGCCAACGCCTTCGATGACGACGCGAAAGCGACCGAACACTACAAACAGAAGGTCGCAGACCTCGCGGTCAGTTTCAAGCACGCCACCTACGAGGCTGGCGGCGAGTTTCTCAACCTGCTCGGGAAGCTTGGTGCCGGTGAGAAGGAGGAAACCAGCGCAACGGTCGAACTCGAGCACGCACTCGAGAACCTAGCTTTCGGTCTTCAGAACACCAAAGAAGCGTCCGCGGGACTGCGCGCCGAGCAGCAAGCGGGATTGCCGATCCTGGAACGGATGAAGTCCAGTACCGAGCAGATGAAAGCGATCGGCGACTTCTACGCGCTGACGTTATCGCGCGGTGCGCTCGGTCAAAAGGAATGGTCGCAGGTCGTCAAGGAGAGCGGCGGCACGCTCGAAGGCCTTCTCGCCGCGATCGAGCGCATCGGACCGAAGATGGGCGCGCACGCCAAGGCGCTGAAGCTCATTACGGACGCCGAGGCCGAGGCGATCCGCGAGCGGCAAAAACACATCGACGCCATCAAAGCCGAGATCGATGAACTCGACAAAGAGGTCGGGCAAGTCAAGCGCTGGGCCGAGCAGGCTGGATCGGAAGTGGAGAAGCGCGAGCGACTCATCGCGCTAATCCTTCGACAGTCAAAGCTCGTCCACGACCTCGACCAGGCCCATCACGGTACGACCGACTCGCTCAACAAAGAACTGGAGATCATCCAGAAGCATCTTAAGTTTGGGGATCTGTTCTCACAGCAACTCGCCGGCGAGGCCGGCATCCTCAGAGATCTGATTGCCAGCACGGACGGCTTGACAATTGCAGAGCGGAACCGATGGAACGGCATCGCCGACGCCCTCGATAAGTTCAAGGATTTATCAGTCAAGCAGAAGGACCTGCGCGAGCAGCTCAACAAAGAACTCGACGAACTGAACGTCCTCAAGGGCGCGTCTCGCGAGGACCTGGATGCGCGCGTAAAGAAGATCCACGTCCTCGAAGACGAGATCAGCAAGACCAACGGGCTGGTGGTCGCGCAGCAGGCCACTGTGGCCATTCAGAAGGTCGAGGCTGCGACCGCCGAGAAGGTCGGCGAGTCCATCATCAAAATCACCCGCGCCTCCGGCGAGGCGATCGAGACGCACGAGAAACTAGCAGCCAACTTCAAGCGCGTCGCTACGGAACTGGTCGGCGCGCAGGACAGCGCGGAAACGCTCGCGACAGCAGGGGACAAGGCCGGTCTTACCCTCAAGCATCTCGGCGCCGAATCACATGAGGCAGGCAATCGCATCGGCGATCTCGCGACGAAGTCGATCGCGGCAGGAACGAGCATCAACAACGTCGGAGATTCCGCCGGCAAGGTCGCCGTAAAGGTCAGTGACGCCGCCGACAGCGCCGACGACCTGACAGAGGCTGGAGCGAAGACAGGCGCTGCGCTGCAGGGCGCTTCCGATAAATCCGCCAACGCTACGAAGAGCATCGGCGATCTGGCTACAAAATCGGGCTTCGCCGGGCAGGTCATCAGAATCATCGGCGACAACGCGGAGATTACGGCAGGAAAAACCGACGACGCGGCCCAGGCCACCGGCCACCTCGCCACCGCGACGGACGGAGCCGCCGCGGCCGAGCAGGAACACCGCACGCAACTTCAGCATCTCGCCGGCGATCTTGACAAGGTAGCCGAAGTGATCAAGGGCGACTTGCTCGTCCAACTCGCGGCGGCCAACAAGGAACTCGAAACTTTCGAGAAGACGGCGAATCGCTCCGTCCAAGCGATGAACGCCATTCGGGATGCCGCGAACGAGGCCGCTGGCGCCGTGCACAAGATGGCAAACATCGGAGGTGGCGCGGCACCAGAAGAAGCGCCGGCCGGCGCGACCGATAGCGGTGGCGTGAAGCACACCAGCGGAGGGTAGCCATGCCGACGTGGCCACTTCTCACCTTTCTCGCCGCCGCCAATCAGCAGATCGTAAACATCGCTACCAACGCAGACGCCGCCACAGTCGCCGTCCAGAAGGCGGTATCCGCGTCAGAGGTCGCGGCGCGGAACTTCGCCGACACCGTCACGGCGATTCGCAAAACGGCCGGCCCTTTCGCCGGGTTCGGTGAGGGGGATGCGACCGGCGGCAGTCTGTTGTCGCGCCTTGAAATGGCCATTCGCGATGAACGCGAGATGATGGCCGCGCCTTACGGCGCCAACGCTTTGGCCCTCGGCCAAACGCATGCGGACATCCAGAAAATTGTCGAGTTGATCCGGGAGTGGAGCGGGCCGGCCGGTCTGGACTTCACTCTCGAAAAATACAAAACGTATCTGGACCAGCGCGACGCTGAGCAGGCGCGGAACCAGGGCGATTTCTCCGCTGAACTGAAGGACGCAGTTGCTACGGTGGTGGCGGAGGTTCGCGACGCCTCGGCCGGCATCTCGCTCAACCGCGCGGACACGCCGGCGCGAGCCGCGGACAACCTGCCGACCGATGTTGATCTACTTCGAGCTCGGGACATCCTCTACAAGCTCGACGACGCCGAGGATCAGGTCAGGGCGCGGATCGATGAGATCAGTAAGGCCATCGAGTCCGAGGACGAGAAGGCCGCGGCGATCAACGCCAGCATCGAAGCCACCAACCATGCGATCACCGAAGGCGAAGAACGCCTACGTGCCATGGCCGACGCGGCAGGGGTCAACGAGGCCAGCGGAGCGGGCGGGAAAGTCAAGGCACTCTCCGACTCTCTGAAGGAGGCGCAGGACCGCCTGCAGTACCTGCGTGACAAGGGCGCGAAGGAGCCTGAAATCGCCGCGGCCGAAAGCACGATCACGAAGATCCAGGCGGGCCTCGCAGACGCAGAGAAAGCGCTGCGCATCGCGACGTACGAGTTCGAGCACTCCGACGCCTTCAAGAAACAGCAGGAAGAGATCGTCGCCGAAAAGAAAAAGCTCGAAGACGAGAAGAAAGCACTGGCCGCTGAGGCCGAGCGCCAGAAGGCCGTGAAGGAGCGAGCAGAGGCCGAGCAGAAACGACTTGCGGAGATCGAGGAGCGCAAGCGCAAGCAGCAGGAGATTCTTGATGCTCGGAGACGCGACGAAGAAACTAAGCAACGCGCGGAGGATCGGAAGGCAATAGCCGATGCGTTAGCGGTGCTCGCGGGAAAGACCCAGCTGCTCGGAGCCTACATCAGTAAATTGAACGACGCGCCTGGGGTGAAGAACGGCCGCATCGACACGCTTAGGACGCCATCGCCGCTGCCGCCGGTATCAAGCGGCCACACTCCGAAGGTGCAACCTCTCGGCGTTCTCTCTTCCACGGCAGGCCTATAGATGAGCGCGCGCGACCAGCTGGCCATGGCTGGCATTCCGAGCGGCGTCTGGATCGACGGCTCCTACATCCAGGTCGGACCGAAGGTATGGGATCTCCAACTAACCAACAGAGAGGCCGTGTTCCAGGCGATGAACCTCACGCAGACCGTGACAGCGGCATACGACGGCGACGGTCTGCCTAACAAGCTTGACTCGTTCGCGTTCACGTTTCCATTTGATCTCAACGCCAACACGCCGCAGTTGACCGTGGCGCTCAAGACGCTACGAACTGCTGGCGGCGTGCACACGCTCGCGGTACAGGCTGTGGAGATCTACAGCTACCGGCTTCGCGCCGGACAGGCCACGTTCTGGATGCGCGGCGATGCCGCAGCGCAGGGGTTTGTCGGTCTCGACTCCGAGGATCTGGCCGCCGACATCCTTATTCCGACGTCCGCGGTACCGCACCCGACGACGGTTTACCAGACGCTGGTGGACGAAGACGATACCGTGCCGGCCAATGAAGTCTGGATCAGCCGGGAGATGACGGAACACTCAACCTCTGGAAAGTATTGGGCGTTCTGCAAGCTCGGCACTGCGCCGAGCGCGCCAGCGGCCATGACGGCCGTGATGTTACCGCTGTTTCGCGTAGTCGTGGTTGCGGTGCCGAGGCAGTATCCGAATGCCGGCGTCGAGGAAGCAACCCTCATGCTGGCAGAGACGAACTGATCGTAAATGCCAATCGGCGCCATCCTTCGCTTCGGCGGAAACGCTGTTCGCGACCCGCAGACCGGTTCCCTCAAAGTGACGGGCCGCGCCCGTAATGAAAACCTCGACGACTCCGTCAACTTCACCATCACCATCACCGACGAGCTCGCGCAGGCTGTCGCCGCTTCTTGGCGTCTCCTCGGCTTGCAGATCGAGATGGACGATGGGGCCGGGCTCCGCGTCCTTAAGCGCGGCGAGATTGGCGGAGCCGTTAACCTCCACGCCTCCCTTGATCAGATTGGGCGGACACTGACGTTCTCACGTCTACTACCTGACGGGTCGCCACTCGCCTCTAATCTCTTACTCGGCATGAGGCGCATCAAGGCGACCGGCTATATGGGGACCTCTCCTGCGACGATGCAGGCGCGGTTGCTGTTCGACGGCTTCCTGCACAGCGCGGTGTTCAACGGCTCTCCCCCGGTTGTTGAGATCACTGCGCAAGACGCATCCATTCTGTACGCAGAGCGGCGGCTGGAGCTCGACATCGCGGAGGGCTCAGGGCGGACGCGGCTCGACATCGGGACCGAAATCCTCACCAGCGCTGCCATTCCGTATGGTGCACTGGACTACGGCCCGAACGGCGGGGGAATCGTGCGCAAGGCGATGTCGGTCGGTGGCGACCAGAACCTGCTCGAGTGGTTTCGCGCGTCCTTGGTGCCGATTGGTAGACGGCTACGATTCAATCAAGCTGGACAGCTCGAGGTTGGAAAATTCGACGAGACCGCAGCGCCAGTGCGACGTTTCAATGTCGGCGCCATCGCAAACCTTGCGATCACGCCTCCCAGCACGACGGAGCCGAACGAAGTTTCCATGAGCGGCACGGCGGTACAACTCGTATCCGAAGCAACCTCCGTGACCGGTGATGGCTCGGGTGGCCTCGCGTCCGGCATGGTGGTCAACAACGTGGTGAATCTCGGCGACTACGCGCCGCAGACCGCCACTAAGGTGCAGGACCACATCACTGGATCCATCGCCGACGCCATCGTTCCGCCGGCGGGACGATCCCCGGTGGTCAGCGCGATCTCTACGTCAACCTCCATCGACATCGACACCAGTGGCACAGTCACTGTCCGCGAGATCGTCGATGAGTACGGGTTCTATGCTCAGCGTGCGTGCCAGTACCACATCGTGGACGCGGCCGGCGGGCTCGGTTGGAACACGATCTTTGACGTCTACCTGTTTTCGGACGGTTCCGCTCGCGCCGTCACCGTCGAAACGTACGGTCGCCTCTCACACAAGGAAACCGTCAAGACCTACCGCAGCGGCGTGCTTCGGTCCATGACCGTTACGCTCGGCCGGTGGGATCCCGACGTCGCGAACCCATTCAACGGCGTGAACTGGAGCAACGGCACGAACGTCCTCGTCACGAACACGCGCGAGCAATGGCAGGCCGGAGGATCGCCTGGCGGTCGGGATGCCTACTTTGATCTGGTTAGCCAAACGTTCACGACCTACACCGTGGCATCGGACGGACTCCACTTGGAGAGCGTCTTCGAAACCGTGAACCAGTTCGTAGGCGTTGCCGGTACCGCGTTCTCTGGCTACGTCTACCAGAACACCGGCGACCCATCGACCGGGCAGCTCGCCGAGACGTTGCAGTCGTCGTCGCACGCCGAGCAGATCGCGAACATGGAGAAAGCGGTCATGAACCCGCAGGCACTGATGGCCATCAGCGTGGACAAGGTCCGCCAGGGCTTGACGACGCGCATCATCGCGCAGCAGCAGAACGATTTCTGCGAGAACCTGGCGGAACTACATACCGCAGCGTTCTTCGGGCTGCGTGATATTGCGAAGACGCAGATCGGTTTTGATTCTCCGGTCGACCTCACATCGCAGGATGGCTCGGTGTTCACGCTCCCTATCCCCCGGATTGGCAGCGGCGATGCGCCGATCGTCGTCGGAGAGTGGGATCTCCAAATCGATGGCGGCATGATGGTGAACTCGCAGCACATCACTGGCTGGCTATATCCGCCGAATCTTCGCTCGGTCTGACGCGTGACGCACCCACTTCGAAAACTGCTCGAGCGTCGTGAACGCTCCGGGGCGCAGAACGTCAACGCATCCTTCGTCGAGGAATTGGGTGGCGGATTTCTATCAGCCCGACTATCCGACACCGGTGTCGTGGTTCGGGCTAAGCGCTCGACATCGCTACAGTTCGCGCGTGGCCAAGAGATCATTCTCGCGAGGCCGGACGGCAGCGGTCGTAGCCGGAACACCGGCTATATAGCGCT
>Ga0157377_10000252_pt1 | contig 26581 bp, 24 predicted proteins | sample M55metaG_FD_121116 | JGI IMG/M metagenome (GOLD analysis project Ga0157377, IMG submission 121116) | Miscanthus rhizosphere microbial communities from Kellogg Biological Station, Michigan, USA - M5-5 metaG | ecosystem: Host-associated > Plants > Roots > Rhizosphere > Soil | place: USA: Michigan...
CAAGGGGGCGTTGCGGCTGCTGATCGACACTTGCCGCGTCGAGTTCGGTCGCTACGGCATCCGATTCGTCTCGGTCTACCCCGGCTTCATCGGCACCGAGGCGACCGCCAACGACGGCATGCCCGCCCCGCTTCAAATGTCCGAGGATCGCGCCGTGGATCACCTGATGCGGGCGATCGCCCGGGAACACATGGACTACTGTTTCCCATGGCAGACCAGTTGGCTCGTGAAGCTGACCCAAGTGCTGCCCAAGTGGCTCGTCGTGCGGATCCTGCGGCGGGAAGTTCCGCCGTCGCCGGCCGGTCAGGCACTATGAGCTGCGCGCCGCAAACCTCCCGCAGCGTGGCGCATGCCCCGGGCGCGGCAGCGGAGACTGACGACGCCACCATCCGCGCTGTGTTCGACGCCCAGGCCGCGACTGCATTTGCTCTGCGCGACTCCAGCGCCGCCGAGCGCAGACGCAAGATCAGTCGCCTGCGCGACGCGGTGCTCGCGCGCCGCAACGACTGGTACGCGGCGTTCCGCGCCGACCTCGGCAAGCCGCCGGTGGAGGTCGAGCTGACCGAGTTGCTGCCGGTGATCGACGAGGCACGCCATGCGCTCAAGCACCTGCGCAGCTGGATGCGCCCGCGACACGTCTGGCCGACGCTGCCCACCCTCGGCACGAAGGCGCGGGTGGTGTGCCAACCGCGAGGGCGCTGCCTGATCGTCGGTCCGTGGAACTATCCGCTCAACACGCTGATCGGGCCATTGGTATCCGCAGTGGCCGCCGGCAACACGGTGATCCTGAAACCGTCGGAGTTCACGCCCCACGTCAATGCTGTGGTCGCCTCAGTGGTCGCCGAGGTGTTCGAGACCCGCGAGGTCGCGCTCGTCGAGGGTGCGGTGGCCACCGCCGAGCGGCTGCTCGCGTTACCGTTCGACCATCTGTTCTTCACCGGCTCGCCCGCCGTCGGCAAGCTCGTCATGGCTGCGGCCGCGAAGCACCTCGCCTCCGTCACCCTCGAGCTGGGCGGCAAGTCTCCGGCCATTGTCGACGCCAGCGCCGACGTCGACGCTGCAGCCGAACTCCTGGCTTGGGGCAAGCTCACCAACGCCGGTCAGACCTGCGTTGCACCCGACCACGTCTACGTGCATCGCAGCGTAGAGCGGCGCTTCGTCAAGCGCTGGCGCGAGGCCGTCGCAGAACGCTTTGGAGCGGACGACGCGGCCGTGGCCTCCAGTGCCGACTTCGGTCGCATGATCAGCACGCGCCATGCGGAGCGCGTGACCGCCCTGCTGAACGACGCCACTTCGCGCGGCGCCAAGATCCTGGCCGGTGGGGCGTGCGATCCTGCGGCGCGTTACGTCGGTCCGACATTGCTTGGAGAGGTACCCGACTCCGCGCGCATCGAAACCGAGGAGATCTTCGGCCCCGTGCTGCCCTTGCGCGTATTCGACTCGATCGACGACGTCATCGAGCGAATCAATGCCGCGCCGAAACCCCTCGCGCTATACCTGTGGAGCCGCGACCGCAGGCGCATTGCCAGCGTCACGGCCCGGACCAGCTCTGGCGGCATGGGACTCAACCATTGCGTGCAGCAGTACGCGCATGGCAATCTTCCCTTCGGCGGCGTCAACAACTCGGGCATCGGCAACTCGCACGGCGTGCACGGATTCAGGGCCTTCTCGCACGAGCGGGCGGTGCTCGCCGCAGGTCCGCTGATGGCCGTGAAGTTCTTCTTCCCGCCGTACTCGCCTTTGAAGCTAAGTCTGAGCCGTGCTCTTGTCGGAATGCTGGCGCGTCTCTGACAGAGCTCTACACCAGCCGTACCGGCAGCGGCGCGTGGCCGCGATCGGCGAACGGATTCACCGACAGTCCGAACAGGCCCGTCGCGACCGTGGCGTAGACGCGTCGGAAATCGGTGCAGAACACCGGATTGCCGGCCGCGTCGAGGTTCTCCAGCGAGGCCCGCGGACCATGGATGCCGCCCTGGACGCGCCCGCCGAGCAGCCAGACCGGCCCCGCCGTTCCGTGGTCCGTACCGCCGTGGCCGTTCTCCGCCGGCCGGCGCCCGAATTCGGAGTGCACGAGGACGACGGTGTCGTCCCACAGGCCAGCGGCGCACAGGCGACGACGAAGATCCTCGAGCGTGCGGTCCAGCACCGCCATCAACGCGCCGTGCCGAGCCAGCAGTTCGCTATGGGTATCGAAGCCCCCGAGCGTCATCCGAATCAGAGGCGTGGTCACGCCATTCGTGAGGAACCAGTCCGTGAGTTGGATCTGGACATCGATGGCCTCCTCGTAGGGACGCCAATGCGGCGGCTGCACGTGCTTCAGGCGCCTTGCAAACCGCGCCTGGGCGTCGGTACGGGCGGCGACCATGTCGCCCAGCGCGCGTGATTCTTCCCCCGTCAGTGCACGGGCGTCGATGGACGCCGCCTGCGGTGCGGCGAGCAGCGCGGAGACGTCCTGCCGAGCGCGCATCAGCGGCACGCCCCTCCCGGCCGCGAACGCGCCGCTGCTTTCGAAGGTGACCGCCGCGGCGTCGAACGCAGCCGCGTCGAAGGCGGCCCGGTTCTGCATCACGACTTCTCCCCACCAGCCCGACTCGGCGGAGAGGCCACGCTGCGGGTCGGCACTCTCCCAGATCGCGGCGGACACGAAGTGGGAAAGGTCGGGCCGTGGGTAACCGACGTCCTGCACGATCGCCAGCTCGCCGCGCTGGAACATTTGCATCGTCGACGTGAGCGCCGGATGCAGCGCGAGCATCGCGTCAAGCGGCAGCACCTTGCGTTCGGGCAGGCCGACCGTCGGTCGGAGTTTGCGGTACAGCGGGTCGGCGACCGGCACGACCGTATTCAAGCCGTCGTTGCCGCCGACAAGGCTCAGCACGATCAGGCGCTTGGTGCGCAATGCATCCACAGGCACAGCCCCGGGCGCGGGGGCGGCCAGCACTGGGAACCCAGCACCGGCCGCCATGCCGGCAATGCCAGCAAGTGCGCGGCGGCGCGTCAGCATCGTATTGGCGACGATCCGAATCGACATGGCATCTCCATCTACTTGAGGTTAAAGGCGGGGTCAAGGAGCAAGGACTCGAGGCGGGCGTCCGGTTCAACCGCCCCGGCCGGCGCCGCCAGCAACGGAGCGACCGGCAGCACCGCCTGCGGCAGCGGCAGACCCTGCCATTGCTCGGCGATGTCGCGCGCCAGCTCCCCGGACGGCCGCGCCGCCGGCCGCAGCACCAGCGGCAGCCGCGTGGTCGCGAACTCGATGATCGAGTTGACGTGTTCATAGCGGCGGTCAAGCAGCGTCGGCTCCATGCCGTGCTGGGCGGCTTCGATTGCGGCAATATCAAAGTGCGCCACGCCGGGGCAGTACATCATCCCTTTGGGCACCTGCGCCGAGCACGGCTGACCAGCGTCGAACCTGATGTCCGACAGGTACACCGGTATGCGCTTGCCATCGAGCTGTACCCAGTTGATGAACAAGTTGGCCTGCTCACCGGCGCCCCGCTCGAACACGACGTCGATCGTGTGGGGCTTTGCAGGCAGACCTTTGCGCGGGATGCGAAGCAGGTCCCAGCCCGGTTTGCCAGCCGCTTGGCCGGCTCCGATGCTCTCCGCCGGGCAGCGGGCCTGTGCTGCGGCGACCGGCACGCCATCCACCCGCACACCAAGGCGAACCGGCACCGGCCCAGCACGTTCGGCTGAGAAGCGGACGAGCAGGTCGTCGGCACCGGCGCGCAGCGCTTCCCGGCCTGCATCACGGCAAGACCAAATCGCCGTGACACGCTCGGAGCGCATGCCCAGGGACTGCGGGTTCAGCCATGCCATGCCGCGCTTCCAGCCAGCCACTGAAGGCGGTTCGAACAGGTCTTCACCGAGCAGGCGCGAATCCTCGGCGAGCATGCCGACGTCAGGCATCGCGATACCGAAGGTGCGAACAAGGCCGACCAGCAGTTCGACCGGTGACTTCACGAGACGACCACGATTCTCGGACGCCCAGAAGGCAGGACTGAGCAGCATCTCCCTCAGGAACGGTCGCAACTCGTAGCCGCCGGTGCGCAGCACGGCCGCCAGGCGCGCGACTTCCCGCGGATCGGCATCGGGTGAGACGAACTCGCGATAGAACTTGTCGGCGACGAAAACCGCGGCTTGCGGCTGCTCCAGGATGACGCGCTCGGCATCTTCGAGCGTGCGCACGTCGTCGCGGCCGAGGAAGTGCTTTGCAGTGGTATCCAGTTCGCCTTCTCGTACGAGATAGCGCCAGTCGCCGCCGAAATCCACGCTGTGGCCGCTGAGGGTACGCGCCAGCGCCTTCACGTCGAACTCGGAATAGTGACCGGTGCCCAGCGTGAACAGCTCCAGCAACTCGCGTGCGAGGTTCTCGTTGGGCGTGTGCCGCGTGTTCACCGCGTTATCGAGGAAGACCAGCATCGCCGGATCACGCACCATGGCGTGCAGCAGGTCAGCGTAGTTGCGGGTGCCGTGAGCGCGGATCTGCTGCAGCTGGTCGTACATCAGGCGGGGCCCGAGCACGTCGAAGTACTTGGACGTGAAGTGCCCCTGCCAGAACAGCGCGAGCCGTTCGGCCATCGGGGAGGGCGAACTGATCATCGTGTCCAACCACCAAACGCGCAGCTGCTCCATCTCCTGCATGCCGCGGTGCGTGAGCGCGGTTTCCTCTGCGCTGCCCAAATTCAACATCGGGAGACCGACGGCCATGGCCGCGGGCAGGTAGTCGCGTCCTAGTCGAGGCAGGTATTCATTCGTCGGCTCGGCCAGGAACGCCGGCGGTGGCGCAAGCGTGGGCGCCTGGTCGAGCCCGGTCAACAGTCGGTCCACCGCCTGCTCGCGCGTCAGCGGGAGCAAGGCCCGAATCTCGTGTGGTGCAGCACCGAAGCCGGTGCGCGACAGGAGGTGGCGCGCATCGTCGGCGCTCAGCGCCTGCACGGCGCACGAGCTGAACGCCAATGTCGCCGCGCAGGCCGCGCTCAGCCGCAGGCGGGTGATGCAGGTCAGGATGTACAAACTCGTCTCCTATAGGCGGGGAAAGAACCTTCGTCAATGCGGCCGTCGGCCGGACCGCTGTTCATTGCACGGTCCCGGTGGCTCGAGTGGTCGGCGTCGCGCGCGACGGCCGCGCCGGCTCGGTGCCACGGCGTCGGGGCCATGACGCTGCCACGACGGCGAGCGCGAACATCCACAGCGTTGCTTCGAGCAGCAGGTTGAGCCCGGGCAGCATCAAGGGCGGTCGCGATGCCGCCATGCCGACGACCGCCACGTTGACGGCGAGCCAGCCGACGAAAGCCGTCGCACCGACTCCGATGCGGGCGCCAGCTCCGCGGGTCAATCCCTTTGTCCCCCAGCTCGTGTCGGTGAGGCGGGCCATCGCGTAGCCCCAAAGGCAGACCTGCATCACCGGATTGATGACCACGAAGTATTCGACTGCGCGACCGAGAACCGTTCGCCGGCCCTCCGGCCGGGATGCGGCGGTGATCCAGGCTGCCGCAGCAGGGAGCAGCAGCAACGGCACCAGCGACACAGGGGGCAGAACGCCCGCCAGCAACGCTGCCAGGCTGACGAACGCGCCAAGGAATGCCGCATCGCGGACTGCGCCCATCCAGGCCGGCCTGGATCGCCGCCACGCAGCGGCGGCGAGACCGACGGCGAGCATGGCCGCCAGCATCATCGGCAGGGCTGGTGAATGGCGCTCTAGCGCGCCCTCGACGGCGCGCAACACGAGCATGAGGCTGGAAGCCAGCATTGCGGGCGCAAGGCACTGCTGCAGCACGAGCAACGCCTGCCACGCCAGCGCAAACGAAAGACGCAGCTTGTCGCCCGCATTGCGATCGGCGCGTCGCACGAAGGCCAACCACTGCGAGGCCAGCCACAACCGGCATGCGCTTGAGCCGTTGTTCCAGCGTCGTCGCTGCCGCAGCAGTTCGGACCATGTCGTGCAGGCGTCGGTGGTGGCCTGCGCAGCGTCGCAGTAGCCAAGCCTCCATCGCCGGGGCCCAACGACCAGTTCGTTGCCGATGACTCGGTCTTCTGCCAGGAACATCACCCGCTCCAACGGCTGCCGCGTGCCGAGCCCCCGCAGGTAGCGGCCGAGCGGGTCCGCAGCCGTCCCGGCACACGCCGCCTGCAACGCGCGGTCGTCGGCGAACGGCGGGCGCACCATGCCGTTTGTCAGGGCGCGCCAGCGAATCGCGCTGAACTGCCCCGGCAACACGCTGAGATGTCCGCTCGCAATTTCGGCAGGCCAGTACACCGCGGCCTGGGTCTCGAAATCCATGAACTGCCAGTTCGCCAGCAGGCCGGCGTTAGGATCCGGCTGCGTCGAGATGCGCGAGGCCAGCGCCGCAGTTTTCGGTTCGCGTTCAAACTGCGCCAGCATCGCGGTCACTGCAGGCGATGCGACGGTGGTGCCGCAATCCAGCTGGAAGCACAGGCGTGGTTGCAGCCGTGCGCACAGGTGGCCGAAGAACAAGGCATGCGAATGCAGCTTGCCGCGATTGCGTCCTTTGATGCACACCACAACGTCTATCTCTTCGTCGCCGTCGCCGTCGCCGTCGCCACGCGCCACAGACGACAGGCGCTGCAGCGAGTGGCGAGCGAAGAAGAAGCGTGTGCGTCCATCGTCATCCGAGCCCGCTGTGGTGACCAGGCCGGCGGACAAGAGGAAGTTCTGCAGCGTCGCGTCCATCGACGCGCGCCCATCGACGACGATTGCCATGCAACTGTCGCCGGGCCTGCGCTGGCCTGCGCGCCGCGCTTCCACCAGCGACTCGCACAACGAAGCGATCGTCGACTCGACAGCGGCCGCAGCTTCGTTGTAGACCGTGATGCAGAAGAGGTTCATGGGTCGGAGCCCGACCAATGCGCCGGGCGTCACCTCGACGTCAAGGAACGGCAGAGCGTCAAGGTGCAGTCGGGCGGACGGATCCGGCGCGGTTGGGCTCGACAGGAACCTGTCGGCATGCTGATTTGCGGCGCTCACGCTACCTCCCCCATTCGAGCTGCAAATTGAACCGTCGGCATGCCAACACGCGAGAGCGCGGTCGTTCGTGCCATGGCTGCGGCGCTCCTTGCGAGCGGCGGTTCCCACCACGCGAAGAGCGGAATCATGAGCAGGGCGGCCACCGCCGCGAGCCCGCCGTCGGCGTCGGCGGGCTGCAGCTGTGCAGCCGACCGCCGGTCGATGAATGACATTGGGCGCATATGCGTGCTCATGGATTCGATCCTAGATCCGCGAATCGACGTAATACGTTTGTTCGCGTCTTTTCGAATACCGTCACATCGGCTAAACGCGTCGCACTTGAGAAAGTCGGCGTCTCTCCTGAGCAAGCACCATCGAATGAACTGCCCGCCAATCATCTGGCCTGAATCAGCCAGGCTCCGTCCAAGGCGTTGACGGGGCGGTACCTGCCAGGCGAGCACTCGCCTACGCCGTGTGGCGCTTGCAGGAACGCTCGATGCGACGCACGACCGCTGCACTCATCGCGGTCCCGTCTCGGGGTCTCGAGCCGATCGAAGGCGTCACCCAGTGCGGCTACCGTGGTTCGATTGAGAGATCACGGGTAGGAACGCTTTGCAACCATCGGCCCTTGGAAGACGAAATTCAGGGCGCAGCTCACACTATGAACCGCGCGACGGCGCACTGCAGCCCTACCCTACTACGTGTGCAACGAGGCCGTCGTGCGTCAGGCAGGCAAGCACTGCCAATCGGTGCGCGGGGCACCGGTGGACGCCTCGATCAGGGCGCTTCTCCTGCAGACGGTGGCACCGGCGGCCATCGAAGTAGCGCTGGCAGTGCCGCATGAGATCGCCAGCTTGGCGAAGGAACTCTCGGCCTGCGGCGGCGTCATGGCCACATAGGCGACCTGTTCCGCTGCTTCCACCGACGTGGCTTCCAGGGCTGCAAATATTCTCGCGGCCGTCTGAGCCGGCAAGAGTTTCCCAAGTCGTCCTTTTGTCCCAGCCGCATCAGTGCTTCCGGGAAGGACCGCTGGGCATGCCATCGAACCCGACCCATTGCTGGCGTCGGTAGTCGTACAGCTTGCAGGTGCGCACGCTTTCGCGCAATGAAGCCAGCGTGAGCCGCTCGGTGAGGAACAGGCCGGCGGCGCGTTCGCTCAGCATGGATTGCGCGGCAGGCAGCCGGTAGAACGGTACGCTCGTGTTCACGTGGTGCACCGGATGGTCCATGATGTTGTGCAGCAACCGTCCGAGCCCGCTCGGCAAAACAACGTGGACCGTCGACGTCAAGTATCCGTGCTGCGCGCTGCGCGCTTGCTTGTCGGCGTACCAGGCGATGGTGGGATGTGTGTGATGGACGAACACGATGAACCCCATCGAGAAATTCCACATCGAAAATGGCAGCGCGAATGCCGCGATCCAGGCCCATCCGGCGCCGTCCGGCGTACCATTCCCTACGGCCGAAGCCGCGGTACTCCATGCGATCGCAAAGAGGGTCACCAACACGCTGTCTGTCGTGAACACCCTGCGCCGCGCACGCAGCGTTGTGGCACTCGGGAAGTACATGCGCTTGCACCAGACTTCCACGAAGTAGTAAAGACCAAAGCCCCAGCCGCTACGGTACAGCCGTTCCAGCGCCTGGCGTGAGCGTGGACTAGCGGCGTACTGTGCAGGAGTCATGGGCTCCCAGACGTAGTCCTTGCCTCGCACGTTGGAGAATCCGTGGTGGACGACGTTGTGTCCCACATCCCACAGCGAGTAGGGCGTCAGTGAGGGCAGGAAGGCGATGCGGCCGATCACCTGATTGAGGCTGCGGTGCTCAGTCAGCGCCATGTGGCAGGCGTCGTGGCCGATGACGAACAGCCGAGAGGTGAACAGCCAGATGCCCAGGCTGCCGAGGAACTTGAGGGGAAGTGGCGCGAGCACGGCGCTTGCCAGCGACACGAAGAATCCGACCAGGTCCACCACGAATAGCACGAGGGGCTCCGAGATGGATTTGGGCTTGTACGGTTCCAGGAGTTCCGACAGGTGCTTACGTAGACCGAGGCCGTCATGGAGGATGGCTGCGGCATGTACGGAGGTTTCAGCCATGACCACTCCCATACAGTGACGCGAATGCCGCATTCGCGGCGTCGTGCAACCGCTGCGGCACTGCGATCCCGCAGCCGCTCACCGCGTTCACTGCGGAGCGCACCGCCGATTCCAGCAGCGGCACATCGGCCGTCGCGTACGAACCGCAGAAGAACAGATTCCGGCCCGGCTGTCGATGCAGTGCGCGCAGCTCTGCCTCCGCACGGCGACTGTCCAGTGTGACGACGGCCCGCTGCATCTTGACTCGCCGCAGAACGGTGCCGACTTCTGGTTCGAAAAGCGGGTCCCATGTTTGAAACACGGGGGGCGCGTCACCGATCATCGGTTCTATCGGGTTGGTCCAGGCGGTCCACATAGACGGGGCGCCGTCGGGACCGAGGAAATAGTTCAAGGCCGTCCAGTGGGCGCGGTCTCGCGGCATGAACCGCTCGTCCTGGTGAGTGACGATTTCGCCGCTCTCATAGGGGAAGCGCGCGAGGAGGGACCGCTCGGCGGACAGCGAGGGGTGTACGAGCAGTGCCAGCGCCTCATTGGCCTGGGCGGCGACGATGACACGTTTGAAGCTGTACAGGCTCACGGCGGTGCGCATCTGCAAACCATCGTGGACTGGCGCCACGTCCAGCACCGGTTCGGCCACGCGCATTCCTACGCCTTCTCGCAGCGCCGTGGCAAGGGCTCTTGTTCCGCCGTGCAGGCGGCGAGTGCGCTTCGTTCCGACGATGTTGTCGAATAGCCTGAGCAAGTCTGGAGCCGGCCATCGCAGCAGCGCGGCTTCGCTGCAAGTACAAATGGTCGAGAGGATGGGCAGGACGAACTGTCGGAAGAATGTTGGGGCCAAGCCGCTGCTGGACACGAACGATGCCAGCGTCGGCGGGTCTTCCGTGGTCACCGGATACCCGGCCAATGCCAGGCGCAGTTGGAGGATGCCTTCCAGAACCTGGAGCCGATGTGCCCGGAAATCTGGCCGAGCGCGCTGCGCGAAGGACACAGGCCCAGTCTGCAGCCAAGTCTCCCCCGTCAGACCGCTGAAGGACAAATGCAGTGCCACATCGAACGTCTCCACGCCGCAAAGGTCGCACAGCGTGAGGAAGCTGCGCCAGCCCTCAGGTGTGGTGATGCGAAGCGGAATGTCCACGTGACCTGTTTGCGGGTTACGCTGGGTTCGCGGAGATACCACGTGATAGTCCATGCTGCATCCGGGCAATGCCTCGAACAGAACGACCTCATGGCCAGCGCGCCGGCACAGCCAAGCGGCCGTCAGTCCGGCAATGCCGCTGCCGACGACGGCAATACGTCTTTCCTCCACGATCTTCCTCCATGTTTCCACTACCGATTGGTAGCCAAGTGATCTTCGTCTGTGGCCGTCGTGCCAGACTTCCACCAGCGTGCCGCCACTCTTCTCAGCGGGTGTCAATGGAAGCCCTCGCTTTCCGTATGCCGCAAGGAAATCCGTCAAGTGGCTGTGCGGGGGACGACTGCAGATCGAGATAGTGGGCGTTCGCGCAGGAGACGGTACGGCCTGCTGATGCCTATGCACGAGGCACTGCGGACCGCTTGATGGCACGGCCGGCGCACTCACGGCTTTGGCGAGGCTTCAAGACCCCAGCGGACTTGCATCAGCCGCTCCACCGCGCCACGGCCGTGCGCTCGCGCCTGAGCTGCCGCCAGACCTTGTCGGCACCGTAGACGCGCAGGTTCTGGTCGTACACACGTTGCACCTGCGGCAGCAAGCTCGCATCGCGCCAGCCCGACAGCGGGCAGCAGCGCCGGATCGCGCTGGCGCGCCGAGTGGCGCCGGTACGCCGACGGGACGACCTGCAGCGCGCGGCAGATCGGCTCGACCCCGAGGCGAGCGCGGTGCTCGTCGATGAAGGCATTCACTTCTTGTGGTGGCGGTCGAGCTTCAACTGGGCGGAATACGCGCTGGCCAGCTTCAGGATCTCGTTGGCCTTGCGCAGCTCACGCACCTCGCGCTCGAGTTCCTGATGCGCTGCTGCTCGGCCGTCGTCGCGCCCGGCCGCACGCCGCTGTCGCGCTCGCCCTGGCGCACCCACTGGCGCAGCGTCTCGGCCGTGCAGCCGATCTTGCCGGCTATCGACTCGATCGCCGCCCACTGCGACGGGTACTGGTCCTTGGCATCGAAGAACGTGCGCACCGCCCGCTCGATCACCTCGGGGGAAAACTTCCGGACTTCCTCATCTTGGCGCCATTCTCAATCGAAGGAGACTCCTCAAAATGCGGGGCGGTTCACCGCGATTGGCTCCACCGACAGGTGGGACGGGCAGCCGCTTACGCTGGTCACGCCGGTCCGGCAGGTGGTGCAGCGCGTGGTCACGCGCCATCTGCTCGACTTCGTCGATACGGGCGCGCCTACGCAGCTACTCCCTCACCGCTGATGGCCCCGGGCCGGAGGACCACAGCTTTGGGTGAGATCAACATGTGTCGGCTGGCCGCTTACGTTCGAAGGTGTCACGTTGACGAAACGAGACGTCGCGCTTGTGGAAGTTCACAAGTGACACTTGCGACACACTTGATCAACGCAATCGATAAGCGGCGCGGGGAGGGTAGCGGTCCAGCTCTCCGTGTCGTGTGGTGGTCTGGGCTGCGGTCAAAAGGAGATTCTTCATGGAACAAGATCTGCAAGATAGCGTTCGGGTGACGCATGCCCTTCAGCCCTCAAAGCCGCTATCGTCGGGCCAACTGCACCGGGCCTCGCAGGGACAACTGCGCCAGCTTTCGTCGGAGCAACTGCGCCAGGTGAGCGGAGCCTATTCGTACGGCTCCCGTGGTTTTGGCCCGGTAATCCCCTAACCGACTTAGCGCAATCGTTGGCATCCCCCTTCCTCCGCAGCCGAGGGAGGGGTGCCGGATGACGCTTCATGAGACCGTTCGGCGGCGCCGCCACACCCGCGCAAGAGCTCGCCCGCCAGTACTTTGCCTCGGCCCACGCCGTCCACGGCCGTCTTCATGTCGTCGCAGATGCCCCGCCAGGCCCCGCGGCCCATCAGGTACTGCTGCCGATGACCAGAGCCTCCTCGCTCCAATCGAACTGGAAGGCTTCGCCCAGGGCGAAGCTCAGCGGCACGCAGGCATCCCCGCTGCATACAGCGCCCTGGGCAGCGTCAGCAGTCCAGCCCACGAGGCTGGAGGGACTGGCTCATTTCTTCCGGCAGGCCGGCCCGCTCGGCAAAGCATCCACCCGCGCAAACTGGCTGCTCTCGCCCAGCGCTTCCACGCCGATGAATGCGCGGATGGTCAGTACACGTTCCTTGGTGCGCATGGCCAACTTGTAGTTTTTATTGCTTCGGGGGTCGTGGATCCAGCCGTCCTTCCAAGCGTCCTTGTCGAAGCGAGTGACCTGGGCGATGCGTGTGCCGCAGGTGTCGTTGGGTGTCCCGGCATCCTTGTCCCAGACGATGGTGCCGCACAGGGCATCGGGACGCTCAGGGCAGGTGCTGAACTCTATGACCGCGTCTTTCTCGGGCGTTATCCACAGACCCTTGGCATCGTCGGGCAAGGCCGCGATGGCGGTGGTGGGCAGGCCACTCAGTGCAGCCAGCAATGCGACGGGCCATGTGGCGCGAGTCGCAGCGGAATTGAGCATTTCAGGTCCTTTCGATTGGATGGAAGTGGTGATGTGGAAGGTGTTCAGGTAACTGTGGCCGTGGCCGGTTGCCTCTGGGCGCTCGCCCGGTCCAGCGCTTGTAGGCGCGTCGGAAGTTGCTGGGGTCAGTGAATCCCACGGCCGAGGCCACCGCGTCCACGCTGATGGAGGGCATGGTCAGCAACTCCTCGGCCTGGTCATGACGCGCCTTGTCCAGCAGTTGGCGGAAGCTGTACCCGTATTGGCTCAGCCGCCTGTTGGCCGTGCGTGCGCTGACGTTCAGGCTGCGTGCCACGTCGTCGATGGAGACAGGCCTGTGCAGGTTGCTGCGCAGGAATTGCGCAGCGGACTCGATAAAGTCGTCCTGGCATGGGCGTTGCCTGGTCCTCAGCAAGTCTTCGAGCTGGCGGCGAATCAGGCCACTGGCAAAGCTGTCGTGTGTGGCAATCTTGCAGCCCAGCCACCGGGTGTCGAAGGTGATGCGATTGGCCTGTCCAGAGAATGTGATGGGGCACTTGAACGTGGAGAAATAGGTGAGCGTGTCGGCCGGCTGCTCATGGGTCACCTCCACACAGTTGGCCTGGAGGTTCGGTCCGATGAGGATGCGACCAATTGCCAGGATGCTGGCCAGGCCTTCCTCAACGAAGAAGGAGGCCAGTTCAGGGTCGTCAAATCTGGGCGTCAACTCGATGGAGAACGAGCCGCCGATGAAGGTGGCCTGATGGTCCAGCACGGCACCGGCTTGGAGCTGATGCTCAAGACAGTAGCGAACTGCCTCGGCCACCGTGCCGAATGTCAGCATGCCGACTCCGGTCAAACCCAGGCTGAAGGGTGTTTGAGCAGCCCCCAGATCCAGGCCCGAGGCCTGGGTGCCCACGGCGGTTTTGTAGCGTCTGGCCACTTGGGAAATCTGGCGATAGGACAGCTTGAGGTCCGGCACGTTCTTGAGGGTGTCGGCCGTGAAACCCAGCCCGCAACACAGCGTTGAGGGGGTGATGCCTCGGTTGGCCGCAATGTCCAGGATGCTTCCCACTAGCGTGGGCGACAGATTGGCGGTGTCGGCAGGGGCATGCCACGGCGCAGCCCGGCCTGCAAGGCCACGAACCTTGGCGCCATACCTGACGCCCGGATCGTGCTTTTCCGGCGGCGCAAGTGAGGCCCGCCCAACCTCCACACGGCAGTTCATCGTATTCATACGGCACAACAAATAGTAGCTATGACTACCAATTAGCAGGACTCGTGCCATACATTTCGCCCGCATCCGGCACGGTGGCAGCACCAAAGGTGGTCTCATGGCGCCGGGGGAAGGGCAGGCCGACTCAATGGTGGGATCTGTGGGAACACCCGCACCGCGACACGCGCACCAGCCTGCAGCGTGGACGGCCGAGGCTGTCGCATCGGGGCGCAAGCTGGGCGGCATGGGCTGGATGCGAAATTCTGTGGCCGATGTGCGCGGCAGACCTGATGTTGTCCGTTTCTGACCTGGCGCACAGCGTGGGGCGTTCCTAGCATTCGTTCCGCGCATTTCTCCCCAGCTCACGCGCTTCGGGCTGTGCCGAGGAAGGCCTCCGACACCGCGTTCTTCGCACGCCTACAAATCAGGAACCGTGAACATGAAACCCACCGACGCTTCCGACGGGGGCGGCAACACAACCGCCCCCATGACCCCTGAGGCCCCCCAGAATGCCTCGCGCCGCCGGCTGCTGCATGGCGCCACAGCCCTGGCCTCCACGTTTGCGGCGAGTGCTGCCCTGGCATCCACGGCACGGGCACCGGCTTCCTACAGCGAGTCGGCGGGTGGCGTGCTCGATGTGGTCATCATCGGCGGCGGTCTGGCCGGCCTCACGGCCGCACGCGATCTGCACCGCAGCGGCAACCGCAGTTTCGTGGTGCTGGAAGCACGCAACCGGGTCGGCGGCCGGACGCTGAACCACCAACTGCGCAACGGCTACATCAGCGAGGCTGGTGGCCAGTGGGTGGGGCCGGGCCAGACAGCCGTCACCGATCTTGCACGGGAACTCGAGATCGGCACCTTCAAGTCTGATTTCACCGGCCGTGGCGTCTACCGCATGGGCAAGGGCCGCGTGGAGGACGACACTCATGGCGGCGTGGACCTTGACCCCAAGGTGCTGGCCGAATTCGATGCACTGGCGCGCAGCCTGCATTCGACCAAGCCGTGGCTGTCGGCCAACGCCAAAGAGCTCGACAAGCTGTCGGTGACCGACTGGCTGGCCAAACGCAACGTCAACCAGCAAGACATGCTCACCTGGCAGTTCGCGACGGTGCTGACCATGGGGTCGTCAATGGCCAACTCCTCGCTGCTGCAGTACCTGGCGGTGGTGAATTGCGCCGGTGGTTTCCAGGTGCTGGAAGCGCAGAAGGATGGCGCGCAGGAGTCGCGCTTCTACGGAGGCTCGCAGTCCCTCAGCATCAAGATGGCCGAAGAGCTGAAGGCATTTGTCCGCTTGGAACATCCTGTTCTCAAGATCGCCCGGTGGGATCAGGCCATCACGGAGGTGCACACCCCTCAGGGCGTGTTCCGCGCCAAGAAGGTCATCGTTGCGTTGTCGCCCTCGCTGTGCCATCGCATCAGCTATGAGCCGGCGCTGCCAGCAGACCGCCAACAGCTTCATCGCCGCTGGCCCACCCACGGGCCGTTCGCCAAGACCGCCATGGTCTACGACGAGCCCTTCTGGTTCAAAAAGGGCTACAACGGCCAGACCGGTTGCGTGACCGGCCCCGTCATTTGGTCCTACGACAACTCGCCCCCGGACAAGAAGCTCGGTGTCATCAATGCCTTCGTCCGTGTAGGCGAGTTGCCATCGAACCACGACGCGGCACAACGCATGCTGGCGGAAATCTACGCCGACTCCTTCAACGACAAGCGCTTCCTGAAGCCGCTGGAATACCACTTGCAGGACTGGGGCCAGGAGCCTTACACGCTCAGCTGTGTGCCCCCCATGCCACCCGGCTTCATGACCAGCGGCCTGATGCCAGCGCTGACCAAGAACGTGGGTGCCCTGATCTGGTCCGGTACCGAAACTGCCGACATCTGGTACGGCTACATGGACGGCGCGGTGCGCTCCGGCCACCGTGCCGCACTGGAGGCGCTGCAATCCTTGAACAGCCGGACGGGAGTTGTCGCGTGAATACCCCAACTATCCAACGCCAACGGGGTGCCGCACTCCGGATCATGCTGATCGTTCTCGCGCTGCTGGTCGGTGCCGGCGCCTACTTCGCGCAGGACATCTGGGGCCTGTGGAACTTCAAACTCGCTCTAGACGAAGAAGCCGCGGTCGCCCAGGCCCGAGGGGGTGCGCAAATGCGCGACCTGGCGCAGGCCTGCGCCGGCTGCCATGGCATCGATGGCGCAGGCATCTTCCAGTACTACCCGCATCTGGCCGGACAGCCCGCTGGCTATTTGGCCACGCAGCTGAAGAAGTTCGCCAGCGGCAGCCGCCGGGACCCCATCATGGAACCGCTGGCCGCCGGGATGAGCGATGCGCAGATCGCGAAGCTCGCCGACTATTTCGCGGCATCCAAGCCTCGCCCCAACGAGCCCGTTGACCTCAGTCACGAAGAGCGGGCCCGCGGCGCGCGGCTGGTGGCAGCCTGCACTGCATGCCATGGTGCTGCACTGCAGGGCAGCAGCTTTGCCGCAGCAAGCGGCACCGTGGCCACCGCCCGCTTGAATGGCCAGGGGCGCGACTATCTGCTGCGCCAACTGCAGGCCTTCAAGTCCGGCGAGCGCAATGACGCATCAGGCGCCATGACGGAGGTGGCCAAGTCCCTGGCTGATGCGGACATCCAGGTGCTCGTCAAGTACTTGTCCGTGCTCTAAGGAGACGCTGGACAAGTCACTCGCGCGCGCCACGCCCATGCCCCGCCCTCATCCTCACTCACCCAAACGCCAGCCCATGGCCAACCTCAAGAACACGCACATGAAACCGTCTTCCGTCTCTCCACCGCTCTACCACCGCCTCGTCGCGGTCATCACCTGGATCGGCGTTGTGGTGGGCTTCGCCTGCCTCTACCTGGGTCTGAAGACCGTCGACTTCGACCTGGACGCGATGACCGACCCGCTCAATCAACTGCGCCGCGCCAGCATGGAAAAGGCCGATCTGATCGAGTGGTCCATGCTGTGCGACATCTTCGGCTTCTACCTGCTGATGATTCCGGGCGTCATCTACATCTGGTATTGGCTGCGTGAGCGCAACCCCTTCCTGATGGCCGTCAGCACAGTGTCCATGCTGCTCTACATCCTGACCGGTGCTCTGGGTGGCGGCATTCTCTCCATCCTCTGGCCTAGCCTCGTGCGGGCCTACGTGGGCGCCAGCAGCGACCCGGTGATGTCTCAGATCCTCACCGAGCAATTCAAGCTCGTCACCAACTTGGTCTACACCGGCATGTGGGGCCGTGTGGAATACATCTTGATCGCCTTCTGGGTCGCCGCGGTCAGCGCCTTGACCTGGTCGGACAAGCGCGCCTTCTCCATCTTTGGGTTCATCGGCGCGCTGGGATCGCTGCTGTCGGCGGTGGGCGAGACCTTCTCAATCCGCAGCTTGGCCGACAACGCCATCGACGTCTACATGATCGGCGTTCCGTTGTGGGTGGCCTGGGCGGCGGTGTTTGCCTGGAAGGCCGGCAAGGTTCCGGCAGAGATCGGTACGGCAGACGTGAGCGCTGACGCGGTGCGACGCCACCACGCCTGAAGGGCCGCCCTGCTGTTCGGCGCCCATACGCAATTGAGCAGGGCGCTGACCAGGCCATATTCACCAGTGCCCGCATCGGGCCTGGACTTCCTCGCGGACTGAACGCGGCGCGGAGGACGCCCAGGTCGTCACGTTGTCGCTGCTGTTGTTGGCATCTGCGCCACGCTGAAGGCCTTGTGCTCGAGGTGGCGCAGTTCGCCGAAGTCGGGGTCGAACAGGTACTTCGCGCACCGCGCGGCGAAGCGGGCGTTGACCTGGCGGGCCTTGCCGCGGCCCACGCGGTCGGCGGCGGTCTTCATGTTGTCGTAGTTTTGTGCCCAGCTACCTTATGTGTCCAACCGGCCTGAGCATCGCGCCGGCGATGGCGAGTCACCGGCCACGGGGCACAAAATTCTCAGAGCGTTTGCAGCCACTTCATCAGGCCTTGGTCTTGGCGCCATCCGACGGGAGTCGGGGATGCCGCTGAAGTCGTCGCAGGCATGCATGCCGCGAACGCCGCCTCCTTGGTTCGCATCGTGATCTCAGCGTAACGTGGTCGTCTCCAGACTGACATGGCCAAGCCAGCCGTGGATCACGTTGGGCTCGACTCCGGCCTCCAGCAGTCGGACCGTGGTCGTGTGCCGAAATTGATGCGGTGAGATCGTCTTGCCTTGTTCGTGCACGTCGCTTCGAACGAGCAGCCCCTCTACTTGTCGCCCTTGCCATGTAGGCGCAAGCGCAGCGGCCTGGCCCAGGCCGCCTCGACTCCCGTCGGATCGAAGCGCCCCTTTTTCGGGGAGGCTGCTTCGATCGAGAAGGGCGCCCCCATGAGCAGGCCCTCGAAGTTTCGCGCGAAGAGAAGAAGCGTGCGGTGCGCGTGACCTTCGACGCCAAGCCGGTCGGGCGGCGAGATCGCCTGCAGTTCGCGTGAAGCGGCAATTCAATGAGAGTGACGGCGATGCCAAGACTCATCGCCATGGCAGCCCGGCAGCGATGCGAAAGGACTTGGCGCGCTCGCGAAAGACCCATGCACATGGGACGTCTACCGTACGTTCCATTCAACAGAGATCAAGTGCAAGACGCCAGACACGCCATGAACTCGGTCGCCCAACCATCGGATCGGATCGGCACGCAACCCCAACAGCACGGCGCCGCCGCCTGCGAGCGGGGAACCGGAACGGCTGAGTTCATCACCACCTTGGCCGAATGGACGCTATCAAGCACGGCGCCGAAACTCGTCAGCCACGCCGGCTCGGACAACTCCGCGTCGACGCTGGACGCATGGTTGAAGAGCGTTGCACAGCAACCGATGGGCGATCACTGGCTCGCTCTCGTCGAGGCCATGGTAGACGATGGCTTCGATGCCGCTGACGCCGGCTTCCTTCTGGTCAGCGCCTACCTCCGACACAACGCTGGAAGTCCATATGAATTGCTCGACGAGTTCCGCGACGCGAATCTCCCGCGATGGCTGCTTGGATGTACATGCAAGCGGGGTGGCGCGACGGTGACTGCCGGCTGTATTGGAACCTAGGGTTTTGATTGCAATGAGAGAGAGGTCTCTCATTTCAAGGTTACGCGATTCGGCCCCGATTGCGTGACTTGTCCTCGTAGGGGCCACAACAGGAGAACCTCTGATGAAGATCGAAGTGAACAACAAGGAAGTGAAGAGCGAGAAGGCGCCGAAGGTCGGGGCGTCAATGAAGCAGCTGCTCAACCAGCGTGACACCAAGACGGTGGCGGGGGGTTGGCAATCCACGTTGCCTCCGCGTCGGTGATCGCGGGTGGCCGGCAGAATGTTCTGCCGGCCTTTTCTGCTGTCATTTCTTCCGGAATGACTTCGAGCTTGTGCCGTCGGCAATTCAGTCATGCGCGTCTTCATCAGCATCGCCGCCTATCGGGATCCACTCCTGCAGTTCACGCTTTCGCGGGCGAGGTTCTTGGCAAGCGATCCAGCGCGTCTTCACTTCACTGTGATCGACCAATGTCAGCCGGACGCTGCGTTTCTCACATCGACAGCGCTCGCTCCGGCGCGCCTGACTTATCTGCGCATCGATTCGCAACAGTCGCGCGGAGCGTGTTGGGCGCGCTCCATCGCGATGAGTCACTACGAAGGCGAGGACTGGTTCTTCCAGCTGGACTCGCACATGGATTTCGAGCCCCGCTGGGACGAGAGATTGATTGCGCAGGCTCAAGCGTTGCGCGAGCAGACCGGCAATTTCGTGATGTCGTCCTATCCTCGCCCGTTCGAGGTTCGCAAGGGTCGGGTGCTGCGACCGGCCTTTGACAAAGGAGTGCTCGTGCACGCGGTCGCGTCTGCCGAGAACTTTGAGCCGAACAATCCCCTGCTCCAGTTCCAGGCTCATCGCCGCGACGAGTCAGAACCGGTCGAAGGCTTCAGCCTCGGCGCGGGATGTCTCTTCGCACCCGGTCATTACATCGAAGCTTTCCCGTACGACCCTTACTACTACTTCCAGGGTGAAGAGCAGGCACTGGCGCTGCGCTTGTACACCCATGGCTGGTCGATCTTTCACGTACCGGACCTCCCTGTCTACCATCTGTATGCGCGCGATGCCGTACACAATGAGCTTCAACGGCCCTTGCATTGGGACGCATCGGAGGATCTGGGGCGCGCTCAGCCCAGTCACCGACTGGACGAACTCTCCAAGGACCGCTTGCGTGCGCTGGTGAACGGTCAATCGCTCGGAGTGTTCGGGCTGGGGTCAATTCGAAACCTGAATGAATTCGCCGCGTTCAGCGGAATCGATTACCAACGAGGGAGCGTCGAACCCCGGGCTTTCGCGGGTCCTGGCTGTTGATTTCCTCCGAAACCTGATCCACCGCTTTCGTCAAGTTTGACGATCTATCGGAGGGGGTCAAGGTCGGCAGATGCGAACCCGCTCAGCCGAGCTCCATTGCATCGCCGTGGTACCGCGCCGTGGCCGTCACGCAGGGTTTTATGAAGGGTTAACCCTCTTGTGCCTCGCTTTTGAGACCACTAAACAATAACGGTGTTGGAATGTGTCCGGGGTATTCGAGTGGAAGACGAATCGGCAGTACGGATGCCACAATCCTTGACTGAGGGGGGTGGCGGTTCGGCGATGCAGCCACCGACCTCGGTCTCGTCCCTGACGAAGTGCAGCCCGGTTCTCGAAAATGAAAGCCAGCGTCTGGGACTCCTGCACTCGCTGGAGCTTCTGGACACGCCGCCCGAAGCCGCTTTCGACGCAATCACTCGACTCGCGGCCCAGCTCACGGGCCGGCCGATCGCATTGATCGGTCTGGTCGATGCGGAGCGCACTTGGTTCAAAGCACGCGTCGGGCTGGAGGCAGAGCAGGCACCTCGCTATATCTCGTTTTGCAACGCCACTCTGAGCGCCGAAGATATTTTCGAAGTGGTGGACGCCAAGGCCGAGCCTCGCTTTACCGACAATCCTCTGGTCGTCGGTCCACCGTATGTCCGCTATTACGCGGGCCTACCGCTCACTGTCGCCGGGTTGCCAGTGGGAAGCTTGTGCGTCGTAGATCACGAACCGTACAAACTCGACGAGTCGCAGCGAGACGGCCTGCGAATCATCCGGTATCTGGCTATCGAATTGCTGGCCCAGCGCTTGGCCAGCCGCGCCAAAAGCGAGTTCATCGGACACCTGAGTCACGAAATGCGGACACCGATGAATGCGGTTCTTGGCTTCAGCCAGCTCATCCAGAGGCAGGCGGACCCCGGCTCGCGCGTGGCGGCCAGGGCCGGTCACATCGTTACTGCCGGCCGGCACCTGCTCGAACTCGTCAACGAGTCGCTCGACCTTACGCGGCTGGAGGCCGGCGCCGTGCAGTTGGACATCCGCCCTTTCGACATTGTCCCGGTCCTCTCGGAGGTGAAGGAGCTGATCAAACCTATGGCTGACGAGCGTCGCATCGAAGTCCAGCTCGACGCACCGGAGACCTTGCACATCCACGCCGATGTAAGACGCGCCAAGCAGGTACTGCTGAACCTGACCGCCAACGCGATCAAGTACGGCCCCGAAGACAGCGCGATTGCGATGACTGCTGGAGGGGGTGTGGAAATCGAGCCGTGGGTGTCAGTGTTGGATCACGGGCCGGGAATGACAGCCAAGCAGATGTCCCGACTTTTTAGACCCTTCGACAGACTGGGTCAGGAGAGTGGCCAAGTTCAGGGCACGGGGATCGGTCTGGCCCTGTCAAGACAGCTCGTGGAAGCGATGGGCGGACGCATCGAGGTCAACAGCGAACTTGGGAAGGGGTCGCAGTTCACAGTCAAATGGCGGCGATGCGAGGGCCAGGTACTAGGACGCGCTGCAATGCCGTGTTGACGGACAGCAGCTCCTGCTGCCGTCGGCATGCCGGGGGCTTGCGCTCGGCATGCACGTGGTAGGTGACGACCTTTGGCTCCGCCTCGGCCAGCAGCAGGCGCAGGTAGTCGATGGCGCGGGTCTTGCCGATGCGAGGCGTCCCGCACGCAAGGGCTCTGCAGCAGAGCCGCACGGCACGAAGCCGATCCGCGTATGAATACGTGAACTGCCCTCCAGGTAGTCCAAGAAATCGTCCGCACCCCCATACCCGAATCCGGCATGACGTGCTGGCGTAAGCAGGCGTCATCCTCGCGGAAGACTGCGCGCAAGACCATTTCTAGAGTGGGTGCTCCCATAACAGGAGCATGAAATGTCCGACCGCTTCGCTTGCCATCAACGGACCCGCGCACGAGCAGTGATGGCAGGGCTGATGACCATCGCCACCGGCCCCGCCGCTGCACACGTCAAGTGGTTCTCGCGCGATGCCGACTGCTCGATGCCACCGCTGTCGCCGCTCCAGGTGGTGAGCGCGCCCGACTTCCTGCTGCTCGGGGCGCTTAGCCTGGCGGTGATGGCGGGCGCGACGCTGCTCGATGCTCGGCTGTCGCGCAGCGGCTCGCCGTTCCGCGCCGGGGCCGATGCGCTCGATGCGCGCTGCGTCAGCTGGCTGCCGCGGCTGCTGCGCCTCGGCCTCGCGGCCTTCTTCTTCGTCGCCGTGCTCTACTTCGGCGCGACCCCGGTGTTCCTGACCCCGGAATTGCATGCCCTGGGCCCGTGGGTGCCGGCGCTGCAGCTCGGCATCGCCGCCACGCTGCTGTGGCGTCGGTCCGCCTGGGTCGGGGCGCTGGGAATCGCCGTGCTGTACGGATCGGCGGTGGCTTCCTACGGCTGGTTCCACATGCTGGACTACCCGGTGTTCCTGGCGGCCGCCGCCTTCGTCGCGATCGATTCGCTCGGCCGCGGCCGTCACAACGATCTTGCCCTCGCGCTGCTGCGCGCGGGCGCAGGCGTGACGCTGATGTGGGGCGGTGCCGAGAAGTGGCTCTATCCGTGGTGGAGCGAGGAGGTGGTGAACCACCAGCTGCGTGCCGCTCGCGGCGACCTCTCGCCGGCCTTCTTCATGGCCGCCTGCGGCTGGGTGGAATTCTGCGCCGCCTACGCGCTGGTGTTCGGGCGGCTCGGCACGCAGGTCGCCGCCTGGGTGCTGCTGCTGCCCTTTCTCGCGGCCATCCCGGTCTTCGGCGCGCTGGATGCCATCGGTCACGCGCCCATCATCGTCGTGCTGGTCATGCTGGGCTTGACGCGCACGCGGCTGCCCACGGCGCTGCAGGACGCGGCCGGATTGGCCGGTGCGCTGCGCCGCGGGACCACATGCGCGCTGGCGGCTATGGCCACCGTGGGCTTTTACTGGGGGCTGCAGGCACTGGCCTACCGCCGGCCTGGCAGCATCGACCCCGGCCTGCCCGCAGTGGCCGTGCTGCTGACGGCGCTGCTGTTGCTGTGGTGTACACCGCGTCTGGTTCGATGGGCAGAGGCCGAGCCGTGGCCAAGGCGGCTCGGTAGTGTGCGGTTCGCTCAGAACGTGTGAACGTTCCTGGCCTCTACCGGTTGTGTAGCGCATGAGCGCTGAGACGAGTGGAAGCGAGCGAGAACGGACCCAGCAGGGTCCGTTCGTACTTCAAGCGTCCAGTTTGCGCACGCTGCTGACCTCGGCCGGATCGCCGCGCTTCGGCGCGTCAACCTTGAGCGGCCATGTTGCCAGCCTCGCTCACCGAGCCCGTTGCGTCGACCGAGCGGTTCGCAGGCAGCCGTTCGCGCGCGTGCCGGAGCACACACGCTGTCATCGCATCCAGGATCGGCGACTGGTGCTCCCAGTGGTGCCAGTACAGGTCGACGCTCATCACGTGCTCGGGCGCCAAGTCCACAAGGGTGCCGCAGTCGCGCCTCCCCTCCAACTGAATCACGGGCAGCATCGCGTAACCAACCCCGCATAGAACGCTCTCGAGCAGCGTCATCGGCGCGGGCAAGTAGTGCCGCTTGTAGTTGCCGATCGAAATGCCGAACCGTCGGCTGAGGAACGCGTTGTGCAAGGAATCCTTGCGGCTGAACAGCGCCGCAGGCGCCTTCAGCGCGGCCGGGAGTGTCAGCCCGTGGGGGAAGTGGCGCGTTGCAAACTGCTCGGACGCGAAGCACTTGTAGTCCATCCGTCCCAGCGGGCGGGCCACGAATCCCGGCAGTGCCCGCGGTTCGGCCGATACGCAGGCCACTACCTGACCGCCCTTCAGCCGCGTGAGCGTATGGTCTTGGTCATCGGTTACCACCTCGATCGAGATCGGCAGCTGCACGAGCACTTCCCACAGCACCGGCTGAAACCAGTTCGCCAGCGAATCTGCATTTACCGCAATCGAAACGGGCGCCGATACGTCGGTGTCACCCGGCCGCAGCGCCGCGATCGTGGCCTGTTCGCTCAGGCACATGGCATTCACATGCCGCAGAAGCAATTCACCGGCCGGAGTAGCCGCCGCCGGTCGCTCGCGTGTCAACACCACCGCGGCCAGCGCATCCTCCAGCGCCTTGATTCGCTGCGACACGGCGCCGCGGCTGATGTTCAGCAGCACCGCCGCGCGCTCGAAGCTGCCCTCAGCGACGATCGTCGCGAAGGTCTCGAGTTGATGCCGATCGAGTCCACGGATGGTCATGGGGCGCATGGTTGCACTCGTATTCAAGGGGGTCATGACGAAGTTGTGACGGCGTAGCGCCCCAGCTACTCCGATCCCTTGCAGGCCGCCTGCGTCAAGGCAACGCTGAACAAGGGTCGGTTAGAACGGAACCAGTGCCGGGCGCACCGACCTGGGCGAACAGGGCTTCGCCGAATGGGTGCGGCTCCACCAGGCGTGGGAACTTCAACCACGTCGTCGCGTCGGGGACGCGCTCTCGACCCAGGTCGATGCCCACGAAGCGACGCAGCGCCGTGCTGTCGAGAAAAGTGTCCTCGCAGGCCGCGTCGGCCAGATTGAACCAGGGCTGAACGAAGTACATGGGCAGCATGCGCTTCAGCGCCACTGGCGGCCGCCCGTTGCCAGCCGTGGGGTAATGCGGCTCGATCACCCCAGCACAGCTCGGCCCAGGGCACGATCTGCTCCATCGTCGCCAGGAACACATCGCGCTTGGTCGGTCGGCGGTACTGCTCGTACTGTGCGTTCTCGTCCGCCGCCATCGCCAAGGTCTGTTGCTTCATGCCGGAATCAATGCATGGGCTATGCCACCACGAACTCGATCAGCGTTGCCCCAAATGTTGCTGGCTTGGCGGTGCGCACGGCCCCCTTCAGCCGCGCGGCCCCATCGCCAACCGGCGCTGGGTGGTAGCGGTGGCGCGCGCCTCGGGGTAAAACGACGATTCCATCATCGCCGGCTTGCGCGTGCGTACCAATGTGGTGCGTATCGGGCTAGAATATAGCCTTGACTAGCTTTTTACGGCCCCGATCGGGCCGCAAGATTGGCGATGACGACGTCCGCGATCCACACGGCGAGGCCGCCACTGGCGACGAAGATGCAACCGGCGCAGCAGCGCGCGACCGAGACCTTTGAACGCATCCTGAAGGTCACGGCCGAGACCTTGGCGGATGTCGGTGTCGAGAGGTTGTCCACGAATATCGTCTGCCAACGGGCCGGTCTCACGCCGCCCGCGCTGTACCGCTATTTCCCGAACAAGTACGCGCTCGTCAGCGAACTCGGCCATCGGCTCATGCAGGCGCAGAACGAATGCGTCGGCCGCTGGATCTCGGTGGCGGTCTACCAGGGCCCGCTGGAAGAACTCGAGGCTGCGCTCGAAGGGCTGCTGCTCGACACGTACGAGGTGACCTCGCGTACCACCGGCGGCTTGTGGATCATGCGGGCGCTGCGGGCGGTGCCCGCATTGGAGGAGGTCCGCCTGGCCTCGCACGCCGCCGTCACCGATGCGCAGGTGCCCTTGCTGCGCAAGGCCTTCCCCAAGGCCGCGGCCGCCGAGCTGCGGCTCGTCAGCCGGATCGTCGTGGAGCTGGTGTATTCGGCGGTCGAGATGCTCTGCGAGGAGTCGTTGGACGCTCGGTCCGTGGCCGGCATCGTGGCTGGCATGCTGGCGGGCCACCGCGCGCGGCTCGCTGCACCGCCCGCGGCGCGCACGCGGCGCCGCGGCTGAGGTTCGTGGCTGCTACGAAGGCCCGGCCGCGCTGCCGAGCCGCTGGGCCGCCGGCACGAGGGAGGTCGCCTCGACCGATCGCTGTCGTGATAAGAATCCTTTCGGCGCCGAGGCTGCAACGACTCGAGGCCGCGAGCGCAAGTTTCGGCTCGACGAATGGCTGTTGCGATAAGGTGGTTATCGCGACAAAAGCCGCAACATGCGCGGCCTTGTGCCAATCAGGTGGCAGCACAATGTTCCGATGACAGCAAGTGGACGGTGCGCGTCGCTTGCGCGGAAGATGCCCCCCAGCATCGCCAGGCATCGGTACTGCCGTAGCGAGCCTCAGCAAGATTTCGATGCCTATGACGTTTGGCTTCCTCCACGCAGAGCGCGGCACTTGCGTTGGATTCGTCGCGGCAGCAGATGGGCGTGTAGTCGGCTGCGCCGGTGCCGTTCTGCTTGATTGGGGCCCCACCCGCAGCGAGGCATCTGGCACGCGCGTCCGAATCGTGAACGTGTTCACTCGTGCCGCGCCGCGGGCGACTGCCGCGCGATGTAGCGGCGCACATCCTCGAACGCCATGACGGACCGTGTTATCACTCTGCCTGGAGGGTCTCTGGACCTGCTCGGAGGACGCGTCCTCCGTCACGGGGAGCCGGTGAAGGTCGAGCCACGCGCGTGGCGCGTGCTGGAGCAACTCGCCCGCTTCCGCCATCGCGTGGTCACGAAGGAGGAACTGCTCGTGGCGTTGCGGCCCGAGGGC
>Ga0157377_10000256_pt1 | contig 26253 bp, 21 predicted proteins | sample M55metaG_FD_121116 | JGI IMG/M metagenome (GOLD analysis project Ga0157377, IMG submission 121116) | Miscanthus rhizosphere microbial communities from Kellogg Biological Station, Michigan, USA - M5-5 metaG | ecosystem: Host-associated > Plants > Roots > Rhizosphere > Soil | place: USA: Michigan...
AAGGATGTGCTGATGAAAAACTCCATCCGGAACACGATGGCGCGCAATCTGGTGGTGTTCGGCCTGACGCTGTTAGGCCTGGCGGCTCCGGCCGCCGCCCAGCGTGTCAAGGGCACCGTCACCTACAAGGTCACGGGGGTCGCCGGCGCGGGTGCCCGTTCGGCCATCGCCGCCACCGGCGCGGACATCTTCGAAGTTGGCCATGACTACGTCCTGGTCGAGGCCACGACGGAGGAAGCCGCGGCCCTGACGCAACTGGGCTTCACGCTCGTGAAGTTCCGGGTGCAGGAGGAGCTCTGGGAAGCCTTTCCGCCCGCCGACTCGAACTATCACGACTACGCCGAGATGGTGGCGGAGCTGCAGCAGGCCGCGCTGGACCATCCCGCGATCTTCTCGCTGTTCAGCATCGGCATCTCGCACCAGGGCCGCACCATCTGGGCCGGCAAGATCTCCGACAACGTCAATGTCGACGAGAACGAGCCCGAGGTGCTGTTCACGCACCATCAACACGCGCGCGAGCACCTCACGGTGGAGATGGGGCTGTACACCCTGCGCATGCTGACCGATGAATACGGGGTCGATTCCCAGATCACCGCGCTGGTGGACGGCCGCGAGATCTGGATGATCTTCGACATGAATCCGGACGGCGGCGAGTACGACATCGCCACCGGCAGCTACGCCTCCTGGCGCAAGAACCGGCAGCCGAATCCCGGCTTCACCGCCATCGGCACGGACCTGAACCGCAACTGGGGCTACAACTGGGGCTGCTGCGGCGGCAGCAGCGGCACGGCGAGCAGCGAGACCTATCGCGGCCCCTCCCTATTCTCCGCCCCCGAGACGCAGGTGGTGCGCGACTTCGTCGCCAGCCGCGTCGTCGGCGGGACGCAACAGATCAAGACCCACATCGACTTTCACACCTACGCCGAGCTGGTCATGTGGCCCTACGGCTATAGCTTCACCGACGTGACGCCGGACATCACCCAGGACGATCACGACACGTTCGTGGCCATGGGTCAGGCCATGGCCGCCACCAACGGCTACACGGCGCAGCAGATGAGCGATCTGTACATCACCGACGGGACGATCTGCGACTGGCTGTACGGCGTCCACCGCATCTTCAGCTTCACCGTCGAGATGTATCCGGTCACCTCCGGGCAGGGGGGCTTCTATCCGCCGGACGAAGTGATCCCGGCCCAGACGAGTCGCAACCGCGCCGCGGTCCTCTACCTGCTCGAGCAGTCCCCCTGCGTGTATGCCGTGATCGGCAAGCAGGGCCAGTACTGCAACCAGCCGCCGGCGGCGCCGGGCTCGCTCGCGGCCACGCCGGGCTCGCAGCAGGTCAGCCTGACCTGGATGGCCGCGAGCGGCGCGGCCCTGTACAACATCCACCGCGCTACGGTGAGCGGCGGACCCTACACGCCCATCCAGACCGGCTGGGCCGGTACGAGCTTCACCGACACCGGCCTGACCAACGGGACTCCTTACTACTACGTGGTCACAGGCACCAACGCGGCCGGCGAGGGACCGCCCTCGAACCAGGCCTCGGCCACGCCGTTCGCGCCGGTCGCGACCAGCACCGCGCTCGCATCCGCGCCCAACCCATCGGCCTTCGGGCAATCGGTGACCTTCACGGCGACCGTCACTTCCGGCAGCGGCGTGCCCGCGGGCACAGTCACCTTCACCGAGGGGGCGACCACGTGGGCCTCCAACGTCACGGTCAACGGCAGCGGACAAGCCGCGTTCAGCACCACCGCGCTCTCCGTGGGGAGCCACACCCTCACGGCAACCTTCACCGGCGCCAGCGGCTGGTTGAACAGCAGCGGTACCAACAGCGGCGCGCCGCAGGTCGTGAACGCGGCTCCCATCACCGTGACCTTCACTTCCGCGGGAGCCGAGGATGGCTGGGTCCTGGAATCGGGCGAGAACACCAACGCCGGCGGCTCGCTCAACGACAACAGCAGCAACAGCAGCGCGCTGCGGGTGGGCGACAACAACCAGGACCGCCAGTACCGGGCGGTGGTATCGTTCAACACCGCCTCGATCCCCGACGGCGCAACGATCGTGTCGGTGACCCTGCGCCTGCTGCGCGGCTCGCTCACCGGCACCAACCCCTTCACCACCCACGGCACCTGCTGGGTGGACGTGCAGAACGGCAGCGGCTTCTCCGGATCGACGGCGCTCCAGAACGGCGACTTCCAGGCCGCGGCGACGGCCGTCCAGGCGGCGAGCCTGAGCAACGCCGCGACCGACGGCACCTGGTCGACCGCCAGCCTGAACGCCGCCGGGCTCGCGGCGATCAACAAAACCGGGACGACGCAACTGCGGGTTTCCTTCAATCTCGACGACAACGACGACACGTCAAACGACTACCTCGGCTACTACTCGGGAGAAAACAACACTGCCGGCAACCGGCCGCAACTCGTCGTGACGTACCAGTAGGCGCGTACCGAAAACAGGAGTCTTTATGAAATCTCGTCGCATGCTGGCCGGCTCTCTCTTCATGGTGCTGGCGCTCGTCCTGACGGCATCCGCCGCCGCGCAGTCCGCGAAAAAAGAGACCGCGACTTACAAGATCTCCGGCGTACACGACGCCGTCGCCCGTTCGATCGTTGCCCGCACCGGCGCGGGCATCTTCGAAGTCGGCCATGACTACGTCCTCGTCGAGGCCACGGCGGAGGAAGCCGCGGCCCTGACGCAACTGGGCTTCACGCTCGTGAAGTTCGAGACGCAGGACGCGTTTGCGGCAGCTTTTCCGCCGGCCGACTCGGCCTACCACGACTACGCCGAAATGGTGGCGGAGTTGCAGCAGGCCGAGCTCGACCATCCCTCGATCTTCTCGCTGTTCAGCCTCGGCGTCTCGTACGAGGGACGCACCATCTGGGCGGGCAAGATCTCCGACAACGTCGGCACCGACGAGAACGAGCCCGAGGTGCTGTTCACGCACCACATGCACGCGCGCGAGCACCTCACGGTCGAGATGGGGCTGTATACCCTGCGCATGCTGACCGACGAATACGGCGTCGATTCGCAGATCACCGCTCTGGTGAACGGCCGCGAGATCTGGATGGTCTTCGACATGAATCCGGACGGCGGCGAGTACGACATCGCCACCGGCAGCTACGCCTCCTGGCGCAAGAACCGCCAGCCCAATGCCGGGTCCAGCAACATCGGCACGGACCTGAACCGCAACTGGAGCTACAACTGGGGCTGTTGCGGCGGCAGCAGCGGCACCACGAGCAGCACGACCTACCGAGGCCCCGCGGCCTTCTCCGCTCCCGAGACCCAGGTCGTGCGCGACTTCGTCGACAGCCGCGTGCTCGGCGGCAAGCAGCAGATCACGACCCACATCGACTTTCACACCTACGACGAGCTGGTCATGTGGCCCTACAGTTACACGCTGACCGACGTGCCGGCCGACATGAACCAGGACGATCACGACGCGTTCGTGGTCATGGGCCAAGCCATGGCCGCCACCAACGGCTACACGGCGCAGCAGTGGAGCGACCTGTACATCGGCGACGGGACGATCAACGACTGGCTGTACGGCGTCCACCGCATCTTCAGCTACTGCTTCGAGATGTATCCGGTCACCGATGCGCAGGGCGGCTTCTATCCGCCGGACGAAGTGATCCCGGCCCAGACGAGCCGCAACCGCGCCGCGGTGCTGTATCTGCTCGAGCAGTCCGCCTGCCCGTATGCCGTGATCGGCAAGCAGGGGCCGTACTGCAATCTGCCGCCGGGCGCACCGGGCTCGCTCGCGGCCACGCCGGGCTCGCAGCAGGTCAGCCTCACCTGGACGGCCGCGAACGGCGCGGCGCTGTACAACATCCACCGCGGGACCGCGAGCGGCGGACCGTATACGCCGATCCAGACCGGCTGGGCGGGCACGAGCTTCACCGATACCGGCCTGACCAACGGGACCGCGTACTACTACGTGGTGACCGGCACCAACGTGGCCGGCGAGGGACCTGCCTCCAACGAGGCCTCGGCCACGCCGAATCCGGTTCCGACCGTTGTCACCTTCACCTCTGGGGGCGCCCAGGACGGCTGGGTATTGGAGTCGGGCGAGACCACCAACGCCGGCGGCTCGCTCAACGACAACGGCAGCAACAGCAGCGCGTTGCGCGTGGGCGACAACAACCAGGACCGTCAGTACCGGACCGTGGTCTCGTTCGACACCTCGTCGATCCCCGACGGCGCGACGATCGTGTCGGTGACCCTGCGCCTGCTGCGCGGCTCGCTCACCGGCACCAACCCGTTCACCACCCACGGCACCTGCTGGGTCGACGTGCAGAACGGCAGCGGCTTCTCCGGATCGACGGCGCTGCAGAACGGGGACTTCCAGGCCGCGGCGACCGCCGTCCAGGCGGCGAGCCTGAGCAACGCCGCGTCCGACGGCACCTGGTCGACCGCCAGCCTGAATGCCGCCGGTCTCGCGGCCGTCAACAAAACCGGCACGACGCAGCTGCGCGTCTATTTCAATCTCGACGACAACGACGACACGGCAAACGACTACCTCGGTTACTACTCGGGAGAAAACAACACCGCCGCCAACCGGCCGCAACTCGTCGTGACGTACCAGTAGACCGAGCCATCCGAGTGGCCCGAAGCGACGTATTGTTCGTGACTCAGCACCGCAGAGGAGGATCGAGCAAATGGCATTCGTGGTCCGTTTCACACCCAAGGAGATGTCGACGACCAAGTACGACGAGGTCATCAGGCGCCTGAAAGCCGCCGGCGCGGGCGCACCGAAGGGTCGGCTGTACCACGTCGCCTTCGGCGATCGGAACGAGCTGCGCGTCTCCGACATCTGGGACACGCGCGAGAACTTCGACGCGTTCGGCGCGACGCTGATGCCGATCCTCCAGGAGCTGGGCGTCGATCCCGGAGCGCCGGAATTCATCGACGCTCACAACGTCATCCCCGGCGCCTGAAGACGAACCTCGAGAAATCGAGAGCCCTTCTCCCCTCTCTGAGGGGAGAAGGTGCCGAAGGCGGATGAGGGGTCAGGCCGGTCTCCTTTCCGGCACATCGCCAGCCGTCTCGGGACCTGTCTCACGCGGCAGGCGATCGTTGTGACGAACGACGCCCGGCCGCCTGCGCACAGCCCAAACTGTCTCGTTTACGAGACATCGGCCGCCGCGCGTTGCACTCCCCGAGGCGTGAATTGCCCTCGAAGTGCAATGAATTGCGGTTGAAGTGCAATTCATAGCACTTTGACCGCAATGAATTGCACTTTGACCGCAATGAATTGCACTTTGACCGCAATGAATTGCACTTTGACCGCAATGAATTGTACTTCGAGAGCAATGAATTGCACTTTGACTGCAATTCATAGTGGTTCAACCGCAATTCATTGCACTTCAACCGCAATTCACGAGGGGGAGACCACAATCGATCGCTTGCCGGCCGCGGTTCACGACCGTCCGGCGTTCCCGGTCGGGGACATTGCCGCGGGCGCTCCTCACGGGTGTGTCGGATAAGGGACGCCACGGCGAAGTAGCGAGGCAGCGCGGTCTCGCGGTCACACCCCGAGACCCCGAGACCCCGAGACCCCGAGACCCGCGTTACTTCCGCGCCGCCTCCGCCTCCCGCCGCGCCGTCGCTTCCTTCTCGTCCTTCGCGCTCATCGGCGGGTTGTACGCGGCGATGCCCGTCACCGCCTCGCCGATGATCAGGTTGTGGATGTCGTGCGTTCCCTCGTACGTCTTCACCGACTCGAGGTTGAGCATGTGGCGGATGACGGGGTATTCGTCGGAGATGCCGTTCGCGCCGAGGATGTCGCGGGCGCTACGCGCGCACTCCAGGGCGATGTTCACGTTGTTCATCTTCCCCATCGAGACGTGGTGCGGCTTGAGGTTGCCGGCGTCCTTGAGGCGTCCCATCTGCAGCGCCAGCAGCTGGCCCTTGGTGATCTCGGTGATCATCCAGGCCAGCTTGTTCTGCACCAGCTGGTGCGAGGCGATCGGCTGGCCGCCGAACTGGATACGCGACTTGGCGTACTCCGTGGCGGTGTGGAAGACGCTCATGGCCGCGCCGAGCGCGCCCCAGGCGATGCCGTAGCGCGCCTGCGTCAGGCACGACAGGGGGTACTTCAGCCCGTCGGTCTTCGGCAGCACGTTCTCCGCCGGGATGCGGCAGTCCTCGAAGAAGAGCTGCGAGGTCACCGAGGCGCGCAGCGAGAACTTGCCCATGTGGTACGCGGTGCTGAAGCCCGGCGTGTCCTTCTCCACCAGGAAGCCGCGCACCGTGCCGTCGACCTTGGCCCAGACCACGGCCACGTCGGCGATGGAGCCGTTGGTGATCCAGGCCTTGGCGCCGTTGAGGACGTACGAGTCGCCGTCCTTCTTCGCGTAGGTGCGCATGCCGCCGGGGTTCGAGCCGAAGTCGGGCTCGGTCAGGCCGAAGCAGCCGATCTTCTCGCCCGCGGCGAGCTTCGGAATCCAGTAGTCCTTCTGCTCCTGCGAGCCGTAGGCGTAGATGGGGAACATCACCAGCCCCGACTGCACGCTGGCGAAGGAGCGCAACCCGGAGTCGCCGCGCTCGAGCTCCTGCATGATCAGGCCGTAGGCGACCTGGTTCAGACCCGGCAGCCCGTACTCGCTGATGGTGGCGCCGAAGAGGCCCATCTCGGCGATCTTCGGGATGAGGTGCATGGGAAACTTCTCTTCGCGGTTGGCGTGCTCGATGATGGGGATGATCTCCTCGTCCACGAAGTCGCGGACGGTCTGCCGCACCATCAGCTCGTCTTCGCTGAAGAGCGAATCGATGTTCATGTAGTCGACGCCGGGAAAATTGGCCACGATGTGCTCCTTTACTGGGCGGCGATCATATCAATCGCGCCGCGATAGGATCACGCCGTGAATTTCGTCAAACGCCACTGGCGCGAGGCGGTTGCGGCGCTGGTCGTCCTCGCGTCGCGCCTCGCCGCGCGGCCGCTGTCCATCTGGGAGCTCGACGAGCCGCAGTTCGCGCTCGCCGTGGTGGAGTTCGATCCCACCAAGTACCACCCGCACCCGCCCGGCTGCCCGCTCTTCGTCGGCTTCGGCAAGGTGGTGCACGCCTTCGTCGCCGATCCGTGGCTCAGCCTGGTCATCGTCTCCATCATCACCTGCACCATCGGCGTGGTGGCGCTCGCCGCCGCCTTCCGCCGCTGGCTCGGCGACGCCGACCTCGCCGTGGCCGGCGCGCTGCTCTTCTACCTCTCGGCCGGGATGGTGGTGCAGACCGACCTGGCGATGGCCGACGCCACGACGCTGATGTTCATCGCGCTCTTCTTCTACGTGACGACGTTCATCGTCGACGGCATGACCGACCGCCGCGCGCTGCTGCTGGGCGTCTGGGCGGCGGCGGCCATCGCCGCGCGTCCGCAGATCGCCATCCCGATGCTGCCGGCCTTCGCGGTGGCGCTCTGGTTCCTGCCGTGGCGGCGGCGCGCCATCGCCGCCGGCGCCTTCGCCTTCGTCTCGCTGATGTGCTTCCTGCCGCTGATCGAGGGGACGGGCGGCATCCCGCAGTTCATCGCCTACCAGCGGAAGCAGGCGGAGTACTTCGTGGCGCACGACGCGGCGCAGTCGCGCGGCAACCTGCCGTTCGCGCAGATCGCGCTGCGCTTCATCGCCCATCCCTGGGGCTCGAAGCTCGTCGCGCTCCCGGTCTTCGCCGCCGTGGCCCTCGGCGCGACCGCCTTCGTCCGCCGCTTCGACCGGCGCTTCGTCCCGCTGGCGGTGTTCTGCGGCACGCATCTGCTGTTCGAACTGATTGCCATGGATCCGGCGGACGGCGTGCGCTACACGCTGCCGGCGATGATCCTCATCGCGCTCGTCGCCGCGTTCGGCTTCGAGGTGCTGGGCCGCGTGGCGCAGTTCCGCGCCATGCCGTGGGTGGCGGTGGCGGTCATCGCCGCGCTGTCGTGGATCTACGCGCGGCCGGTGATCGCCGCGCGTACCGGCCAGCCGTCCGCGCCGGCGGCGGCCGCGGCGTACGCGAACCAGCACTTCACGCCCGACACGGTGATCCTGTACGACCTGGCGCACCACCCGTTCGCGGACTACCTGCTGCCGCGCTTCCGGCGGATGCCGATCGACGCCGGGCTGCGCGCGTACTACGACCACCCCGAGGTGCCGCTGGTGCTGTACGTGGACGGCGGATCGCAGGCGCGCGACGGCATCGTCTTCGGCTGGCCGGACAGCGACGCCTATCGCAAGCTGACGCGCAACGTCTACCGGCAGGCCACGCTCGACCCGGTCTTCCCGAGCGAGCGCTACCTCCCGCTGGACGGCGTCTACGCGCTCGAGCGCACCGTCGCCGGCGCGGAGTGGCGCTGGCTGACCAAGGAGGCCTCGATCCGCCTGCCGCGCGCGCACACCGCGTCAGCGGAGCTGCGCTTCGGACTCTCACCCGACGTGCCGTACGCCGCGAACCGCATCCGCCTGCGCGTGAACGGGATCGAGGCAGGAGAGGTGAGCGTGCCGAAGGACGGCGCCACGTCGACCACCATCGCCCTCCCGCCCGGCGACGTCGTCATCGCCATCTCCTCGGAGCTCTCCTTCGCGCCCGCCACGGTGCTCGGGAACCAGGATCCGCGGGTGCTGGCGGTGCAGCTGATTCGCATTGACCAGAAGTAGCTAGCAGCGAGCAGCGGGCAGCGAGCGGGAGGGGGAGTGCCTGCTCGCCGCTCGCTACGAGGGCCGCCTCGCCGGTGCAGTTGCTTCGAGTTGATCAGGAAGTAGCGAGCAGCGGGCAGCGAGCAGCGAGCGGGAGGAGGAGAGTGCCTGCTCGCTGCTCGCTGCAACCTGCTCGCTATCCCGCTCGCCGCTCGCCGCTCGCTAAGCGGGTCGCCTCGCCGTATAAACCACATGCGCATGCGGGTACCCAAAGTCCACGTGCTTCCACTGAAAGTCGGTGAAGCCGGCGCGCTCCAGGCGCTGGCGCATGGCGTCGCGGGTGTCGATGTAGAAGCCTTTGCCGATGGTCAGGTGGAGCAGCGCGTCGGAGATCGTCTCCTGCGTGCGGTTCCAGAGCCACTTCAGGCGCTTGGCGGGATCGATGTCCTTGAGCACGAACAGCCCGCCGGGGCGCACGCGCTCGAAGATGCGGGCGAAGAGCGCGTCGCGCTCTGCTGCACTCAATCGATAGATGACGTCGTAGACCACGACCACGTCGAACTGCCCGCGGATGCAGTCGTCGAACCCCGCCACGAAGCGGACGCGCGGATGCCGGAACGCGATGAGCGTCTTGCGCAGGTCCGGCTCCACCGCCACCACCTGGGAGGCGCGCTCCTCCGCGATCAGCCGCGGGTAAGTGCCGTGGCCGGCGCCGATGTCGAGCACGCGCGCGCCGCGCGGGATGACGTCGATGGTCCGCAGGAACGGCGCGGTGAGGAAACGGCCGAGGATGTGGAGGCGCTGCGTGACGGGATAGCCGCGAAACGTGCGGTGCAGCAGCGCCAGCGCGTTCAGCGTCCTCAGCGGCATGGGCGGCGCATTATACGGGCCGCCACGCGCGCGGCGATGACCATCAGCGCCAGCAGCGCCCCGGCGATGAAGATCCGTCCCGCCACCGCGCCCGGCGCCGCCACCCCCTTCATCAGCACGTCGACGAAGTACGCGAAGATGAAGACCGACGGCACCATCCCCGCCAGCGTGATCGCAGCGTAGCGCAGCGGCCGCACCGACGACAGCCCGGCCAGGTAGTTCAGCGCCGTGTACGGCACGATGGGGAAGAGCCGCAGCACCAGCAGGATGGTGCCGGCCTCCTCGGCCAGCAGGCGCGCGGCATCGGGATAGCGGCCGACGGCGCGCTCCACGCGCTCGCGCAGCGCGCCGCGCGCCAGCGCGTACGGCGCCATGGCGCTGATCGTCGCCGCCGCCAGCTCGATCGCGCCGCCCTTCTGCCATCCCCACAGCAGCACCGCGGCGATCGACAGCGCCTGCGGCGGGATGAACAGCACCGCGAGCAGCGCGTAGAGCGCGATGAATGCCGGCAGCGTCCACCACTGGCCGGCGGCGGCGTCGAGCCAGGCGGCGACGCGCTGCGGGTCGATGCGCGGCGCCAGGAAAAACCAGGCGATCGCGCCCGCCGCCGCCAGCGCGGCGATGGCCATGAGCGTCTTCTTCACGCGTGTATCATCGCCGCGGTGATCCCCAAACCGACCATATCGCTCGTCATCCCGATGTTCAACGAGGAGGCGAACATCGAGCACGCGCTCTTCTACGCGCAGGACGCGCTGGCCGAGCACGCCCGCGAGTACGAGATCATCATCGTCGACGACGCCTCCACCGACCAGTCCCCGGAGCTGGTCCGCCGCGCGGTGGCCGGCAACCCGCGCATCCGCCTCATCCAGCACGAGTTCAACAAGAAGCTCGGCGCCTCGCTCAAGACCGGCTTCGCCGCCGCGCGCAACGAGCTGATTCTCTACATGGACGCCGACCTTCCCTTCGACCCCGAGGTCCTCGGCCGCGCCATCCGCGCCATGAACGTCACGCGCGCCGACATGATCGCCGGCTATCGCTTCGACCGCACCACCGAGGGGTGGAAGCGGACGGCGTACTCGTTCTTCTACAACCTGCTGATCAGCGTCCTGTTCGGTTCCCGCGTCCGCGACGTGAACTTCTCCTTCAAGCTGATGAAGCGCGCCGTGCTCGAGGCGGTCGAGCTGCGGTCGGAGGGATCGCTGATCGACGCGGAGCTGGTGGTGAAGGCGGTCAAGCGCGGTTTCAGCGTGCAGCAGATCGGCCTCGACTACTTCCCGCGCGTGCGCGGCGCGTCGACGCTGTCGTCGCCGTCGGTGATCTTCAAGATCTTCGGCGAGCTGTGGAAGCTCTATCCCGACATGCGGCGCCGGACGCCGCCGCCGGAGCAGGGCTCTCGCGCCGAGCCGGCCGTCAGTCCAACGCCTGAGCTGTAACTCCAGGCCATGGCTGAGGTCTTCATTTCCTATTCGCGCGCCGACAACGAGTTCGTCCGGCGCCTTCACGGCGAGCTGGCGAAGCGCGAGGTCGAGGCGTGGGTGGATTGGGAGGACATCCCCCCGTCGGCCGAGTGGTGGGGGGACATCTGCTCGGCGGTCGAGAAGACCGACGCCGTGATCTTTGTCATGAGCCCCGACTCGATCGCCTCCAGGGTCTGCAGCGACGAGCTGGCGCATGCGGTCCGCCACAACAAGCACCTGATCCCCGTCGTCTGGCGCCCGGTCGATCCGCGCACGCATCCGGGTCTGGAGATCCCCGCTGCCCTCGGGAAGATCAACTGGATCTTCTTTCGTCCTGAAGAAGACGACTTTGCCAGGGCGTGCGATCAGCTCGTCACGGCCGCGTCGACGGACCTCGATTGGGTCCACGCGCACAGCCGCGCCCTCACCCGGGCCATCGAGTGGGACCGGCAAAATCGCGACGACAGCTTTCTGCTGCGCAAGAACGACCTGACGCAGGCCGAGGCCTGGCTGGCGAAGGGGCCCGAGAAGGATCCCAAGCCGACGGTCCTGCAGACGGAGTACATCATCGCCAGCCGGCGCGCCGCCATCCGGGCGCGGCGGCGGCTGCACACCGCCATCTGGACGACGGCCGCGATCCTGCTGGTGATCGGCGCGATCGCGCTGTGGCAATACCGCCTCTCCGAGGAGCGAGGCAAGAACGATTTTTCCCGGCAGCTCTCCAACCTGTCGCGGTCCGCGCTGGAGACGCAACCGGACCTCGCGCTGCTGCTCGCCGCCGAGGCGCACGCGGTGGCGAACACCTTCGACGCCAGGAACGCCCTGCTGACGGGACTTCACAGGACGCGAGGGGTGACCGCGTTCCTGCATCTGGAACGCACCTCTCGAATCTTCGACGTGAGTCCGGACGGGAGCCATGCGGCGGTCGTCGAGTGTCAGGCTCCTTTGGCGGACGGCGAATGCAAGGCCGAGCGCCTGCAGCTCATTCGCCTTCACGACAGTGCGGTGATCGCTCACCGCGATTTCACGCCGAGCGTGCTCGACGTGGCGTTCCGCAAAGGGGACGGCATGCTCGGCGTCCTGCACTGTTGCGCCGGGGACAAATCCGGGCGGCTCGAGTGGTTGCAGGTGCCGAGCCTCCGGCCGGCAGCGGCGTCGCGCCTTCCGGGGAGCGATCCGGAATCCGCGGTGTTCCTCGGCGGCAACCGGATCCTGACCGAATCCTCCGTCGTCCGTGACGCGTCCAGCGGCAGGATCGTGGCGCGGCTGCCGCTGGAAGGCGTGGCGTACCCGGTGATCGCGGCGCATCCCACCCTTCCGCTCTTTCTCATCCTGGGAGGGACGGGAGAGGTGAAGGTGGCCCGGCTCTGGGACGCGCGGACGAACGAGGTCCGGACCCTCGAGGGTGACGGCGAGCCGGGCGACTACAAGGCGGGCGTCTTCAGCGACGACGGTTCGAAGGTCGCCGCCGGCGGCTGCGCCGTGCCGCCCAACGAGGGGACTTGCGAGCAGGGCCTGGTGGAAGTCTGGAGACTCGGTGGTCAAGCCATCGAACACAATGCCGTGAAGAACCTGCCCGATGCCGTCGATGCGCTGCGCTTTCTGCCACGGACGGAGATCCTCGTCTCCGGGGGTTGCGCATCATTCAAGGCGGGCAAATGCGAGCGCGGCGAGATCCGGCTCTGGGACTCCTCCGGGATACTGCTCGAGGCCGAGGTTTCGCAGCTCCATTCCAATGCCGTAGCCCGCTTCCGCGGCTCCTCGGACGGCACGGTCATGCTCTCCGGCGGTTCGCAGGCCGGGCTGATCGTGTGGCGCACCGGATCGGCCGACGGCGTCTTCCGGCCCAGCCTGGCCGGCATCCCGTCGGGCACTCTCATCGATTCCGGCGCGAAGCCGGGCGCCGCGACGCCGCGGCTCAGCGCAACGTGCTCACCCGGCGATCGGGCGTGCGCGGGACGGGCGAGGGCACAGATGCAGATCGGCAAAGCCGTCGACCTCGAGACTCTGCTGGCCTCGTTCAAGGGGGACTCGAAGGGGGACTCGGAGACGAAGGAGATCCTGCTGGTGCGCGGTACCGAGGCGCCGAAGCTGGCGGTCGGCCTGGCGCCGCGGCTGGTCGTCGTCGATCTCGGCGACGGCAGGCAGAGAGAGATGCCAACCGCCGGGCTGCAGGGCGACATCACCGCGCTCGGTTTCGACAAGGCCGGCCGTTATCTCGCGACCGCGAGTTGCCGCGGAGAGCGGCTATACGAATGCGGCCAGAGCGCCGTGCGGGTCTGGGATCTCTCCGATCCCGGCAAGCCGCCGGCGTCGATCGACGGGCAGGGATACGTCTCGGCGCTGGCCTTTGCGCCGGATGCGAAGACCCTGGCGCTCGGCGTCTGCACGCGTCCGGACTCGGTCGAAACCGAAGAGAACCGCGTCTGCCGCGGCGGTGAAGTCCGTCTGCTGTCGCTCGCCACCGGCAAGCCGCGGGGCCTGCCGTTGACGGGATATCCGAACCTGATTCAGTCGATCGCCGTGGCCGCGGACGGCCGGACGATCGCCGCGGGCGGCGACGAGGGCGGCATCGGCGTCTGGGACGTGGAACGGGGCGAGCTCCTCGGCCCGCCGTTCGTCGCCCCGCCGGACCGCGCCTGGCCAGTCGAGCTCTCCGGCAACACGCGCCTGGAGTCAGGCCCGCCGGACTCCCGGATCGTCTGGACGCTCGACCCGATGCAATGGCGCGCGAGCGCCTGCCGGACCGCGAACCGGAGACTCTCCGCCGTCGAGCGCAGGCGCTACCTGCTGGACGACACCGGCCGGCCGGATGCCTGTAGCCCCCGGTAGGGAATTGCACCCGCCGCGACACTCCCAGTCATCATGAAAATGCGCGGATCGCTGTTCGTCCTGCTCGCCGTCTGTTCGTTCGTTCCCCAGTCAGCGCTGGCGTGGGGACCGCGCGGGCATCGCGTGGTCGGCCTGATCGCGGAGAAACGGCTCGCCGCGACGGCGCCGCAGGTGCTCGCCCGCGCCAAGGCGCTGTTGCGCACCACCAACGCGCAGGGCACGAACTGCGAGGAGACCGCGCCGGCGCGCTCGTTCGCCGACGTGGCCAACACTCCCGACGAGTTCCGCCAGATCGAGCTGGCCCTGGTGACGCGCGACTGGCATTTCGTCAGCATCGACATCGCCAACCCGGCGTACGACGAGAGCCGCGACTGCCCGACCGGCGACTGCGTCGTTCGCCGCATCGCCCGCATGCGCGAGCTCCTCGGCGACCGGACGCGGGCGAACTGCGACCGCGAGTCCGCGCTCATCTATCTCATCCACTTCGTAGGCGACCTTCACCAGCCGTTTCACACCGGCTTCGGGCACCTGCCGAACGGCGACCCCGACCTCGGCAGCAACCGCATCACCGTGGTGATCGACAACCAGACCAAGAACCTTCACAGCGTCTGGGACTCCTCGCTCATCGAACGCCAGAACCGCACCGATCAGCAGTGGGTGAAGCGCCTGATGACCACCACCCTCGCGGGCCGCGACCCCGCCACGCTCGACGGCGGGACGGAGGTGGAGTGGACGGACGAGTCGCACGCCCTGGTGACGGAGTTTCACCTCGACAACGAGACGCCGCCGACAAAGCTGGACAGCGACTACGTCAGGCGCGGCACGGAAGTGGTCGAGGAGCGGCTGCTGCGCGCCGGCCTGCGGCTGGCGCGGCTGATCGAGGAAGCGCTGCGGTAAGCGCGGGGAACTTCAGCGAGCCGGCAAATGTTGTGCAGGTAGTAGAATGCAACCATGGGCATGCCGGTGAAACTCTCCGATGATCTCGTCAAAGACGCACGCCAGGAGGCGGAAGCGGCCGACCGCTCGCTGACCTCCCAGATCGAGCACTGGGCGCGCCTCGGTCGCAAGGTCGAGCGCGTGCTGCAGCACGAAGAGGTTCTCGAGCTCAAACGGGCCGATGAAACACCATCCGCGCCGCCGACGCGGCGCGCCATCCTGTCGGCGCTGCGGCAAATCGCATCCGAACCGTCCCGCGCCGCGTTGGCCGCGACGCTGCGGAATGCCCGGACGGTCTATCAGGACGCGGGCGACTCCCGCGTCGAGCGGATCGAGCGCGACGGCACGCGCACCATCGGTCGCTTCGTGAACCGCCGTTTCACGGCCGATGTCCCGGAGCGCGCCAGCCGGCGGAGATGAGCTCGCGTCGTGACGAGGCCCAGGCGATTCGCGAACGGATCGCGGCCGGCTCGTCCGTGCTGGTCGTGGTGGCGGGGCCGAACGGCGCGGGGAAGACGACGTTCGTCGAGACGTCTCTCCATCCACTGGGCCTTCGGGTCGTCAACCCCGACGCCATCGCACGCGCTCTCTTTCCCGACTCCCCGGAAGCGGCGGCCTATGAGGCGGCACGCGCGGCCGACGCCGTCCGGACCGACCTGCTTCGCCGCGGCGTCTCGTTCTGCATGGAGACCGTCTTCTCCGATCCGACGGGGGCGAAGGTCGCGTTGCTCGAACAGGCCCGCAAGCAGGGCTATGTCGTCATCCTGATCTTCATCGGCCTCGAGAGCAGCGATCTTTCGGCCGCCCGCGTGATGCAGCGGACCGAGGAGGGAGGACACGACGTGCCGGATGAGAAGATCGCGTCGCGATTCCCGCGTGTGCTGGCGAATCTCGCCAAGGCGCTGCCGTTGGTGGATCATGCCTTCCTCTTCGACAACAGCTCGGCCGACGACCCGTATCGCTTCGTGGCGGAGCTGCGCGCCGGCCGGATCGCGAAGCGCGGCGCCGCGCGGCCCCGCTGGTGGACTTCCCTTGAATTCTGATCACTCAGCCCGGGTGACCCTCACGGCGACTGTTCCGCCCACACGGCGTTCATCTGTTCCACGATCGCCCGCGGCCCGCCGCTGGATCCGTACTGATAGAAGTCGACGGCGATGAAATTCGGGGCCCGCGCGGCGAGGGCGGTGCAGGTGGTGCACTTGGCCATGATGGCGTAGTAGTCGTTGATGTCGATGATCTCGTCCAGGACCGGATCGGTGGTGGGGAAGTAGTTCATGATGAAGAGCGCCTGCGCGGTGCTGCCCAGCGGCTGCGAGCCTCCGCGCGGGAGGCAGCCGCCGCGCAGGCTGGCGTCGCCGTACTCGTTCTCGACCGCGTAATCCCACACCCACGGACAGCCGTCCTGATTGGCAACGTTCTTGGTCTGGCTGCCCCAGTCGGAGAACAGCACCAGGCGCTTGTTGTTCGAGGCCATCCAGCTCAGGCTCGGCCAACCCTGCGCGGCCACGTCCCAGCTCACCGGTTGTCCGCCCGGCGTCGTCCCCTGGCTGGTGTTCTGCGCCAGGAACAGATAGTTCTGCAGCCCCGCCGCGGAGAAGGCCGGCATCAGCAGGCTCCGATTCGATTCGAGACGCTGCTCGAACACGATCGTCACCACCTCGGTGGGGTTGAGGTCGAGAAAGATCTTGATGTCCGCCAGTGGCGCCGCTGGGATCGGTGAGGAAGACGTTGACCTGATTGCCCGCCGGCGTGCTCGGCGTGTAGACGACGTTCCAGTCGTCCCAGTTGAGGGCGAAGCTCGCCTGCGTGCAGCCCGCGGGCATGACCGCGGGTGTGCCGACGAACTTGAACTGCTGCACGGTCGGCTGCACGTTGGTGATGAGCTTCGCCACCTGGGCCTCGGAGGCGATGGCGTTGTAGATCTCGGCGAACTGCAGCGCGTTCGGCGCAAAGTTGTACGTGCCGCCCGTTTTCGCCGACATCTGCTGCAGCGTCTCCTGCTGGCCGGCCGCGCCGAGGGCGATGGTGTAGATCGGCGGCGTGGTGGCGAGGCCGGGCACGGGGTCGCCGCCCGTGTTGTACTCGCCGTCGGAGAGGAACACCTCGCCGCGCGGGCCGGGGGCGTTGGCCATCATCGCGGCGGCGGCGTTGCAGGCCGCGACCATGTTGGTCAGGCTGAGGGACTTCAGCGCCATGACCGCGTTGGTGGCGCTGTTGAGCGTCGACTGCGAGCTGACGAGAGTCAAGGCGTTGGAGGAACCGAAGACGATGGTGGCGTTGTCGCTGAAGGCCACCACGCCGAGGCTGTCGCCGGTGTTCATGATGTTGATGAAGGTGGAGGCGTCGGTCTGTGCCGGCTGCAGATAGCCGTTGTTGCTCATGCTGTTCGATTGGTCGATGACGACGACGATGCTGCAGCTCATGCGTAAGCCCTCCGTCCGTCCGGCGGTCTTTATGGCATGCGTGAAGGGTGCCATCAGCGCCACGGCGAGAGCCGATACGATGACGTCCTCATGGCGACCCGAAACCTGATCGTCACCGCCGACGACGTCGGCCTCGACCGCGGCATGACCGAGGGGGCGATCCGCGCGCATCGCGAGGGGATCGTCACCGCCTGCAGCGTGGTGGCGAACGGGCGGGAGTTTGCGGACGCCGTGGCGCGGCTGCGCGACGTGCCGTCGCTGGAGGTCGGCGTCCACCTGGCGCTGGTGGAGGAGCGGGCGCTCACCACCGGCGAGGCGATGCCGCGCGACTACGTACGGTTCGTCCTGTCGCGGCCGCGGAACATCGAGCCGGAGCTGCGCGCGCAGATCGAGAAAGTGCTGGCCACCGGGCTGCGCGTCACGCACCTCAACGGCCACCAGCACCTGCACATGCTGCCGCGGGTGCGGCGGGTGGTGGAGCGGCTGGCGCGCGAGTACGGCATCGGCTACGTGCGCGTGGTCAACGACCGGGGCGGGCGGGCGCGGCGGGTGAGCATGGCGATTTTAAATAGTTTATCCCGCGCGAAGCGCGGGATCAGTGGAACGACCGCGCTGCGGGCGCCCATGACGCGCGGGATAAATCTCATGACCATCGGCGTCGCCGAGGCCGGCCACCTCAATCGTACGGAACGGATGATCGAGCTGCTCGACCACGTCGACGGCCTGACCGAGCTCGTCACGCACCCCGGCGTCGGCGTGAGCGGCTACGCGCACTGGGGCTACGAGTGGGAGGCGGAGACGCGCGCGCTCTGCGACCCGCGGCTGCGCGAGGCGATCGCGGCGCGTGGGATTCAGCTGGTGGGGCCGTCGCAGGCCACGTCATGAAGGATGACGGGCTCGCTAGCGCACCTCGATGGCCCGGCTGATCTCCGAGGTCTGCGTCAGGAACGCGTTCCCGATCCCCGCCGCCTTGACCGTCCCCTCGATGCCGATGAAGTTCTCGCGTGTCGCCGTGGCGGTGATGAACTGCCCGGTCAGGTCGCCTTTCACCGCGAAGCGGAAGTGCGCCGGAAGCTTGTTGTCGGCCTTCAGCCCGCCGAGGATCCGCTGCGCCTCGCCGTAGCCGCTCGGATCGGCGGCGTCGTTGGCGTAGAGGGTGATGCCGGCGCCGAGGGTCGACGACAGCGGCCCGGCGTAATCGCCCTCGATGACCGTCTCGCCGGAGGCCGGGTCGTAGTGCGCCAGCGTCAGCACGGGTGACGAGACGACGTTGCTCACCGGCGTCGGCCCGTCCAGGCCGACGTCGATGCCGAGGCCGCCGTTGCCCCACAGGCGGGTGCCGGTCACCGAGACCTCGGTCACGCCGGCCGCCACGGCGATGCCCATCTCGCCGTTGTACGCGATGACGTTGCCGCTGATGGCGCCGCCGAAGCCGCCCAGCCCGACGTAGATCCCCGAGCCGCCGTTCGGCAGCGGCTCGTCGACACGCGCCGTCACGCCGATGCGGCTATCGAAGACGTTGATGCGGCCGGAGAGCGCGAAGATGCCGCTCCGCAGGTTGCCGGAGATGAGGCAGTTGCCGATCTGCGTCTCGGCGCCGGCGGTGATGTAGGTGGTGCCGTTCGGCGCGAGGATGCCGATGCCTCGGTGGTTCGGGCGGGCCAGGATGCCGGTGGGATCGGTGCCGATGTAGAGATCGTGCAGCCTGGCGCCGCCCTGCGCGCAGGCGGGATGCACCGAGATCCCGTTGCCGCCGAAGCCGTTGATGGCGAGATTGGCGATCTCCGCGCTGCAGGTGGTGACGACCAGGCCGTCGCCGTCGATGGTGCCGCCGCCGGTGAGCTCGATCTCCGGCCCGCTCGGGTTGTTGGTGCCGACCAGCGAGTGCTGCGTCGCCCCCTCGATGCGGAGACGATAGGCGGTGATCGGCGGCAGCGGCGACGTGACGCGGATGGTCTTCCACGGGACGGCGCTGGCTGTCTGCTCGGCGATGCGGAAGGCGATGGTGCACGTCGGTCTCACCAGGCAGACCGTGTTCGCCTCGCCCAGGGCGCGGCGCAGCGAGCCGGGGCCGTCGTCGGCCGTGGTCGTGACGTAGATGACGTCGGACACCGTGAGCGCGAACGTGGCGCGGTTGCTGGCCGGGTCGAAATCGGACTCGCGCTCCGTCGCCGTGGCGGTGAAGACGAGCGATGCCTCGGGATACCCGACCGGCACCACCAGCGTCAGCTGAAAGTTCGTGGTGGCGGAGAGGTCGGGGACGGCGTTGGCGCGGCAGACGATCCGCCCGGCGGCCGGGCTGCTGCAGCCGTTGTCGAGCCCCTGGATGCCGACCTCCGGCGGGAAATCGAGCGTCACCTCCACGTCGTGCGCCACGAAGCTCGCCAGGTTGGTGAGCGAGATCATTAGAGGGAAGGGCTTGCCCGGATCCTGCGTGAACGGGCCGAGGAGCTTGACCTCGAGGTCGGGATCGATGGAGACGGTGAAGGTCTGCGTCACCGTGTTGTCGCCAGGATCGGAATCGGGCGTGCTGCTGGCCGCCGTGGCGGTGACCGTGACGGGGCCGGCGGTGCGCGGCGCCTCGACCAGCCCTGCCACCGTGACCGGGTTGGCGAACGGCAGCAGCGTACCGAGGTTGGCATCGCAGCAGATGCCCGGCTGGCTCGAGCTCACCCGGACCTGCACGTTGACCGCTGGGTCGGAGCCGATGTTCTGCACCGCCAGGCGGAAGGTGGTCTGCGTCCCGGCGCGGATGACCGGCGTGACGTCGGTGATCTTGATGGTGAGGTTGGCGGCGGCGAAGGCGGAGGGAACGGCCAGGAAGAGCGCTGCGACGAAGGCGAGCCGCTTCATGATCCGATCACTATAGTCCTGTCCTGGTTGGCTGACGTTCCCCCCCAACTTCGGTCCACTCGCAAAGTCAGGTTCGGGTTGTTTGTGATTGTAGTGGGTGCTGTGGGAAGGGCGGGCTTGTAGTCGTGTCCGAAGATCTTGCGACACTCTTTAGGCTCCCTTAACGATGCCCTCTGCGCGTGCGTGTTATGGCTGTATGAGATGAAGTCGGACAATGGGAACGCTGCGGTTTCGTGGTTGATCGCGATCGGCGGCACGGCCGCGGTGACGGCGATCGGCCGGGCCATGAACCTGAACCCGAGCACGATGGGGTTCCCGTTCCTGATCGTCGTCCTCATCGCGTCGCTTCGCGGGGGATTGGTTGCTGGGGCGACCGCGTCGGTCGTGGCGACGCTTTGCTACAACTTCTTCTTCTTCCCGCCGCTGTACACGTTCACCATTCATGAGCCGGCGAACTGGGTGGCGCTCGCGGCGTTTCTGGTCACGTCGGTCGTCGTCAGCCGGCTCGTCGTTGCGGCACGCGTTCAGGCCGACCGCGCGGAGCAGCGGCGGAACGAGCTGGAGACGTTGTATGGACTGAGCATCGATCTGTTCACCGCGACGAATCGCGTCGGCGCTCTCGGCGAAGCGGCGGGCCGCGCACTCACGCTCCTCGGTGCTCGCGAAGGTGGACTGGTGCTGTTCGACGGGAGTCCGTACCGGCAGAACATCATCTGGTGGGTGGGCGACAAGCCGGACGAGATCGAAGATCTGATCGCGGGCGTCGGGCGCCACAAGGAACCGCTGGAGTTCCCCTCGCCGCTCGGTCGCGATGTCTACCTGCCGCTCCTGATCGGCGGCAAGACGACCGGCGCGCTCGTCGCGCGCGGAACGGAAGCATCGAGGCAGGCGCTGATTTCGGCTTCGCGTCTCGTTGGGCTGGCGGTGGAGCGGGAGAAATTCATCGAAGACAACGCGCACGTGCATGCCCTGCGCGAGAGCGAGACGCTGAAGACGTCACTGCTGCGCGCCATCTCCCACGACCTGAGCACGCCGCTCACGGCGATCACCATTCACACCGAGACTCTACGGCGCGAAGCGGAGAGCAACCATCGGCTGAAGGCGGCGGTCGCCGGGATCGCCGGCGAAACCGGAAGGCTTCACCGGCGGATCGACAATCTGCTGGCGATGGCGCGCCTCGAAGCGGGCAAGTCGAAGCCGCGGCGCGAACCGACCCCTCCGGCCGATCTCTTCCACGCCGTGCGCGAAAACCTTCCGCTGGTGTTCCAGAGCCGGCCGGTCACGGTGCGGGTCGAGCATGATTGCGCCGACGCAAACGTCGATCCGTCGCTGGCACTCGAGGTTCTCGTCAACCTGATCGAGAACGCGCACCGCGTGTCGCCGCCCGGCGCAGCGTTGGAGCTGGTGGCGCGGACGCATCCGCTCGATCCCGCGCAAGTGAGGATTGAAGTTCTCGATCGAGGCCCCGGAATGCCGGCGGGCGTGTCGGACGCGGACGGCAATCTGCTGGCCGGCGCAACGACGGACGAAGCCCAGCGGGGACTCGGTCTGGAGATCGCGCGGAGTCTCGCCGCCGCCAACGGCGGAAGCATCGGCATCACACCGCGCCAGGGCGGCGGAACGGTGGCCAGGATGGATGTCCCGGCCGCGCCGCTGCCGAAGGAGGCGAAATGACGATCGCGCCGCTGATCCTCGTGGTCGATGACGATCCCGCCATTCGCGAATCGATGCAGAACGAGCTGCATGCGAGCGGATACACCACGGTCGATGCGAGCGATGGTCTGGAAGGGGTACGGATGTTCGAAAGCCATGCACCCGATCTCATCCTCACCGACCTGTCCATGCCGCGTTCCGATGGTTTCGAGCTGATCTCCGCCATTCGCGCGAAGGGGCGCATACCGATCATCGTGCTCTCCGTGCGCGGCGATGACACGGGCAAGATCCGCGCGCTCGACCTCGGCGCGGATGACTTCGTGACGAAGCCCTTCTCGTTGGGCGAACTGCTGGCGCGTGTGCGGTCCCAGCTGCGGCGAACCGCACCGGCCGCGACGCGGCTTCAGTTCAGCGGCCTGACCGTCGATCTCGAGCGACGACGGGTCGTTCAGGGAGAGCGCGACATTCACCTCACGCCGACCGAGTATTCACTTCTGGAACTGCTCGCCGTGAACGCGGGGAAGCCGGTGTTCACGGAGCACATCATCGCCCGCGTCTGGCGTGACTCCCCAGGCACGACCGCGGACACGGTGCGCGTTCACATGAGCGCACTGCGAAAAAAGATCGAGCCGGACACATCCCTGCCGCGATACATCGTCACCGAGCCGTGGGTGGGCTATCGATTCATCGCCGAGCCGGTTTGAGCGTGTCTTCGCGGTTTCTTTAGAAACCATTTCAGTTTCCCGGTCGTGATCCTTCGCCATCCTTAGCGAGGGACGCCGGCGGCGGATGTTGAGAAGAGTCAGGAGGTCGAGATGGCCACCATGACTCAGCAAGCCACTTCGTTCGCCGACAGCCACCATTCCTTCGCGGCCACCGCCGCTCTCGTAACGCTCTTCTGGATCATCGCCGCAGCCGGTGTCGGCGTGGTGCACACCGAGATCGATCTGTTGTCGGCCTCCGGCGGTGCGGTCGCCAGCATCGCCATCATCGTCGTCAGCGCCTGGTGCTACACGCGGTTCTGCGCGCGGTGCGCAGGCATCAGCCACGCGCTCGGCGTCGGCATCGCGTGGCTGGTGTTCGGGATCGTCACGGAGATCGCCGTCACGATGCGCCTCGGCCACGGCTGGTACGCCGTGCTCGGCACACCCGATCGACCGCTGCTCCGCAACATCTTCCTCTTCGTCTGGATTTTTGCGCCGGCGATCTTCGCGCGGCGGGAGGACAACACTTGAAACGCTTCATCCCCATGCTCTTGCTCGTCGCGGCCGCCGCGCGAGCCGAGGAACCCGTCTCGTTCGGCGGATTCATCGACGTCGCGTATCTCTGGAACGGCAACCGTCCGGCGAATCACGAGAACTTCATCCCCGGCACCGGGACGAGCGGCAAGCGCGCGAATGAATTCACGCTCAACCTCGCGCAAGTGCAGTGGTCGCGTGCGGTGTCAGCAGAGCAACCGGCCGGCTTCACGCTCTCGCTCGTTGCCGGCGAAGGTACGGAAGTCGTTCACGCCGGAGAGCCGAAGGGCGGCGACGAGTTTCGGCACATCTATCAAGCCTCGGTTGCGTACCGGCTGCGCAATGGCGTCGTCCTCGAAGCGGGCGTGTATCCGTCGCACATCGGTCTCGAAGGTTTCTACTCGAAGGACAACTGGAACTACACCCGCTCGTGGCTCGGCGAGCTCTCGCCGTACTACCAGGCGGGCGTGAAGGCGAGCTACGCATTCAACGCGCGGTGGTCCGGTCAGCTTCACGTACTGAACGGCTGGCAGCTCATCAACGACAACAACGACGGCAAGGCGATCGGAACGCAGCTCGCCTATTCGAGCGGACCGCTCACGGCGTCGTTGAATACGTTCGCCGGACCGGAGCTCGCCGGCGACGACGACTCGCTGCGCAAGTTCGCGGATGTCGTCGTGCTGTACAAGGTCACGCCGAAACTGCAGCTCGGCGGCTCGATCGATGTCGGCTCGCAGGAAATCCCCGGCGCTGACGATGCGGACTGGCGTGGCATCGGCGGCTATGCACGCTACGCGATCAACGAGCGGCACGCGATCGCGATCCGCGCCGAACACTTCCGCGATCCCGAGGCCGGCATCAGCGGAGCGGCGCAGACGCTTCGCGAGGCAACGATCACGTACGAGATGCGTCCGCACGAGCGCGTGATCCTCAAGCTCGAAACACGACTCGATCGATCGACGGCAGACGCCTTCAACGACGGCACCGGCCGCGGCAACCGCCAGTTCCTCGCGCTCGCCGGTGCGGTCGTGACGTTCTGAGGAGGCGGATGCATGTGGGATCTGATCTTCGTCGCGCTCACTCTCGTTCTCTTTGCCCTCGCCGCGGCCTACGTGCGCGCGTGCGAGAAGTTGTGAGGAGTGAATCCATGAACCTCGAAACCATCGTCGGGCTCTTGCTGGCCGCGGCCGCACTGGCCTACTTGCTCTACGCGCTCGTGCGACCGGAGAAACTGTGATCGCGCTTCTGAAAGTCACGCTCTTCTTCCTTCTGCTGCTCGCGCTGACGAAGCCGATCGGCCTCTACATGCGGCGCGTCTTCTCCGGCGAGCGGACGTTTTTCGATCCGATCGCGCGGCCGGTCGAGCGCCTGATTCATCGGCTCTGCGGGATCGATCCGCAACGCGAGCAGTCGTGGCAGGCGTACACGATGGCCATGCTCGTTTTCAGCGCGGCCGGATTGCTGCTCACGTATGCGATTCAGCGCGTGCAAAACCTGCTGCCGCTGAATCCCGACAAGCTGGGACCGGTCGCGCCGGACCTCGCGTGGAACACGGCCGTTTCCTTCACCACGAACACGAACTGGCAGGCGTACGTCGGCGAAACCACGATGTCACACCTCACGCAGATGGCCGGCCTCGCCTTTCACAACTTCACGTCGGCTGCCGTGGGGATCGCGATCGCCATCGCCGTCATCCGCGGGATCGCGCGTCAGAAGTCGGCGACGCTCGGAAACTTCTGGGCCGATCTCGTGCGCGCGACCCTCTGGATTCTCCTTCCGCTGTCGCTGGTGAGCGCGATCGTGCTGATGTCGCAAGGTGTCGTGCAGAACTTCAACGCCTCGAACGAAGTGCGAACGATCGACGGCGCGACGCAGAAAATCGCGCAGGGGCCGGTCGCGTCGCAGGAAGCGATCAAGGAGCTGGGAACGAACGGCGGCGGCTTCTTCAACGCGAACTCCGCGCATCCGTATGAGAACCCGACGCCGTTCTCGAATCTGTTGCAGATGTTCCTGATCCTCTGGATCGCGGCCGGTCTCGCCTACACGCTCGGCTCGATGACCGGCAAGCCGCGGCACGGCTGGGCGGTGTTCGCGGCGATGTCGATTCTGTTCCTCGGCATGACTGCGGTGGCGATTCGGGGTGAGACCTTGGGCAATCCCATTCATCACGCGCTCGGCGTCGATCGCGCCATGGGGAACATGGAGGGGAAAGAGGTTCGCTTCGGTGCGGTCGATTCAGCGCTCTTTGCTTCGATCACGACGGCGGCGTCCTGCGGCGCGGTGAACGCGATGCACGATTCCTTCACGCCTCTCGGCGGGCTCGTGCCGCTCGTCAACATCCTGCTCGGTGAGGTGATCTACGGCGGCGTCGGAGCTGGGCTCTACGGCATCTTCGTCTTCATCGTCCTTGTCGTGTTCATCGCAGGCCTGATGGTCGGCCGCACGCCCGAATACCTCGGCAAGAAGATCGAGGCGAAGGATGTGAAGCTGGCGATGCTGACGGTGCTCATCTTCGCCGCATTCGTCCTCATCGGATCCGCTGCGGCGGCCGTGACGAAGCGCGGAACGTCGAGCCTCAACAACGCCGGGCCGCATGGCCTCTCAGAGCTGACGTATGCCTACACCAGCGCGACCGGCAACAACGGCAGCGCGTTCGCGGGCCTCAATGCGAACACGAAGTTCTACAACATCGGTCTCGGGCTGGCGATGTTCTTCGGCCGCTTCTTCATGATCATCCCGATCATGGGGATCGCCGGTTCCCTCGCCGCGAAGAAACGCGTCACGGAATCGGCCGGCACGTTTCCCGTCGATGGACCACTGTTCACGTTCCTGCTGGTCGGCGTGATCCTCATCGTCGGCGCGCTCACGTACTTTCCGGCGCTCTCTCTCGGACCGCTCGTCGAACACTTCCTGATGCAGAACGGGAGGCTCTTCTGATGAAACCGAAGAAGGCGACGTTCGATCCGAAACTCGTCCGGCGCGCCGTGGCCGACGCGTTCGTGAAGCTCGATCCGCGCACCCTGTGGCGCAATCCGGTGATGTTCCTCGTCGAGGCCGGCGCGCTCCTGACGACGGTTCTTCTTCTTCGTGACTTCACCGCGTTCCAGATTCAGATCGCGCTCTGGCTATGGGCAACGGTGCTCTTCGCGAATTTCGCGGAGGCGATCGCGGAGGGGCGCGGCAAAGCCCAGGCGGATACGCTGCGAAAGACGAAGACGGAGACGACCGCGCGGCGCATCAGCGGAAAAGGCGAAGAGCGCGTGCCCGCGTCGATGCTCCGCAAGGGCGATCGTGTGATCGTCGCAGCGAACGAGATCATCCCCAGCGACGGGACGGTCGTCGAAGGCATCGCGTCGGTGAACGAGGCGGCCATCACGGGCGAGTC
>Ga0157377_10000260_pt1 | contig 25939 bp, 30 predicted proteins | sample M55metaG_FD_121116 | JGI IMG/M metagenome (GOLD analysis project Ga0157377, IMG submission 121116) | Miscanthus rhizosphere microbial communities from Kellogg Biological Station, Michigan, USA - M5-5 metaG | ecosystem: Host-associated > Plants > Roots > Rhizosphere > Soil | place: USA: Michigan...
AGGACAAGCACATCGCCGAGGCGGAGGCGATCGCGGCGTGGATCGCGGAGAACAGCGACGGCGACCTGCGGCGCTTCGCCATCCTGCTGCGGCGGATGACGAAGCTCGACGACTACCTCGACGTCCTCGACCGCCACGGCATCGGCTACGTGTTGCCGCCCACGCGGCTCTTCCTCGACCGCGCCGCCGCGGTCGACCTGATGGCGGTGCTGCGCGCGATCGCCTATCCCATCGATCGCGGCGCGCAGGTCTCCGCGGCGCGGTCGCCGTACTTTGCGATGACGGACCTGGAGATCGTGCGCGATCAGGACGGGCTGAAGCCCGTCCTCCACGCGTTCCGCGAGGCGGCGCGGCATCTCACCGTTTCGGAGACGATCGATCTGGTCATCGAGACCTGCGGTATCGAGCGCGTCTACGCCGCGGCGGCCGATCGCGACCGCTCGCTGCGCCACCTCGAGCATCTGCGCGCCATCGCCTTCCAGTTCGACCAGACAGTCGGCGGCTCGCTGCGGCAGTTCGTCGACGAGATCGCGCGGCGCCGCGGCGGCGAGCCGGACGAGATGGAGCCGTCGCTGCTCGACGACGCCTCGAACGGCGTGCGCATCCTCACCGTGCACGCAGCGAAGGGGCTGGAGTTCGACACCGTCATCCTCCCCGACCTCGAGTTCCCGCTGAAGCCGCAGGAGCTCTTCACCGTCGAGGATCCGCGGCTGCTGGTGATGTCCGGGCAGGTCTCGACGCTCTCCACCATCGCGGCGAAGGAGATCGGCAAGCAGCGCGAGGAGGCGGAGAACCGGCGTCTGTTTTACGTCGCCGTCACGCGCGCCAAGTCGCGGGTGGTGTTCGTCACCAACGAGAAGGCGCCGAACATGGGCTTCGCCAAGTACGTGAAGGAGCATTGTGTGGGCGCTGCCGCCCTCGGCAGCGCGGCGCGCCCGAGGGCGGGCGCGCCCACACCGCGCCGCCGCCTGGCCGACGCGGAGCTCGAAGCGCAGCTCGCCGCGGCGCCGCTCCTCCCGCTCGAAGTGCCGCTGCCGCGGGCAGTCGCGACGCTCCCATCCGAGGCGCGGCCGACGCGGCGCCATCGCGGCGCGGGGATCCTGCTGCATCGCTTCCTCGAGCGCTGGGACGGCAGCGCGCCGGCCGACGCGCTGCTCACGCTCCTCGCGCGCGAGCAGGGCTGCGACGACGAGACGCTGGCGCTGGTCCGCCGCCGCGCCGCCACCGTGTCGAAATCGGCGACCTTCCGGAGAATCGCCGGCGCGGAGATCGTCGGACGCGAGCTGCCCATCGCCTTCATCGACGAGCGCGGCGAGGTCGTCCAGCGGCGCCTCGACCGCCTGATCCGCATCGACGGCGACGACGTGGTGGTCGACTACAAGAGCGGCGAGCCGGACGAGGCGCGCCTGGCGCGCGACCGCGCGCAGGTCGACGAGTACTGCCGCGCGGTGGCGCGCATCACCGGCCGGCCGTGCCGCGGGATGCTCTGGTACGTCGACGCCGAGGCGGACCGCGCCGTCGAGGTGCCTGCCAGCGAGCAGCGAGCAGCGAGCAGCGAGCAGGGCGGCTGATCAGCCTGCTCGCCGCTCGTTGCCTCCTGCCCGCTACAATCCGCCCCAATGCCGCTGTACCGCGTCGCGCTGCTGTCGTTCATCGCCGTCATCACCATGGTCAACCCGCTGGCCGTGGTGCCGTCGTTCATCGCGCTGACCGAGGGAGTGTCGCGGCGGGTGCGGGCGAGCATCGCGCTGATGGCCGGGATCTCGTGCGTGGCGGTGCTCACCATCTTCCTGCTGGCGGGCAACTACATCTTCTCGTTCTTCGGCATCACCGTCCCGGCGTTCCAGATCATGGGCGGCATCCTCTTCCTGACCAACGCCATGCGCATCCTGGTGGCCGACGACCGCCGCGCCTACAACCTCGGCGGCGAGAAACGGATGGAAGACCGCGACGTGGAGAAGGCGGAGATCGATCCGTCGTCGATCGCCATCGTGCCGCTGGCGGTGCCGATGCTCTCCGGCCCCGGCGCCATCACTTCGGTGATGGTGCTGGTCAACCTCTATCCCGAGATCGACCAGAAGTTCGCGGTCATCCTGGCCATCGCCGCGGTCGGCGCGCTGTCGTACCTGGTGCTGCTGGCGGCGCTGCCGATCTCGCGCGTGATGGGCCAGCGCGGCGTCGCCGTCTTCACCAAGATCATGTCGCTGCTCCTCGGCGCCATCGGCATCCAGTTCATCATCAATGGCCTCAAACCCGTTCTGATCGATATCATTAAAGCGAGCTGACGATGTTCATCGGCCACAACGCCATCGCATTCGCGGCAAAGAAGGCCGCGCCGCGCGCGTCGCTCGGCGCGCTGATGGGCGCGGCGATGCTGGCCGACCTGGTCTGGCCGATCATGCTGCTGCTCGGCGTGGAGCACGTGCAGATCCACAAGGGCGACACCCGCTTCACGCCGCTCACCTTCACCGACTACCCCTGGACGCACAGCCTGGCCATGGCGCTGGCGTGGTCGGTGGCGGCGGCGATCGTCTACTGGATCGTGGCGCGCTACGGGCGCGGCGCGCTGGTGGTCGGCGTCTGCGTCTTCAGCCACTGGGTGCTCGACTGGGTCACGCACCGCGCCGACATGCCGCTCTATCCCGGCGGGCCGAAGGTCGGGCTGGGCCTCTGGAACAACCCCATCGCCACCATCGGCATCGAGGCGGCGATGTTCGCCATCGCCATCCTCATCTATCGCGACACCACCAAGCCGCTCGACCGCATCGGCTCGGTCGGCATGTGGGCCTTCATCCTCTTCCTCGGCGCGTTCTACGTCTACAACGCCTCGGCCACGCCGCCGCCGAACCCGCGCGTGCTGGCCTGGGGCGCGCTCTCCGGCTGGCTGCTGCCGCTCTGGGCGTGGTGGTTCGACCGGCACCGTGCTCCGGTCGCGGCGTGAACGTCCTCTTCCTGGCCAACGCGCGCTCGGGCTCCAGGCGGCGCCGCAACCTCGACGCCGTGATCCGCCAGGCGTGCGGCGACTGGACCGTCGACGTCCAGCCCTGCACCACCATCGACAGCCTCGGCGAGATGATCGCGCGGGCGTTGCGCGACGAGGTCGACGTCGTCTACGCCGTCGGCGGCGACGGCACGGTTCACGAGATCGCCAAGCGGCTGATCGGGACGCGGATGGCGCTCGGCGTCGTCCCCGCCGGCTCCGGCAACGGCTTCGCGCGCCACCTCGGCCTGCCGATGGATCCGGCGGCGTCGCTGCGCGCCTGCCGCGGCGCGCGCATCGAGTCGATCGATACCGCCACCGTCAACGGCACGCCGTTCGTGGCCACGATGGGACTCGGCTTCGACGCGTGGGTCGCCGACGCCTTCGCGCACGCCGGCGTGCGCGGGCTGGCCACGTACGTGCGCGTGGCGCTGCGCGGCTTCGCCAGCTACAAGTCGGAGGAGTACGAGATCGTGGTCGACGGCGTCCGTTCGGTGCATCGCGCGCTGGTGATGGCGGTGGCCAACGCCAGCCAGTACGGCAACAACGCGCGCATCGCGCCGCTGGCGTCGCTGCAGGACGGGCTGCTGGACGTGACGGTGGTGGCGCGCGCGCATCCCATCGCCGCGGCGCGGCTCTTCACCGGCTCGCTGCACCGCGCGCGCGGCGTGACCACCATGCGCGGGCGGCGCGTCGACATCACCCGCGCCGCCGCCGGCCCGGCGCACCTCGACGGCGAGCCGCTGACGCTCCCCGAGGCGCTGCGCGTGGAGATCGTGCCGCGATCGCTGCGGGTGGTGGTGCCGGATGTGGGTCCGACACTCTGAAGGGTTGCGAGGTCTCGCGGTGACCTACTCCGAGACCTCGCTACCTCGCAACTCCGCAACCAATGATTCAATCCGCCGCGCCAAATCGTCGCGCGTCTCGCGGAAGCGCTGCATGGCGTCGGCGCCGCCGGTGTACGACGGATCCTCGATCGGCCAGTGCTCGAGGCGCTTCGCGCCGGGCCAGTGCGGGCAGTCCTGCGCCGCGGAGTCGCAGACGGTGACCACCGCGTCGAAGTCCTGGTCGATGAACTGCGCGGCGGACTTGGACTGCGCGTCGCTGATGTCGATGCCGACTTCCGCCATGGCGCGGATGGCCATCGGGTGCACCCAGCCCGCCGGGCGCGAGCCGGCGGAGACGACGTCGACCTCGTCACCGTGAAAGCCGCGGGCGATGGCCTCCGCCATCTGGCTGCGCGCCGCGTTGCCGGTGCAGAGGAAGAGGATGCGCTTTTTTGCCGGAGTCACGATCCGTTATGCTAACCGCATCATGAAAAAACAAGCGGTGCTCCTGGCGGCCCTGGTGTGCCTGCTCGCGTCCGACGTCCGCGCGCAGAGTGACCCGCTGGCCGCGGCGCGATTCCTGATCGGCAAGTGGACCTACGTCAACACCGGCAAGCCGGGCGAGCCGACCGGCTGGACCAGCTTCGCCTCCAGCCTCGGCGACCGCGTCATCGTCCGCCTCAGCAACGCGAAGTATCCGGCCGCCGCCGGACGCGCGGCGTACACGCACGAAGACATGCTGGTCATCAGCTCGGTGCCGGGCGCCATCCGCGGCGACTACTACGACAACGCCGGGTACGTGTCGCGGTACACCGTGACGTCGCCGGTGCCGAACACGGTCGTCTTCACCAGCGACAAGGTGAAGGACCAGGTGCGCGCGCGGCTCTCGTACAAGCTGGAGGCGAACGGAAGGCTGACCGCGTACTACGAGGCGGCGCCGGCCAACGCCCCGGAGAAGTTCGCCATCTACGCCGTCTGGTCGCTGCAGCGGTAGAGGCAGTGAATCCTGACGTTAGGGCGAGAGGCGCTCGATCACCCAGTCCTTCGCGTCGGCGCGGAGGCGGTAGGTGAAGCGGTCGTGCATCCGGTCGCCGCGTCCCTGCCAGAACTCGAACAGCAGCGGGATGACGCGGTAGCCGCCCCAGTGCGGCGGGCGGGGGATGGGGCGGTCGCGGTAGGTGGTCGACAGCTGCTCGAACTTCGTCTCCAGCGTGACGCGGCCGCCGCAGACCACCTGGCTCTGCTCCGAGCTCCAGGCGCCGAGCTGGCTGCCGCGCGGGCGCGTGGCGAAGTAGGCGTCCGACTCCTCCTCGGTCACCTTCACCGCCACCCCTTCGATGCGCACCTGCCGCTCCAGCGGCTGCCACCAGAAGACCAGCGCGGCGCGCGGGTTGTCGTGGATCTGCTGGCCCTTGCGGCTCGCGTAGTTGGTGAAGAAGACGAAGCCGCGGCGGTCGAAGCCCTTCAGCAGGCAGACGCGCGCGCTCACCTCGCCGTCGAGATTCGACGTGGCCACCGTCATCGCTTCCGGCAGCGCCTCGGCCGGGATGGCGCCTTTCGCGGCGTCGAACCAGCGATGGAACTGCGCGAACGGATCGGGGTCGAGATCGGTTTCGAGTAGCGGTGTCTGCGTCATGTCAGTGCCGGCGGGTACCAGTGGTAGAGGAAAAAGTATACGAGAACCCCGGTCACGGAAACGTAGAGCCAGAGCGGAAAGGTCCAGCGCGCCACGCGGCGATGCTGCGCCACGCGCATCTTCAGCCCGTTGACGACCGAGATGATGGCCAGCGGGACGATGGTCACCGCGAGGATGGTGTGCGAGATGAGGATGCTGAAGTAGAGCGGGCGGACCCATCCGGTGGCGGTGAACCGGGTGACCACACCGTGCCGGAGGTAATGGTTGAGCACGTAGAAGACGAGGAAGACGAGCGAGGCCGTGCAGGCCAGGAGCATGAAGCGCCGGTGCCGCTGGATCTGGCCGCGGCGCATGAAGATGTAGCCGGTCAGCAGGCAGGCTCCGCTGGTGGCGTTCAGCGTGGCGTTGAGCGGCGGAAGGACGTTGACGAGCTCCACGGGAGCGAATGTATCACCATCGGAATTACCCCCTACCCTGCCCGGTTGCGTGTCCCATCAGTGATTCAGTGATTTGCCGCAGCGGGGGATTCTCCGAACGGGCAGCACGATACACGGAAAGGAGATTCAACCAATGCGTACGACTGGAAACGTGAAGTGGTTCAACGACGCCAAGGGCTTCGGCTTCATCACCACGGAAAAGGGCGAGGATGTCTTCGTTCACTTTTCCGCCATCCAGGGCGCGGGCTTCCGCTCGCTTCCTGAAGGCGCCGCCGTCGAGTTCGACCTGGTCCAGGGCCCCAAGGGCCTGCAGGCCGCGAACGTCGTCAAGGCGTAACAGCCTCCACAGCAGTCAACCGAAAGGGCAGGAGCAATCCTGCCCTTTTTTCATTCCTTCAGAAGGTCCGCCACCGTGGCCGCCACGTGCTCGTCGGCGTCGTCGGCCAGCGCGCTGTAGTACTCGCGGATCATCCCGTCCTTGTCGGCCACCGCCAGCTTCGCGCTGTGCAGCAGCGGCTCGTTGCCCGGCTGCGGCGGTCCGCCGGCGGCGAGCTTGAAGCCGTTGACCGAGAGGTCGACGATTGCCTCGCGCCGGCCGGTGAGGAAGCTCCAGCGCGGATCGTTGCGGACGCGCGAGGCGTAGTCGTGCAGCACCGCGGGAGTGTCGCGGTCGGGGTCGACGCTGATGGAGACGAAGCGCACCTTCGCGTCCTTCGGGACCTTCGAGGTGAGACGCCGCATGGTGGCCGTCATCATCGGGCAGGTCCCCGCGCAGTTGGTGAAGATGAAGTCGTAGACGGTGACGTAGCCGCGGTTAGCGGCGAGGTTGACCGCCTTCGCGTTCTCGTCGACCAGCGCGGCGGGCGGCACCGCGAAGAGCCGCGGCAGATCCGATTCGTGCGTGCAGGCGGCGGCGAGGAGGATGAGGACGAGCGCGGCGCGGCGGATCATCGAACGACGAGCAGGACCATGGCGATGATGAGGTAGATGTTCGAGGTCATGAACAGCCGGCGCGCGTTGCGCGTGGTGCGGCTCACGGCGAAGAGGATGCTGACCGCGAGCAGCGCGGCGCTGGCAACGACGGCAATCGGGCCGACCAGCGCGCTGACGCCGAGGAGCAGGACGCTGTAGAGAATGGCCTGGCGCGCGGTGGCGCGGCCGTCTTCGTCGCGCACGGCGAGCATGGCGAATCCGGCGCGGCCGTAGTCCTCGCGGTAGATCCAGCTGATGGCCATGAAGTGCGGCAGCTGCCAGAGGAAGACGATGGCGAAGGCGATCCAGCCGGGCGTGCCGAGGCGGCCGGTGGCGGCGGTCCAGCCCATCAGCGGCGGGATGGCGCCGGGGAGCGCGCCGATCAGCGTGCAGATGGTGGAGACGCGCTTGAGCGGCGTGTAGACGAAGATGTAGCTGGTCAGGGTGAAGGCGCCGAGGGCGGCGGTGAGCCAGTTCACGGCCAGGCCCAGGTACACGGTGCCGATCAGCGAGATCGCGGACGAGAAGAGCAGCGCGGCGCGCGGCGAGATGCGGCCGTCCGGCAGCGGGCGGAGGCGCGTGCGGCGCATCTTCGCGTCGTGTTCGCGCTCCACGTACTGGTTGAGCGCGTTCGTCCCCGCGGCAACCAGCGCGGTGCCGACCAGCGTGTTGAGCAGCAGCAGCCAGTCGTGGGAGCCCATGGCGAAGCCCGCCGCCGTGGTGATCAATACCATGGCGACGATACGGGCCTTGGAGAGCTCGAGATAGTCTCGGAGGGCGAGCGGCGGGCGGCGGGCGGCGAGCGGGATGGCGGTCAAGCGGTCACCTCGCTTGCCAGAAGCGCTCCAGGCTGCTGCCGGCGCGCGCGCCAGGCGACGGTGCGCGCGGTCAGCGCCAGCACCAGCGAGAGGGCGAGGGTCGAGGCGCCGGTCACCACGTGCATGCTGGCGATCACCGGCTGGCGGCCGGTCCAGATCGTGGCCGCGCCGAGGAAGATCTGCAGCGCCACCAGCGACAGCAGCAGCGTCGCCAGCTGGCGCAGCGGGTGCCGCGGCTCGTACCGGCGCAGCCGGACGAACGTGGCGATCACCGCCGCCAGCACGACCAGCGCGCCGCAACGGTGGATGAAGTTGATGGTCACCGGAAGGGTCATCACCGGCGGCACGATACGCCCGAATGACAGCGGAAAGTCGGGGATGGCCAGGGCGGCGCCGAAATGCCGCACCATCGCACCGGCGAAAATCTGCAGGAAGACGATCGCCACCAGCGCCGTGGTGAGGCCGGTCGGCGCCGCGCCGCGCTCCACGCTCTGTAACTTGCGGTAGCCGCGCGAGCAGAAGAAGGCGATCGAGACGGCGAGGCAGAAGGCGATCTCCGCCACCACGGCGTGCGAGATCGAGACGGGCTTGGGCAGCAGCAGCTTCACCGTCAGCCCACCGATCAGCGCCTGCACCACCGTCGTCCCGAACAGCGCCCACCCGATGGCACGGCGCAGCCAGATCGCCTCGATCAAGGTGAGGATGCCGAAGACGCCGGCCACGATGCGGTGCCCATGCTCGTAGAAGATCCCGCCGATCATCGGCGGGAAGAACATGCCGTACGACAGCGGCCAGTCGGGGACGGCCAGCCCGGAGCCGGTGGAGGTCACCTGCGCGCCGGCGAAGAGGAGAAAGACCGCCCAGACGGCGGTGAGCTTGGTGAAGCGGCGGAGCCAGACCGGGGTCTCGTCAACGTACCGGGCAGCCGTGTTCTTGGAATCGATCATGAACCGATGGAGGTCTTCGCTTTCGGCTCGGCGGCGAGCCATTTCTCAAAGTCCGCTTTCTTGTCGACGTGGATCTCGCCGCGCATGCGGTAGTGGCCGAGGCCGCAGAGCTGCGCGCAGGCGATCTCCCACTTCGCGCCGTTGTCGTTGGACTTCACCGGCTTGAAGTGGATCTTCACGTCCATGCCGGGGATGGCGTCCTGCTCCGCGCGCATCACGGGGAGTTTGAAGCTGTGGATGACGTCCTTGGAGCTGACGTGCACGATGGTGTCGCGATTGAGCTCGACGTGCAGCTGGTTGAGGGTGACGACGTCGTCCTGCGCCGCGGGGTCGGTCAGGTCGAGCCCGAGCGGATTGGCGGACGTCGTCAGACTGACCTTCTGGCGTCCGAAGATGCCGTCGGCGCCGGCGTAGTGGACGTTCCAGGCGAACTGCTCGGCCACCACGCGGATTTCCAGCGGGTTGACTTCCTTGCCGGGCGGCCGCGTCCAGCGATACCACGCCGGAATCGAAAAGCCGACCAGCAGCACGACTTCCACCAGCGCCACGCCCGCCTCGGCGTACGTGGAGACGTGCGTCTGCGCGCCGCGGTAGTTGGCGCGCGGCGAGCGCTTGGCGTGGAAGCGCCAGAGGGCGAATACGAAGTACGCCCCCCAGACGACGAAGAGCACCAGCATCAGCCAGTGCGTCCAGACGATCAGCCGGTCGATCTCGTGGCCGTGCGCCGAGGCATCGATCGGCATCCACTGATTGAGAAACTTCTCCATTACTGGGCACCCCCATCGAGGACGCGGAATGACTCGCGCCGGCGGCGCAGCGCGCGCGACCGGCGCCAGAACGAGACGAAGAGACTGATGAAGCCGAGCTGCACGAAACCGATCACGCCGAGCAGGAAGAGCACGCCGTTGTTGGTGCTCTTGACCATGGCGGAGTTGGGATCGCCGCCGAAACAAACCGGACACGCCGAGGCGGCCTGCGCGAAAAGAACGACGAGCACGAGGACATGTAGGACGGGCTTCAGCCCGTCTGACGCGCATCGACGGGCTGAAGCCCGTCCTACATTCGTTCTCATAGCTCTCTCAGTTTCCTGACCGCCACCAGCCCATACGCGACCAGCGCCGCGCCGGAGACGGCGAAGACGATGGCGAGCGTCAGCGCGCCGCTGCTGCGCGTCGCCGACCACTCGCGAAATCCCCACAGCGCGACGAACAGCGATAGCCCGAACGCCGCGATGATGAAGATGATGTGGAAGACCCGAAGGGACATCGATCATTTCCCGAACATGTCGTAGACGTGGTGCCACGGGCCCCACAGCAGGACGCCGAAGAAGAAGACGGTCAGGATCAGCACGCCGTAGATCAGCTTCTTCTCGTTCAGAAGGTGCATGAAGAACCCGGCCACCAGAAACCCCTTCGTTCCGGCGATGAGCAGGGCGATCAGGATCGCCTTGTGCGGCGGCATCTGCAGGCCGTAGCACGCCCACACCGTCAGTCCGGTCAGAAGGGCGAGCGCGCCGAAAATGATCAGGTAGACGCGCATCTCCTTGCGGATCTCTTCCGGCGTGTGGCCGTGATGCGCGTGCTCGTGAGTGACGTCGTGATCCATCGAACGCGCCTCCTACATCAGATACAACGTGGGGAACAGGAAGATCCACACCAGGTCGACGAAGTGCCAGTAGAGGCCGATGACCTCGATGCGGTTGGTGTACCGCTCCCGCTCGGTGTGCCACATCTTGTGGCCGATGAGCAGGAGATAGGCGAAGACCACCATCCCGCCGATGACGTGCAGCCCGTGCAGCCCCGTCAGGGTGAAGTAGATGGCCATGAAGTTGTTGGTGCTGGGAAGGCGATGCTCGTGGAACTCGTGCGTGTACTCGAAGCCCTTGACGATGAGGAATCCGAACGAGCAGAGCAGCGTCAGCGCGATGAAGATCCGCCCCTTCTTCAGGTCGCCGAGGCGGAGGTACGACCAGGCCATGATGACCGTGACGCTCGAGGCGATGAGGATGAAGGTGTTGAGCGTGGCCAGGCGGACGTCCAGGAACTCCCAGCCGCGCGGCCAGTTGGGGGCGCCGCTGCGCAGCAGGATGTACGACGAGAAGAGCGCGCCGAAGAGCATGACCTCCGAGGCGAGGAAGAGCCAGACGCCAAACTTGGCGTTGTACAGGCCCGTGTCCGGACGCGGGTGAACGTTGTACGGAATCTCCAGTTCGTGATGACCGCCGGCGGCGTGCGCGTGTGCGTCCATCGTCTAGATCTCCCTCTGCGCAACGGCGGCCGTCGGCAGCGTCCCGCCCACAGGCTCCGGCACCAGCCGCTCCGGCACGTGCTGCGGAATGTACCCATCCGGATCCTCGGGTGGGCTGTACTCGTACGGTCCGCGGTAGACGACCGGGATCACCTCGAAGTTGCCGTGGCCGAGGGGCGGCGACGTGGTCGCGGCCCAGTCCAGCGTGGTGGCCTGCCACGGGTTGGAGTCCTCGTTGACCCTGCCGCGCAGGCCGAGGAAGGCGTTATAGAAGAAGTTGATGATGAACGGCACCTGCGCGATGAGCAGCCCGACCGCGCAGACCGACATGAACGGGTTGGTGCTCGCCGCGATGTCCTTGGCGTGCGCGTACTGCTGGCCGCCGTCATAGAGGCGGCGCGAGACGCCCGCCAGCCCCTGCGCGAACATCGGCATGAAGATACCGTTGATGCAGATGAACGACGCCCAGAAGTGCACCTTGCCCCAGAACTCGTTCAGCTTGCGGCCGGTGAACTTCGGGAACCAGAAGTAGACGCCCGCCAGCAACGCGAAGATCGTCCCCGGCGCCACCACGTAGTGGAAGTGGCCGATGACGTAGTAGGTGTCGTGCAGGTGGATGTCGGCGCTGGCCAGGCCGAGCGGCAGGCCGGTCAGTCCGCCGATGCCGAACATCGGCAGGAACGCCAGGGCGAAGAGCATCGGCGTGTTGAATCGTATCGAGCCGCCCCATAACGAGATGAAGAGCGAACTGAGGATGATCACCGACGGGATGGAGATGATCATCGTGGTGGTCTGGAAGAAGGCGCTGATGGTCGTCCCCATGCCGGTGAGGAACATGTGGTGCGCCCAGACCACGAAGGACATGAATCCGAGGAAGATCACCGCGCCGACCAGCGAGCGGTAGCCCCACAGCGGCTTGCGGGTGTTGTTGGCGATGATCTCCGAGATGATGCCCATCGCCGGAAGGATCAGCACGTAGACCTCGGGGTGCGCCAGGAACCAGAAGAGGTGCTGCCACAGCACCGGGTTGCCGCCGCCGGCGTTCTGCAGGATTTGTCCGGAGACCACCAGGCCCGTCGGCAGGAAGAAGCTCGTCCCGGCCAGGCGGTCCATCAGCTGCAGCACCGCGGCCGCCTCGAGCGGCGGGAAGGCCAGCAGCAGGAGGAACGAGGTGACCAGCTGCGCCCAGACGAAGAAGGGGAAGCGCATCAGCGTCAGCCCCTTGGCCCGCAGTTGCAGGATGGTGACGATGAAGTTCACCGATCCGAGGAGCGACGAGGTGATGAGGAAGACCATGCCGAGCAGCCAGAAGGTCTGCCCTTGGGTGGCGATGACGGACAAGGGTGGATACGACGTCCAGCCCGAGTTCGCGGTCCCTCCCGGCACGGCGAAGCTCGCCAGCATGATCAGGCCGCCCGGCACGTAGCACCAGTAGCTGGCCATGTTCAGCTTGGGGAAGGCCATGTCGGGGGCGCCGATCATCAGCGGGGTGACGTAGTTGCCGAACGCGCCGACGGCGAGCGGCACCACGCCGAGGAAGATCATGATCGTGCCGTGCATCGCCCCGAGCTGGTTGTAGGCCTCGGGGAGCAGCACGCCGCCCGGCGCGCGCCCTTCACCCAGCACCTTCATGAGGTCGAAGGCATGTCCCGGCCACCCGAGCTGCAGCCGCATCAGGATCATCAGGCTGAAGCCGAGCAGCAGGAACAGCAGCGCGGTGAAGCCGTACTGCAGCCCGATCACCTTGTGGTCGGTGGAGAAGAGCCAGCGGCGGTACCACGGCAGGACGTGCCCGTGGAGCAGCTTGTGGCGGTCCTCCTCGCGCATGACGCGCTCGGCCTCGCGAAGGGCCTTGAACGCCTCGTCGGCGTAGAGCCACTGGTTGCCTACTCGTATCTGTCTTCTGAGACCCACTGTGCCTCCGTGCTAGCGAGCAGATTGCAGCGAGCGGCGAGCAGGACGTCGCCCGTTGCCTCCTGCTCGCTGCTCTCTGCCCGCTGCTCGCTCATCCCTTGAAAGTCGCGTCCACCGCTTTCGACTCTTTCGCACCGACGGTGACGTTCTGCTCCTGCTGCCCGTACTTCTCGTGCCAGAACACGAGGGTGTAGCTGCCCGGCGGGAGATTGCTGATCGTGTACTTGCCGTCCGTTCCCGATACGCCGTGGTACGGGTGCGGGAGGACGACCATGTACGACTTCATCCAGCCGTGGACGTCGCACTTGATCTTGAACGGCGTCATCTCGGGCTTGTCGAACTTCTTGGTGGTGGTCATCGGCACCGGCTGCCCTTCGTTGAAGGCCGAGTTGACCACCGGCATGGCGTGCACGTTGTGCAGCGTGGAGTCGCTGTTCTTGATCTGGAGGGCCTGGCCGGCCTGCACCGCCTGCACGTGCGGGTGGTACTGGCAGCCGCGCTGGTCGAGGACGGCCGGGGCCGACGGTGCGGGGCCGTTCGGAGCGTTCTTCACCCAGACGATGACGTTGGCCAGCTCGCCGGCCGGTCCGACCATCACTTCCTCGTCCTTGGCCGGCGTGGCGTGCTGCGACTGGCAGTAGGGGTCGGCGTTCATCTGGATGTTGGGCATGGCCGGCGCGCCGCCCTCGAACTTCACCAGGCCGGTGATGGTCGCCGCGTCGGCCACGGCGGGCGCCGCGGCAGCCGCCGCCGGCGCCGCGGTGCCTTCGGCCGCGGTGGTGGTGGTCTGCACTTCCTGATCGTCTTCGCCTTCGTCGTCGTTCTCGGCGACTTCCTTGCCCTTGCCGCAGGCGAGGGTGAGCGTGAAGGTGGCGGCGAGGAGGAGGGTGAGGAACTTCTTCATCGATTGTTCTCCATTCGTGCGACTGGCGCACCTTGTCTCGGTGTCGGTGTGGCGGGAATCGCCGGCGTCAGCACCATCGGCGCCTGGCCGGAGGGCGACGCGGAGCGCATCTGGGTGATGCCGATGCTCCAGATGTAGTCGCGCAGGTATTCGGTCAGCGCCACGGCGTCCGCCATCGTCCGCCGCAGCTCCTTCTCGTCATTGTTGAACAGCGGCAGCATGGCCGACTTGTACGAGGCGAACTGCGGCATGTCGATGGCCAGCGCCAGCGGCGACTGGAAGCCGCCCGTCGCGGCGTCGCGCGGGAAGTTGCTCGGCATGCGCGTGCCGGGGATCATCTCGTTCGGCCGGCGGATCCAGTCGGCGATCCACTCGTGGCGCAGGCGCAGCCGCGACAGCGTCAGGTTCGGGGCGAGCGATGTGGCGTCGGCCACGTTCGGCACCGGCGGATTCTCGGGATTGACCGGCGTGGTGGCGTGGCACTGCGCGCAGCGCAGCATGGCGAAGACCTGCCGCCCGATGGCCACGTTCGCCGCCGGCGGGTTCATGCCGTGCGTGGTATCCCACTGCGGTCCCTTCCCCGCCTCGGCGAAGAAGGTCACCAGCGTGTTCGTTTCCTTGTCGTCGAAGTGGAAGGTCGGCATCCGCACCGACAGCCACGGCCGGATCTTCATCACCGTCGGGTCTTTCAGGAAATGGAAGAGGAACGGGGACTGCGCGCGCGCTCCTTCCGGCGAGAGGTCGGGCGGAAGGAAGTTCGCGTCGGCGATGGTGGCGGCGATGGCGCGGCCGGTGCCGTCGACCACGTGGCATCCGCGGCAGTTGTGCTGCGAGACGCGCTTGCGCCCTTCCTCGATCAACCGCATCGACGGGCTCTGCGCCGCGATGCGGTTGGCCGCCACCGCTTCCTTGGTCAGGCCGACGATCACCGTCGTGATGAGCTGCGCCTCATCCTGCGAGAGGTGGAAGTTCGGCATCTTCAGCTTGTCGTTGTACGGCTTGGTGCGCTCGTCGTCGTAGATGCGCGGGTTGCGCACCTTGTTGTAGATCCACGACGGCACGCTGTGCTGGATGTGCTCGTGCTTCCCGTCCTGCTCCGCCACGTACTCGTGCGCGAAGCCGAAGTCGAAGAGATGCGTCGCCTTCGAGCCCTCGATGGTCAGCTCGGTGCCGATCGGCTTGAGACCCTCGAAGCCCTTGATGTTGTGGCAGGAGTAGCAGCCGTACTTCTCGATGCTGCGCTGCCCGAGGTAGACCAGCTGCTCCTGCATCGGCATGGAGCGAAGCCTGGCCTCGGCGTCGCGGTCGGTCAGGGTGTTGACCAGGTAGCCCTTGGCCAGGTCGTGCACCGCTTTCGGATCGACGGGGCGGACCGGCTGCTGCAGGAACTGCGGCTTCTGCAGCGTCATCAGGTACGCCGTGACGTCGGCCGCTTCCTGGTCGGTCAGGCGGAGCGACGGCATCGGCGCGTCGGCGTAGTAATTCTTCGGGTTCTTCACCCAGTTGAAGATCCAGCCGGGGTGCGTCTTGGTCCCCATGCCGGTGAAGTTGAAGCCGTAGTTGCGCTCGAGCGGGTAGTCGTCGCGGCGCGCCAGGCGGACCTTACCGCTCTTCTCGTCCTTGATCGTCTCGCTCTCGAGGTGGCAGGCCATGCAGCCGACGCTCTCCACCAGCTGCTTGCCGCGCGCAACGTCGCCGGCCGGCGGCGCCTGCCAGACGCGGTGCGTCGACTTGGAGAACAGGTAGCTGACGATCGAGTGGACCTCGGCGTCCTGATACTTGATGTTCTGCTGGATCTCGGCAGCGGGGACGACGTGCGGGTCGACCATGTTCCGCTGGTAGAAGAACGACGGCATGCGCGTGGTGGAGCGGAAGTGCCGCGGCTCGCTGATCCAGCGGATGGCCCAGTCCGGCGTCGTCTTCTCCGCGATGCCGTTGAGGTCCGGGCCCGGCTTGCGGAGGTCGGTGAAGCGCCAGTTGCTGATCTTGTGGCAGGCGTAGCAGCCGTACAGCTCGACGGTGGCCATCGCCTTGGTGATGCGGTCGCCCTTGTCGACGTTCACCTGCCCGCTGTGGCACTTCAGGCACCCCGCCTCGTAGTACTGCCGCGGATACATCGGCGTCTCGAGGAAGGGGTTCTCCTCCCACTGCCAGTTGCGCTTGTCGTAGTCCCACGGGCCGGGGAGCAGATTGACCACCGCGCCCGACCAGCGGCGCTCCATCTTCTTGTTCGGCGGGACGTGGCCGGCTCGCCCGAACTCGGTGGCGCGGTCCTGCCCGCGGTGGCAGGCGGTGCAGCCGAACTCCAGCAGCGGGTGCGGCGAGGACGACCCGACGAAAGTGTCGAGCCGCGGGTGGGTGCGCCAGGGGTTGAGCGTGTCGGTCGCGGCGTCGGTGATGCGCTTCAGCCGCTCGATCTCCTTCTCGGCGTCGGCGCGCTTCTCCGTCGGGATCTGGACGGAGTCGAGCTTCTGCTGGATCTCGCGCGACAGCCGCTCCGCTTCCTTCTTCGACTCGAAGCCGGGCGTGTCGATCGAGCGGTGGCACGTCTGGCAGCGGTCGACGCGCGGGACGCGCATGTAGTTCATGTCGATGAACAGGTCCGGCAGCACCACCTGGTCGACTTTCAGCGTCGGGTTGACGAAGTCGAGCATCGGCAGGTTGAGGATCCAGTTCGTCGATCCCGCCTTGATGTTCACCAGCTCCAGCTGCTTCTTGAAGAGGTCAGCCGACGCGGTGAGCTCTTTCTTCTTGTCCTCGGCTTCCTTGATCTTCTTCAGCCACTGGTCGACGCGCGCCTTCGACGCCTCGCGCGAGCGCGTGACGTCTTCCAGCCGCACCAGCAGGTCGTGGACGTGCGCGTCCTGCCGGCGGTAGTCGGCCTGCTGCGCCGCGGCGTCGTCGCGCTTCTGAACTACCGACAATTCAGCCACGTAGCGCTGCGCGTCGAGATTCGCCTTGGCGAAGCGGTAGTCCTGGTCGGCCGCGTAGTGCCGTCCTTCCCAGCCGTCGAGGTCTTTCTGCGCCAGGAGGTACTGCTGGCGGTTTTTGGCGATCTCGATCTCGGTAGCGCGCACCTGCTCGTCGAGCGCGGCGAGCTGCTTCTTGTTCGTCGACGTCTCCGCCGCGTGGATGTCCGCCTCGATCCGCTCGCGCTGCATCCGCATGAACTCGCGCTGGAACCACTTCCACCCGCGGATGTAGTCGTAGCCGACCATGATCCCGGTCACCAGAAGGAGACCGAGGCTCGATAGCGCGAAGATCCAGTTCAGAGACCGGATCGAGTAGTTGTGCGGGATCGGCTCTTGTGGTTTCACGTTAAACGTTAAAGAAGATCTCTTGGATGTGGACGATGTACTTCAGGTTGAACAGCCAGCGAAGCACCATCTTGATGGGCAGCGACATCATCACCAGAAAGAGGACCGCGCCGACGTAGAAACGCGGGGCGCCCATCTTCAGGTAGAAGCGGCGGAAGGGACCCTTGGCCATCAGCGGCGGCAGCCCGCAATAGGCGAGCGTCAGAGCGATGCCCGGCAACTCGCGGATGACCCACAGCCGCGGCAGCGGCATGCCGAGGAGCTTGACCCAGATCAGCTCCGAGAGGTCGACGTTGACCAGCGGCACGAGCTTGTTGGGATCCCAGTACTCGTACGGCCCGAAGAAGTTCCAGTTCGGGCCACGCAGGAAGGTGCCGGTGATGATCAGGAACGACCAGAGGACCAGGAAGCCGTAGAGGAAGATCCCGATCTCCCACTTCCGCTCGCGGAACGAGTAGTAGCCGTTGCCGCGCGGGTTGGTGTCGATGTAGGGAATGGCCATCAGGCCGACGATGATCATGGTCGGCAGGACCACGCCCGCCAGCCAGGGATCGAAGTAGACCAGCATCTCCTGCAGGCCGAGGAAGTACCACGGCGCCTTGGCCGGATTCGGCGAGGAGGTCGGGTTTGCCGCCTCTTCCAGCGGCGCGCGCAGCGCCACCGACCAGACGATCATCACGATCGTCAGCAGGATCATGCAGAGCATCTCGGTGTAGACCAGGTCGGGCCAGGTGAAGAGCTTCTCGTCCGACTCGGTCTTCTCGTACGGGATGCCGCCGACGGCGATCTGCTGGTCGTTCAGATACGCCTTGCGCAGCGCGATCCAGGTGAAGAGGCCGAGCAGGAAGATCATGGCCACGATGGGGACGTTGTCCGGCTTCGCGGCGATCAGGTAGAAATTCGGGTCGAACATCGAGACGGCGAAGGCCAGCCCGCCGACGATCAGCAGCCGCAGACCGACTTTGGCGTCCCACAACCGCGGCCCCAGTGCGGCGAGCACGAAGAGCAGCAGGAAGTAGGCGATGCCGAGGTAGAGCAGCGGGAGGATGAAGATCCCGGCCACCAGGAGCACCACGCCGAAGGCGATGAAACCGTAGCCGGTCGCCGACTTCAGCCGCCCGCCGAGCAGGTTGAAGTAGATGATGAAGATGAAGATCGCGCTCAACAGCACGAAGGAGATCGACGCCGCGGACAGAACGTTGACGAAGTCCTTCAGGAAGGTCATAGCGGACCCGAGATCCCCCCGTCCTTCCTGACGCGCCAGAAGTGAATGGCCATCAAGAAGCCGGCCGCCAACGGGATGACCATGCAGTGCAGCACGTAGAAGCGCAGCAGCGTAGACGCGCCGATACTTCGGCCGGCGATGAGCGCGAAGCGCGCGTCGTCACCGGCGTGGATCAGCCGGATGTCGCCAAGTTTTATCAGGCCCGACATCGGGCCCTCGTTTCCCGCGCCGGGTGTGGCGCGCGCCATGTTCGAACCAACGGTGATGGCCCAGATCGCCAGCTGGTCCCACGGCAGCAGGTAGCCGGTGAACGACAGCAGCAGGGTGAGGACCAGGAGGATGACCCCGACGTTCCAGTTGAACTCGCGGGGCGGCTTGTACGAGCCGGTCATGAAGACGCGGAACATGTGCAGCCAGACGGCGATGACCATGGCGTGCGCGCCCCAGCGGTGCATCTCGCGCATGATCCCGAACGGCGCCTGCTCGCGCAGATCCATGATGTCGGTAAACGCGTATTCGATGGTCGGGCGGTAATAGAACATCAACAGCAGCCCGGTCACCGTCTCGACCAGGAAGAGGAAGAACGACGTCCCGCCCATGCACCAGGTGTAGCTCATCCGGACGCCGGAGCGCCGCACCTTGACCGGGTGGAGGTGAAGGATCAGCGACCCGAGCACCGCCAGCACGCGCTTGCGGTTGGTGTTGGGGATCCCGACACGGAAGACGGACTTCCATATCTGGGAGTTGACGATGCCTTCTTGCAGTGCTTTTAAGTTCGCCATTCCTAGTCCAGTGATGAGTGAAGAGTCATGCGTGATGAGTCATCACGTTTCACTCATCACTCATCACACCTTGATGAACGATTCCGGATCCACCCACTCCCCCCGCTCCTGGTGGAACTGCTTCGACTTGTCGACCACCACCTGGCCGTCGGCCGGGTCGACGAAGATCTTGGCGCGCTCGAGCGGGCGGGGGGCCGGCCCCTCGAAGTTCACGCCGGTCTTGTAGTAGCCGCTGCCGTGGCAGGGGCACTTGAACTTGTTCTGCGACGCCAGCCAGTTCGGCGTGCATCCGAGGTGGGTGCAGACGGTGATGAGGGCATACATCACCTCCTCGGTGCGGACGATCCAGATGCCGTACTTGTCCTTCCACCGCTCGTCGACCTCGCCGATCGAATAGTCGGAGGCGAAGCCGGCCTTGAACTTCTGGACCGGCTCGAACAGCACATTTGGAAACATGAAGCGGCCGAAGACGCTCGCCAGCCCGCCGAGGGCGGCGGCCAGCGAGGCCCAGGCGACCGTCAGGACGACCGGAAAGCTCCGCCGGGTGACCTCTCCCTGCTCGCGGATGTCGGCCGCGGCGCTCCCGGCAAGGGGCGTCTTCGGGGCAACCTGATATGGCGCGATTTCTTCCGGCATTCGAGCTTGTGAAAGCAGCGAACAAGCTGCCGCGAGTGCGCGCCTACTATCAACAAATCAAGGAGTTCTGTCAACGGAAACCGTGACGAAAAACACCTCGAGGAGCAGCGCAAGCACCATCAGCGCGGAAGGTTTTTGAGCGCGTCCCTCGCCGCCGCCTGCACCCGCAGGCTGGGGTCGCCCGTCGCGAGCCGCTGCAGCTCCGGCAACGCCTCGCGGCCCGCCAGCCGGACGTATGCCGACATCGCCACGATCATGGCGTCTTCCTTCTGGTCCTCGCGCATCTCCTTGATGCGGTCCAGCCGCCCGCGGTCGAGCATCTCGCGCAGCGACGGCAGCGCGCGCGCGTCGCCGAAGCGCGAGAGCGCGATGGCCGCGTTCCAGCGGACGTCGGCGCTCTGGTCCTCCAGCCCCTTCACCAGCGCCGGCACCGCCGACGGGTCGCCGATGGCGCCGAGGGCGTAGGCGGCGGTCTTGCGGACGTCCTTCTCCTCGTCGCCGGTGAGCGAGGCGATCTTCGGCACCGAGGCGGGGTCGCGCAGCTCGCCGAGCGCCATCAGCGCGTAGATGCGGTTCTCGGTGTCCTGGTCGGCCAGGCCGTCGAGCAGCAGCGGCGTGGCGCGGCGGTCGCCGAGGCTGCCGAGGACCATGCTGAGGTAGCGGCGGATGCGCGGGTCGTCGTGTTTCGACCCGACGTAGAGCGAGGCCACTTGCGGCTCGAGGTTCGGATACCGCTTCGCCTCACCACGTTTCAAGGACTTCGACAGCTGATACGCCGCCTGCCACCGCTCGTGCTTGCTCCCCGACCGGATCTCGTTGAGGTAGTCGGGGATGGCCTGCTGGTCGTTGGCCAGCCGCCCGAAGAGCAGAAAGATGGCCACGGCGACGACGACGATGCCGAGGGGGAAAAGGACGAACTGGAAAAGGATGGAGCGAGGGGACTCGCGGGGGATGTCGGTCATGAGAGGAAACGAGGAATGTTGAATGTTGAATGTTGAATGTTGAATGCGTTGCTGCCCGATCTCTCATTCAACATTAAACATTCAACATTCAACATTCCCCGTCATCTCCCCGTCATCACCACAAAGTCCGGCAGGTACCCCTTGAGTTGCGTCGGCGCCTCCGGCACCACGATCGCGTCCTTGTCGCACACCGACTCGCACAGCCGGCAGGCCACGCACTTCGCCTTCTCCACGAAGGCGATCTTGTAGTGGTTGGCCACCGTCTCGTCCTCCGCGTCGATCATCCGGATGCACTCGAACGGGCAGATGTCGACGCAGAACTCGCACCCGGTGCAGAGCTCCTTGATGACCTCGGCTTTCGGGATTTCCTTCGGCTTGACGCGCGGGATGTAGGTGCCGTGCTGGTTCTGGATGGCGTCGACCGGGCAATAGATGCCGCAAACCGAGCAGTCGATGCAGCGCTCGGGGTGGATGTAGTACTGGCCGCGAGTCTCGCCCCAGATGGTGTTGGTGGGGCACTTGACCTCGCAAACTCCGCAACCAATGCACTTGTCAGTGATGAAATGGGGCATGTCGGGCCGTCAGTGTACCTTAACCACTACCGCGCGTGAGTTGACGAAGAGAGGATCGATGCGGCGCGCGCGGCGGATCATCTGCAACTCCGGCGCGGCACGCTCGCCAACCCACAGGAACGTACCCGCGGGCAGTCCACTTCCCGATTGCGCCACCGCCCGCCACCCGGGATGCTCCGCCTGCTCCGGCGGAAAGGCGATCGCCGGCCGCTGCACGACCGTCTCGAGGTAGAGGTGGCCGGTGGCGACGACCGTCTCGCCGCCGGCGTTGCGCGCCACCCACGTCGCCGCCTCGCGGTAATCGTCCGGCGGGCGCGTGGCGTGCTCGACGATGCCGAGCGCCGTCCAGACGGCGAACGCCGCGCCGAGTACGAGGAGTGGTGTGGGCGCTGCCGCCCTCGGCAGCGCAGCGCGCCCGGGGGCGGGCGCGCCCACACTCGCCAGCCAGAGCATGAGCGGCGCGGCGATCACCGACTCGAAGCGCAGCGGCACGTAGGCGCCGAGGATGACGGCCAGCGCGAGCGGGACGAGCGTCCAGAGCGCCTCGCGTGGCCCCTCACCCGGCCTTCGGCCACCCTCTCCCCGCTTTCGCGGGGCGAGGGACACTCGCCATGAATCGAGCGTCCTTCTCCCCTCTCGGAGGGGAGAAGGTGCCGAAGGCGGATGAGGGGTTCTTAACTGCTTAAGCCCGCCGCTCCACAGTGACGCCAGAAGCGCGACGGCGATGACGATCGCCAGGAGCAGCGGCGGCCGGATGAACAGCGCGTCGGGCCAGCGCCAGCGCTCCATCCACGCCATCGACGCATTCGGCTGGTGCAGCGCCAGCCAGAGCGCCGGCGCGTAGAGCACCGCCGCCGCGATGAGCGCGCGGACGTGCGGGATGAGCAGGACCAGGAAGAGCGCGCCGTAGTAGTGGCTATAGCCGGCCAGCACGAACGCAGCAGCAGCGAGCCACGGCCGCTCGCGGCGCAGCGCGAGCACGCCGAGGGTCGCGCACATCGCGCAGAGCGCGTACGCGCGCGCGTCGACCGCGAAGAGCACCGCGGGCGGAAAGACGGCGACCAGCGCCGCGGCCGTGAGCTGGTTGGCCCGCAGCAGCGCCACGAAGGCGACGGTGGCGCACAGCAGCGAGAGGAGCCGCCCGTCCGGGCATCCCAGCAGCTGCAGCAACCAGTAATACAGCGGCGGACCGGAGTCGTGCTGCAGCGCCGGCAGCACCGACCGCCCGCAGATCCACCGCGTGAACAGCTCGTCGTAGAACGGCTGGCGGAGAACGAGAAGAGGAACGCGCGCGGCGAAGAAGAGCAGGACGATGAGCGCGCGCTTCACACCGCGAGCAGTTCGGAGATCGTCTTGATCAGGTGCGACGACTGGATCGGCTTGGAGATGTACGCGTTCGCGCCGAGGGCCAGGCCGCGCTCGCGATCCTCCTCCGCCCCCTCGGTGGTGATGATGATGATGGGGATGTTCTTCAGCTGCGCGTTCTGCCGCACCAGCGAGACCAGCTTCAGGCCGTCCATCACCGGCATGTTGATGTCGGTCAGGATCAGGTCGATCTTGTCGGGGCCGGAGAGCTTCTTCAGCGCGTCGACGCCGTCGACCGCCTCGATGATCTTGGCGTTCTTGAATCGCTTGAGCGAAAACGAGATCAACTGACGCATGGTCGGCGAGTCTTCAACGACCAGGAAGTTCGCGTTCTCCATCGCCACTATCCGCGCCTCGCTCTCACGATGTGGTGGTCAGCAGGTCGAGGAAGCTCTGAATGGTGTTCAGCTTGCGCTCGGACTGCGAGTAGAGTTTCGACGAGAAGATCGCCGTCGCCGCGTGCGCGGCCAGAAGCGAGAAGAGCTCGTAGTCGACCGCCGAGAACGAGTCCTTCTGCTGCAACAGCTTGTAGATCGAGATCAACCCGATGACGTGCTCCTTGATCTTGAGCGGCACGGCGGCCAGCGGCTTGTCGAGGGCCACCCGCCCGCTCCCCTCGGCATCCTGGTTGATGTAGTAGCTCTCGCCCGTCTTGGCCACCTCGCCCAGCACGCCGTCGCCGAGGCGCGCGGAGATGCCGGGAAGGCCGGGCATGACGTCTTCGCCCTCGGAGGCGATGGTCTTCAGCTCGTTCGTCTTCTCGTCCAGCAGCAGGATGGCGAAGGCCTCCGCGCCGATGAGGTTGATGACGATCTCCTGCACGATCTGGATCACTTCGCGGAAGTCGAGCGTGGAGTGCAGCTGGTAACTGGCGACGTAGAGGTTCGCCAGGTTGTTGTTCTGCTCCTCGATCTCGATGTAGCGGTTGGCGAAGTCCTTGTTCTCTTCCTCCACCTCGCGGAAGCGCAGCTGGATGCGGCGGTTCTCCTCGGTGAGCTGCTGCACCTCGGCGCGCAGCCGCGAGACTTCTTCCGTGGTACCGGCGGCGTGCTCGGTCTCCAGCGTGGCGATGCGATAGCGCAGCCGCTGGTTCTCGCGGAGCAGCTCTTCGGTGAATTCCTTCCCCTTGTTGAACAGCTCGAGGAACTTCTCGGCGCGCGATTCTTCGGTCATGTTTCGACGGTCTCGGACGACGGGCGACTCTAGCATGAGCGAGCAGGTTGCGGCGAGCAGCGAGCAGGAAAAACGGCTTCAATTCTTCTGCTCGCCGCTCGCTGCAACCTGCTCGCTATCCCGCGCACAACTTGTGAATCGCGTCCGGAATGGCGCCCAGCGGCAGCACGCGCTCCACCGCGCCGGTCTTGATCGCCTCGTTCGGCATGCCGAAGATGATGGCCGTCTCCGACGACTCGGCGATGGTCCGTCCGCCGCGCGCGCGGACGCGCGTCATCGCCTCCGCGCCGTCGTCGCCCATGCCGGTCATGATCACCGCCACCACGCGCTCGCCGCACGTCTCCGCGGCGCTGGTGAAGAGGCGGTCCACCGATGGCGCGTAGATGTCCGTCCGATCGGAGGGGAAGACGCGCGCGATCAATCCCTCGGAGACGCGCCGCACCTCGGTCTGCAGCCCGCCCGGCGCGACATAGACCGTGCCCGGCTCGAGCAGCACGCCGTCGTCCGCCTCGCGCACCTTGTAGCTCGTCAACTTGTTCACCCGCTCGGCGAAGAGCCGCGTGAAGTTCGGCGGCATGTGCTGCGCCACGACGACCGGCACCGGCAGCAGCGGCAGGTTCTGGAAGAGATGCTGCAGCGCCGGCGGCCCGCCCGTGGAGCAGCCCATCACCACCAGCTCGATGCCGCCCGCGCACGACTCGGCCGCCACCGGCGCCGCCGGCGCGGCGGGCGGTTCGTCCGAGACGCGGCGGCGGAGGTTCTCCATCCGCAGCTGCGCCACCTGCAGCACCTTGGCGACGAGATCGGTGCGGATCTCCTCCAGCCGCGGCGACACCCGGCCGCCCGGCTTGGCGATGAAGTCGAGCGCGCCGAGCTCCAGCGCCTTGAAGACGCTGCGGTCGCTGGAGCGCGACGACACCGCGATCACCGCCGTCGGCAGGTTGTGCATCAGCCAGCGGAGGAAGGCGAAGCCGTCCATCACCGGCATCTCCAGGTCGAGCGTGACGACGTCGGGACGATGCCGCATCGCCTGCTTGATGCCGTCCTCGCCGTTGACCGCCGTGGCCACGACCTTGATCTCGGAATGCGACTCCAGCATCCGCGAGATGGTCACGCGGTTGTACGCGGAATCGTCGATGACCAGGGCGCGGATCATTTGGGCGGAGGGGGATGCTATCGCAGCGGTAGCATGTCCGGGCATGCGCGCGCTCGTCATCTTCGGCCTGGCCATGCTCGGCTCTGCCGTGCTCGTCCGGCTGATCCGCGTCTGGGCGGAGCGGAAGGCGATCCTCGACCACCCGAACGAGCGCAGCTCGCACGTGGTGCCGACCGCGCGCGGCGGCGGGATCGCCATCGTGGTCATCACCCTCGCCGGCAGCGCGCTCTGGATGACGCCGAAGTTCGCGGTGGTCGCGGCGTGCGCGCTGGTGATCGCCATCGTCAGTTTCATCGACGACCTCCGCCACCTCCCCGCCACGCTGCGCCTCGGCGTGCAGGTCGGCGCGGCGGTGCCGGTGGCGCTGCTCTTCGTGCCGCCGCTCTGGACGCCGCTGGCGGTGCTCTGGATCGTCGGGCTGACCAACGCCTACAACTTCATGGACGGCATCGACGGTATCGCCGGCGGGCAGGCGGTGGTGGCCGGCGGCGCCTGGGCGCTGCTGGGGATGACGGCGCAGCAGCCGCTCGTCGCCGGCGTGGGGCTGCTCATCGCCGGCAGCAGCGCCGGCTTCCTGATGCACAACTGGCAGCCGGCGCGCATCTTCATGGGCGACGTCGGCAGCGCGTTCCTCGGATTTCTCTTCGCGTCGCTGGCGGTCATGGCGTGGCCGGACGTGAAGCTCGCCGCCGCCGGCGTCCTCGTGGTCTGGCCCTTCATCGCCGACGCCGCCTTCACCTTCGTCCGCCGCGCGATGCGCCGCGAGCGGGTGATGGAAGCGCACAGGTCGCACATCTACCAGCGGCTGAACCAGCGCGGCCTCTCGCACGCGGCGGTGGCGTCGATCTACATCGCGCTGGCGGCGGCGGGGGCGGTGGCGGCGCTACTCATGCAGCCGTCATCCTGAGCCGGCGAAGCGCGGCGAAGGATCTCAGCCGGCGCGGAGGAGATCCTTCGCTGCGCTCAGAGGCTGTGAAGGAATCGGGTGTGCTGTGGAGAAGTGAAGAAGACCGTACCATCGGTGCATGAGCCAGAAGGAAGAGGCAAAAGTACGGGTGGTGGAAGCGAA
>Ga0157377_10000263_pt1 | contig 25807 bp, 27 predicted proteins | sample M55metaG_FD_121116 | JGI IMG/M metagenome (GOLD analysis project Ga0157377, IMG submission 121116) | Miscanthus rhizosphere microbial communities from Kellogg Biological Station, Michigan, USA - M5-5 metaG | ecosystem: Host-associated > Plants > Roots > Rhizosphere > Soil | place: USA: Michigan...
AGGATGGGTTCAAGCTCAAGCCCGAGGCTTTGGCACGAGCCATCACGCCGAAGACGAAGTGGTTCATCTTCAACTCACCCTCGAACCCCACCGGCGCCGCTTACACCAAGGACGAGATCAAGGCTTTGACTGACGTGCTGGTCAAGCACGAGCACGTCTGGGTGTTGTCGGACGACATCTACGAGCACCTCGTCTATGACGGATTCACGTTCACGACGCCCGCCGCCATCGAGCCCAAGCTCAAAGGCCGCACGCTCACGCTGAACGGGGTGTCGAAGGCTTATTCAATGACCGGCTGGCGCATCGGCTATGGCGGCGGGCCTGAGCCGCTGATCAAAGCGATCGCCACGCTGCAATCGCAGTCGACCACGAACGCCTGCTCGATCAGTCAATGGGCCGCGGTCGAGGCGCTCGACGGCCCGCAGGATTTTCTCAAGGACTGGGTTGCCTCTTTCCAGGAACGGCGCGATCTCGTGGTGGCCATGCTGAATCAGGCCAAAGGCATCTTCTGTCCGAAGCCCGAAGGCGCCTTCTACGTCTACCCGTCCTGCACCGGTACCATCGACAAGATCACAAAGGGTGGCAAGAAGATCGCCAATGACGAAGATTTCGCCACGGCGCTCCTCGAAGAGGAGGGCGTCGCCGTCGTGCACGGTGCGGCATTCGGGCTCTCGCCGTTCTTTCGCATCTCCTATGCAACCGCAATCAAATCGCTGGAGGAGGCCTGCCGCCGGATTCAACGCTTCTGCGGCAATCTCAGCTGAGGCAGGAGGGGCGCATGGCCGAGATGAAGTTCAGCACCGGCAATCAGATCCAGGGCAAGATCATGGAGATCCGCAAGGGCGCGGTGACGGCCATCGTCTATGTTGCGGTCGCTGGCGATGTCACGCTGGAAGCGAGCGTCACAATCGCCTCGCTCGAGACGCTCAAGCTGTACGAGGGTAAGAAGGTGGTTCTAATGATCAACCCGGGCGACATCATCATCGGCTGCGAGTAGAAATTATTTGGCGGGGAGCGGTCAGGCAGGCGAGCCGCGAACCATGGATATTGCCCTCAGCGTCGAGGACCAAGTCGGAGATCGCCGCGCGAGGATCATGCGTCTGCCCGACGGGAGGCGCATCGGTTATGCCGAATTCGGTGACGCCAAAGGCCTACCAGTGCTCGCGATCCACGGCACACCGGGCTCGCGCTATATGTTCGCGCTCACCGACCAGGCTGCGCGCGAGAGGGGACTGCGGATCATCGCTCCGGAGCGGCCAGGCTATGGGCTCTCCGACTATCGCCGGCGCGATGCGCTGGCGCAAACGGCCGAGGACGTGAATGCTCTTGCCGACGGGCTCGGCCTCGACAGATTTGCGCTGATCGGCGTGTCGGGTGGCGGTCCTCACGCCATGGCAGCCGCAGCCTCCATCCCGGATCGCGTAGCGCTGCTTGCCCTGATCAGCCCGGTCGGCCCGATCGCCGATTGCCATCGCCGCATTCGTATGTCGGCATTCCATCGGCTCGTCTTCACCCGCGTGGGCAGATCGAAGTCGGCTTGCGCCTCCTTCTTCTGGTCGCTCAGGAACTTGATCAGGTGGGCGCCCGGCCTCGCGCATGCAGGATTGATGCGGCGGGTTACGCCTTCAGACCGGCCCATTCTCACGACCGCTGACGTGCGCGCCAATCTTCGGGCCGCGATCCACGAAGGGTTGCGGCCGGGGATCAAGGGCGCGCTCCAGGACTTGCGCCTGTTCTGCGGACCATGGAACTTGCCTCTTGGCGAGATCGACGTGCCAACGATCATGTGGCAGGGCAGCGACGATACGATCGTACCGCCGCAAGCCGCCTACCATCTCGCCGAAGCCCTTCCCAACTGCCGGCTCGATGTCGTCCAGGGCGCCGGGCATTATTGGGTGTTCGCCCAATTTGCGAGGGTGCTGGATGCAGTTCAGGTGGCGCTCCAGAAGTAAGGCGCCTGAGCTCGTTTGCCGAAGCATGCGGCGTTAACGCGCAGTTTCGCAGTGCAGCCCGTCATCGCTGTGCGGCGTTGTGGCGCTAGGCTGGAAGAGCGAAGCACCCTACATCAAACCACCGGGCAGAGGATGGCGAAGCTTTAGGCACGTCTTTATTGCGCGCGCGATCTCAATGGCCGGCAAACCAATATTCTTCGATCCAACGGGCAGGCGTGGCCGACTCTTGGTCAGACTCGCCTGGGCCATGGGCGTGCTAAGCGGCGTCATTCTGACGCTGTTTGTCGTGACGCTGATCATCGTGAATCGGCCGCCGCCGGCCGAAAGCTCGGAGCCGCACCCATCCATCCGTTGCGCTTGGGCTCCGACCTGCTCGGCCGCGCATAGCCTCACCGTGACGACGGCTGCTGATCCCGAGGCGCTGCGCAATGCGGCGCGCCTCGCCGAAGAGCTGCGTGAGAAGGAGAGGGGCCTGCGCGTTCAGCGTCCGGCAGGCGAGGGGCAGCGGCGGTCCGTGCCGGCGTCCCTCGCGATTCCCGATGGCAGAGCGCTCAGCGTCGGCTTCTACGTTGACTGGGACGACAACAGCTATCCAGCATTGAAGCGCGCTCTCCCCCATCTCGACTGGGTCGTTCCAGGCTGGCTCAGCCTCGCGGGTTCAAACATGGACCTGAGAATCAGCGTGGACGACCGCGTGCTCAGCACCATTCAGGACACCAAGCCCAACGTTGCTATCCTGCCGATGATTCAGAATGCGGTGGAAGGAGAATGGGACGGCGAAGGGCTGGCGAAGTTGTTGGCTGATCCGACTGCACGGGCAGCGCGTATCCAGCAGATCGTCGATTTCCTCGGCCAGTACAAACTTCAAGGGATAACCATCGATTTCGAGGATGTCCCGCCTTCGGCCCAGAAGAACCTGGAGGCCTTCCTTACCGAGCTCAACGTCGCTTTCGCGGCACACGACTACGCGATCGTGCTGGCGGTTCCTTTTGATGACGATAATTGGCCTTACGCGACCTACGCCGATCTGGTCGATTTCATGCTGCTCATGGGCTACGACGAGCACTGGGAAGAGGGCACGCCGGGCAGTATCGCCGGCCAAAGCTGGTTTGAGGACACGCTCGACAAGCGCATGCAATCCCTCGATCCCGCGCACACCATCATCGCCATCGGCAGCTACGGATATGACTGGGTGAAAGGCAACAAAGCGTCCGACCTGAGCTTCGAGGAGGCAGTACTGTCGGCGAAGGATTCAGAGGCCGAGATCACGTTCGATCCCGAGACGTCCAATCCTCATTTCTCCTTCATCGAGGACGACGGCAAGCGCCACGAGGTGTGGTTTCTGGATGGCGTCACGGCTTTCAACGAAATTCATGCTGCCGACGCGTATCGCCCTGCTGGTTACGCAGTGTGGCGCCTTGGCTCGGAGGATCCCACCATCTGGTCGGTGCTGCAGCAGAACTATGGCGTGCAAGCGCCTGGCGCGCTGCACCGCATCGGCATGAGTGAGGACATCGACTTTGAAGGCGAAGGCGAGCTGTTGCGTGTCGGCGACGCGCCGGCGGAGGGCGCGCGCACTTTCGAGGTCGACGGCGACACTGGGCAGATCGTCGACGAGAAATATTCGGCGGTGCCGACACCTTTTGTCATTCAGCGCTCAGGTGACTTGCCTGGCAAGATCGCGCTCACCTTTGATGATGGTCCCGATCCAGACTGGACGCCAAAGATCCTCGACGTCCTGAAGGAAAAGGGCGTCCATGCCAGTTTCTTCGTCATTGGCGAAAACGCGGAAGCCTATCCGGATTTGGTGAAACGCATCGTGGACGAGGGCCATGACGTCGGAAACCACACCTTCACCCACCCCAATCTCGGCGAGCTTCCCGAGCCACTGGTCACCTTGGAGATCAACGCAACGCAGCGTCTGTTCGAGGCCCTCACCGGCCGGTCCTTGCGTTTGTTCAGGGCGCCTTTTCTCGGTGACGCCGAACCCACCACTGCCGATGAGATCGTTCCCATTCGGATCGCGCAAAGCATGGGCTATCTCTCGGTGGGACTTCATATCGATCCCAACGATTGGCAGCGCCCATCAGCTGACGAGATCGTCGAGCGCTCCATCGCTGAAGCCACCGATCCCAATCCCGACGTCAGAGGACACATCATTCTGCTGCATGACTCGGGTGGCGACAGGTCAAATACGGTCGATGCGCTGCCTAAGCTGATCGACGCGCTGAGGGCTAGGGGCTTCGAGTTCGTCCCGGTTTCGGAGCTGGCCGGCATGACCAGAGATCAGGCGATGCCGCCGGCGCCCGAGCAATCGCTTGCCCGCATTGTCGGGCTTCCCGTCTTCATGACATTGAGCTGGTTCGGCAAGCTACTCACGACTGTGTTCTTCGCCGCGATCTGCCTCGGCGTCTTGCGACTCTTGTTCCTATGCGTGGTTGCGCTCTGCAATCGGCGCAAGGAGACAAAGCGCACACCGCCCGCTCTGTCGCGCGATCCGCCTCTCCAAACGGTGCTGATACCAGCGCACAACGAGGCGAAGGTCATCGTTCCGACTATCAGGCACATCCTCACCAGTGACTATCCGAATCTCGAAGTGGTCGTCATCGATGACGGATCGAAAGACGGCACGCCCGAAGTGGTGCAGCAGCATTTCGCCGCCGATGCACGGGTCAAGCTGATCAGCATTGCCAATAGCGGTAAAGCTGCCGCTCTCGACCGCGGGCTCGACGAGTCGCGCGGCGACGTGGTGGTGGCGCTCGATGCCGACACTCATTTTGAGCAGGACGCCATCTCGAAGCTCGTGCGTTGGTTCGAGGACCCGAAGGTTGGCGCGGTCGCCGGCAATGCCAAGGTGGGAAATCGCGTCAATGTCATCACGCGTTGGCAGGCGCTCGAATACGTTACCAGCCAGAATCTTGAGCGCCGCACCCTGGCCACGTTGGGCTGTATCACCGTCGTTCCCGGCGCCGTAGGCGCCTGGCGGCGCGAGGCGCTGGTTAAGCTCGGAGGCTTCCCGCGGGAGACCCTCGCGGAGGACCAGGATCTTACGATCGCTCTGCTCAAACACGACTATAAGGTGCTCTACGACAGCACTGCCATCGCCTGGACGGAGGCCCCCGATACAGTGGGAGGCCTTCTCAAGCAGCGCTTTCGTTGGGCCTTCGGCACGTTGCAATGCCTCTGGAAGCACCGTGACGTGACCTTTAAGCCGCGCTACGGCTCTCTCGGCCTCATCGCCGTGCCGCAGACTTGGCTGTTTCAGTTCCTGTTCTCAGTGTTCGCGCCTTTGGTGGATCTCACGTTCCTGTGGGCTCTGGTAGTGGCGGGATTAGGCCTGCTCGAGCACCATGATCAGTTTGACGGTCAGACGTTCCAAAAGGTGTTGATCTACTATCTCGCCTTCCTTGTCATCGATCTCGGCAGCGCCGCGCTCGCGCTCGCAATGGAGCGCAACGAGAAGAAGACGCTGCTTCCTTGGCTCGTGCTCCAGCGCTTCGGCTATCGGCAGATGATGTATTACATCGTCATCAAGGCTACGATCGCCGCCCTACTCGGACCCCTGGTCGGCTGGGGCAAGCTCGACCGCAAGGCGACGGTGAACGCGGCCGCCTAGATCACATCTTGTCGTAGGTCAAGCAGCAGCAGTCCTTCAGCCCATCCTGCCGCATCTTGCAAGAGAGCTTCGCTTCGAGATCCTCGCAGGGATTTGGGTTCACGTTCACCGGCAATTCGTTCTGACACATCGTGGCGGTGTAATGCACACAGTTGCCGCCCAGCAATTCCGAGTTCTTCGGGCAATGGCAGTTGGGCGGGGTGCCGACCATGCCGTGCTGGCAGCCTATCGGACTCGCCTCGGCCGTTCCCTCCGGCTGCTCGCAATAGCCGTTGGGCCCGGGGGTGGCGAGGACTCTGTAACCCGGAGGGCACGAGTGCTCACCAGGGTTGACCGTCTCCTGCCTTCTTCCCCATCCCCAGCCGCCGCCTTGGTTGCCCTGACTGGCATCCGTGGCAGGCGGGGGACTAGTCGAGCTTTGCCAACTGCCGTCTGTCGGCGCCTGGGCTGGCGGCGGCTCCGCCGGGGTGGCGCTGTTGACACCCGGGCTTGCGTTCTTGCCTTGCAGGGCTGCCGCTGGAGCCGCCCGGCATTGGAATTTTCCGTCGAACATGCCGCATTCGAAGGCGGCCATTGTTCTGTCGCCGCTGAGAACCACAGGCAGCACACAGAAGAGAGCCGCCAGCACTGAACCGCGAAATCGACGCATGAACGCCCCGTCCGCCGAAAGGGCCGCCATAATGACACAGGAAAGAGCTCAGAACAGCCACTCGAGAGGCATGGCCCACTTAGGTCAGATGTGCCGAATCGGGGCTCTTGCCAGAGGCCGTTTCGCTTGTCACCATAGCTTCACTAAAGGCTTGCGCGGGTAGGCGCGTCACGAGCCTTCCCCGCGGGTATAACCGCAAGGGAGGAGATCATGGGCCAAGCGCAGGGCCAACCAGCCCGCAGCGCCCGCTGCATCGCACTGGTTGGCCCATATCTAAGCGGAAAGACAACCCTTCTCGAAGCTATTCTCGCGCGCACCGGCGCGATCACCCGCCAAGGAACCACGGCGGCTGGGAATACGCTCGGCGATGCCTCGGAGGAGGCCCGCCATCACGGCATGAGCGTCGAGCTTAACGTCGCCACCGTCGATTTCCTCGGCGACAACTTCACCTTCCTAGATTGTCCGGGCTCGATCGAGTTCCAGGCCGACGCCGCCCACGCGCTCACCGCTTGCGACGCCGCCGTCGTGGTATGCGAGCCTGACGAGAAGAAAGTGCCCGCGCTTCAGCTCATCCTCAAGCAGCTCGAAGATCGCGGCATTCCGCATTTCCTGTTCATCAATAAGATCGACAAGGCCGAGACCCGCGTACGCGACATCGTGCCGATGTTGCAGCCCGCGTCGACCAAGCCGCTCGTGCTCCGCCAGCTCCCGATCTGGGAGAACGACATCGTCACCGGCTTCATCGACTTGGCGCTTGAGCGCGCGTACGTTTACCGCGAGCACGCGCCGAGCGAGGTGATCGCGATCCCCGACGACCTCGCCGCCCGCGAGAAGGAGGCACGCTTCTCCATGCTCGAGAAGCTTGCCGACTATGACGACGAGCTGATGGAGCAGCTTCTCGAGGACGTCCCACCGCCGCGGGACAAGGTGTTCGACGATCTTTCCAAGGAGCTGCACGAAGGGCAGATCTGCCCAGTGCTGCTCGGCTCGGCCGAGACGAGCCACGGCATCTTCCGTCTGCTCAAGGCGCTGAGGCACGAAGTCCCTTTTGTCGCCGTCACAGCTAAGCGGTTGGGGACCGACAAGACGGTGTCGTGCGCGTTCGTTGCCAAGACCTTCCATACTGCCCATGGCGGCAAGCTGTCGCTCGCGCGCGTGCTAGCCGGCACCTTCGCCGACGGCACGACTGTCTATGGAGGAGCCAATGACGAGCGCATCTCTGGCATCTTCACTCTGATGGGCCAGGAACCCGTGAAGCGCGGCGAAGCCAAGGCCGGCGACACCGTCGCTTTCGGCCGCCTCGACAGCGTCAAGACGGGCGATACGCTATCGGAGGAGAAAGGCAGCAAGCTCAAGGTCGCGTCAGGCACGATTAGCCAGCCCGTGTTCGGCCTCGCCATCGCCGCCAAGGAGAAGAAGGATGAGGTGAAGCTCACCGCCGCCATCGCCAAGATCATCGAGGAGGATCCCTCGATTTCGCTTTCGCATAGTCAAGACATGGGTGAGATGGTGTTGTGGGGGCAGGGCGAGATGCATTTGCGCGTCGCACTCGAGCGCCTCGTGCGCAAATACGGTATCGATGCTTCGACCAGACCGCGCCAGATCCCCTACAAGGAGACCATCCGCAAGTCGATCGAGGTGCGCGGACGCCATAAGAAGCAATCGGGAGGACATGGGCAGTTCGGCGATGTGGTGGTAACCATTAAGCCGCAGCCGCGCGGGGTCGGCTTTGAATTCAGTGACGAGATCACCGGCGGCGTGGTGCCCAAGAACTACATCCCGAGCGTTGAGATCGGGGTGCGCGACTATCTCAATCGCGGCCCGCTCGGCTTCGCCGTGGTCGACGTTGCGGTGTGTTTGATTGACGGCTCCTACCACTCGGTCGATTCGTCGGACATGGCGTTCCGCCAAGCCGGGCGCATCGCCATGAGCGAAGGTATGCCGCAATGCTCGCCGGTTCTGCTTGAGCCGGTGATGGCGGTCGACATTGCTGCGCCTTCCGATGCCACTGCCAAGATCAACTCAATTGTGTCGTCGCGACGTGGCCAGATCCTCGGATTCGACGCGCGCCCCGGCTGGCCCGGCTGGGACGTGGTGCAGGCGCAGATCCCAGAATCGGAGATTCAGAACCTGATTGTCGAACTCAGATCGGCGACGGCCGGCGTCGGTACCTTCAATGCCAAGTTCGACCATCTCGCCGAGCTCACCGGCAAGGCGGCAGACCATGTGCTCGCCGCCCGCGGCGCCAAGGCCGCTTAAGCATGTCCGGCTTGCCCCAACGTGCCAGGCCCGCTAGACGATTGTCCCGCTTATTCTCGTGACGACCATTAGACCGCCAGAGGTGTTCCCATGACGAAAATTCCCCCGCAGCTCGACATCCCAGAGACCCTTGCCGCAGGCCCGGGGCCCGGGAACACCGACCCCCGCGTGCTCGAGCGCTTCGCCAAGACCGGTGTCGCCGACCACATGCAGAAGGACGTGCTGCGCGGCATGCTCGAGGCCAAGGAGATGCTGCGCGAGCTGTGGGGCACCAAGAACGTCTACACCTACGGCGTGGCCGGCACAGGCTTCTCAGGCCTCGATTGCGTGTTGTCGCTGATCCAGCCTGGGGACAAGGTTGTGACGTTCCCCAACGGCACGTTCTCGGGCATCGACAGCCTGACCATCCGCATGAAAGCCGCGACCCCTGAGGAGCTTGCGGCCGACTCGCTCAACCCGAAGCCGAAGAGCGTCGTCACTGTCGAGACCCCGCACGGCCAGTCGGTCACCGGCGAGATCGTCGACAAGGCGCTTGCCCAGCATAAGCCGATGTGGGCCTTCATGGCGCATTGGGAGACAGGGTCGGGCCGCATCAACGACCTCAAAGGCTTCAACGACGCCTGCCTCAAGCATGGTGTCATGGGCATCGTCGATGCCGTGTCGAGCCTTGGCGTCGGTGACTTCAATATCGACGACTATCCGGGCGTGGTGGCCTGGGCGTCGTGTCCGCAAAAGGGTGTGCTCTCCCTCCCGCTCACCTACGCACCAGTCAGCTTCACCGAGAAGGCCATCGAGATGGTCAAGAAGCGCGGCGCCCGCACCTATGTGAACCACCCGATCCTCGATGCCCGGCACTGGGGCGTCATCGGCGGCAAGGATGTGCCAACTCCCGCCTACCATCAGACCCATTCCTGCTACGCCGTGGCTGCATTCCACGAGGCGTTGCGCATCATTCTGGGCTACGGCCGTCGTCGCAAGGCCTCGGACTACGCCTATCACGAGAAAGCGCTGCGCCAGGCGGTTGAGGCCATGGGCTGCGAAGTCACCTCGAACATGCCGAGCCTTGTCGTGCTCAACCTGCCGGGCAAGCTCAAGGGCAAGGAGAGGGAGCTGGTGCAGGGCGAGCGCGCGAAGGGCTTCGGCATCTGGCCGACGCTGTCCGAGCCCGTGCAGGTGCGTATCGGCATTCTGAACCAGCTCAGCCCGGAGCAGATCGGCGAGATCGTGAGTCGCTTCGCCGACGCCATGCTTGCCATGGGCGCCGAGTTCGACAAGCAGAAGGTGATGAACCAGCTCAAGTCGTATTACGCCAAAGCCGCGTAACGCTTAACGCGCTGTTTACGATGCGCCCGCACGAGTTGCGGGCGACATCGCCTTTAGGCCTTGCCGCTAAATTTTGGCCACAACTCCCATTGAGAGTTGGCGCCAGAGTGGGTTCCCCTCGCCGAGGGAAGACGGGGGCAAGTATGATCGACCTGTATCAGCTGTTGGGGATAAAGCGGGGGGCTTCGCGGGACGAAATCCGCAAGGCCTATCGGCGCAAAGCTAAGACCTCACATCCCGACAGTGGCGGATCGGTCCAGCAGTTCAGCGCACTTGCCACCGCCCATGAAGTCCTGTCGGACGACAGGCGCCGGGAGAAATACGACACGACCGGCGAGATCGAGACCGCCAAGCCGAACAATGTGGACGTTAGCGCCATCGAGGTGATCGCGCAAAAGCTCGGCCTCGTCATCCACGCCGAGCAGGACGTGACGTCGATGGACATCGATGCCCTGATCCGGCAAGCGATCCGCGAGGATATCGCCTCGCGCAAATCGAACATCGCCGACCAAGAGCGGGCCATCAAGCGCGTGGGCCGGTTGCGGGCGAGGGCCAGGCGCAAGATCCAAGGCGGAGACAACCTGCTTCTCCGCGTGCTCGACTGGCACGAGCGTACTGCCAAGGATCTTATCAAGAAGAATGAGGACTCGGTCGCCTCGATGGAGCGGGCACTCGAAATCCTGGAAGGCTATTCCTTTGTCAGCGAAGCACCGCCGCCTGCGCAGGACGAGGTGTCCTCGGCCCTGTATGACACCATCCAGGCTTTGGATGAGTTGGCCGCGATCCTCAACGCCCAGCCAAAGGCTGCTGTAAGCTAAGTCTGGCCGAGCCCCAACCGGTGGCGTGTGGCAAATCGCCTCGGCCTGAAGGCGAAACTCCGAGCGGACCGAGAACGGCTAACTGCGGCAGCCCCTTACGCCTTTTTACAAGCCAAAAATCGCGGTTGTACCCATTTCTTGAACACGCATAGGGCGCAGTTTACGCTTGCCCAGTCGCCTCACGGGCATGACGCGACGCCTATGTCCCATTGGGTCGACGACCTCACCAAAAATCTGGCAAGCGCCGGAAGCGTTCCTCGACGCTCATTTCTTCAGCTTGTAGCAGCAGCCGCCGGCGTCAAAGCCCTCGAAGGAATTCCGTCAAGGCAAGCTGAGGCTGGTGAAGGCTCAAGGTTCAGGGGCGGGCGGAGAACGCCGCGTGACGCGGAGGAGCAGGCGCAGTGCGAGCCATAAGAACAGCACGATTAAAAGGAGCGCGATAAGCGGCGCCGCTAGAGCGAGAAGCGACATGAGCAGGGAGCCGGCGAGCTCCGACGTAGCCAGGACCGGATTGCCGACACCCGCGGTGAATACCGTCGATTTCGCCCGGAGCAAAGCCGTCATGCTCTGCATCACCCCTGCGATGCCGCCGCCGGCTATGACGGCGGTAGCCCATTTCACTGTGGGCGGCAGATCGGTGATGACGGCGGCCGACACCACTGTCCCGGCGACCAACGCTGCGGGCGTGGCGAGCGCGTCGAGCAGATTGTCGACGCCTGGAATGTAATAGGCGAGGATTTCAACGACGGCGGCGACGCTAAGCAGGATCAGTGCGGCCGGCGTTCCAAGCCAGGCGAAGCTGTCCGCGAGCGGGAGATGACCGCTATAGGCGGCGGCGCTTACCACAAGCAGCGGCAAGAACACGCGAAGTCCAGTCGCCGCGGCGAGTCCGATGCCGAGCGCCACCGAGACCGCAAGATCCAGATCCGACATGAACCCTCCAACCCGCTGAGGCGACTGCCAGCAACGACCTCAATGTAGTCAGTAGGTCCGGCCGCAGTAACTCATTCCGGCTTGCCTCTGCTGGGAGAATCAGCAAAGAACATAACAGGAACTTTATTTTGTCGGCTGCATTGCGCCGACGAAAGCGAAGACATCTATGGCGAAAATTGCGACCGAGCGCTTTCGGACACATGTGGCTGTAGGCGTCACCCGCGCCAGGCAGCGGCCCACGGGTTCCCGCGTTCTCTTCTGCGCCCTCGACGGCCCAGTAAGGGTGCTTATCGAGTCCGACGGCGAGGACGATGCCCGCTGGCTCTGCCGCGAGATGGCTTTTGAGTTCATCTGTCTCTGCGACTGAGTCGCATAAGGCAAGGGCGAAGGTCAGGACTTGCCGCGGCGGGATTTGCTGCGGGCGCCGATGCTCTCTTTTAGCGCTGCCTTCAGACCGACGGGCTGGTGGTGCTTCTTGAGAAGGTCCTTGAAGGCTTCGTCGGCAAGTTTTTGGAAAGTCTTGCCTTGCTGACTTGCGACCGCATCGATCGCCTGCCACGTCTCGTCGTCGAATTGAAAGCGCTTTCCGGGCATTGGGCGATCCCTTTCCACGGTCCCTCGAATTTGCCGCTGATGACGAACCCCGTCAAAAGCGAATTGAAGCTTCAAGTTGTCCACAAGGCTTTGGAACCTGGAAGAGGCGCCGAAGATTAAGCCGATAGACCACTTGCAAGACACCTGCGTCATGCGTGCAGATCCTAACGAATGCCGCGAACACGCGGAGCGCTGCCGTCAGCTGGCGCGTTCAGCCACGTCCGCCGAGGCGAGGGCGTCTTATCTCGACACAGCCCACTCCTGGGAACAGCTTGCGGCCGAAATCGAAGGCGCCCAGCCCTTTATCAGGACCATGGCCGAGATCGTCGGACGCGAGCCCGAGCGGACAGGCCGTGCCGAGCCGGAAGCAGCATAGCTAGTCGCTCTCGTCGCTTTCGCGCGGATGGGCCAAGCGCCAATCTGAGGGCCTCTCGAAGCTGCCGCGCCATATGCCACGCTGGGCGTTCTGCGCCTCAACCTCAGCCTCGTGATAGGGATTGCCCGCCGCGCCGCCGAGATCGATGGCGTAGCCCTGCCGCACCATAGTTTCGCCGAGATCGGGCACGCCCTCGGCGCTGCATACGGCAACAGCCCGGCCGAAGCGGTCCTTGTCGTGGACGGTGCAATTGACGTTGCCGCCCTTGATCAACGTGGTGAGCCGCGCCTTTGCTGCGCGGCCGCAGGCCCAAGACTTGCCGTTGGCTTCCTTGCAGGTCTGGTGAAGCTCCGGCGCATCGATGCCGAAGATGCGGTACTCGGAGCCATCGCCAACGCGCAGAGTGTCGCCGTCGATCGAGACGATCTTCGCGCCGGGCCCGAAGGGCGGCGGCTTGTAGCTGCAGTAGCGCTCGATCAAGAGAGCGAGGATAATGAGAATAACGACGGCGGCGATCTTACCAAGCGCCTGCGCCAGCCCCTTAGACGACATCTCACCGCCGTCGTTGTCGGTGGCTTCCTTGCGGCGCGGCGGAGCCTTGTCGTCCTGATTGGTCATGCTTGCGCCCGCTTAATTCCGGCGCGTATGAGGTCGGCCGCTTCGGCGGGGTCGGTCCAGCGCAGCACCTTCACCCATTTGCCTTGCTCGAGGTCCTTGTAATGCTGGAAGAAGTGGCCGATCTGCTCCACCAAAATCTCTGGCAAATCGCGGTAGCTCCCGACTCGCTTGTAGAAAGGGTGAAGCTTGTCGATCGGCACGGCGATGATCTTCTCGTCGATGCCTTTCTCGTCCTCCATCAGCAACGCTCCGATCGGCCGTGCGCGCACTACCGCGCCGGGTGCGACCGGCGTCGGCGCAATCACCATGCAGTCGATCGGATCGCCGTCCTCCGACAGCGTGTGCGGGATGAAGCCATAGTTCGCGGGATAGAACATGGCGGTGTGCAGGAAGCGGTCGACGAACATGGCCCCCGATTTCTTGTCGACCTCGTATTTGACCGGAGCGCCACCTTGCGGGATCTCGATGATGACATTGACTTCGTGCGGCGGATTTTCGCCGACCTTGATGCTTGAAAGATCCATGGGCCCGTTATCCCTGCGTTACGGGGTACTCAGCTTATCCCATCGCTGCCGCGCGCGCGAAGGCAAGCGCAAATGGAAGTGGAGAACCGAGTTGGGCCTGGGAACCCGCTCGCGACCCGGGCGTTGTGCATCGCGAAACGAAGATAACAACCAAAAGACGGGGTAAGCCATGAGGGAACACCGCAATGTCATCACCTGCACGGTTGCAACCGCTAACGGGTTCGCCATGCCCTATCGCGCGCGGCCCGTCCCGCCGCTCGAGAAGATCCCGGCTCCTCAGAACACCAAAAAAGAATCCTCACTCGCACGCGTAAGCAAATCGCATGCGGCCGAAGCGCCGACCAAGGCGAGACGACACGGCGCAAGATCCTGACGCGCTTCTGATTCTCAGTCCTCGGCGAGGCTCGCGCGCACGCTCGCAATGGCGCGCAATTGCTCCTCGCTCAGCGTGGGGAATTTAGGATCGATCGCCTCGACCCGCTCGATGATGGCCGAGGCAACGACAAGGCGTGTGAACCATTTGTGGTCGGCCGGCACGACGTACCACGGCGCATCGTCGGTCGCGGTGGCGCGGATCATGTCTTCGTAAGCCGTCAGGTATTGGTCCCACAACTTCCGCTCGCCGATATCGCCGGCGTTGAATTTCCATTGCTTGGCCGGATCGTCGATGCGCGCAAGCAGGCGCTTCCGCTGCTCCTTCTTTGAGACATTGAGAAAGAACTTGAGGACCGCTGTGCCGTTGCGCACGAGATGGCGCTCGAAGGCATTGATGTCTTCGTAGCGTTCCTTCCAAAGTTCCTTAGTGACGAGCCTGGGCGGCAGGCCTTGACGATCCAGCAGCTCCTTATGCACGCGGGTCACCAGCACCTCTTCGTAATAAGAGCGGTTAAAGATGCCGATATGGCCGCGTCTCGGCAGCTCGACGGCTGCCCGCCACAGGAAGTCGTGATCAAGCTCAAGCTGACTCGGCGCCTTGAAGGGATGCACGTCGCAGCCCTGCGGGTTGACGCCTGACATGACATGCTCGATGACGCCATCCTTGCCTGCAGCATCGAGTCCCTGGAGGACGATAAGGACGGCCCATTGGTGCTCGGCATAGAGCCGCTCTTGCAGCTCGCCGAGCCGCTCGGCGCTTTGTGTGAGCAGCGCCTTGGCTGAATCCTTGTCGAGTCCGTCCTGGTCGCCGGGGTCGAAATCTGCAAGCTTGAACCGGGACCCCTCCTTGATGCGATAGCGCTTGGTGAGGTCCGATTGATTCAAGCTTCAGTTTCCGTCGATCTGCCTGCCGACGATGGCGATGGTCTGCTGATACACGCCCGCGGCGTTCCAACCCTGGATGGCTGCGAAGTTCGGCTGACCGGACTGGTAGCCTGCGCCTCTGATCCAGCCATGGGCTTTCAGGAAATTGGCGGTCGAGGCGAGCGCATCGGCCTTGGTGTTGAGGTTGATGGCGCCGTTGCCATCGCCGTCGACCGCGTAGAGGAGGATGGACTTGGGCAGGAACTGGGTCTGGCCGACCTCGCCGTGCATGGCGCCCCGCGTGCCAGAGCTGAGCACCCCGCGATCGACGAGCTGCAAGGCCGCGTAGAGCTGGTCCGTGAAATATGCCGGTCTCCGGCAATCGTAGGCCAAGGTAGCGACCGCCGAGATCGTCGGCTGATTGCCCATGAAGCTGCCGAACCCGGTCTCCATCCCCCAGATGGTGATCAGGGGCCCGGGCGGCACTCCGAAACGCTTCTCGATCGAGTTAAACAGCGCGGCATTGGCGGCCTTCAGCGAGCGGCCTTTGGCTGCGATGGCTGAGGCCCCGCGCTTGGCCATGAAGTCGGAGAGGGAAAGCTTGAAACTATGTTGCCCGCGGTCAGCCCTGATGGTGCCGACGGAATAGCTCGTATTCATCAGCGCCGAAATGGCCTTTTGCCCAACGCCTTTCGCTTGAGCCTCATTGGCGAATACCGTCTTCCAGGATTCGAATGCACCGGAATTGTTGCCGCATGGCGCAGCCTCGGCCGAGCTCACCATCAACACAACAGCTGCGGCGACAGCCGCCTTGCCCAACTGTCTCTCAACCATCGATACCGCGCCCCGAATTTCCGCGCCGCAAGGAGCGCGACCGCCAAAGTTGGGCTATCCTAGTTTGGCCCGCTGGGAAGTTCCACTGGGGTCAGTCCGCCGCCTCGCAACTCTAGGCAGAAACAGAACTTTCAGGCTTTTTTCGCGCAAGTCTCCGCAAATCAGCCTTTTTTCTGCATGTCGCGCATGGCGTCAGTCATCAGCCAAGCGAGCTGCTGCGCCTGAAGCCCGAAGGTCTGCATCTGGGTTTGTGCATAGCGGCTCTGGAGGGTTAGCACCTCCTGCACGTCATTGGCGCGGGCAAGATCGCTCGCCAAGGCAAAAGAGCGCTCAGCATTCTCCTTGGCAAAGACAATAGCCTTGTCCTGCACTGCCCTGAATCCGACCGTTTGCGCGCCCGGTGGGGATTGCTGCCAGGCATTTATGGCCTGGGTCAGAAAGTCCATGAACTGCCCGTAGGCGGCGCGCGCTTGTTCGACGTTCTTTTCCGCCATCTCACGTATCTGCGGCGGTATTTCAAAAGCCGATTTGTCTGCCATGGCGTCCCTCCCTGTCGACTGGCTCATGCGCTCCATTCGCTCCAAATCGCCATAGCGTAATGCATTTTGGAGAGAGTGCGAGGAAGAAAGAACGCGACTATTCCGCCGCCTCGGCGAGGGTATTGAGACCGGCGAGATATTTTTCGGCGTCGAGTGCCGCCATGCAGCCAAGACCCGCAGCCGTTACCGCCTGGCGATAGACGTCGTCGGCCACGTCGCCGGCAGCGAACACGCCTGGCACCGATGTCGCAGTCGAGCGCGGCGCCGTGATGATGTAACCGGACGGCTTCATGTCGAGCTGGCCCTTGAATAGGTCGCTCTGCGGCTCGTGCCCGATGGCGATGAAGATGCCGTCGATGGGGAGCGTGATCATCTCACCAGTGAGCGTGCTCTTGAGCTCGGCGCCGGTCACCGAGCGTGGATCGTCGCGGCCGAGCACGCGATGGAGCTCGTTGTTCCAAAGGACATCGATCTTCTTGTTGACGAACAGCCGCTCCTGAAGAATCTTCTCGGCGCGGAGCACGCCGCGGCGATGCACGAGCAGTACTTGATTGGCGATGTTGGCAAGAAAGATTGCTTCCTCGACCGCAGTGTTGCCGCCACCGACCACGATCACTTTCTTCCTGCGATAAAAGAAGCCATCACAGGTCGCGCAAGCCGAGACGCCGTAACCCTTGAAGCGCTCCTCGGAAGGAAGCCCGAGCCAGCGCGCCTTTGCGCCGGTGGCGATGATCAGGGTGTCGGCGGTGTACTCGGTATGGCTATCCCCTTTGAGCCAGAACGGGCGCCGCTTGAGATCGACCTCGACGATATGATCGTGGATGATTTCGGTGCCGACATGTTCAGCTTGCACGCGCATCTGGTCCATGAGCCATGGACCCTGAATCACCTCGGGGAAGCCCGGATAGTTTTCTACGTCGGTGGTGACGGTCATCTGGCCGCCGGGCTGGATGCCCTCGATCAGAAGAGGCTTCAGCATGGCGCGCGCGGCGTAAATTCCTGCGGTGTACCCGGCAGGAGCTGATCCGACGATGATCACCTTGGCGTGACGGGGAGTCATTGATGTACCTCTCAGGCAAAGGACCGACAGAGGTAAGCATAAGGGCGCGCAAGCGCAAGCTGCGCTCCGAAGGCGCTCGCGAACTGGCAAATTAAGCTTTAGTTTCAATGTTTAGTGCGCTCCTGATCGCGGACGCGACGCCCCTCTGTGGTTGATCCCGCGCGCAGCTCCACGTCTCGGCGCGGCCTTCGAAGGGCCGAGTCGCGCTACTGCATCAGCGCGTGGAAGCGGCCGAGCCGCCGGTGATGATCCAGGTTTACGCGGCCCTGGCTTTGCGGCTTGCGGCGATCAGCGCCTCGGCTCCGCTACCGGCCGCGGCCTGAGAAGCTAGCGGGTTGGACGGCGCGTCTCCGGGCCCGCTAAAAATGTCCGGAACGTATGGCGCTCAATTTCTTTTCGATTCTTTTGAGTGAAGGACTTAAAATTGCGCGCGACGGCCGACTTCTCGGCGTTCGCCTTCAATCCCGCGATCCCGCCATCGTCCACAAGGAGCAGCCAAGATGCGTTCCACCCGCCTCGATGCCACCGACTGGCGAATCTTGCGCGAGCTTCAGGCCGACGGGCGCATCACCAATGTCGAGCTTGCCCGCAAGGTAGGCATCTCGGCGCCGCCGTGTCTGCGCCGGGTGCGTGCGCTCGAGGAGGCAGGCATCATCAAGGGCTTCACCACGATCCTGAATGACAGGGCGCTCGGCTTCGATGTTACGGCCTTCGCCATGATTAGGCTGCACAGCCAAGCCGAGGCCGATCTCATTGCCTTCGAGGAATGGGCGCGCGCTTCTTCCATCGTGCGCGATTGCTACATGCTTTCGGGCGAGATCGACTTCCTCCTGAAATGCGTGGCACCGGATCTGGCCGCATTCCAGGATTTCATCATTCATGAGCTGACTGCGGCGCCCAACGTGGCGAGCGTGAAAACCTCGCTGGTCATCAGAGCTTCGAAACATGCCGAAGGCGTCCCGGTGGAGCTTGCCGGCGGCAAGGCCCAGGCGAGGCCGCTGGAGCGTGCGCGGACCTGAGGATCTTATTGAAGCTTCAGTCCGCTGGTTTTGCCGAAATTGACCAGGCGCCGTAGCCGACGACTCGCGAACGGTCGCCGCTGGTATCTCCGGAATTGCGCAGATCGAGCCGCCTGATCATCCAGCCTCGCTCCTGCGCAGCGCACAGAGCTCCATTGAGCGCGGAAAAGCCGCAAGCTTCGTAAGGGCCGAGCGTCGCGTAATCGAGCCGCTCGATCGCAGCGGCGGTAGCGCGGTCGCGCGCCTTCGCCGACACATCGTCGAGGTAATGCGAAAGGTCCGTACTCACCACGAGCAGGGTCCGCCCATCCATAATGGCGCCAATGACGGCCGCGACGTCTTGCGGAGAGGCATCGCCCACGAGCAGGGGTATGAGCGTGAAGTCCCCGAGCACAGTTTGGAGAAACGGCAGCTCGACCTCGAGCGAATGCTCGGGCGCGTGCGCCCTGTCATCCGTGCTGACAACGCCCTGGTCTACAAGGTAGCCGATGGCATCGGTATCGATGGGAACATCTCCAAGGGGCGTAGCGAAAGCTTTCGCTGAGGACGCAGCGATCCCTCTCACGGATACATAGTGGGGCGGCCCAATGAGCAGCACGCGTGCGTAGCTGTGCCCCGCGGCCGGGACCTCGGCAAAGGCGCTCGCGGCGATCGGTCCCGAGTACATGTATCCGGCATGGGGGGCGATGACCCCTAGGAGACGCCCTCGACCCGAGGACTTCGGCTCCGCCAAAAGGGATTCGACGATCGCCTTAAGCTCGCTCTCGCCACGCGGATAGAAGCTCCCGGCCACGTCCGGCGGCCTGACATTTAGGCGTGGTTTTGGTGCGAACATGACAATATTGACTCCGGCACCAACCGGCCCATGATCTTAGCATGGAGAGCGTGGATTTTGGCGCTTCAGTGCCCGGCCGCTACTGGCATGGTCTCGCCGACGGCCGCGTCCAATGCGATCTCTGCCCACGCGAATGTAAATTGCACGAAGGGCAGAGGGGACTTTGCTTCGTGCGGGCGCGCCAAGGCGACCGGATGGTGCTCACGACCTATGGAAGGTCATCGGGCTTCTGCCTCGATCCTATCGAAAAGAAGCCGCTGAACCATTTCCTGCCCGGAACATCGGCTCTATCTTTCGGCACCGCCGGCTGCAATCTCACCTGCAAGTTCTGCCAGAACTGGGACATCTCCAAAGCCCGCGCCGACGACCGGCTCCAGCAGCACGCCTCACCCGAGGCGATCGCGCAAGCCGCAATGCGAAGCGGCGCCCGCTCGGTGGCCTTTACCTACAACGACCCGGTGATCTTCCTCGAATATGCCGTCGATGTCGCCGCTGCCTGCCGCGAGTCGGGCGTGAAGACCGTGGCGGTGACCGCCGGCTATATCGGCGAGGCGGCGCGGCCTGAATTCTTGGCCGCCATGGATGCCGCCAATATCGACCTCAAGGCCTTCACCGAGAATTTCTACCGCAAGCTTTGCACCGGCTCGCTCGATGCGGTACTCGACACGCTTTGCTACGTGAAGCACGAGACAAACACCTGGCTCGAGATCACCACGCTGCTCATCCCGGAAGAAAACGATTCGTCGCAAGAAGTTGGCGCTTTGAGCGAGTGGGTGATGGAGAATCTCGGGCCCGACGTGCCGCTTCACTTCACGGCCTTCCACCCTGATTGGAAGATGCAGAATACGCCGCCAACCCCGCCGGCAACGTTGAGGCGCGCGCGAGAAATCGCGAGAGGGACGGGGCTGCGCTACGTCTATACCGGCAACATCCACGACGAGCCGGCACAGAGCACTTACTGCCACGCCTGCGGCTCGCGGCTGATCGGCCGCGACTGGTACACGATCACCGCCTGGGGGCTTGATGCGGACGGCGCCTGTGCCTCTTGCGGCGCGCCATGCCCCGGATCGTTCGAAGCCGGGCCGGGCAGGTGGGGCGCGCGGCGCGCTGCCATCATCATCGCCGCGGCATGAACGAGACGGCCTCTGCCAATCCGATCCTCGTCGAGGTGATGCGGGGGCCGATCGTCGAAAGCCGGCACGCCGGCGCGATCGCCGTCTCCGACGCGAATGGACGTCTTCTGGTCGCGTTTGGCGATGTCGAACGCCCCATCTACCCGCGCTCTGCCGTCAAGGCGATGCAGGCCATTCCGCTCATCGAGAGCGGTGGGGCTGACGCCTTCGATCTTAACGATGATGCGCTCGCCGTCGCTTGCTCCTCTCACAGCGGCGATGCCGTTCATCTCGAAGCGGTGCGAAGCTTGCTCGCCAAGGCGCGGCTGGACGAGAGCTATCTTGCCTGTGGGGCGCATTGGCCAGTCAGCGAGGAAATGACGCGTGCGCTGATGCGTGCGGGGCGCCGGCCGCAACCGCTCCACAATAATTGCTCGGGCAAACATGCCGGCATGCTCGCCGCCGCTGTAGCGCTTGGTCTCGAGCCGCGCGGCTACGAGCAGCCTGACCATCCTCTTCAGGTGATGATTGCACGTATCATTTCAGAGACTTGCGGCACAGCGCTCGACTGCGGGCGCATGGGAGTCGACGGCTGTTCAGTTCCGACTTGGGCGATCCCGCTCAGCGCCTTGGCGCGCGGTTTTGCCCGGCTTGGCAACGGTGAGGGACTTACACCGGAACTGACAAGCGCGATGCGAAGGCTCGTGGCCGCCTGCTTCGCTTCGCCCGTGCTGGTTGCGGGAGATGGCCGTCTGGACACCGTCGTGATGGCAGCGCTCGCTCCCGAGATCTTCATGAAGGGTGGCGCGGAGGGCGTGCATTGCGCGGCTTTGCCAGAGCTTGGACTCGGGATTGCCCTCAAGATCGACGACGGCGCCAAGCGCGCGGCTGAGCGCGCTCTCAGCGAGGTTCTCGTGGCGCTCGTGCCGCGAGCGATGCATGTGCTCGCGGCTCAACTCGAGGGCGAGCTGCTCAACTGGCGTGGCATCAGTATTGGGCGCCTGACGGCGAGTGCTGAATTGCAGCATGCAGTTGCGACGTTAGCGCAAGACTCCGGCCTCCAACTCAACCGTGCGGCACAGTGATCTGAGCTAGCACGCGGCGTTGGAGTAAATGGCGAGGTTGGCATAGGCCGCAGCACCTGCCATCGCGAGATCGGAACCCACGGGCGTCGAGCCGTTCACGGCGCGGATCGCGCCGTCCTTCGCACCGCTGATCGTATTGCGGGTGATGAGCGCGGTGCGGGCAAAAGAATCGGTCGAGACCCCGATCCCGATATACGCGTCGCGGATGAGATTATCGGTGATGCTCACGTCGCGGAGATCGCCGCCACAGCCGATCATGATCCCGTAACCCGGCGAGGTTTCGATCACATTCCCGCTCACGACGCTATCGACTTGGACAGCGATGCCGATGCCGCGCGAGTCGGTGTCCTTGCGAAAGAAGATGTTGCGGATCAGGTTGCCCTGGACCACGCCGAGCTTGCCGCTCTCCGTTAAATTGGTGACCGAGATGCCGCCGGCGGCCTTATCCACGATATTGTTGGCAATCACCGCGCCCTCGAAGGATAGCTCGGTAAAAAGCGCGACATCGCCGAGACGCATGCACGAATTGCCGATCATCTGGCAGTTGGAGGCTGAGCTCGCACGGATCGCCGAGGAGGAGCAGTCGGCGATGCGATTGCCGTTGATCAGTACGGACCCCGCACGAAGCACGTTGATGGCGTTGCCGTTCTCTCCGCTGCCGCCGCTCTTGGCCATGATGCGCTCGATGCGATTCGAGATGACCATGGTGGCGTCCTCGCCCGCCTCCGAGCGGCACACCAGGATGCCGTTAGCGCCACAGTCGTGCACATGATTATGCGCGATCTCGAGGCCGGCCGCGTCCTGGCTGAACAGACCGCTTTCGCCGATTAGGCCAATCTCGCAGTCTGTAATGCGGCCTGACACCTCATGCAGCACAATGCCATGCTCGGCGCTCCCAATGACGCGGCAGTCCGACAACGTAAGGCCCTTTACGCTCTCAGCGATGAGCAGAGCGCCGCTATCGATCGGCTTTGCTTCGCCCTCGAGCGTCAGTCCGGTAAGGCGGATATCCGAGGCATTCTCAATCGAGATGAGCGCGCCCCCGCCGGTGTAGCAGAGCACCGACTTGCCGGGGACGCCCTGGATCTGGGTTCCCGATTTCAGTTCGAGCTTGCCGCTCATGTAGTTGCCGGGCGGCAGAAAGAACGGCGTGCCGGACTCTGCGGCTTGATCAGCGGCGTCTTGCAGAGCTGCGGTCTGGTCGCCGGCCCGAGGCACGACGCCATAGGTGCTGAAAGGCTGCGCGATATTCCTTTGTGCTCGCACAGGGCGGAAGCCGGCCGCCAACGCGAGACCCATGCCGAGCGTTCCGAGCATCAGCTCCCTGCGCCCGACCGCCATTTACTACGTGTCCTTGTGGAGCAGGTCTGCCGGTTCCGAGGCAAGCCCGACTCCTGTTCGCTCCTCTGGGACAGCGGCGTGAGCGTAAGCGAAGACAAGGCGAAGGAGCTCTTGGGCACCTTTCAGGAGTTCGGCCTCGGTGAAAGGACCACCCTGGGCGGAGGCATGTGGAATGTGCACGAACAGAGCGAGCGGAGGAGTCTCTTGGCGCGCGCCCCAATCGAGCGAAAGGTAGTAGAGGTAGTTGCAGAGGTAGCTCCCAGCGGAGCGCGATGTTGTTGCAGCGAGACCCCGCGCTCTGAGATGAGCGGCAAGCACTGCGGCGGGCAACCTCGTATCGTGGCGCTCTGGACGTTGCGCGAGAACGAGGGCACTCGCGGGGAGAGCTCCCCTCGCGTCGGGACGCGGCGCGGTGCGGTTTTGTGCCGACCGCTCGATGCGAAAGGTTTTCGAGCGCTCGCTCACCCCGAAATGAACGATGACCTGCGGCTGCAGGGTTTCGTGCAGGGCAGGTGCGAGCGCGGCAACGGTCTCCCATTCGGTGGGGAATACCCGCGAATGAACATCGCAATCGTGGATCGGAGGGGCGGCTGCCAGAGCCTCAACAAGGCGGGCCGAAGGATTGTCCGGAACGCCGGGAAACGGGCCAAAGCCCGTGAGAAGCACGCGCAGCCTTGCCATGCTTTCCGGATTACCCGGCTGCTAGGTTTTAGGGAAGCGAATTCACGGGACGGCTACCGCGCGTCCTTGATGCCGGCGAGGCGGCCAAGCTCTTGCGCGGCGGCGGCAGGTGTCATTTCGCCCGAGCGAACCTTATCCTCAAGTTCCTTCCAGTGCCGTGCCGCGCGCTTTCCCCCTTTGAAGGCGGCGAGCAGGCGTTGCTCGAAAATCTCGCGCATCCAGGCGGCGGCCTGGTCGCTGCGTCGCTGATTCAACAGACCCGACGACGCGAGCGCGGCATGCCGGTCCTTCACCTTCTGCCACAGCGTGTCGAGTTCGGTATTGTCGCGTGCAGAGAGCGTCAGCACTTGCGGTTCCCAATTGGAGTGACCGGCGGCAAGGATGTGCAGCGCAGTCCGGTATTCCATCGCCGCGCGGTTGGCGCGTTCGATATTATCGCCGTCAGCCTTGTTAACCGCGATGAACTCGGCAAGCTCGAGTAGGCCGCGCTTGATGCCTTGCAGCTCGTCGCCTGCGCCGGGGATGGCCACGACGACGAAGATGTCGACCATGTTGGCGACGGAAATCTCCGACTGCCCCACGCCGACCGTCTCGACCAGCACCACGTCGTAGCCGGCAGCCTCGGCGAGCGCGATCGTCTCGCGCGTCGTCTTGGTGACGCCGCCGAGGCTATCGCCGGCCGGCGATGGCCTGATGAAGGCCGATGGCTCGGTCGCGAGCCTTCCCATGCGGGTTTTGTCGCCGAGGATCGAGCCGCCGCTCCGCGACGACGTCGGATCCACGGCAAGCACGGCAACCTTGTGGCCTTGGGCCACCAGGTTCAGCCCAAGCTGATCGATCAAAGTCGACTTGCCAGCGCCAGGCACGCCGCTGATGCCGACTCTGATAGATCCTCCAGTATGAGGCAGGAGCTGCTCAATGAGGGCTTGCGCCTTCGCCTGATCCTCGGGCTTGGCGCTTTCGACCAGGGTAATAGCGCGGGCAAGCGAAACTCTGTCGCCGGAGCGAATGGCCTTGGCTGCTCCCTCGGACTCGCGCTTCGATTTTGCCTCATGGCGCATGAAATGCGGGTACGGGCAAACCGCGCCTAGCGCAAGCGCGTTCTCGGCTGAGAATCAGTGCGCAGGCTTTGCCTGGCGCGGGGAGCGCACCCACCACATGAGCGCGGCTATGGTCGCAAGCGTGGTGAGATAGGTAAGGAGCTGAAGCCCGGTCGGCTTGTCGGTATAGCCAACCAGAACATGGAGCATGCGGCCAACGATGCTCGAATCCGGCAACAGCCATGACGAGTCCCACAGCCGCGTTTGCAGGGCGGTGACCACGCCGGCGGCTTGCAGGAAGTGGATTGCTTGCGCCGCCATGCCCGCCGCGAGCAGGGCGAGAAGGATACTCGTCACCGAAAAGATGTAGCGGGTAGGGAGCGCGATGAGGCCGAAATAGCTGAGCGCCGTCATCGCGGCCCCGCCCAGGAGGCCGAGCACGCCACCCAAGAGGAGCGATCCCATCGACGTGCCGGTGACCACGATGCCATAGAGAAAGAGCACGATTTCCGATCCCTCGCGCATCACGGCTACGAAAACCACCACGGCGAGCGCGGTGAGTGGCCGTCGCCCCGCGCTGACATCGTCGCCCACCTGCCGGAGTTCTGCGACGATCTCCCTGCCATGCTCGGCCATCCACACGTTGTGCCAGGTGAGGCTGATCACGGCGATGATCAGCACAGTGGCGTTGAGCAGTTCCTGGCCCGAGCCGGCGAACGCATTGGAGATGGCGCCAGCAAAGGCGGCCACGATGCTCGCGCCGAGCACGCCCGCAGCGATGCCGAGGCTGACCCACCAGCCGCGCCCGCCGATGCCGCGGGTTGCGGCGAGCACAATACCGACGACCAGTCCCGCCTCGATGACCTCGCGAAAGACGATGATGAGCGCGCCGAGCATGAGCTATTTCGCGACGAGCGCGCCTTTCGCACTGTCCTCGTGAAATTCGCCGAAGAACTCGTAGCGGCCTGGATCGAGCGGCGCGATCTTGATCACTGCGGTTTGGCCGCCGGGAATTACCTTCTCGGCGTCGAAGTCGTTGCTCTCGAACTCCTCGGCCGTTGGATCGCTATTTGTAACTTTCAGGGTCAGATCCTTGTTGGCAGGCACTTGGAGCTCTGACGGCTCGAAGCGATGGTCCTTGATGGTGAGCGAGAAGTCGTCGGCTCGGACAGGAGAAGCCAATCCCACGACAGCGGGCAGGGCCAGGGCAAGGAGCAGGCGCATTGATCCTCCTTAGCGACTTTGCTTTGCCCAGCGCCACCAAAATGGACGTTGTAACGGCCGGCCGCAAGCCCCTCGGCAACGAGGTCAGGAGCGGCCGCGCAGTCTTTAATTATTCCAATGAGAAACTTGGACGTAA
>Ga0157377_10000269_pt1 | contig 25290 bp, 25 predicted proteins | sample M55metaG_FD_121116 | JGI IMG/M metagenome (GOLD analysis project Ga0157377, IMG submission 121116) | Miscanthus rhizosphere microbial communities from Kellogg Biological Station, Michigan, USA - M5-5 metaG | ecosystem: Host-associated > Plants > Roots > Rhizosphere > Soil | place: USA: Michigan...
GACGCGTCCGCCGAGGATCTCGGGAGCGCCGGTGTATTTCGAGATGGGCGTGACGTCGACGCCGGCGTCGGCGAGGTGCCTGGCGGTGCCGCCGGTGGAGAGGATCTCCACGCCGCGTTCGCGGAGCGCTTTCGCTAGTTCGACGATGCCGCGTTTATCGGAGACCGAGAGGATCGCGCGTTCAATTGCCATTCAGGACGACGTTTTGCGGCATGCGGCGAACGCTGCCTCCCGCTTCCTTCCAGATGATGTACTGCAGGTTGGCGATGTCGGTGATGGCGCGCGAGTAACAGACCGAGGCGACGCCGAACGCCGTCGACCGGTCGTCGAACGTCGCCGCGCTGCCGCGCGTGTACTCCTCGGCCATCAGCGGGACGAACTTCGCCGTCCGCGCGAAGGTGCGGTCGAGCACCGGGCTCATGACCATGCGCTTGTCGATGCCGTAGAAGACCGTCGGGAAGCGCGCCATGCGCCGCTCGAAAAAGTACGCGAAGTCGGCGCGCTTCGCCGCGTCGTCGTCGCCGAGGTGGAAGGGATTGTTCGCGTCGCCGACCAGGTGGGCCAGGATGCCGAGCCGCTCCACCGCCTGCACCATCGGCTTGTTGGTGCGGATCATCTGCGCGATGGCGCGCGCCTCCGCCTCGATCCGCGCGCGCAGTTTGGCGCGATGAATCTCGCTCCCCTCGTCCGCCTGCGCCATCTCGAGGCCGCGCAGGTAGGCGTCGTTGTAGCGCTCGATGACCAGCCGCAGATCGGGCGGCCCGAGCTCCGCCGCTTTCTGCGCGATGCGGCGGTCGGCGTTGGAAGTCCAGGCGAGGGCGGGGAGGGCGGTGGCGAGGAAGAGGATCGCGATCAGCGGGCGTTTCATGGGCGAATTCGATGGTACAGGAATTCATGACCCCATTCGACCAGCACCTCGCCCAGCTCTACTCCTGCCGCGCCTGCCCCAGCGTCTTCGGCTCGCCGATCACCGGCGCCGTTCCAGGCGCGCGGGTGATGCTGGTGGGGCAGGCGCCGGGGCCGCATGAAAAGGAAGACCGCCGCCCGTTCGCCTACACGGCGGGAAAGCGGCTGTTCACCTGGTTCGCGGGACTCGGCGTCGGCGAGGACGAGTTCCGGACGCGCGTGCACATCGCCGCGGTGATCCGCTGCTTTCCGGGCCGCGACGCGAAGAGCGGCGGCGACCGCGTGCCGAACGAGGTCGAGATCGCCAACTGCGGCGCGCATCTCGACCGCGAGCTCGCGCTGCTCGCGCCGCGGCTGGTCATCGCCGTCGGCACGCTGGCCGCGGCGCAGCTGGTCGGCATCGCGCAGCTGAAGGATGCCGTCGGCCGCCTGCATCGTGCCACGCGCGCCGGACGCGCCTTCGACGTCGTCGTCCTGCCGCATCCCTCCGGCCGTTCGACGTGGCTGAACAAGCCGGAGAACGCGAAGCTGCTGGAGGCCTCGCTGGCGCTGATCGCCAATCACGCCGCGTTCCGCGCGGCGTTCAGTCGTCGAGCAGCGCGCCGCTGAACACCGGCTGATTGCCGAGCGCGGTGCGGAAGGCGTAGACCGCCAGCGCGGCGAGCACGATCAGCGGCAGCGCCAGCGGCACCGCGGCCCACGACGAGGGGTCGAGCGCCGTCGGCATTCGAAAGGCGAGCATGAATGCCCATTGCGCCGCCACCGTCGCCAGCAGTCCGACCCGCACGGTCAGCGCGGTCCACATGACGGCGATCAGGAAGCACGCCACCAGGAAGAACGGATTGCCGCGTCCCGCGGCCAGATAAATCATGGTCAGGACGAGGAACAGAAGGGCGACGGCGATCTTGCGTCGCCGCACGACCATGGTCAGGCCGATCAGGATGAGCACCGGCAGCAGTCCGAAGTAGATCGAGCTCGGGACGGCGCCCAGCATCGCCCCCACCACATGGCGGATGCTCAGCAGCGAATCGAGGCTCGTCGCGTGGGGAACGGCCGGCAGCTGCCATCCCATCGCCCCGGGAAGCCAGTTCGAGAGCGAGGCGAGCGTTGCGTGCGCCGTTCCGGCGGCGAGACCGATCAGGATGTCGCGGCCGACCATCGGATCGCGCGCATTGCCGGCGAGCAGACGCGCCCAGCCGATCAGCCGTTCCGGCCAGCGACGGCGGACGTATGGCTCCAGTGCGATGTAGACCACATAGAGAATCGCCGCGTAGAAAAGCCCCTCGCGCGTCGCGGTGGAGAGAGCGCTCAGCCGGTGCGCGGCGCCGCCGGAGTAATCGGCGAGGAGAAGATCGCTGGCGCCGATGACGAAGAAGAATGCGGCGGCGAGGCGAAAGGCTCCCGTGCGATCGCTGCGCCGCAGCCGGAAGTTGCGCCATCCGAGGACGACGCAGAGCAGGCTGAGTCCCGCGCTGACGGCTCCGAGAAGGGCCATCCAGCTGGCGCCGAACGCCATCCGCCCCGCGGCGCCCGAGGTTTCCCACGGACCGCTGATGTGAAACCACACCGGCACGCCGCCCGCGGCCGCCGCTTCGATGTGGAGGGGACGCGACGGCGCGCCCGGCCAGACGCCGTCCCACGCCGCGCGCTCGTCCGCGAAGTGCGGCGGCACCTCGCGCGGCGGCACGCGGCGCAGCCCGACTGCATCGAAGCCGCCGAGTCCGAGGAGGCGGTTCCAGTCGGCAGTTCCGCTTCCGCCCGTGGCCGGAACGGCGGAGAGGCCGACCAGACGCCCGGCCGTGTCGACGACGATCCGCGCATCGCCGGGCTTCTCCATCGGCGGGTCGTCGCGCGTGGCGGAGGTCACGTTGCCGCGCGGCGTCAGCGGCTGCCGGCTCATCCGCACCATGTACGTCACCGGCGGGGGACCGTGGCGGAGGTCGTCGAAGCGCCGCGGCGAGCGGTCGTGTTCCGCCACCCAGCCAAGGTAGTTGTAGTCCGACTGGAACGTACCGGCTCGATGCGACGCGGGCGGCAGGCCGGCCTCGCGGGCAATCTCCGCGGCGCGCTGTTCGAGCACCGCCGGCGGCATCTCGAATGCGATCCTCGGCATGATGCGCCATCGCGCATTGATGAAGATTCCCAGGGCCAGCAACGCGGCCATGACGCTCAGCCACATCCACGCCACCGCCGGCTTCAGACTCCCCTCGGTGCCCGCGGCGGCCACCATCCGCGGCGACGGCGTTTCGCCCGCCGCCAGCGCCGCGGCGAGCGGATCGCCGCCCGGCAGCGACTGGAGAACTTCGCGCGCCGAGTGCGGGCGCTGCGCCGGGTCGCGCGAGAGGCAGCGGAGGATGACCTGCTCGACGGCCGGCTCGAGGTCGCGCGCGTGCGACGACGGCGGCTCAGTGTCCGCGTGCGCGAGCGCGTCGCGCCGTTCGGGGCGCCGTCCGGTGAACATCTCGTACATCACCAGGCCGAGCGCGTAGAGGTCGCTCTGCACCGACGCGGCGCGGCCTTCCAGCTGCTCCGGCGCCATGTAGGCGGGCGTGCCGGCCGCGTCGGCGAAGCCGCTGTCCTCGAAGTCGAGGGCCAGGCCGAAGTCGGTGATGCGCGGGTTGCCGTGTCCGTCGATCATCACGTTCGCCGGCTTGAGGTCGCGATGCAGGATGCCCTTGGCGTGCGCGGCGGCCAGCCCGGCGGCGATGCCGTGCGCCAGCTCGATCCCCTTGTCGTGCGACAGCCGGCCGATGCGGCGCAGCAGGCGCGCCAGGTCCTCGCCGTCGACGTACTCCATGGCCACGAAGTGCGCGTGCCCGAACTCGCCGATGTCGTAGATGCGGCAGACGTTCGGATGCGAGACCTGCCGCCCGAGCCGCACCTCGTCGTGCAGCCGGCCGAGGAGGATCGGATCGCGCGCCAGCGCCGCGGGGAGGAACTTCAGCGCCACCGTCTGCCCGAGCTTGATGTCGTCGGCGCGGTAGACCTCGCCCATCCCGCCCGAGCCGAGGAGGCTGGCGATGCGATAGCGGCCGGCGATGAGCGTCCCCGGCGCGAACTGCGCGAGATCCACCGGCGCGCGCGGCGTGTGATCGGCCGAGACGCGCAGCGTCGCTTCGTCGCCGGGATGGGGAGTGGACATGCTGAAGTGCGGACATTGTACGGCGGGACCCCTCACCGGCCTTCGGCACTCACGACACTCATGGCAAGAGCCCTTCTCCCCGCTTGCGGGGAGAAGGTGCCGCGAAGCGGCGGATGGGATTTAAGCCACGGCGGCGGTCGCGGTGCCGGGACGCGCGACGCTCGCCCGCCGCCGCAGGATCGCCGCCGAGACGAGCGTCACCACCAGTCCCACCGGGAACGGCTCGATCATCGTTACGGCGGCGTTGGTCAGCGGGTTGTCGTACAGCGCCTTGAGCTGCTCCATCTGCTTCGCCTTGGCCGCGATGTCGGCGTCGCTGGCGCCCTTGGCGCGCAGCGCGGCGATGGCGGCGGCCGAGTACTTGTCCGCAAAGTCCGGCATCAGCTTGAAGTAGATGATCTGCCACGAGACGACGTAGAAGACACACGAGATGAGGGTGATGAGGATGCCGACGGCCACGCCGCGGCCGAAGGTGATGGTGCCGCCGTTGTGCTCGCGGTAGGAGCGGATGCCGAAGAAGACCAGAAGGAAAGAGAGGAAGATCGAGGTGTAGCCGATCACCTCGCCGTTGCTGAAGTTGAGGACGCCGCGGTCGATGAGGGGGAGGGTGAGGAACATCATCGCCGACGAGACGGCGCCCGAGATCAGGCCGAAGATGAGGACGATTCGTTTCATTGAGATTCTCCTTTGGGCCGCAACGTAGGCTCGCGCTCCCGCCGGCGCGCCCTACGTTCGGGTGATTCTACGGGTCAACGAAAGTATGAATTCGCAGTTCCTTCCGGCAGGCTCTTCTATACTTCAGGAATGTCGTTCTTCAGTCGATTCGCCCTGGCCGCGGCATCCGCCGTCGTGCTGATTCTCCTGATCGATGTTCTGGTCGTCGGCGGTTTGACCGCCGACTCGCGGGCCTGGTACGCCTTCCTGGTGCGCGCCGCGCTGTACGCGCTCGCCGCCGTTGCCTCCGCCATCGCCGCGGCGAAGTTCGGCTGGTGGCGCGAGCACATCGGCCGCGCCTGGACGCTGTTCGCGCTCGAGTTCGTCTGCCTGCTGGTCAACTACATCCTGCGGCGGGCGGCGCCCGACGCGCGCCTGGCGCTGGAGGCGACGCTGGTGGCGGCGAACGTGGCGCAGATCGGCGCCTACTGGCTGATGGCGCGGATCATCAGCGCCGCCGGCATCGGCTACGTGATCTCGCGCGCCCGGCGGGCGATGCTCACCGCCGCGGCGCTGGCGCTGGCCGTCGCGCTCTGCCACGTCTCGCTGGCGCAGCAGTGGGGGTTGCTCCTGGCCGGCGACATCCGCCTCGGCTCCGCGATCTCCGTCCTGGCCGACGTGATCACCTTCACCCTCGCCGCGCCGCTGGCGCTCAGCGCCCTGGCGCTGCGCGGCGGGCAGATCTCGTGGATCTTCGGTTTCCTCACCATCTCGGTCTTCGGCTGGATGATCAACACCGGCGCGCCGTCGGTCGCCGACCTCCTCGGCGGCGGCCCCGATGCGCTGCGTTCGACCCGCCTGGCCGGCATCGCCATCGCCACCTTGTTCAACACCGCGGCCGCCGCCGCGCAGGTCGCAGCCAGCGCTCGCGCCATGAAGGGAGTGGAAGCCGATGCCTGAGCAGCCGCCCGTGGCGCGCGCCATCATCCAGACCCTCTCCCTCCACCTCGGCCCGCACGTGGCCAACATGGCGGTGAAAGCCTTCGGCCGCAAAGTCGGCGTGCCGACTCCCGACCAGCTGACCATCGCGCACGTCCCCGGTCTGATCGAGGAGATCCGCCCGATGCTCAACGTGATGATCGGCACCGGCCCGAGCCAGAGCGTGGTGGCGGACATCGAGCGGGTGGCGGCGCGCTGAGGGGGCGGCGCGGTAGCATGCGGTCGTGAACGGCGACATCGTTCTCTACCGGACCGACGACGGCAGAACGCGTCTCGTCGTCCGATTCGAAGACCAGAATGTATGGCTCACCCAAGCGGGCATCGCCGAGCTTTTCCAGACGACGCCGCAAAACATCACCCTGCATCTCTCGGCGATCTATCAGGAAGGAGAGCTCGACGAGGAGGCAACTTGTAAGGATTACTTACAAGTTCGGCAGGAGGGCTCGCGACAGGTCCGCCGCAGCCTCAAGCATTACAACATGGAGGCGATCCTGGCGGTGGGATACCGCGTCCGCTCCTCGCGCGGCACGCAGTTCCGGCAATGGGCCACCGCCCAACTGCGGGAGTATCTGGTCAAAGGTTTCCTGCTCGACGACGAACGGCTGAAGAATCCGCCCGGGCCAGGCGTGCCGGATTACTTCGACGAGTTGCTCGACCGTATCCGGGACATCCGTGCCAGCGAACGGCGGATGTATCTGCGCCTGCGCGAGATTCTTGCGCTTGCCGCCGATTACGATCCGAAGGACGCGCAAGCGCAGACATTCTTCCAGGTGACGCAGAACAAGTTGCACTTCGCGGTGACCGGGAGAACAGCGCCGGAGTTGATCGCCGAGCGCGCCGATGCCTCGCGCCCGAACATGGGGCTCGCCACCTGGAAGGGAGAGGTCGTGCGCAAAGGCGATGTGACGGTGGCGAAGAACTACCTGCGGGAAGAGGAGATCTCCGAGCTGAACCGGATCGTCGTGATGTTTCTCGATTTCGCCGAGGATCAGGCAAGAAGACGCAAGCAGATCTTCCTGCGCGACTGGGAAACGAGATTGGACGAGTTTCTCCTCTTCAATGACCGCGCAGTCCTGCCGAACGCGGGCGCCGTCAGCCGCGAAGAAGCTGATCACCGGGCGCACGAGGAGTACACGCGTTTCGAAGGGCGGCGCCGTCAGGGCGCGGAGGCTGAGTCGATGAAAATACTAGAGCAGACAGCCCGTAACGTGGACAGCATGAGGAGCTCGATCTCCCATCGGAAGAAGCGGAGGGAGAAATGAGACTCCCGATTTACGCCATCGTGCGAGCTCTCCTCGCCGCCGCCCTTCGGCCGGAAGGTCGGCGTTCCCGGGTGGCGGCGCGCTGAGGGGAGATCTCAGCCACGGCTGTAGTTGTTTCACTCGTTTCGCTGGAGATTACGGTTGTGGCTCAAAGCATTTGACTCGTGAGTCAACTCGTCACAGCCGCGGCCGTGGTTTCTTGCCATTCGAGTCATGCACCTTGAGACTCAACGGTAGAAACCACATCCACGGCTGTAATTTTGTGGTGATCGTCTCAACTTTCCTCGGCCATGGCTGAAGCCAGGACCTTCGCGAGTCAAAACTTCTCAGCCATGGCTGAGAGTTCTCAACTCGCAAACTAGCTTTTTTATCGCTTTCGGCAAGACAACACATCCGTGGCTGTGATTTGACGTGCGCCGGAACCGATTGTCGTAATGTGGACAGCATGAGACTCCCGATTTACGCCATCGAGCGAGCTCTCCTCGCCGCCCTTCTTCTGCTCACGGCCGCCTGCGCCACCACCAACGCGCCGCTCGAACTGAAATCGATCGCCGACGAGGTCTGGACGCGCCAGCTGGAGCATGATCCGGCGGCGCGGGCGCGGCTGGGCATGACCGTCGAGCGGATGCCCGACCCGAGCTACGAGAAGGCCGTCGCCGACGCCGCGTTCGCGCGCGGGGTCCTGGAGCGGCTGAACCGGATCGACGCGAAGGCGCTCGGCGAGAACGACCGCGTCACGCTGGCGATCCTGAAGTGGCGGCAGCAGATGACCATCGAAGGGCTCGAGCACTTCTGGCTGCGCTCGCCGGTCACGCCGTACAACTCCGCGGCGCGCGCCACGGCGGTGATCTTCAAGCAGATGAAGATGAGCGGCGACTACGTGAAGCTGCTCGACGGATACGCGCGGTACGTCGACGCGCTCACCGCCGTGGTCCGCGAGCAGCAGCGGCGCGGCATCCTGCTGCCGAAGGCTGAGATCCCGCTGGTGCGCGGGATGTTCACCGCCATGCGCCGCGAGCCGGAGTCGAGTCCGTTCTATCGCGAGGCGGCGAACGCGGCGGAGATCCGCGCCGCGATCGTCGATCGCATCAACCCGGCGCTGCAGCGCCTGGAAGCGCTCTTCGGCCCGGAGTACGAGGCGGCGGCGCCGGACGCGGTCGGCCTCTCGCAGTATCCGGGCGGCGCGGCGGCCTATCGCTATCTGATGCGCGCGTCGACCTCGCTCGATCTCACTCCCGAGGAAGTGCATCAACTCGGGGTGAGCGAAGTGGAGCGGCTGGAAGGAGAGCTCGACGCCATCCGCCGCGTGGTCGGCTTCCAGGGGAGCGCCGGGGAGTTCCATCGCTTCCTGAAGAGCGATGCGCGGTTCTTCGAGTCGTCACCGGAGGCGATCCAGGCGCGGCTGGCGCGGCACGTGGCGAAGATCGAGCCGCACATCGACGCCTACTTCGCGCGCAAGCCGGCCGCCGCGTACGGCGTGTCGCGGCTCGACCCGTCGCTGGAAGGGGCGATGACCTTCGGCTACTACAAGCGGCCGGAGCCCGACGATCCGCGCGGGCTCTACTACTTCAACGGATCGAAGACCGGCGAGCGCAACCTGCTCTTCGGCCTGGCGCTGATGGCGCACGAGCTCGTGCCCGGCCATCACTTCCAGATCGCGCGGCAGGGGGAGAACGAGTCGCTGCACCCGCTGCGGCGCGAGAACTTCGACACCGCCTTCGTCGAGGGGTGGGGCGAATACTCCGCCGCGCTCGGGTCGGAGATGGGCATCTACGACGACCCCTACGACCGCGCCGGCCGCGTGATGATGGACATGATGCTGTCGTCGCGCCTGGTGGTCGACACCGGCATGAACGCCCTCGGCTGGCCGCGCGAGCGGGCCATGCAATACCTTCGCGATCACTCCATGCTGTCCGAGACCGAGATCGCCACCGAGACGCTGCGCTACTCCGCCGACATCCCGGCGCAGGCGCTGGCCTACAAGATCGGCAGCCTGCGGATGATGGCGCTGCGCAAGCGCGCGCAGGAGCGGCTCGGCGCGCGATTCGACATCCGCCGGTTCCACGAGTGGGTCATCGCCAACGGTTCGATGCCGCTGCAGGTGCTGGAACAGGTGGTGGAGGAGAAGCTGCGGTGATCCGCCCCGCGCAATCGAGCGACCTTCCGGCGCTCGGCCGGATGGGCGCGTCGCTCATGCGCACGCACTACGAATTCGACCGCCTGCGATTTCTGCGGCCGGGCGCGGGGACGGAGGGCGGCTACGCATCGTTTCTCGGATCGATGCTCGACGAGCCGGATGCGCTGGTGCTAGTCGCCGAGGATGAGGGCGGGGAGGTGGTCGGCTACGTCTTCGCCGCGCTCGAGCCGCTCTCGTGGAAGGAACTGCGCGGGCCCGCCGGCTACATCCACGACCTGCTCGTCGTTGAACAGGCGTGCCGGAGCGGGATCGGGACGGAGCTGATGCACGCCGCCATCCGCTGGCTGCGCGGCCGCGGCGCGCCGCGCGTGCTCCTCGGCACCGCCGCGCAGAACGCGCCGGCGCAGTCGCTCTTCAAGCGGCTCGGCTTTCGCCAGACGATGATCGAGATGACACTGGAGCTTTCGGACGAAGGGGGAACGGAATGAAGACGATGATGCTGGTTTGCGCGCTGTTCGCGGCGACGCTCGCGGCGGCGGACAGCCCGGACGACGCGGCGATCAGGGAAGTGGTCGACCGAGCCTACGTGCACGGCGTGCACATCGACGCCGATCCGGCGAAGATCCGCAGCGGCATGCACGACTCGTTCATCATGTTCGTGCGCAACGGCGACGCCGTGACGCAGCTGAGCCGCGACGCCTGGATCGCGCGCATCGAGACCGCGAACGCCTCTCGCAAGCCCGACGCGCCCAAGCCGGCCATCACCGCCGACATCCAGGTGCTCGACCGCGTGGGCGACTCCGCTGTGGTGCGCGTCAACCTCTTCCGCGACGGGAAGCAGACCTTCACCGACTACATCTCGCTCTATCGCTTCGAGAGCGGCTGGAAGCTGGTGGGGAAGATCTTCCACCGCCATTGACGATGATCGAGGTTCGCGCCGCCCGCGCCGGTGACCGGGAGCAGCTCATCCGGATGCGCCTCGCGCTCTGGCCGGAAGGAACGGCCGCGGAGCACGCCGCCGACGTCGACGCCCATCTGGCGGGGAAGTGGCCCGGCGTCCTGCCGTACGCGGTGCTGGTGGCGGAGACGGATGACGGCGCGCTGGCCGGCTTCGCCGAGGTGAACGTCCGCTCCTACGCGGACGGATGCGATCCCGCGAAGCCGGTCGGGTTCCTCGAGGGGTGGTTCGTCGACGAACAGCTGCGGCGCCGGGGCATCGGCGCCGCGCTGGTGAAGGCCGCGGAGGATTGGGCTCGCGCGCAGGGCTGCGTCGAGATGGCCTCCGACACGCTGCTGGAAAACGAAGACGCGCAGCGCGCGCATCGCGCGTTGGGCTTCGAGGAAGTCGACCGCTGCGTCAACTTCAAGAAGCGGCTCTGAAGGACCACGCATGCGCTGAAGGATGGAAAAAACTAGATAATGTAACCTCCATTCACCTACGAAGGAGGTTGCCATGCGAGCATTCGGACCGATCATCCTCATCCTGACGGCGATGGCAGCGGCAGCGCAGCCGCTTCCGGTCTACAACGTAGCGAGCTATGGCGCGACGGGAAACGACACCAGCGACGACACGCTGGCCATTCGCCAGGCTGCGCAGGCGTTGCAAATGGCCGCGGTGACGGGAAACCTCGGCGCGACACTCTACTTTCCGCCGGGCCGTTACCGCATCTTCAGCAGCGGCGTCTCGCCCACCAGTAACAATCTCGCGGAGTTCGAGAACCTCAACGGCATCAAGGTGATCTCCGAGGGAGCGACGCTGGAGATCATGCGGCAGTTCGACGTGAACGAAACCGGCCTGATCTTCGGCTTCAAATTCTGTTCGAACGTCGTCGTCGACGGCTTCAACGTCACTGGTCCGAACGCGCTGCCCGGAGTCCACAACGGCTTGAACTTCGTCTTGCTGTGGGAGGGGAACCGAAACGTCTCGATGCCGAACAACAAGCTCAAGGGCGTCTACTCGGGCCTGACCTGCGGCAGGCTCAGCCTGACGAACCCAAAGTCGGAAGGAGTGGTCGTCGGCTCGCTCGACGTGTCGAACTCCGTTTACGGCATGTCCACCGGCCAAGGCTGCGACGGATTGACGGTCCACTCGCTGATCGTGAAGGACGTCACCCGTTCTTATGTCGCGTATGGCGTCCGCGACCACGACGTCGCCATCACCAGCTATGGGGCCATGGCCGACGACGTGGCCATCGGCACCGGTGGCGGCGGGGATTGGAGAACATTCGCGTCCGCTACACCAGTCCGGCCGAGTACACCACGCCGACTTCCGGCGAGCACGCGCGCGTCCGCCTGAGCTGGAACGGCGCGGCCGCCCCCATCCGCAACATCGACATCCGCCTGCACGTCACCTACGGCCCGTCGACCACCGGCGGCCCCGCCTTCCGGCTCCTGAAGTACGACTCGAACCCGGCGAAGCTCGACAACCTGCGGATCTCCGGCTACGTCTACGGCCAGCCGAACGTGTCCATCGGCGACACCGTCGGTCCGATCGTCGGCACCGATGAGTGGCGCAACTTCTGGAGCACTTCGGATGATCTCCGCAACATCACCCTGGCCGACCTGCGGCTGGAGAACACGAAGATGTCGAAGTGGATCCTTCCGGGCCTGAAGGGACCGTTCCTGATCGAGAACGTGGTCAGCGATCGCGCCATCAGGCTCACCGAGCCATACACCGGCCAGACCGACAACCTCCCGAAGAACGGCCGCTTCACGGTGATCAACTCGATGTTCCCGAACCTCGCCGCCTATTACGCGCCCGACAGCGCGCAGCCGCTCGATCCGATCAACGCCGCCGGCACCATCAACGTCCCCCTCGGCTGGCAGGGACACGTTCTCTCGAACGAGAACGCCGGCGTCTACATCACCTACACACTGCCGGCGGCCGTGCCGGGGTTGGAGTATGGATTCATCCGCGTCCATCCGACGCTCTACTTCCTCGTCCGCCCGGCGGGAACCGATACCATCCGTGGCGCGCCAGTCGGCAACCCGGCGATGATCTTCACCGGCCTCGGGTCGAACGCCAAGCTGCGCTGCGTCGTCCCGGGGACGTGGGAGATCGTCGAAAGCAACGGGGCGATCGGCTGGACGCCATGAGCGGCTGAGCGCAGGAATGTTGGCGAGTGGCTCTCTACGACTCCTGGGGTTCGCCCCGAAGCGCGGCCGGAAGATAGATGGCGTGGAAGGGATGTGGACGCGCGATTACCCATTCGACTTCGGGGTGGTCAGTTTTCGGTGGCCAGGTGCAGGAAGCGGCGGTCACAAGTTCGGAATGTATTTGAATTCGATGTCCGCCATCAGCCGCTCTTCCGTCTCGTTGCCGTGAGAGCGCACGACGTAGCTGCCGATGAGGTAGATCTCGTTGCCGTACTCGTCGTAGGTATCGCCATCGGAGTGGTGCAGGTTCAACGCGACGATGCGATGAGACGAGAGCACGGAGATCTCGGTCGGCTGCGAGATGCCGTCGTGGTTGCGGTCGACCCACAGTTTCAGGCGGGCCCAGATCGAGTCGCTCTGCGTGATGCGGCCGTCGCCGTTGCCGCCGAGCTCCGGTCTGTCATACGTGTCGAGTGCCTCGAAGCCGTTGGCGTGATAGTCGCCGTGTGATGCGCGCATCCGGCTTCCGAACAACTCCGTCACCTGGGCGAGGTGGTCGTGGTTCAGATCGGTCCAGAGGAAGGCTTCCTCCGTGGCCGGATTCGTCCACGCCGTCGTTTCCGTGCGGCCGTTCAGGTCGATCCAGAAATGCACCGGGTCGTCGAGACCGGTCGTGCGGATGCCGTCGCCATTCAAGTCGAGGATGAGTGGACACGATTCGCTTTGCTCGCACGGCAGGCCATTCGATCCGCATCCGGTCGGTGGCGGGGGCGGCGGATCAGGAGCGCATTGCTGGTTCCCGTTCCATGGTCCGCCGTTCACCGCAGGATTTTCGAGACCGCCGGGATACGCCGCGCCGTGATTCCGGGAGTCGTAGCACTTGGAGTACTGCCAGGTGCCCGTGCGCGTACCGCTGTAGTACCCGTTCTGTACGCCCCACTGCAAACGGTCGACGCTCGTCGTGCCGGTGTCGATCCGATGATCGCCCTGCATTTCGCACGACGCCGCGTTGCCGAACGAGTTGTAGAACTGGACCTGCGAGAATGACGACACGGTGCCCTGAGTCGGGGAGAGCGTCAGGTCGCAACTTCCCGAGACGCGTGCCTCTCCGATGAGCTGGCCCTGAGCGGCCGTCGTTACCAGGAACGCGAGGACGGCGGCGCTTCTCATCGGCATCCTCTCGTCATTGCCATCAGCTCGGATGGCGTATTCGGCCGCGCCAGGCCGATGCCGGCGCCGGGCGCCACGGACTCGTACAGGAAGCGATCGAAGAACTGCCGGCCGAACGCGTTGCGGGCCGCATCGAGGTTCTCGGCGAGTGTCTGGCATTGCGTCGCCTGAATGTCCTGCGACTCTTTCCTCAGCCGCTCGCGATCATTGCCTTCGGCGGTAGCGGCCTGGCCATTCAGGGCGCGGGCGCGGTTCAGGGTTACCACGTAGGTGTGCGTGATCTCCTCGAGCCGCGTCCAGAAGTCCGGCGGCAGCGCGACTTTCGACGCCTCGAGGCGAGCCTGGCGATAGATCGCCCTGCCTTTGGCGTCTTCGTGGAAGGCGCCGCTCACGAAAATCTGGAACAGCTCGATCGGAAGAAAGAGCTCTGGGTTCCGCCGCCCATCGATCGAGTCGCCGTTGAACCGGTCGCGATGCGCTCCTCCAGCGTCCACTCCCAGGGTGCTCGTTGCGGAGCATCGACGGCGTGAATGGCAAGGCCGAACAGAAGAACCGTCAGGTAGCGCATCCCGGCTCCGATATTTCGTTCGATCCGGCGTGCAAGACGGAAGCCGGACGGCGGCCCGAGAGTGTCGGCTAGAATGCGCCGCGCTAAAGGAGCAGACAGATGGCAGAGATCAAAAAAGTGGGCGTCCTCGGCTGCGGGCTGATGGGCTCGGGGATCGCTCAGGTGGCGGCGCAGGCGGGCTACGAGACCGTGGTGCGCGAGGTCGAGCAGAAGTACCTCGACAAGGGCATCGGCGGCATCGAGAAGAGCCTCGGCAAGTTCGTGGAGAAGGGGAAGATGTCGGCCGCCGACCGCGACGCCTGCATCGGCCGGCTGAAGGGGACCACCAGCCTCGACAACCTCGCCGACTGCGACATCGTCATCGAGGCCATCATCGAGAACGCGGAGCTGAAGAAAGAGACCTACGCGGCGCTCGACAGGATCGTGAAGAAGGATGCGATCTTCGCCTCCAACACCTCCTCGCTGACCATCACCGAGCTCTCCATGGCCACGGCGCGGCCGAAGCAGTTCGTCGGCCTCCACTTCTTCAACCCGGTGCCGCTGATGAAACTGGTCGAGGTGGTGCGCACCATCCTCACCGACGACGCCTCCTTCGACCGCGCCTTCGCCTTCGCCAGATCGCTGGGGAAGGAGCCGGTGTCGTGCCGCGACAACTCCGGCTTCATCGTCAACCGCCTGCTGGTGCCGTACATCCTCGACGCCATCCGCGCGTACGAGGAAGGCGTCGGCTCCATCGAGGACATCGACAAGGCCATGCAGCTCGGCTGCGGCTACCCGATGGGACCGTTCACGCTGCTCGACTTCGTCGGCCTCGACACCACGTACTACATCACCCACGTGATGTACGAGGAGTACCGCGAGAAGCGCTTCGCCGCGCCGCCGCTGCTGCGCAAGATGGTGCTGGCCGGACGGTACGGGCGGAAGAGCGGGGCGGGGTTCTACGACTATTCGGGACCGACCCCGGTGCCTTTCGATAAATAGTTTATCCCGCGCCGCAGGCGCGGGATCAGGGGAAGCACCACGCTGAATGGCCGATTGGTACGTCTACATCGTCAGCAACAAGGCGCATACGCTGTACACCGGTATGACCGACGACCTGCAGCAGCGCGTGTTGCAGCACAAGAATCGGACGTTTGCGAACGCGTTCACGGCGCGCTACACGTTCGATCGACTGGTCTACTACGAATCGGCGGCCGACAAGTACGCGGCAGCGCTGCGGGAGAAGAGGATCAAAGACTGGCCCCGCGCGAAACGCGTGGCTTTGATTCAGGGGATGAATCCGAACTGGGACGATCTGAGCGCGCGATGGGATCTGGCGCGGTTGTTCCGCTGATCCCGCTGCTGCGCAGCGGGATAAACTAAAAAAATATGGACAACGTCAGAACGGAAAACAGAGACGGCATCCTCGTCGTCACCATCGACCGCCCGAAAGTCCTCAACGCGCTGAACGCGCAGACGGTGGAGGAGATCTACGAGGCCTTCAGCGCCGCGCGGAGCGACGACAGCGTGAAGGCGGTCATCGTCACCGGCGGCGGGGAGAAGGCGTTCGTCGCCGGCGCGGACATCATGGAGCTGGCGCAGAAGACGCCGATCACCGGCAAGGACACCTCGGAGCGCGGGCAGTTCATCCTCTCCTTCATCGAGCGCTTCCCGAAGCCGGTCATCGCCGCGATCAACGGCTTCGCTTTAGGAGGGGGATGCGAGCTGGCCTTGGCCTGCCACATCCGCATCGCCTCGGAGAAGGCGCAGATCGGACTGCCCGAGGTGACGCTCGGCATCATCCCCGGTTACGGCGGCACGCAGCGGATGGCGCGGCTGCTCGGCAAGGGGAAGGCGCTGGAGCTGATCTGCACCGGCGACCGCATCGGCGCCGAGGAGGCGGAGCGCATCGGGCTGGTGAACAAGGTGGTCCCGGCCGATCAGCTGATGGCCGCGGCCGAGAAGATGGCGCGGACGATCATGTCGCGCGGCCCGCTGGCGGTGCGCGCGGCGATCGAGGCGGTGATGCACGGCAGCGAGATGCCGTTCGAGGAGGGGCAGTTCCTGGAGGCCACGCTGTTCGGGCTGCTCTGCGCCAGCGAGGACACCAAGGAAGGGATGCAGGCCTTCCTCGAGAAGCGGGCGGCGAGCTTCAAGGGGAAGTAGGGCGGGATATAATCCGGCGATCATGAAACGGATTGCCATCATTGCCACGCTCGGCATGCTCCTCGTCGCCACCGCCAGCTACGCCCCCTGCTTCTACCCGCACTCGCGCCACGTCGATTACTGGCAGTACCACAGCACCTGCGCGCCGAACTGCCATCCATGGGAGCCGTACTCCGACTGGTGGTCGCTCGACGGCACCTGCGACACCGACTGCGACGGCAACACCTACTGCGAAGGCGACACGCACGTCGACTCGCGGACCGACACCGACATCACCCTCGGCCCCTGCGATCCGATCTGCGAATAAGAGCGGCGGAGCCGCGTTATAGTCGAGGTCATGCAGGAGAACCTCGAGCACCTCGTCTATGACTGGAACACCGCCGGCGAGCAGCCGCCCCGCGCCGGCGGGCGGAAGATCGAGTTCGACGACGAGACCCTTCGCGACGGGCTGCAGTCGCCGTCGGTGACCGATCCCAGTCTCGACGAGAAGGTCCGCATCCTCCATTACATGAACGACGTCGGCGTCGACTCGGCCGACATCGGCCTGCCCGGCGCCGGCCCGCACGTGCAGCGCTCGGTGGAGCGCCTGGCGCGCGAGATCGTCGACGCCAAGCTCGACATCGCCGCCAACTGCGCGGCGCGCACGCACGAGAACGACATCCGCCCCATCGCCGAGATCTCGCAGCGCGTCGGCATCCCCATCGAGGCCTGCACCTTCATCGGCTCCTCGCCCATCCGCCAGTTCGCGGAGGAGTGGGAGCTCGACTGGATCATCGAGCAGTCGACCAAGGCGGTCCGCTTCGCCGTCGGCGAGAACCTGCCGGTCATGTACGTCACCGAGGACACCACCCGCGCCAAGCCGGAGGACGTGGAGAAGCTCTACACCGCGGCGATCGAGGCGGGGGCGAAGCGCGTCTGCGTCTGCGACACCGTGGGCCACGCCACGCCGTGGGGGGTGCGCAACCTGATCGGCTTCGTGCGCGGCGTGGTGCAGCGCGTCAACCCCGAGGTCAAGGTCGACTGGCACGGCCACAGCGACCGCGGGCTCGGCGTGATCAACTCCATCGCCGCGCTGGAAGCGGGGGCGGACCGCGTGCACGGATCCGCCGGCGGCATCGGGGAGCGCGTCGGCAATACGCCGATCGACATCCTGATGGTCAACCTCAGGCTGATGGGATGGATCGACAACGACCTCTCGAAGCTGGGCGACTACGTGAAGTTCGTCGCCGGCGCGGTGCACGTCCCGCTGCCCGACCAGTACCCGGTCTTCGGCCGCGACGCCTTCCGCACCGGTACCGGCGTGCACGCCGCGGCCATCATCAAGGCGAAGAAGAAGGGAAGCGAGTGGCTGGCGGACCGGGTTTACTCCGGAGTCCCCGCCGGGATGTTCGGCCTCGAGCAGGTGATCGAAGTGGGGCCGATGTGCGGTCTTTCCAACGTGATCTACTGGCTGGCCTCGAACGGGTATCCGACCGAAGAGCCGCTTGCCACTGAAGTGTTTCAACTTGCCAAATCGACCAACCGAGTACTCACGGACGATGAGCTACACTCGGTCGCGCGTCGGTGGCAGGAGACGCACAGCGTCGCCCGAGTGGCGGAATAGGCAGACGCAGCAGACTCAAAATCTGCCGCCTTTCGGGGCGTGCCGGTTCGACCCCGGCCTCGGGCACCATTTAAATGCGGAGTTGCGAGGTTGTCTTACGGCGGAGTTGCGAGGTTGCGGGGTTTCGCGGTCTCGGGGTGGGTGTTGCCCCGAAACCTCGCAACCCCGAAACCTCGAAACCCCGAAACGACGGAGTTGCGAGGTTGCGGAGTTTCGCGGTAGCGGGGTGGGTGTGACCTCGAAACCTCGCAACCCCGAAACCTCGAAACCCCGAGACGACGGAGTTGCGAGGTTGCGGAGTTTCGCGGTAGCGGGGTGGGTGTGACCTCGATACCTCGCAACCCCGAAACCTCGAAACCATTTATGCGACTTCATCTCATTGCTGCCATCCTCTTCCTTCCTGCCGTTCTGGCCGCCGCGCCGCCGGAATCCACCGGCCGTCACTTCATCTTCGAGCCGCAGCACGTCCTTCAGCCGCAGGAAGTTGCGGCGCTGGCCGAGCAGGGGCTGACCATCCAGCGCGCGGTCGGGGCGAACCGGTACATGGCGCGGGTGCGCGACGGCGCGGAAGAGGCGCTCGCCGCCGACCTGCGCGTCCGCTCGCTCGTGGCCTACGACGGCTCGCGCAAGATCGCGCCGTCGGCGTACGCCGAGGCGTCGAAGGGGAAGGCGTTCTCGCTGCTGCGCGTGATGTTCCATGGCGAGGTCGCCTTCGACGACGCGCGCGCCGCGATCGAGGCGGCGGGCGGCACGATCGAGGCGCCGCTGGCGACTGGCTACGAGCTGCTCACCGCGCTCACCGCGCGCGTGCCGTCGGCGGAGCTGCAGACGCTGGCGGCGGACGAGCGCGTCTTCGGCATCTACGGACGCCCGCTGCGCGTGAAGGCGCTGAACGTGCGCGCCGCCGAGCTGTCCAAGGTCACGCCGCTCTTCAGCGCGCCGTACAACCTCTCGGGCGAGGGCGTGGTCCTCTCCGAGTTCGAGCTGGCCACCGCGGACGCCACGCACGTGCAGTTCGGCGGGCGGCTCATCACGCACTTCAACCTCAACAACAACACGCTGAACCAGCGGCACGCCACGCACGTCGCCGGCACCATGATCTCCGCCGGCATCGAGGACTCCTCCGTCTCCCCCGGCACCGGCCCGCAGTCGAAGGGGATGGCGCCGAAGGCGACGCTGCACGAGTACAACGCCACCGACGACTTCGGCGTGGTGGTGGAGAACAAGGACACCCTGCTCAAGCCGCTCGGCATCGTGGCCGACAACAACTCGTGGGACTTCTCGCTGGCGTGGCAGGAGACGGGGTCCGGCTGGGTCTGGAACGGCGGCGAGGACTACTACGGCGGCTACGACTCCTTTTACTCCACGCCCTACGAGGCGGTGACGGTCAAGGCCGGCGCGCCGCTCTTCGTGCACGCCGCCGGCAACGACGCGTCCTCCGGCAACCCCGGCCCGGTCCTCGGCGACTTCTCGCCGCACAAGCACACCGACGAGAACGGCAGCCCGATCACCTCCGAGACTTTCTGCTACTCCGCGAACGGCTCCGGCACCGACTGCCCGGCGAACTGCACCGCGGGCGTCAGCACCAAGACCGGCGAGCGGCATTGCGAGATCACCAAGCATCCGATCTACGGACCCTTCACCACCGTCGGCATCGAGGCCAGCCTGAAGAACAACGTCTCGGTCGGCGCGATCGACGTCAACGGACTGGTGCAGTCCTTCAGCGGCCGCGGCCCGGCGCGCGACGGCCGCGTGAAGCCGGAGCTGGTGGCGAAGGGCGTCGACCAGTTCTCCACCTTCCCGCGCGGCTACGGGACGATCGGCGGGACGTCGATGGCCACGCCGGTCGTCACCGGCATCGCCGCGCTGCTCACCGAGCAGTGGCGCAAGACGTTCCACGGCCAGACGCCGACCGGCGCGATCCTCAAGACGCTGCTCATCGCCGGCGCGGACGACCAGCTCGGCGCGTCGAGCCTCGACCAGCCGGGCCCCGACTACTCGTACGGTTTCGGCCTGGTCGACGCGAAGGCCTCGGTCGACCTGATCATCGCCGACGGCGGCACCGGCCTGCGCATCCGCACCGGCACGGTCCACAACGGCGACACGGTGACCATCCCGCTCACGCTGGCCGCGCCGCAATCGCTGCTCCGCGTCGACCTCGGGTGGTTCGATCCGGAGATCCTGCCGCAGCCCGACGACCGCGGCAGCGCCACGCTGATCAACGATCTCGACCTGAAGGTGACCGACCCGAGCGGCGCCACCGTGCTGCCGTACGTGCTGAACGTGAACGCACCGGCCGCGGCGGCGACGCGCGGCGTGAACAAGGTCGACACCACCGAGGTGGTGGAGATCAAAAACGCGCCGGCGGGGCGGTACAACGTGGTGATCACCGCGAAGACCGCCACCACGCATCCGGCGCAGGACTACGTGCTGGTGGCGAACGGCCCGCTGACCGACGCCGCCGCGCCGTGCGGCGATCCCTTCGAGCCCAACGGCAGCGAGGGGGAGGCGTTCCGCTTCCTCGGCAACGGCCAGAACGTCGTGGCCCGCACCTGCACGCCGAACGACGTCGACTTCTATTCGCTGAACGCGCAGAAGCCGGGGACGATCTCGGTGAACGTGACGGCGACCGACACCAACCTGCGCGTGACGCTGAGCGGGGCGGGGTTGTCGCCGCTGCTCTCGGTGATCGTCGACGTCCCCGCGGGCGCGACGCGGACCGTCGCGGCGACGGCCACCGCGGCCGGCATCTACACGCTGAAGGTCGAGCCGGTGGGGGCGGTGGGGACGAACAACGTCTACACGCTCTCCACCACGGTGCCCGAGCTGCTGCCGCTCCGGCGCCGCGCCACGCGGCATTGAGATGACTCTGCTCGTCGAAGAGTCGCGGGGTGTTCTCTCGGTGACGTTGAACCGTCCCGAGGTGCACAACGCCTTCAACGAGGAGCTGATCGCCGAGGCCATCGAGCTGTTCGGCAACATCGGCTCGCGCGATGCGCGCGTCGTCGTGCTGCGCGGCACCGGCGCCAACTTCTGCGCCGGCGCGGACCTGAACTGGATGTCGCGCATGGTGCACTACACGCGCGAGGAGAACGTGCGCGACTCGTCGCAGCTGGCGAAGATGTACGCGCTGATCAACGAGTGCCCGCTGCCGGTGGTGGGGCGGATCCAGGGAGCGGCGATCGGCGGCGGGGTGGGGCTGGTGGCGGTGTGCGACATCGCCGTCGCCGCGCGCGACGCCAAGTTCGGCCTCTCCGAGGTGAAGCTCGGCATCCTCCCGGCGGTGATCTCGCCGTACGTGATCGCAAAAATCGGCGAGAGCCACGCCCGCGCGCTGTTCATGACCGGCGAGCGCTTCGACGCCGAGCGCGCGCTGCGCATCGGGCTGGTCCACCGGGCGGTGGACGACCTCGACGCCGCGGTGGCCGAAGTCGTCAACATGTTGATGACTTCGGGCCCGGAGGCGGTGCGCGAGTGCAAGAAGCTGATCGCGTACGTCGCCTCGCACGAGCTGGCGGACGCGGTGCCGTACACCATCGAGGCCATCGCCGCGCGGCGGGTGTCGGCGGAAGGGCAGGCGGGGATGAGCGCGTTTTTGAAGAAGGAAAAGGCACCGTGGACGCCGTCATCCTGAGCCGCGAAGACGGCGAAGGATCTCCGGCGGCGCATTCTGAGATCCTTCGCTCCGCTCAGGATGACGGGAGGTGCGAGCCATGATCACGAGACTCCTGGTCCCCAACCGCGGCGAAATCGCGGTCCGCATCGCCCGCGCCTGCCGCGAGATGGGCATCGCCTCCGTGCTCGGCCACGCCGAGGGAGACGAGGTGCCGTTCGTCCGGCGCGCCTTCGACGACGCGGTGGTCCTCGGGCCCGGCTATCTCGATCCGGCACGGGTCATCGACGCGGCGCGGCGCTGCGGCGCGGACGCCGTCCATCCCGGCTACGGCTTCCTCTCCGAGCGCGCGGAGCTCGCCGCGGCGTGCGAGGAGGCCGGCATCGTCTTCGTCGGTCCGAAAGCGGAGTCGATCGCCGCCATGGGCTCCAAGGCGGAGTCGCGCCGTCTCATGCAGCGACTCGGCGTCCCGGTCGTCCCCGGCTATGACGGCGAGGAGCAGTCGGTCGAGGCGCTCAGCTCTCATGCCGCGAAGATCGGCTTCCCGCTGCTGGTGAAGGCCAGCGCGGGCGGCGGCGGGAAGGGGATGAAGATCGTCCGCGCGGCGGGCGAGCTCCGGGCGGCGATCGAGTCGGCGAAGCGCGAGGCGACCAAGGCGTTCGGCGACGACCGCCTGCTGCTGGAGCGCTACATCGAGGAGCCGCGCCACGTCGAGTTCCAGGTCTTCGGCGACGGCCGCGGCAACATCGTCCACCTCTTCGAGCGCGACTGCTCCATCCAGCGGCGGCATCAGAAGGTGGTCGAGGAGACGCCGGCGCCGAGGTACAGCGACGAGCTGCGCCGGAAGATGGCCGAAGCGGCGATCGCGGCCGCGCGCGGCGTCGACTACCGCAACGCCGGCACCGTGGAGTTCATCGTCACGCCGAACGGCGAGTTTTACTTCCTGGAGATGAACACGCGGCTGCAGGTCGAACATCCGATCACCGAGACGGTGGTCGGCGTCGACCTGGTGCGCGCGCAGCTCGCGGTGGCCGGCGGCGCGCCGCTGCCGTGGACGCAGGACCAGTTGCGCCAGCGCGGCCACGCCATCGAGGTGCGCGTCTACGCCGAGGATCCGGACGACCGCTTCCTGCCGCAGAGCGGCGCGATCGCGGTCTACCGCGAGCCGTCCGGGCCGGGCGTGCGGGTGGACGCGGGGGTGGGGGAGGGGACGGAGATCGGCGTCCGCTTCGACCCGATGCTGGCCAAGCTGGTCTGCCACGCCGAGTCGCGCGACGCCGCCATCGACCGCCTCGAGCGCGCCCTGCGCGACTACGTCATCCTCGGCACGAAGACGAACGTCTCCTGGCTGCGCCGCGTCATCGCGCATCCCGCCTTTCGGGAAGGGCTGGTCTCGACGCGATTCCTGTCCGATCACGAGGCCGACCTGCAGCAGCCGCGGCCCGAGGTAGTCGACGAAATCGCCGCCGCCCTGGCGAAGACCGCCAAACCAACCCAGCGGTCAACGGCCAACAGTCAACAGTCAACAAAGACGGTGTGGGATACCATCGGCGCCTGGGGGCGTTAGATGCGCGCAGTCAAAGCCACGTTGCTCCTGCTGCTGGTCGCGGCGACGGCGGGCGCGCAGGGAGCGCGCCGGCGCGCCATCGGCTGGCCTTTCCAACTGGTGCCTTGCATTCCGGGCACCGTGGCGTACGCGCCGGGCATCGGCGACTTTGCGGTCAGCGGCGCCTTCGTCTACTTCGGCGACGCGAACGGCGGCATCTGGCGCGTCTCGAAGGATGGCGGCGTCGCGCCGGTGCTGCTGGCGCGCGTCGGGAACGCGCCGGTCGTCTCGGTCGAGGTCGATGCCACGCGGGTCTTCTTCACGCTGCTCACCGGCGAGCTGACCGGCGACCTCTATTCGATGCCGAAGGATGGCGGCGCGCCGGTCACCGTCGCCACCGCGCTGATCACGCCGGTCATGCTGGCCAGCGACGCGCAGTTCATCTACTGGGTCTCGCTCGGCACGATCTCCGGCGAAGACTTCCTCTCCGACGGCGCCGTCCGCCGCGTGGCGAAGGCCGGCGGCGCGGTGCAGACGCTGGTCGGCGGCCTCTCGTTCCCGCTGGCCCTCGCGGTCAGCAACAATACTGTTTACTACGGTGAGACCGGCATCGCCGCCGGCAACACCAGCTTCGGCCTGCGCCGCGTGCCGGCCGAGGGCGGGACGGTGGTCAAGCTCTTCGACGGCGGCCCGGTCACCTCCATCGCCGCCGACGCCGCGAACGCCTACTTCATCGTCTTCCGGCTCGGCACCGGCCTGGTCGACGTCGACCGCATCTCCCTCGCCGGTGGCGCGCCGGCGCCGCTCGTCACCAACCTCGACTTCGCCGACGGGCTCACCCTGCAGGGCGGCACGCTCTACTACGCCGCCGAGGTGAACGAGATGACGTCGGTCCAGGCGGTGCCCGCCGCAGGCGGCTCGCCGCGGACGGTGAAGGAAGTCGAGCTGCTGCTGGCGCGGCTGGCCTTCGACGACTGCCTCGTCTACTACTCCACGGCGCTGGAGACGATCGCCCGCGCGGCAAGATAGCGCGCCGCGCGGTAGGTGTCAGTCGGGAAATCCGTCTCCCTGTCCCTCTCACTTGCGCGAAAGGAGACATCGAGACATGACTGCCAATCCCCTTCACATCGCCCTCTACTGCCAGGGAACCTTCGACGTCGCGAACCCCAACAACCAGCAGATCGACCAGATGGTGGCCGCCGCCGCCGACATCAACGCCTCCGGCTTCGGGACGGTGATCCTCGGCCAGTGGCACGTCCACTCGGACGGCTCGGTCTATTACAACAACTCCACGCTCGACAGCGTCATCCAGGCGCTGAAGGTCATCCCCACCGCCCTGACCCTCGGCGGCAGCGTGCAGAAGGTGCTGATCGACTTCGGCCCCTTCCCCAGCGACTACGACAACATCGCCGCCAACCTCGCAGCGTTCAAACAGACCATGGCCGGCGTCATCGCCTCCACCGCCATCAACGGCTTCGACTGGGACCTGGAGGCCGGCGGCACCTACTCGAAGTACCACGACCTGCTGGTCGACCTGACGCAGTGGGCCAACTCCATCGGCTGCATGGTCACCGCGCCGCCGTACCAGGACGAGCCGTTCTGGAACGGCGTGATCAACGTGACCAACGCCGGCGGCGCGCAGGGGATGTCGTGGTGGAACCTGCAGACCTACGGCGGCGCGTGGTACCCCAACTGGGTTTCGGGATTCACCACGCAGCTTCCGCAGCTGAACGCGCAGTCGTACAACGTGCCGGGCTACAACATCGGCGGCGGCGTGTCGCCCAGCTCCGTCGGCAGCCAGATCGCCAACCTCTACCAGACCAACAAGCAGCTCGACGGCGGCTTCATCTGGCGCTACGAGGACATCGCCGGCAGCGGGTACAAGACCTCGGACTACGCGAACGCGATCATCAACGCGGTCGGCGGCTTCGCCACCGCGACGGCCGACACCGCGTCGCCGCAGGCGCAGGTCCAGCCGAGCGCCTAACCTGATTTCAGCGCCCCTCTCCCGCCCGGCGGGAGAGGGTGGCGCGAAGCGCCGGGTGAGGGCGTTACGGCTCGCGCAGCGTGGATGCGCTGGGGCGGACGGTCGTGCGGTGACGACGCCCCTCATCCGGCCCTTCGGGCCACCTTCTCCCCGCCGAGCGGGGAGAAGGGCACTGGGGGGAGCGCCCCTCTCCCGCCCGGCGGGAGAGGGTGGCGCGAAGCGCCGGGTGAGAGTCACTCCGCCGCGATGGATCGCGGCAATGCCGCTACGCTTCGTTGCAGTGCTGCGCGGCATCGCCGCACGGACACACGGGACGTGCCGCAGTGCCGCGACGGATCGCCGCAGTGCCGCGACGCATCGCCGCAGTGCCGCGACGCATCGCCGCGGGGCCGCTACGCATCGCCGCAGTGCCGCGATGGATCGCCGCAGTGCCGCGATGGATCGCCGCAGTGCCGCGATGGA
>Ga0157377_10000272_pt1 | contig 25153 bp, 25 predicted proteins | sample M55metaG_FD_121116 | JGI IMG/M metagenome (GOLD analysis project Ga0157377, IMG submission 121116) | Miscanthus rhizosphere microbial communities from Kellogg Biological Station, Michigan, USA - M5-5 metaG | ecosystem: Host-associated > Plants > Roots > Rhizosphere > Soil | place: USA: Michigan...
ATCGAAGAAGCGCTCAACATCGACCGCGAGCTCTACCTCGGCATCACCCTCGACCGCCGCATCGGCATGCCGGTGATCATGGCCTCGACGCAGGGCGGGATGGAGATCGAGGAAGTCGCCGCGCGCGACCCGAAAGCGATCCATCGCGAGGCGGTCGACGGCGTCCTCGGCGCGCTCCCCTTCCAGGCCCGCAACGTGGCCAACGCCCTCGGGCTCACCGGCGACGCGTACAAGAAGTGCGTCGACTTCGTGCAGAAACTGATGCGCGCCTACATCGACACCGACGCCTCGCTGGCCGAGATCAACCCGCTGCTCATCACCAAAGAGGGCGACGTCCTGGCCCTCGACTGCAAGATGAACTTCGACGACAACGCGCTCTTCCGGCACAAGGACATCGTCGGGATGCGCGACCTCAACGAGGAGGATCCGCTGGAGGTCGAGGCGTCGAAGTTCGGCCTCAACTACATCAAGCTGGACGGCAACGTCGGCTGCATGGTCAACGGCGCCGGCCTGGCCATGGCCACCATGGACATCGTGAAGTTGGCCGGCGGCGCGCCGGCGAACTTCCTCGACGTCGGCGGCGGCGCCAGCGCCGAGCAGGTGGCCAACGCCTTTCGGATCATCTTGAGCGACAAAAATGTGAAGGCGATTCTGATCAACATCTTCGGCGGGATCATGCGCGGCGACCGCATCGCCGAGGGCGTCGTCGGCGCCTCGCGCGAGATCGGCCTGCCGGTGCCCGTGGTGGTCCGGCTCGAGGGCACCAACGTCGATCTCGGCAAGAAGATCCTGGCCGAGTCGGGCCTCCCGCTGATCACCGCGGACGGCATGTGGGACGCGGCGCAGAAGGTGGTCGCGGCAGCGAAGGGACAATGAAATAGCGAGCGGCGGGCAGCGAGCAGCCCGCTGCTCGCCCGGAGAAACCATGGCCATCTGGGCAGACAAGAGCACGCGCGTCATCGTTCAGGGCATCACGGGGCGCGAGGGAACCTTTCACGCCAAGCAGTGCCGCGAGTACGGCACCAACGTCGTCGGCGGCGTCACGCCGGGCAAGGGCGGCACCACGCACGAGGGCTTCACCGTCTTCAACAGCGTGGCCGAGGCGCGGGAGAAGGAAGGCGCCAACTGCGCGCTGATCTTCGTGCCGCCGCCGTTCGCCGCCGACGCCATCATGGAGTCCGCCGGCGCCGGCATCGAGCTGATCGTCTGCATCACCGAGGGGATCCCGGTGAACGACATGATCCGCGCGCACGACTTCCTGGCGAAGCACGGCGGTGCGTCGCGCCTCATCGGCCCGAACTGCCCCGGCATCATCACGCCGGGCCAGGCCAAGATCGGCATCATGCCGGGACACATCCACAGCCCCGGCCCGATCGGCATCGTCTCACGCTCCGGAACGCTGACCTACGAGGCCGTGGGACAGACGCGGCACCTCGGACAGTCGACGGCGGTCGGCATCGGCGGCGACCCGCTGCCGGGCACGAACTTCATCGACTGCCTCGCCGCCTTCGAGCGCGATCCCGACACCGAGGCCATCATCATGATCGGCGAGATCGGCGGCACCGCGGAGGAAGACGCCGCGGCCTTCGTCAAGGAGCACGTCACCAAGCCGGTGGTGTCGTTCATCGCCGGCCAGACCGCGCCGCCGGGCCGCCGCATGGGCCACGCCGGCGCGATCATCAGCGGCGGCACCGGCACCGCCGCGGAGAAGATGGCCGCCCTCGAAGCGGCCGGCCTCCACGTGGTGAAGGCGCCGAGCGAGATGGGGAAGAAGATCGAGGAAGTCTGGAAGCAGCGCTGAGCGCGCGCCCAGCGCCCCTCTCCCGCTCGGCGGGAGAGGGTGGCCCTGAGCGTAGCGAAGGGCCGGGTGAGGGCTCGCGCCGCAGTGGCCTTCACTTGAGCTCCCCTCATCCGCCTGCGGCACCTTCTCCCCTCCGAGAAGGGAGAAGGACTCTAAAGATCGAGTGTTAGTTCCCGATCTTCGTCACCTTCCCATCGAACGAGTAGTACGTCGTCACGATCTCCACGTTCGAGTCGCGGATGATCTTGCTCTCCCGAAGCTGCGCCGCCGTGGCGCGCGCGTTCATGTCGATCGCCTCGCGGAGCGGCGGCTTCCGGCCGCCGAGGTTCTCGCGGATCTTCTTCACCAGCGCGTTGAGGGCCGGCGAGCCGAAGTCGGTCTGGCTGGAGACCGCCTCTTTCACCGCGCCGCAGCTCTCGTGTCCCACCACCACGATCATCTTCGTCCACTTGTTCGCCACCGCGTACTCGACGCTGGCGAGGTTGAAGTCGTCCATGACGTTGCCGGCCACGCGGACCACGAAAAGATCGCCCACGGTCTGGTCGAACATCAGCTCCGGCGGCACGCGGCTGTCGGCGCAGGAGATCACCGTGACCGGCGGATTCTGCTGGCCGGCGTTGGCGCGCCGTTGCGAGGCGAGGTGCGAGTAGACCAGGTGGCCGTCGACGTAGCGGCGGTTCCCGCGCATCAGGTCGTCCCAGTCGTTGGCGACGGTCGAAACGGCGAAGAGTGAAAGAGCAATGGCCAAAACAATGCGTTGCATGACAATGAGAGTGACATGAAACTCGAAATTCCGCTCGCGGTGCCCCTGCAGACGCTCGTCCTGATCGGCGGGGGCGACTTCTCGTTCGGCGAGACGCGCGAGATCGACGAGCACCTCCTCCGGAGCATGCCGCCCGGCCGCCGCACCGTCGCCTTCATCCCCGCCGCGTCGGGATCGGCCGAATACGCCACGCACCTCGGCGCCTACTTCAAGCAGATCGATCCCTCGGTCGAGACGGTCAACGTGCCGATCTACCGGGTCCGCGACGCGCGCCGCCAGAAAAACCTCAACCATCTGCACGAGGCGGGGATGATCTACCTCGGCGGCGGCACGACGAACAACCTGCTCGCCGCGCTGCACGAGACGATCGCCGACATCGAGATGCGCGAGGCGGCGCAGAACGGCACCGTCATCGCCGCCATCGGCGCCGCGGCGGCCTGCTTCGGCACCAACGCCCGCGACATGCGCGGCGTCACCGCCTCCCTCCCCGCCCTCGGATGGCTCGAAGCCACCGTGGTCGACACCGCCTTCGACCCGCAGAACGACACGGCGCTGCGGCGGCTGATGTCCATCCCCGGCACCCAGCTCGGACTCGGCATCCCCGCCGGGACGGCCCTGGTGGTGCGCGGCGACGGCTCGACGGAGATCGTTGGAGGGGGCAACGTGGCCGCTTTCCGCAAGGCGTAGAGCCCGGCGGCAAGGCTGTTGCTATCGGAGGGTCATGCTTCCCTGGAAAGAGGCCGCCACCACCGAGCGCCGCGCGCGCAAGGAGCTGATCCGGCTCTTTCGGGTGCAGTCGCACGACCTCAAGTCGCCGCTCTTCGTCATCCAGGGCTTCATGGAGCTGGTCCTCTCCGACTACGCCGACAAGCTGGACGAGGAAGGGCAGGACTTCCTCCGCCGCATCCGCGGCAGCGCCGACCAGATGAAGCGCGTGCTGGAAGACGTCTCGCACATCGTCAAGCTGCTCTCGCGGCCAAACGCCGCGCGCCCCACGCCGCTGCGCGAGCTGGTGGAGGAGGCGCTGCTCAAGTACAACTTCCAGCTCGAGGAAGGCGGCGTGCAGGTCGACCTGCCGCCGGAACTGCCGACGGTGAGCGTCGACGCCGAGAAGATGCGCGAGGCGATCTGCGCGCTGATCTCGAATGCGCTGGCCTTCAACGACCGGCCGAAGGGCGAGCGGACCATCGCCATCGACTGCCTGCCGGACGGCAGCAACTACCGGCTCTCGGTGCGCGACAACGGCATCGGCATCGATCCCCGCTACGCCCACCAGGTCTTCGACCTCGGCATGAAGCTCGACAAGTCACGCGGCGGCGGACCCGGCTACGGCCTCTACCTCGCCAAGCGGATCGCCGAGTCGCACGGCGGCTCGCTCGGCGTGGAGACCGCGCTCGACCAGGGAAGCACCTTCAGTTTGATGATTCCACGGTCGTAGCGACCGGCGCGCTGTGCGCCCCCGCGGCGCCGTCCTCGCAGCTCGCCATCCGGACGTCTGCGCCCCACGGCAGCGGCTTCTCGCCCGGCAAGGCGACGATGCGGATGTCGACCCAGCGATCCTCGGCGCGATCGACGCCGAGGGCGCGCGCGGCGGACTGCGAGAGATCGATGGCGAACTTCTTCACGTACGGGCCGCGGTCGTTGACGCGGACGCGGATGGTGCGGCCGGTGGCGCGCGAGGTGAGGTCGACCCAGCAGCCGAGCGGCAGCGTGAGGTGCGCGGCGGTCAGGCGCTGGTGGCGGTAGCGCTCACCGTTGGCGGTCAGCGTCCCATCGAGCGAGGTCGAGTAGTAGCTGGCCAGTCCCGCGATGCGGTGCTTCTCCGACAGCGCGGCGTACTTCGAGAGGCGCAGGCGGAAGGGGTCGGGCGGCTCCGGAGCGGGCGCGACGACGGCCGCCGGCGCGGCATCGGGCGCGACTTCATCCTCGCACCACTGCGCGTGCGCGACGGGCGCGGCGAGCGTCAGCAGGGCGGCGAAAGCGGGTGCGAACTTCATACGGCTCATCAATTCTCCAAATGAGAGCACATTTCAACGGATGGGCCAAGTTGGCGCATAAATGTTTATGGCTGAGTCTCTTAGAATTGGGTCTCCGTGGCGCCTCGATTGCAAATAATCCGTGTCATGAGCCAGCCGAAGACGTCCCGACCTTTTCAGCAGCGGTTCCTCGACGGCTACGACCGACACGAGCTCCGGAACGAGGTCCAGAAGGTAAAGCCGAGCAGACTCAGTGGGATGCGGAAGAAGTACGCAACCTGGGCCCTGGGCGGAGCGCTGGCCATCGGCGGGGTGGGCATCCCGATGAAGGTCGGAACCATGCTCAACGATACTCGGACGACCTCAGCCGCGCAGCGCGGGGCGGGCGACGAGTCCGAAAAGGCGACCACGATCCAGATCGGCGCCGACCTGAAGACGGCGCAGCAGATCGCCTCGCAGGTGGCGGGCGGTGTCACCGGCGCCGCGCAGGAAGTGGCCCAGACGGTCAGCGTCGCCCCGGCGGCGATGGCGGAGACGGTGGCCAAGGCGCCGGAGACGCTCAAGGTGATGTCGGAAGACGTCAAGCGCGCCTTCTTCCAGAAGCAGGTCCCGTTCGGCTCGCTGATCTACAACGAGGCGAAGAAGAACAACCTCCCGCCGGAGCTGGTGGCGGCGGTGGCGCACACGGAGTCGAAGTTCGTCCCCACCGCGCGTTCCGGCGCCGGCGCGCAGGGTCTGATGCAGCTGGTCCCGCGCACCGGCCGCTGGCTGGGCGCGCGCAACCTGATGGACCCGACCCAGAACGTGACGGCGGGGGCGAAGTACCTCCGCTACCTGACCGACCGCTTCGACGGCAACACCACCAAGGCCATCGCCGCGTACAACGCCGGTGAGGGCAACGTGCGCCGCTTCGGCGGAGTCCCGCCGTTCAAGGAGACGCGCAACTACGTGCAGCGCGTGAAGAGCTTCCAGGCGGAGCTGGGCGAGCAGATCGACAATCACGTCTCGGCGCAGGCCGAACTGGCCCGCTAGGCGCCTACAATGGCCCCGCATGTGGGGCAAGCGTCTACTGGTGGGCGCCGTCGTCATGGGCGTGCTCGTCCCGACGACGCTTTACTACCTGCTGGAGCTCCATTCGCTCGGCGAGCTCTTCGCCATCGCCGCCACCTGCTTCACCGCCTGGGGCGTGGCCGACATCCTGGCCGGCATCCTGGAGCGCCCGCGGCTGAAAGACCGCTCGCCCGGCCGCGCCCTCCGCGAGGACCTGGAGCGGCGGCAGAGCGAATAGTCGCGCGTTCAGTAGTGATAGCGAGCCTGCAGAAACTGAATGCGATCGTTCGAGACCAAGTAGACGATGCGATGTTCCTGCGTCAGCCGGCGCGACCAGGCTCCGGCCGCCAGATACTTGAGCGGCTCGGGCTTGCCGATACCGGCAAACGGATCGCGCATGATCGCTTCGACCAAGTCCAGGGCACGGAGAGCGATCTTGCGATCCGTCTCGACCCAGTAGCGGAGGTCCTGCCGAAACTCAGGATGAAACACCGCGAGGCGGTCAGCCACGGGTTCTTACTCTTCGTCCAACCCCAGCTCGTGGCGCAGTTTGGCGATTGACTGCGGCCGCAGGTTCTTCGAAGTGGCCCGTTCGAGGGCGCGGAGAAGGCGCTCGGCGTTCCGGGGCGACCGGAGCAGATGTGCCGTCTCGATCAGGCCGCTCAGCTCGTCGGCCGAGATGAGCGCGACGTCGTCTCCTCCACGCCGATGGATGATGACGGGCTCCCGCGAGTCCGCGGCCTGGTCGAGAAGCGCCTTGAGGTTTGCGCGAGCGTGGGTGTATGTCGTCTCCACTGCCATCAATCGCCTCCGCATAGTTGTACAGGATTACTGTACCAAACATTTCCACGCTCATTAGGTTGCCGACCTCACTCATCAGGTCGCGGACCTCACTCATCAGATCGCAGACCTCACTCGTCAGGTTGCCAACCTCACTCATCAGGTTGCGGACCTCACCCATCAGGTCGCGGACCTCATCCCTCAGGTCGCGGACCTCATCCCTCAGGTCGCGGACCTCACCCATGAGGTTGCGGACCTCATCCATCAGGTTGCGGACCTCATCCATCAGGTTGCGGACCTCACCCATCAGGTCGCGGACCTCACCCATGAGGTTGCAGACCTCATCCATCAGGTTGCGGACCTCACCCATGAGGTTGCGGACCTCACCCATCAGGTCGCGGACCTCATCCATCAGGTCGCGGACCTCACCCATGAGGTTGCGGACCTCATCCATCAGGTCGCGGACCTCACCCATGAGGTTGCGGACCTCACCCATCAGGTCGCGGACCTCATCCATCAGGTTGCGGACCTCACCGATGAGGTTGCGAACCTCACCCATCAGGTCGCGGACCTCATCGATCAGGTCGCGGACCTCACCATTTTTGCCCTACACCACGAAACGCTTCAGGTGTTTCCCTCACTAGGTGCCCGAGGAGGAATCCATGAAGCTCTTTTCCCGGAGGCTTGCCTTCAGCGCGGCCCTGATCATCGTCATGACCCAACAGGCGTTCGCCAAGGTGACGAAGGCGACGCTCGCGGCCTCGCCGAAGTTATTTGCCGGCGATTGCCCGAAGAAGATCGTCTTCGCCGGCTCGATCACCGTCGACGCGCCCACCACCGTCACCTACGTCTTCATCCGCAGCGACGGCGCGAAAGACACCAAGCCGAAGACGCTGACCTTCGCCTCGGCCGGCACCAAGAACGTGTCCGAGGAGAGCTGGACGCTGGGCGGCGCGTCGCTGTCCAACACGAAGGCGTGGGAAGCGATCCGGGTGACGTCGCCGAACGTCGTCGAGTCGCCGCACGCCACGTTCCAGCTCTCCTGCGACCCGCCGATGGGGAGCGCGAAGGCGGCGCACGGCAACACCGACTGGCACATCGACACCGCCAACGAGTTCCTGTTCGGCAAGGACATGAACGGCAACAACACGGCGGCCAACTTCGCGCCGTCGAGCTGGAACAAGACACACATCCACGTCGGAGAGACCAACGCCGCGCACTTTTACAACGACAAGGCGATGGCCACGCCCGGCGACGACACCAGCAGCACCAGCGGCATCGACAAGCCGATGCTCTTCTTTTACGCCGGCCACGGCGGCCCCACGAGCTGGAGCACGCTCGGCGGCAGCGGCCATCAAACCGACATGCTCCTCGGCAATCCCGGCGGCAATGGGCAACTGCGCTACTACTGGCAGTGCTCCTGCGAAGTCTTTGCGCACGGCCCGCAGGTCTGCCCCGGCGGCACCGACTGCGACTACTCCGATCCCGGCGGCTTCGACGGCTCGGCCGACTCCGGCAGCATGCGCAACATCTTCGAGCGCTGGGGACCGGCGATCGGACCCGACCTGCGCATGGCCTGCGGCGTCTCCACGCTCGCCTACTGCCATGAAGGCAACGTGAACAAGATCTGGGACAACTTCAACAACAAGGGGCTGTCGGTGGCCGACTCGTTCATCGACGGCCTTGGCAGCAGCACCGTCATCCCCATCTGCATCACCCTCGGCGGATCGAACATCGGCAGCACGCCGCTGTACGACGACGAGTTCACCAACAAGCGCAACGCCTCCCCCGAGACCCACCTCCACATCCTCTACGCCAGCGGGACGCAGAGCGAGCCGCCGGTGTTCAAGTGGACGGCGGCGCTCGTCCCGACGCTGGTGAAGGTCATCCTGGTGGACCCGATCGACGACCCGGTCGAGTTCCGCGGCAAGGTGACCTTCGAGCGCAACGTGGAGATGTTCCGCGACGCGCAGTTCGCCGGCGGCGCCGCCACGCTGCGGCGCAACAAGGAGAGCGGCGCCGTCTACCTGAAGGCGGTCAAGCCGTCGCGTACGGTCGGCGCCGTACGGTCTTCACCGGTCGATGCTCAGCGCCGCGGCGTCGAGCTCGCGCGCCGTCTGGGCTGGCTCGGCGACGAGGAGGTCATGGTCAAGACGAAGGTCCTCCTCACCGCCAGCATGCCGGTGAAGGGCGACAAGACGATCACGCGCGGCGAGAAAGGGACGCTGGTCACCATCAGCCGCCGCATCCGAAACCGCGATCAGGTCCTCGACGTCCTCGGCGAAGGCGGCCGCATCGACATCGAGCTGGCGCCGAACGGCGAGGTGCTCCGCGCCGCGCGCACCTGGCGCAAGATGCGCCGCGACGACGCCCGCGAAGTTCCCGTCAAGCCGTTCGAGCGCGCGCTGGAGGAGGCGCGCCGGCAGCTGGTCAACGCCGAGGAGTACAAGCTCGGCGAGTTCCACTTCGGCTACAAGGAAGAGGCCGGGAACGTCGCGCAGCGCGCGCTGCGCGTCGTCTACCAGTTCGACTTCGTGCCGAAGGACTTCAAGCGGATGATGGAGTTCCCGCCGCAGCAGGTCGAAGTGGAGGGGGTGGCGCAGCAGTAGCGCGCTACGTCCAGTCGCCCATCTTCTGCAGCAGCTGATCGATGGTCAGCAGCCGCTCGGCGCCGTCGGACTCCCGGCGGAAGATCGCGTGGTACCACCCCTTCATGCCGATGGGGCGGTAGACGTCGCCGCCGACGCGGAGCTTGCCCCCGGAGACCAGCTTGAGGAAGACCTGCTCGTAAGCCGAGCGGGTGAGGCGGCGATCATTGAAGGGAACGGCGTACTGCTTCCGCCGCCGGTCGTTGCCGCGGCGACGCTCGCTCGGCACGGTCGACGGCGGGAGCAGCGCGGTTCCGCGGCGGTCGAGGTACTGCGCCTGCGACGGCCGCGGCGGAACCAGCCGCCCCGGCGTGTCGTTGCGGCGGCGAGAGAGCGACTTCAACCGGCGGCGCGACGGGCGCGGCGCGTCGGTGAGCAGCGAGACGCTCTTCGGATCCTTCGGAGCGCTGACCGTCTCCAGCTCGCGGAAGAACAGCTCCCGGGCGCGCTCGCGCTCCACGACGTACTCGTCGATGGATTGCTGCCGTCCCCACGCCTCGCGCCGCGACTGCTGCAGCGCCATCTCCGCCTCGTAGCTCTTCAGCTCGTGGATGACCATCCCCCACCGGCAGAGGTTCCCGACGTCCTCGTACGCGCTCGGGCGGTCGACCAGCTCGAGCATCGACGGCGCGCGCCCCGACAGCACGGCGAACAGCAGCCGGATGCTGAACGGGTCGGCGAACTTGCGGATCGACTGGCGGAAGAACCACGCCACCTCGTTGGCCATGCAGCGCAGCGACTTCTTCTCACCGTGCTGCGTGGTCCAGATCGGGGCGTCGATGTCGCAGGTGTACGGACTCTGCTCGTAGTGGAAGTCCTTGGTCAGCCACCCCTTGCGCGTGGTGTGCTTGCCGGGGATCACGCCGGCGATGACCGGGATCGGCAGCGTCTTCAGCAGCGAGAGGTTGTAGCTCGGCCACGACATCACCTCGCGGACGATGCCGACGATCAGCGTGGCGGTGGCGATCATCAGCCCCGGATCTGGGGTGAAGTCGACCGTGATCTCGATGCGGTTGCCGCGCGGCCGGACGCCGACACCCGTCGAGCGCCGGTTGCCGCCCGTCACCATCACCGGCACGGGAAGGATGTACGCCAGCAGCAGCGCCAGCTTCTGGATGTTGCGGTTGCGGTTCTGGTGGCGCTTCGGGATCTCGTAGGAGACGTTGTAGTGGGTGCTGTACGCCTTGAGGCGGACGGTGTGGTCGTTCTCTTTGCCCCAGCGGGTGAGCTGGTCGCGCACGAAGCCGATCTGCTCCCAGAGGTTGCGGACCATCCGCGCCGTGCTGGCCGGCGCCAGCTCGATGACCGGGGTGACCACCTCGATCACGCCGCGGTCGAAGTAGACGGCGCCTCCGGTCGGCAGCTGCAGCGACGACTTTTCGCGCACCAGCAGGGGCCGGTCGATGAAGTTGCTCGGATGCTTCCAGTAGGCCTCGGGATTGATCTCCCGTTCGTCGAGCCAGACGTTGAATTCCGACTCCATGCCGATCACCGGCATATTCAGCCATGTGCGACGCGCCCGAAGCCGCTCGCTTGAGAGTTCGTCCTTTAGATTCAGAGGCATGCGAAGACTACCCGGAAGGGAAGTGGACTACGGCAGAGCTGACTGCAAACGGTAGGCCGGGCCGTCAAGCCCCTCATCCGCCGCTTCGCGGCACCTTCTCCCCGCAAGCGGGGCGAAGGGCACTCGCCATGAGCGTGTCAGTCCTCGTTTGCGGTCACCGCCGTACGCCGTTCCTTCCGCCGCCGTTCCTCGAAGGCGAACCGCGGCCGCGCTTCCTGCGGGACCTCCATCCGGTCCTCGCTGATCTCGCGGGGGACGACCGTGACATAGCCGAGGTCGACGTGCACGTGATCGTCGGCAGAGGTGCCGGTGACGTGGCCGTACGGGTAGGTGTTCACGTCGTCGGAGAGGTCCTCGGCGACGTCGTTGTATTTCGCGATGCTTTCCTTGGTCTTCAGGATGGTGGTGCCGATGCGGTAGACGTCCGCGGCGGTGCCCCACATGTGCGGGGTGGCGTGCACCGACATCTTGTGGGCCGGCGAGCGGTAGCCGCCGTTGACCGCGATGTGCACCGAGGCGCCGGCGGCGGCGCGGAACTGCTCGAGGTAGAAGGCCAGCACGCGGACGGCGCAGGGGATGTAGCGCGGGAACTGCTGCAGCCGCTCCGTCTCCCGCAGGTCGACCAGGATGAACTCGTTCAGACCGAAGTGCGGGGTGAGGCGGATGGAGACCGCCGCCTCGTGCGACGGCACCTCGTAGAAGTAGCGCGGCAGCATGTGCCGGCGCTTCTTGTCGTCGTAGACCATGGTGCCGGGCTTGAGGAGCGAGCGCAGCTCGTCATCGAGATCGAAGGCGTCGACGACCTTGATCTTCAGCGGACTGCCGTCACTCATACTTGATTCCGGCGAGCGTGTTGAAGATGTCGCGCGACACGTCCGCCACCGCCGTCCCCCGTCCCTGCTCCGCCGGAAATTGCGTGAGGATCACCAGGACGTACGGCTTCCGGTCCTCCAGAAAGACGATCCCCGCGTCGTGGTGCACGGTGGAGATGTTGCCGGTCTTGTGCGCCACGCGCGTCGACTTCGGCAGCCCGGCCGGGATGCCGCTGCGGTATTGCTGGTCGAGCAGGATCTTGAGCATCTCGTCGCATGCGTGCTGCGAGTATGCCCTCCCTTCCGCGATCATGCGAAGGAGTTTGAGCAGGCCGTTGGCGGTGACCTCGTTGTTCAGCCCCGCGTCGAAGGCCGCCGAGTCCTCCACGCCGCGCAGGATGCGCACGCCGTCGATGTCCAGCTCGTCCAGCGCGTGCTGGATGGTGGGGATGCCGACGATGTCGACCAGCAGGTTGGTGGCGAGGTTGCTCGACTTGGTGATCATCCAGTACGCCAGCTCGCGCACCAGGAGCGTCTTGCCGAGGTGGCCGTAGACGTCGGGGTCGGCGTCGCGGCCCAGGTCGAGCATGAACGGCTCCTGGTTGACGATGGAGGTGAAACGATTCCGGACGTGCACCGGCGCGTCGAGTGTCAGCTCGCCGCGCTCCACCTGCCGCATCACGCCGAGGAGCACCGCGAGCTTCATGGTCGACGCGGCGTGGAAGTAGTGATCGGCGTTGTAGGACCACTGGATGGTGGTCTCGCCGTCATAGAAGGAGATGCCGAGGTTGTCGAGGTCGTGCTCGTCCTTGATCTTCAGCACGTTCCGGTACAGCGAGACCTCGGATGCTGCAACGGAGTCCTTCGGCGGTGCGACAGGGATCTTCTGAGCGACTGCCATCGGAGCGAATGGTAAGCAAGTTTCGCGCAGATTAGCGACCGAGCGCGCGAAGGTAGCGTCCCATCCTCTCGATGCCCGTCCCGATCTCGCCGGTCGAAGCGGCGAAAGAAATGCGCACGAAGCCTTCGCCGAGCGATCCGAAGGCGACGCCGGGGATGACCAGCACCGCCGCGTCGGTGGCCAGCGCGCGCGCCAGGAAGAGCGTGTCGCAGGTCGGCACCGGCGCGAAGGCGTAGAACGCGGCGGGCGGCGGCGAAAGAGTCGCCTCCAGCTCGCGCTCGATGGCGTGCAGCGCCGCCTCGCGCTGGTCACGGAACTGCGCGCGCACGCGATCGAGCCAGCCGGCGTTCCACGCGGCGTCGGCGAGGATCAGCTCCGCCAGCGACTGCGAGAAGGCCGACGCGCACGTGGCGATGTACTGGTGCGCGGTGATGATCGGCTTCATCACCGCCTCGCGCGCCAAGATCCAACCGAGCCGCAGGCCGGTCATGGAATGGCTCTTCGACATCCCGCCGACCACGATGACGTTGTCGGACATCGCCAGCATCGACGCCGGCGGCGCGTCGTACCAGATCTCGCGATAGACCTCGTCGGCGACCACCAGCGGGCCGGCGTTGGCGATGGCCTGCAACACATCGCGATGAACCACCGCGCCGAGCGGATTGGACGGCGAGTTGACGACGATCAGCTTCGTGCGCGGCGTGATCTTCGACGTCACCGCCTCCGCCGCCAGCTTCCAATCCGGCGGCTCGATCTCGTACGGCACCGCGGTCGCGCCGCAGAACTTCGCCAGCGTGGCGTAGGCGACGAAGCCGGGATTCGGCACCAGCACTTCGTCGCCAGGGTCGACATACGCCTGGAAGACGGCGAAGAGTCCCTCCTGCGTGCCGGCGGTGACGCAGACCTCGCTCTTCGGATCGAACGAGGTCTCTGCCGCCAGCAGCTTGCGCAGCGCCATCGAGCCGGCATTCGCGGTGTAGTGCCACGACGCGGTCGAGGCGGCGCGGCGGGCGAAGTCGCGCAGCGTCTCGTCCGGCTCGACGTTCGGCTCGCCGATGCCGAGGTTCGTCGACAGCGGCGTGGCCAGGGCGTTGATCTGGCGGATCAGGGACATCTCGATGCCGTCGAGCCGGCGCGCGCTCTTCATCGCGGCGAGACTATACTCATCACGCTCGGAGGGATGACATGAACCGTCTCGTTCTTCTGGTCACCCTGTTCGCCGTATTCGCCTGCAACAAGCCGGCGGAGCAAGCGGCCGCACCCGCCACCGCCGCTCCCGCGCAGTCGTCGTCGCCAGCCGCGGCTCCGGCATCGATTCAGCCGCAGCCTGCACCTGCACCTGCGCCTGCGCCCACCGGCGGCATCGCCTCGCAGGAGACGAACTGGAAGGGGGTCTCCGCGACGGTCACGGAGTTCCGCCGCAAGGGGAACACGCTGACCGCCAAGGTTCAGGTCGTGAACCACGGCGGCGACCAGGCTCGGGTCGAAGTCAAGTTCGACGAGACCTACCTCCTCGACACCGGCGCCGGGAAGAAATTCAACGTGCTCAAGGACGAGAAGGGCGGCTACATCGCCTCGCTGCGCAGCGGCTGGAACGACCGCTGGTACGACGACCTCAAACCGGCCGAGTCGTACCTGCTCTGGATGAAGTTCCCGGCGCCGCCGCCGGAGACGAAGGCCATCACGTTGCAGCTCCCCGGCATGCCGCCGTTCGAGGACCTGCCGATTCAGGACTGAGCGATGCTCGCGCTCTTCGCGCTCTTGCTCGCATTCACCGACCCGTGGGCGCCGGACACCGAGGCTGCCGCCGAAGCGGCTGTGGCGCGCCTCGGCGACAAGCGCGCGCTGGCCATCGTGCCGAGCGTGCTCAATCTGGTCGGGCTGCAGACCGGCGTCGTCGCCAGCGTGCAGCAGCTGCAGCAGGCGATGCGCGACCTCGGCGCACAGGAGACCGCGCTGGAGATCCGCGTCGAGCTCCCCGCCGACGTGCTGTTCGACTTCGACAAGGCCGACATCCGCCCCGACGCCGCCGCCGCGCTGGCCAAGCTGGCCACCATCATCCGCGCGCAGCCGAAGGGCCGCGCGCGCCTAGAGGGCCACACCGACTCGAAAGGCGACGATGCCTACAACCAGAAGCTCTCCGAGCGGCGCGCCGAGTCGGTGCGCAAGTGGCTGGTGGAGAAGGAAGCGATCGACGCCGCGCGCCTGATCCCGAAAGGGTGGGGCGAGACCAAGCCCCGCGCGCCGAACGACACCGACGCGAACCGCCAGCTCAACCGGCGGCTGGAAGCGATTGTCGAAAAGAGGTAGCGGGGTCTCGCGGTTGCGGGGTCTCGCGGTCCCGCCCGCCCGCTTCGTACGAAACGTACTATTAGCGCAGCGCTGCGAGACCCCGAGACCGCGCTACCCCGCAACCCCGCTTCACCGCAGCGCGTCCTCGAGCGCGGTGGCCGAGTCCGTCTTCTCATCCCGATACTTCACGATCACCGGCGCGGCCATCGACAGCCGGTGCTCCTCGGCGAAGGCGCCCTTCATCGGACGCGTGCCGGGGATGACCACGGCGCCGTACGGCACCTCGCGGCGGTAGATCTGCCCGCGCACGGCGTCGTAGATCGGCGTGGAGGCGGTGAGGATCACGCCGGCGCCGATGACGGCGCGCGAGCGGACCACCGTCCCCTCGTAGATGCCGCAGTTGCCGCCGACCACGACGTCGTCCTCGATGCAGACCGGCACGTTGCCGATCGGCTCCAGCACGCCGCCGATCTGCGCCGCGGCGCTGATGTGCACGCGCTTGCCGATCTGCGCGCAGGAACCGACCAGCGCGTGCGAGTCGATCATAGTGTCCTCGTCGACGTACGCGCCGATGTTCACGAACGCCGGCGGCATCATCACCACGCCCTTGCCGACGTACGCGCCGCGCCGGATCGACGAGCCGCCGGGCACGATGCGGATGCCGTCCGCCGCCTTGAAGCGCCGCGCCGGGATGGTGTCCTTGTCGACGAACGAGAGCGCGCCCGACGCGAACTCCGCCGCCACGCCGAAGCGGAACGCGGCGAGGATCCCCTGCTTCACCCAGGCCTGCGCCTGCCAGACGCCGTCCGCGTCGCGTACCGCCGCGCGCACCGTCCCCTTCTCCAGCTCCGTCAGGAACAACCCGATGGTCTTCACCGCCTCCACCCGGTCGGCGGTGGCGAGAGCGTTGACGCGTTCTTCGATGGTGGGCATCAGCGCCTCGCCGCCTCGAACAATCCGCAGGCCTCGAGGATCCCCTGCAGCTTGTCGCGGCTCGCCTCGGTGATCGGCGCGAGGGGCGGGCGGACGGTGTCGTTGGGGATGAGGCCGAGCATGCGGCAGGCGGCTTTCACCGGGCCGGGGCTCGACTCCATGAAGTTGCCGGTCATCAGCGGGAGGAGGCGCTCGTGCACGCGGCGCGCGCCGGAGAAGTCGCCGGCCAGCGCGGCGGCCACCATCATCGACATCGGCCCCGGCACCTCGTTCGAGGCGACGGAGATGAGGCCGTCGGCGCCCGCGCCGATCAGCGGCAGCGTCCAGGCGTCGTCGCCGCTGAGGACGGCGAAGCCTTTGGGCCGGTCGCGCAGGATCGTCAGGATCTGCTCCATGTTCCCCGAGGCCTCCTTCACACCGATCACGTTCGGGATCTCCGAGGCCATCCGCAGCGTGGTGTCGGCGGTCATGTTCACGCCGGTGCGGCCGGGGACGTTGTACATGATCATCGGAAAGCCGCTCTTCCGCTTCTCGATGGCGTCGGCCTGCATGCCGAAGTGGCGCCGCAGCCCGTCGGGCGTCGGCTTGTTGTAGTACGGCGTGATGGTGAGGATGCCGTCCGCGCCGAGCTCGATGGCCTGCTCGGCCAGCTCGATGGCCCTCGCGGTGGAGTTGCTGCCGGCGCCGGCCAGGACGGGCACGCGGCGGTCCGCCGCCTCGATGACGATCTCCACCACGCGGCGGTGCTCGTCCGGCGTCAGCGCCGGATTCTCGCCGGTGGTGCCGCATGGGACGAGGAAGTTGATCCCCTCGGTGATCTGCCAATCGACGAAGCGCGCCAGCGCCGACTCGTCGAGCGCGCCCGATTCCTTGAAAGGAGTAATGAGCGCGGTACCGACTCCTCTGAATTTCATGACATCACCAATTCGTCGAACGTAAAGAAGCCCCGTCTTCCCTTGATCATCTCCGCAGCAACTACCGCGCCGCGCGCGAAGCCGTCGCGTCCGCGCGCGCGATGCGAGATCTCGATCAGGTCGTCGGTGGAATCGAAGAAGAGCGTGTGCAGGCCGAACTCCGCGCCGACGCGCGAGGAGACGATGGGCGGCGCGAGCTTCCCGCCGCTCCCCTCGCGCACCTCCGACGCGATCTTCAGCGCGGTGCCGCTCGGCGCGTCCTTCTTCTGCGAGTGATGGCGCTCCTCGATCCCCACCTCGTACTGCGGGAAGCGCGCGACCAGCTCCCCCGCGCGGCGCGCCAGGGCGAAGGCGACGTTGGCGCCGGGCGAGAAGTTCGAGGCGTAGACGCAGCCGATCCCCGCCTTCTCCACGCGTGCGCGGATGTCCTCGGCGCGCTCGTTCCAGCCGGTGGTGCCGATGACCAGCGACACGCCGTGGTCGCACGCCAGCCCGAGCGCGCGATCGAGCGCCGAGGCGTGCGAGAAGTCGATGAGCACCTCGGCGCCGCCCAGCGGCTCGTCGCGGCCGACGTCGAGGATGCAGACCACCTCGTGGCCGCGCTCCTTCGCCATGGCCTCGATGGTTTTGCCCATCTTGCCGTAGCCGTGCAGGGCGAGCTTCATGAGCCCCTCACCCGGCCTTCGGCCACCCTCTCCCCGCTTCGCGGGGCGAGGGACTCTCGACCTCGAGTGTCCTTCTCCCCACTTGTGGGGAGAAGGTGCCCGAAGGGCGGATGAGGGGCGAGACACATCATGCCGGCACCGCCGCTTCGAACAGCGCCGCGTGGATGGCGCGCACCGCCTGGTCGGCGTCGCGCTCGCCGCAGACGATCGACAGGTTCAGCCCCGAGGTGCCGAGGGAGAACATCGACAGCTCGATGCCGCGCATGGACTCGAAGACGCGCGCGCCGACGCCGGAGTCCTTCATCAGGTTCCGTCCCACGATGGCCACGATGCACTGGTTGTCGAGGACGTTGACGCTGATGTCGTTCGCTTCGAGCTGTCTGCGCAGCTCATCGATGTTGTGCTTGTCGTCGACGGTCACCGACACCGACACCTCGGACGTGGTGATCAGGTCGACCGACACCCCCAGCTCGCCGAAGACGCCGAACAGTTTCGCCAGGAAGCCGGTCGCTCCAAGCATGCGGCTGGAGGTCATGTGCACCACGCTCACGCCGCGCTTGAGCGCCACCGCGCGCGGGCCGGCCTCGTGCTGGTCGCCTTCCTTCGTCACCAGCGTGCCGGAACTGGCGACGTTGTGCGTGTTGAGCACGCGCACCGGGATGTTGCGCTCGACGGCCGGCGCGATGGTCTTCGGGTGCAGCACCTTCGCGCCGAACCAGGCCAGCTCCGCCGCCTCGACGTAGGAGATGCGCTCGATGACGCGCGCGCCGGGGATGAGGCGCGGATCGCAGGTCATCATGCCGTCGACGTCGGTCCAGATCTGGATCTCCTCCGCGTCCACCGCCGCGCCGACGATGGCCGCGCTGTAGTCGGAGCCGCCGCGGCCGAGGGTGGTGGTGGCGCCGTCGCGCGTGCTGCCGATGAAGCCGCCCATGACCGGGATGTGCTTGCGCTCCACGATCGGCAGCAGCACGCGCCCGGCGGCGGCGCGCGTGTCGTCCATCAGCGGGTTGGCCTCGCCGAAGCGGCCGTCGGTGACCACGACCTCCTCGGAATCGACATGCTCGCCGGGCAGATTGCGCATCATCATCGAGTAGGCGAAGAGCACCGAGGAGAGCTTCTCGCCGATGGCGACGACCTTGTCCTTCGCGCGCGGCGTGATCTCGCGCAGCATGGCGATGCCGCTCAGGATGGTGTTGATCTCGCCGATCTGCCGCGTCAACCGCTTGACGAAGCTCTCGAAGAAGTCGCCCTTCTGCTGCACCAGGCGCAGCGCGACGTCCTCGTGCCGCCGCCGCACCCCCGCGATGATCTCCTGCACCCGCGCCGCATCCCCCGCACACGCCGCCTCGGTGGCGGCGACGAGGTCGTTGGTGACGCCGGCCAGCGCGGAGACGACCACGATCGGGTCGCGGTCGCGGCGCTCGGCGACGATGTCGATGGCGTTCGCCACCCGCTCCGCGTTTCCGACGGAGGTGCCGCCGAACTTGATGACGATCATCGGTGCGCCTCTGAAGCACAGCGGGCAGCGGGCAGCGAGCAGCGAGCGGGAACATCGACACCGCGTGCGCCGGCTTCCTGCTCGCTGCTCGCTGCTCGCCGCTCGCTCGTGCTCACAGCAGCCCCTTCGCCTCCAGCAGCTCCGCGTTCAACAGCGCCGCGCCTGCCGCGCCCCGGATCGTGTTGTGGACCAGGGCAACCATGCGGTAGTCGAGGATCGGGCACTTGCGCAGGCGGCCGACGCTGACCGACATGCCGCGCTCGCGGTCGCGGTCGAGGCGCGGCTGCGGGCGGTCGGGAGCGTCGATGTAGTGCACCGGCTGCACCGGCGCGGAGGGGAGGTTCAGCTCCTGCGGCACGCCGCGGAAACTGCGCATCGCGTCGATCAGCTGCTCGGCGCTCGCCGGGCGGCGCAGCTTCATCGACATCGTCATCAGATGTCCGTCGATGGTCGGGACGCGGTTGGCCTGCGCGGAGATGCGCATCGGCGCGTCGACGAAGCGCTCGCCGTCCCAGCGCCCGAGGATCTTCTGCGGCTCGGTCTCGATCTTCTCGTCCTCGCCGCTGATGTACGGGATGACGTTGTCGAGGATGGCGTACGAGGCGACGCCGTTGTAGCCGGCGCCCGACACCGCCTGCATCGTGGTCACGAAGAGCTGCTCGATGCCGGCCAGCCGCTCGATCGGCGCGACGGCCAGCGCCAGGCCCATGGTCGAACAGTTCGAGTTGGTGATGATGTAGCCGCGGCCGCCGCGGCGCTTGCGCTGCCGCTCGATGGCGTCGAGGTGATCGGCGTTGATCTCCGGCAGCAGCAGCGGGACGTCGGGATCCATCCGGTGGTTCTTGGAGTTCGAGACGACGACGCAGCCGCGGGCGGCGTAGTGCTCCTCCGCCTCGCCGGCCACCGAGGAGTCGAGGCCGGAGAAGAGGAGGCGCGACTCGAGCTCGGCGCCGAGCGATTTCACTTCCAGCGACTGCGCCGGGCGCGGCATGAGGGTCTCGAGGCGCCAGTCGGCGGCGTCGCCGTAGCGCTTGCCGGCGCTGCGCTCGGAGGCGACCGCTTCGTGCAGGCGGAACCAGGGGTGCGATTCGAGCAGCTGCACAAAGCGCTGGCCGACGGAGCCGGTGGCGCCGAGGACGGCGACGGGGATGCGCTCGCCGCGCGCGGCGCGCGACTCAGTCGGAAGGGTGAGTGTTTCGGTCATGCACTCTCGATTCTAAGACGAACACAGCAATGATCGCGCCGAGGTGGAGAAGCCGCAGTGCGACGAGCTGCGACGCAAACGGTCCGACGCCCAGCGGCCCCCATCGGAAGAGCCACGACGGCGTCGCCGGCGAGGTGAGGCCGGCAAAGTCGCGGAAGAGTGCACCTTCGTGGATGACGACGTCCCACCCGACCAGCCACCCCGCGAGAATCGCGAGCGGCGCTGGTGGAAAGAGCGTGGCCACGACCAGCGGCGCGAGCACGTACCAGAACCACCCCTCCTTGCCCGCGGCGGGCATCGCCAGGCCCATCGCCTTCGCGCGGCGGATGTAGCCGAAGGCGTGGACGATCTGCGCGGCGGCGAAGGCCGCCAGGGAGGTTGCGAGGTCTCGAAGTCTCGCGGTCTCGGGGCGGGCGGGGCCGCGAGACCCCGAGACCCCGCGACTCCGCGACCACACGCCGATCCCGATCAACACCAGCACCGGCACCGCATACACCACCATCCCCCGCAGCGTCAGCGCGTTCCAGTGCTGGCCGCTGGTCCCGACCGCGCTGGCGAGCGTGATCTTCAGCATCTCGAAGTATTGGATCGGCTGCGGCGCGCCGCTCTGCGCGGCGGGGTCGAAGCCGAGGACGCCGAGCGGGTTGCGCGTGCGGGTGGCGAGGTCGAAGACGGTGAAGGCCACCGAGACGGCGCAGGCGGCGTAGACCGTCCAGTGGCGGCGCCGGAACAGCAGCACGATCGCCACGGGCCAGGTGTAGAGCTTCGTGGCCAGGGCGCCGGCCCAGAAGATCGACTCCGTCGCCGGGCGGCGGCTGGCCAGCGCCAGCGCGAGCAGCATGCAGGCGAAGCCGTCGTTCGACGCGCGCGCCACCAGCGTCAGCCACGTCGGCAGCGAGACCAGCAGCGCCGCGGCGGCGATCCCGCGCGTGCCGTAGAGCGCCTCGCCGATGCGCGCCGTCGCCAGCGCCGTCACCACGCCGAAGAGCACCGCCCACAGGCGCCAGTAGCGCAGCTCGTTCAGCTGCGTGCGGTGCGGCATCAGATGTCCGAGGCGTCCGACGACCGAGTAGTAGAGCCTAGGCTGCTGCGCCTCGATGTTCGTCCGGACGTAGTTCGCGGTCACCGCGTGGTCGACCAGCACCGGCCGCGCGCGCACCACCTCCGGCCACCGCGCGCCGATGTGGCCGAAGTCCGCCGGGTAGGCGGGGTCGCCCGCGGTGGCCGAGGCGAGGTATTGCGCCACGGAGCTCTCGCGGATGTCGGGGCTGCGCCCCTCCTGCAGCACGAACACCAGCCGCGCCACGTGCCACACCTCGTCCAGCCCGGCGTACGGCGGGAGCGCGGCCACCTGCAGGAGGAGGCGCGCCAGCGCGGCCACGGCGACGAGCGCGTAGAGTAGAACGCGCCGCCCGTCATCCTGAGCCCCGAAGAGGGCGAAGGATCTCCGCCGCGCCGCCGGAGATTCTTCGCTACGCTCAGAATGACGTAATATTTTCATATCGCATTAATATCACGCGTTATAATTGGCGATCATCGTTCCTGCCGACACCGCCTGGCTCCTGGTGGCCACCGCCCTGGTGCTCATGATGACGCCCGCCCTCGGATTCTTCTACGGCGGGATGGTGCGCGCCAAGAACACGCTCAACACCCTGATGATGAGCTTCTCCGCCCTCGGCTTCGTCGGCCTGGCCTGGGCCCTCTTCGGTTATTCGTGGGCCTTCGGCGGCGGCGCGCAACACATCCTCCTGCGCGGCGTCGGCCTCGAGGCGAAGGGAACCATCCCGCACCTCCTCTTCTTCGCCTACCAGGGGACGTTCGCGGTGATCACCGCGGCGCTGATCTCCGGGGCCATCGTGGAGCGAATGCGCTTCGGTCCGTACGTCGTCTTCATCACCGTCTGGTCCTTGGCGATCTATGCGCCGGTGGCGCAATGGGTGTGGGGCGGCGGCTGGATCGCGCGGCTCGGCGCGCTCGACTTCGCCGGCGGCACGGTGGTGCACGTCAACGCCGCGGCGGCGGCGCTGGTCTGCGCGCTGGTGGTTGGCGCGCGGAAGGACTACGCGCGGCAGGCCATCCTGCCCCAGAACGTGCCGTTCACGCTGCTCGGCGCGGGGCTGCTCTGGCTCGGCTGGTTCGGCTTCAACGCCGGCTCCGCGCTCGCCGCGAACGGCATCGCCGCGCTGGCCTTCGCCAACACCATGCTGGCGCCGACGGCGACGCTGGTGGTCTGGACGCTGCTCGACCTGATGCGGACGAAGAAGGCGACGGCGGTCGGCGCGGCGACCGGCATCGTGGTCGGCCTGGTGGCCATCACGCCGGCGGCCGGCTTCATCAGCCCGCGGTCGGCGATGCTCCTCGGCGCCGTCGCCGCCTTCCCCAGCTACTTCGCGCTGCTCTACCGCGCGCGGACGCGGCTCGACGACTCCCTCGACGTCGTCGCCGCGCACGGCGTCGGCGGCGTGGTCGGCGCGCTGCTCACCGGCGTCTTCGCCTCGAAGGCGTGGAACGACGGCGGCGCCGACGCCAGCCTCCACCAGCTCGGCGTGCAGGCCATCGCCGTCCTGGCCACGCTCGCCTACAGCGGCGCCGGCACGTTCGTCATCGTCAAGCTCCTCGGCCTCGCCACCGCCCTCCGCACCGACGCGCGCGACGAAGGCCTCGGGCTCGACGTGACGCAGCATGGGGAGGAGGCATACAGCCGGGGCGAGGGGGCGATTCTGGTGTTGGATCGGAGGAACGAATGAAGCTCGTCGTCGCCATCATCCGTCCCGACCGCCTCAGCGACGTCCTCGAAGAGCTCTTCCGCGCCAACGTGGCCGGCCTGACCATCAGCCGCGTGCAGGGGCACGGCGGGGAGCTCGAGCGGGTGGAGACGTACCGCGGGACGACGGTGAAGATGGAGCTGACCGACAAGGTGCGGATCGAGATCGGCGTCTCCGATCACTTCGTCGACACCACCGTCGACGCCATCGTGGCCGGCGCGCGGACGGGCGACGTCGGCGACGGGAAGATCTTCGTCATGCCGGTGGACCGCGTGGTGCGCATCCGCACCGGCGAGACCGACCGCGCGGCGGTAACGCCGGTGGGAGTCCCCACGGATTGAGGTCGCGCGGTTTCGGGGTTGCGCGGTCTCGCGGTGCCGGATAGCGTTCGCCGCCGTGCAACCGCGAGACCCCGAGACCGCGAGACCCCGCAACCACGATCCCTACGCACCGCTGCGCTATCCGAACTTCCGCTGGCTCGTGCTCGCGCACGCGGCGGCGACGGTGGCGCGCGAGGCGCAGATCGTGGTGGTCGGCTGGCAGATCTACGAGGTGACGAAGGACCCGCTGTCGCTCGGCCTGATCGGACTGGCCGAGGCGCTGCCGTTCGTGGCGGTGGCGCTGTATGCGGGGCACGTGGCGGACCGCGCGAACCGGCGCACGGTGGCCATCGCCGGCACGCTGGGGCTGGCCATCTCCGCGGTGGCGCTGCTGCTCTTCACCATGCGGCCGCACGTGCTGCAGAGCGTCTGGCCGATCTACGCGGTGATCTTCGCCAGCGGCATCGGGCGGAGCTTCGTGCGGCCGGCGCTGACCGCGCTGTCGGCCGAGCTGGTGCCGCGCGAGATCTACTCCGGCGCGGTGACGTGGCGGTCGTCGGTGTGGCAGGGCGCGGCGATCGCCGGGCCGGCGCTCGGCGGCATGCTCTACGGCTTCTTCGGCGCGAAGGTGACCTACGGCGTGGTGGTGGCGCTCTTCGCCTGCTCGCTGGCGGCGCTCGCCGCGATCGCGCACGTGGCCGAGCCGCTGCCGGCGTCGGAGGTGTCGGTGGGCGAGAGCCTCCGCGTCGGCCTGCGCTTCCTCTGGCGGCAGCCGGTGCTCCTCGGCGCGATGACGCTCGACCTCTTCTCCGTGCTCTTCGGCGGCGCGGTGGCGCTGCTGCCGATCTTCGCCAAGATGCTCGGCGCCGGGCCGCAGGGGCTGGGACTGCTGCGCGCCGCGCCGGCGATCGGATCGCTGGCGATCGGGTTGTACCTCGCCCACCGCCCACCCTTCCGCCGCGCCGGGCCGACGCTCTTCGTCTGCGTGGCCGTCTTCGGGCTGACGATGATCGGCTTCGCGCTGTCGCGCAGCTTCCTGTTGTCGTTCGCGCTGCTGACGCTGAGCGGCGTGGCGGACAACGTCAGCGTCCTGATCCGCGGCACGCTGATGCAGACGCTCACCCCGCGCGAGCTCCTCGGCCGCGTCGCATCCGTGAACTCGATCTTCATCGGCGCCTCGAACGAGATCGGCGCCTTCGAGTCGGGCCTGGCGGCGCGTCTACTGGGTGTGGTGCCGTCGGTGATTTTCGGCGGGGTGATGACGCTGGTGATCGTGGCGGTGACGGCGATGGCGTCGCCGCGGCTGCGGAGCATGAGGGAGATCCACGAGCCCGCCTGAGCGGCCGCCTTCGATCGATGGCAACCCCAGCGAAATCGATGGCGACTCCAGCGAGATCGCCGGCAACTCATCCGAAATCGCCGACCGCTTCCGCGAGATCGCTGAAAAGCCATGCGAAATCGCCGAGAAGTTAAGCAAGTTTGCTGAAAACCTGAGCGTGCACGCATCGCTCGGAAGCGTGAACGCAGGGAACGCATGCGATTTCGCATCGCTCGCAAGCGTGAACGCAGAGAATGCCAGCGATTTCGCATGGCTTTTAAGCAAACTTGCTTAAATTGTGGGCGATCTCACCTCCGTTGCGGGCGATTTCGCACAGCTTTTCAGCAAACTTGCTTAAATTGTCAGCGATCACACCTCGGTTACCGGCGTTCCCGATGACGTTTCCACACCTCGTAGATTTTCTTGACCCCCGCGCTACTCTGCTCGGGTGACCACGGAACCCATTCACGGCCGCGGGGCCAGCTGGAACCCTCAGAACCGCTTCGAAAGCATCGAATACGTCCGCGACGACGAGAGCACCGAAGAGCAGCCGGCGCCGAACACGCTCTTCCTCCGCGACCCGACGCGCACCATCATCGCCACCAACGACAGCCCCGACGTCGGCTTCGACGCCAGCATCAATCCCTACCGCGGCTGCGAGCACGGCTGCATCTACTGCTTCGCCCGCCCCACGCACGAATACCTCGGCTTCTCCGCGGGTCTGGAGTTCGAGTCGAAGATCCTGGTGAAGGACGACGCGCCGGAGCTGCTGCGCGAGGAGCTGATGTCGAAGCGCTGGAAGCCGCGCCTCATCGCCATCAGCGGCGTCACCGATCCCTACCAGCCGATCGAGCGCAAGCTGCAGCTGACTCGCCGCTGCCTGGAGGTGCTGGCCGAGTTCCGCAACCCGGTCTGCATCATCACCAAGAACCACCTGGTGACGCGC